>Ga0074044_10001271_pt1 | contig 23087 bp, 21 predicted proteins | sample BogForMeECP23OM1_FD_94443 | JGI IMG/M metagenome (GOLD analysis project Ga0074044, IMG submission 94443) | Bog forest soil microbial communities from Calvert Island, British Columbia, Canada - Bog Forest MetaG ECP23OM1 | ecosystem: Environmental > Terrestrial > Soil > Wetlands ... | reverse complement strand
GGTGATGATGTCGCCAAACATGTTGTTGGTGACGATGACATCGAAGCCGCGCGGATCGCGCACCATCTGCATGGCGAGCGCGTCCACGTACATGTGCTGCGTCTCGATCTGCGGATACTCTGCGGCGACTTCCTTGAATACGCGCTGCCACAAACCGCCGGCGTGCGTCATGGCGTTTGATTTGTCGCACATCAGCACTCGCCGGCGCGGCGAGCCATCAAGCTTCTTCTTGCTTGCGCAGTACTCAAACGCGTAGCGGATAATTCGCTCGACACCCTTGCGCGTGTTGACGTCTTCCTGGATCGCAACTTCGTCGGCAGTTCCCTGCTTAAACACTCCTCCCAGGTCGCCGTAAACCCCCTCGGTATTCTCGCGAATCACGACGAAATCTATGTCTTTGGGCTCGATGCCTTTGAGCGGACACAGCGACGCATCCAGCAACCGCACCGGCCGGACGTTCGCGTACAGGTCCAGCTGGCAGCGCATGCCCAGCAGAATTTCCTTGGCATGAATATTGGAGGGCACCCGCGGATCGCCAAAGGCGCCAACCAGGATGGCGTCGAAATCCCGGGCTAAGGTAGCGAAGCCGTCCGGCGGAACCGTGACTTTGTCGGCGAGATAGCGGTCGGCTCCCCAGTCGAACGGCGTCAATTTGACCGCGGCACCAGCGGCCTCTATGACCTTTACAGCCTGCGGGATGACTTCCTTCCCAATCCCGTCACCGGCAATCACAGCAATACGCTTGGTCGCGCTCACGCTCGCAACGTTAGCACAGCCATGACCCATTCATAAACCCGGTACCTCAAGCGCCAGTTGCCTCGGCCGCGGCAAAACCGCGTGGGAAACGAGTAGCGCCGGCAGGATGCCGGCTGTCCCGAGGGTGTCTCGCCCTCGGAGCGGCGGGCGAGGACGCCCGCCGGACGACTCACTGAGGTGCGTTTGCGCCCGCTTGTTTCGGAGCCACCGTCACCGGCTCGTTCTTCCCATGCTCCGGATCGTATTGGTGCTCCTCCATCCATTGCTTGAACGCTGTCGGCGGCTCTGTGTTCAAGGTGTTACCGTGTCGGTAATAGGCGATTTCCTTCATCTCTACCTTCAGATCGCAGGACTCTGTCGCACTTGGATTACCCAGCTTCGGCAGTAGAATCTCCAGCGTCTGATCCCGCTTCTTCCACCGCGCCATGTAGGTTTCATACCCCGGCGAATTTCTTAACCGGTCCGAGCAGCGATAGCTATAGTCGAAGCCCCGCGGCTCGCCATTCTCAAAGAGATTCGCCCGGCCCTCCCCGTCCACCCAATCCAGTATCCGATGGTAGTAATGCGAATGCGAATTGTGCTCAAAGATATGCACCCGCAGCGGATAGTCGGCAGCGTTATGGCCACCGCCAAACGCCGTCGTTGAAAGCAGTGCGCAAATTGCCAAGCCACTCAACCAGCCTGAGAAAGCACGAAGCATCGAAGCACCCGCGATAGAGATTGAAACCTTTCCGCGTAATCCTAACTCGTACCGCACCCAACGGCAACGGCGGAAACGGTTGATGTACCTGGGCGCTCAAAGTCCCGCTTAGACGTTGATCACCGCAACGAGTTCCTTGACGGCAGCCGCGCTCTTGTCGAGGGCCGCTTTCTCCTCCGGAGTGAGTTTGATCTCGATGATCTGCTCGATCCCCTTGGCGCCGAGTTTCACTGGGACGCCGACATAGAGACCGTGAATGCCGTATTCTCCGTTGAGATAAGCAGCGCACGGGAGAATCTTTTTCTTGTCTTTGAGAATCGCCTCGACCATTTCGGTCGCGGCGGCCGACGGGGCGTAGTAAGCGGATCCGGTCTTGAGATACTTGACGATCTCAGCGCCGCCGTCGCGGGTGCGCTGGACGATGCGATCGAGAACAGCTTTGTCCAGGAGTTCGGTGACGGGAATGCCGGCAACGGTGGAATAGCGAGGAAGCGGAACCATGGTGTCGCCGTGTCCGCCGAGGACGAAGGCGGTTACGTTCTCGACGCTGACTTTAAGTTCCTGCGCGATGAACGCGCGGAAGCGGGCGGAGTCGAGAATGCCGGCCATGCCGATGACGCGCTCGCGCGGGAATCCGCTGAGCTTGTAGGCGGCCTGCGCCATGGCGTCGAGCGGGTTGGAGACGACGATGAGGATGCAGTTCGGCGAGTGCTGCACGACCTTGCCGACCACGTCGCTCATGATTTTGTAGTTGGTATTCAGAAGGTCGTCGCGGCTCATGCCGGGCTTGCGTGGAATTCCGGCGGTGATGACGACAATGTTGGAGTTGGCGGTGTCGGCGTAGTCGTTGGTTCCGAGAATTGCGGAGTCGCGCTTCTCGACGGGCATCGCTTCGAGCAGATCAAGACCTTTGCCTTGCGGAACGCCTTCGATGATGTCGATAAGGACGACATCGGCGAGTTCTTTCGAAGCGATCCAATGAGCAGCGGTGGCGCCTACGTTTCCGGAACCAACGATCGTTACTTTATTGCGCATGGGGTTTCCTTTCTCAAATGTTCAGCAAATAATTTCTTGTAGAGACGCGGCTTGCCGCGTCTCCTGGTGCTAGTGGAGCGACGGGCGTCCTCGCCCGTCCGGAGGGCGCATCAGGACGGGCGAGGACGCCCGTCGCTCCACTACCAAACCCCTCCCTACTCTTAGTCCGCTGCGACTGCAACGACCATGTTGTCGATCATGCAGGTGGCAAACTCGCTGGTTTTCACTTTTGTCGCGCCTTCCATCAGACGCTCGAAATCATAGGTCACTTTTTTCTGCTCGATGGTACGCTCCAGACTCCGCTCGATCAGATCGGCGGCTTCGGTCCATCCCAGGAAGCGGAACATCATAACACCCGAGAGAATGACGGATCCGGGATTGATGACATCTTTGTCGGCGTACTTAGGAGCAGTGCCGTGGGTGGCTTCGAAAATGGCGTAGCCGTCGCCGATGTTCGCTCCGGGAGCGATGCCGAGACCTCCGACCTGCGCCGCGCAGGCATCGGAAATGTAGTCGCCGTTCAGATTGGGCGTGGCCAGAACACTGTATTCGTCGGCTCGGGTCACAACCTGTTGAAAGATGGAGTCGGCGATGCGGTCGTTAATCATCAGCTTCTTTTTCCAGACGCCCTTGCCGTGCGTGGCGTAGATGGAATCGAGGCAGGCTTTCACTTCTTTGTAGATTCCTTGGCGGAAATCCTCTTGGGCGAACTCCAGGCCGGGCTCGATCAGGTTCGCGTTTTCTTCGACCGTAAGATTCGGATTCTTGTCTTTGTTACCGAGAATCCAGCTCTCGCGCTCGGTGACGACTTGGTCGCGGAACTCCTCGGTGGCGAGTTCGTATCCCCACTTGCGGAACGCCCCTTCGGTGAACTTCTGGATGTTGCCTTTGTGGACGAGCGTGACCGCTTTGTTCTTGTTTTCGAGAGCATGTCGAATCGCCATGCGCACCAGGCGCTTCGTGCCGGTCACGGACATGGGTTTGATGCCGATGCCGGAATCGAGGCGGATTTGCTTCTTGCCGCCTTTCAGCATGTCTTTGTTCAGGAATTCAATCAGCCGAGCGGCGTCGGGCGTGCCCTGCTCCCATTCGATGCCGGCGTAAACGTCTTCCGTATTTTCGCGGAAGATGACAATGTTCATGCGCTCCGGATGCTTCACGGGCGACGGCACGCCGGCGTAGTACTTCACCGGGCGCACGCAGCCGTAGAGATCGAGGATCTGGCGCAGGGCGACGTTGAGGGAGCGGATGCCACCTCCGATGGGCGTGGTCAGCGGTCCTTTGATAGCGACGCGAAATTCGCGGATGGCGCTGACGGTGTCGTCGGGGAGCCAGCTCTGAAAACGGGCTTTGGCTTTCTCCCCGGCAAAGACCTCGTACCACGCGACCGAGCGCTTGCCCTGGTACGCCTTTTCGACGGCAGCGTCGAAGACGCGAGCCGAGGCTTTCCAGATATCGCGGCCGGTGCCGTCTCCTTCAATGAACGGGATGATCGGGCGATCGGGAACGCGGTACTTACCGTTGCTGTATTCGATCTTCTGTCCGTCAGGTGGGACGGGAACTCCGTTGAACGACGCCATGAAACTTACCTCCAGAGGCTGGGAAGGAACCACTCATTATAAAGAATAGTGAGCGAAGGGATAGTAGGCTTGCACTCACAGGAGCATGTGACGAAACTCACAGCGGCGTGGAGAGCGGGGCATCCCCTCCGGCAGGACGGGCGAGGGCGCCCGTCCCTCCACTGAATTGCTTTAGCGTTCGATCTTCACCGACTTGATTAATACATCTTTGTTGGGCCGGTCCTGGCGGTTGCGTGCGACCTTCGAGATTGTTTCCACGACCTCGTATCCCTCGACGACCTCGCCGAAAATCGTGTGCTTGCCGGTAAGCCAGTCGGTGTTGCCGACGGTGATGAAGAACTGCGATCCGTTGGTGTTGGGGCCGGCGTTGGCCATCGCCAGCTTACCAGCCTTGTCGAAGCGATGCGGCGAACCTTTGGTTTCGTCTTCGAACTGGTAGCCGGGACCGCCAAAACCGGTGCCCATAGGGTCGCCGCCTTGAATCATGAAGCCGGGTATTACCCGGTGAAAAATAGTCCCGTGGTAAAGGGGATCGGTGGTTTTCTTGCGGGTGGTGGGATGCGTCCACTCGCGCTTGCCTTCGCTGAGGTCGACGAAGTTGGCGACCGTCTTGGGGGCCTCCTTCTCAAACAGGCGGCAAATGATGGTGCCCTCGCTGGTTTCGATCACAGCATACATTCCAGGTGTGCGGGTCATAGTTTTCCTTCAATTCGTAAATGGTCATTTCTGTAGAGACGCGGCTTGCCGCGTCTCCCAGGGCGGAGACGGGGCAAGCCCCGTCTCTACTAGAATTACTTCACGCTCGCCGACGGTTTGGGCGCGGCTGCCGCGTTTTGGATTTCGATGTGCGTGATCTTCACGGGATTGACGGGGCGGTTATCGCGCGAATCGCTGGCCATGCGCGCGATCTTCTTCACCAGTTCGACGGCGGCTGCGTCGCACTGGCCGAAGATGGTATAGCCGCCATTGAGGCTGGGGTACGGAATCTCAGTGATGAAGAATTGCGAACCGTTGGTATCGGGTCCGGAGTTGGCGTAGGCGAGACGCCCGGGGCGATCGAACTTGACCGCTGGCGAAGTCTCATTCTTGAATTTGTAGCCGGGATCGCCGGTGCCAGTGCCAATCGGGTCGCCACCCTGAATCATGAATTGCGGAATCACGCGATGGAAGATGGTGCCGTCATAGAGCGGAACACCGGTCTTCTTGGCGCGAGTGACGGGGCTGGTCCAGTCTTTGGTGCCGCTGGCAAGGCCGATGAAATTCTCGACTCCAATCGGGGCTACCTTCGGAAGCAGGGTGCAGTGCAGGTCACCGGCCGTAGTGTGGATGATGGCCGTGGGCTCGGCCTGTGCGGCGCCGAGCAGAGATGTGGAGAGGATCAAGACAAGCGTGTGGATTAGAGTTCGCATGGAGGCTCCTATAGGGTATTTTGCAATCTCTGATTGTACGACAGTCAATCCCAGGTTGCCGGTGGAGATCCGGGCGTCCCGTCGGCAAGCTCAGGGCAGGCTCGCGAGGACGCCCGTCGCTCCACATTTCATTTGCTGGCTTGCATTTCGCGGCTGACTCTTTCGGCTTCGCGGAAGACACGAAGCAGGTTGCCGCCGAGAATCTTGCGAATATCGTCGGCGCTGTATCCACGATCGAGCAGGGCCTGCGTGATCTTGGGCAGGTCGGCGGCGGAGTCAATGCCTTCGGGAGTCGCGCCGCTGACGCCGTCAAAATCCGAGCCCAAGCCAACGTGATCGATGCCAGCGATTTTGGCGATGTAGTCGATGTGATCGATTAGCGATTTCAAGGGAGGGCGCGGAATCTTGGCAGCCCACTCGCGCTCGATGCGGTCGGAGTCAAGGTAGGTGACAGTTTTCCCCGCCGCCTTGCGTTGGTCGGTGTAGGCCTTCACGGCAGCGTCGCGGTCCTTGGCTTGCGCTTCCGCGGCCTTGCGGTAGTTCTCATCGATGAAGGCGCTGTAGAAATTTACCTGGACGACTCCGCCGTTCTTGGCGACGGCGCGGAGCATGTCGTCGGTCATGTTGCGCGGATGATTGGTGAGGGCGCGCGCGGAAGAATGCGACGCGATTAGCGGCGCTTTACTAACGGCAATGGCGTCGTAGAACGTCTTGTCGGAGACGTGGGAAATATCGACCAGCATCCCGAGACGGTTCATCTCGACGACGATCTGCTTGCCTCCCTCGGTGAGCCCGTTGTGGTGCTCGATCTTGGGATCGTTGATGTCGCCGGAAGAGTCGGCCCACTCGTTGGTGTTCGACCAGCTCAGGGTCATGTAGCGAACCCCGAGGCGGTAAAAATCGCGCAGCAGGCGAACGTCGTTTTCGATGGAGTGGCCGCCTTCAATGCCGAGCAGTGCGGCGAGTTTGTGCTCGCGGTGGGCGCGCTCGATGTCGTCGGCACTGAAAGCCATCATCATGCGGTCGGGATGGCGGTCCGCCTGCTCGTAGACCGAATCGAGGAGATCGAGCGTGTGGCGGGCGAAGTGGCCCTGGTTGGTTTCCGGTTCCACCCACAGGGAAAAGAACTCGGCGCCAAGATTGCCGGCCTTGGCCTTATCGAGGCTGATATTGCCGGGGTCCTTGGGATCGGTCGATCCGATGTCGTAGTTTTCGTCGAGGAAGCGCTGCGGGGTATCGGCGTGCGTGTCGATGACGATGGCCGAGTTCTGAATCTCACGGGCCTTGGCGCTGACAGTGGTCTGGGCGTGGACGGAAACGGCGGCAGCGAGTGAGAGGGCGACAGAAAAGATGCGCTTGTTCATGGCGGCCTTCTTCAACGTGAACAAGGATTCTATACGAGACGGCGGAACTGGGTGAGCTGGAGACTTAGTTGGCGCTCATTGGGGCGGCAGTGTCGGTGGCAGTGACAGTAACCGGGCCCGGTGCGGCGGCAGGTTCTTCCAGAAGCGGGCGCTGGAGAATCGTTTGGGTCTGGCGCCAGTCGTTGTAGCGGTCCGAAACCATGACGTGGAAGCACCAGTGGCGGCGCTCTTCTTCCGGTTCCACCAGACCGAGCGCCTTCAGATAAAACAAGTAGTGTTCGACGAAGCGCATCTGGTCATTCGTCATGCCGCGGCGCTGCAGATCGACAGTGATGCCGGCAAGATGAGAAGACGCGGTGTCGCCATCCACCGGGGCGGCGTTGCGATTATGGCGGCGAAGCTTTTTCTGCACCTTGACGGTGCGGACGGCGGAGTTTAACTGGATCTGGCTGTGGAACTCGCGGTAATAAACTTCGGAAAGATCGGCGACGAAATCGCGGGTCCAGGGTCGGCAATAGCGGCGCGAGGGATCGAGACGGCGTTCAATCTTCAGCGACTCGCTCTCCTCAATCGGTACCAGCGCACCCGAAGCCTTGAGCGCCTCCAGTTCAGTGTCGTCCTGAATCCGCGGCAGATCGAGGCGGTCAATCTCTTCGTTTTGCCGGACCAGGGAATCGTGGGTGGGAGGGAACATCGGGTTCCAGAGCAAGCCGCGATGCCGGCGGAAGTGAACCGAGCGCAGGAACCGGTGGTGGTGCTGGTCAACCCGGTGCAGGGCAAAAGCAGCTCCCGGAGCAAGCGCGATGAGGGCCACGAGAATCGCCAACATGAACAGCGCGGTCAGCGGCATTCTCGACGGTTTGGAGCTTCCCATCATCTTGATCAAGATCGTGCTTGCATCGTTAACTTCGGCCGAATCTGGGGCTGTGGAAAAGTGTCCATTGCCCTATAGGCTCTCGAATTGTAAATGAGAGATGAAGAATTGTGTGAAGCAATTCGGGATAAACCACATTACTTTAGGGAGTTGCGGTCGGTTACCGGGGCGCAACTTGCTGATATCAGGTGGCTGTGTTGGGAATAGTGGCGCTGGGGAATGGCCAACTTGAGTTCTCGCCCAACTCCCGAAAGGGCGGCTGATTTCGCAAAACTTACGCTACCGTACAGCAGGTCACGGAAAGAAGGGCGGCTGCCGTTCGGAGAACGCCCCTTCGTTATAATCAAGGTTTGAACCCTATGACTTCGACGGCACTACCCAGAGCGAACCCAAGTGAGCACAGCGGCGCCGCCACCGCGGCCGACTTCGGCGACGTTCGCGCCGAGTTCCAGGCCCTGCTCTCAGGGTGCGGCCTCTACGACCTGAGTTGGCGCGCGAAAATCGCGGTGACCGGCGGCGACCGCGTCCGCTGGCTGAACGGCATGATCTCGAACAACGTACGCGATCTTGCTCCTGGCCACGGCGTTTATGCCTTCCTGCTGAACGCGCAGGGCCGCATTCAAGCTGACCTCTACGCCTTCCAACGCGGAGAGTCACTGCTGGTAGATACCGAACGCGCACAGCGAGAGAAAGTGTTGCAGCTGTTCGATCACTACATCATTGCCGACGATGTGGAGATCGCGGACATTAGCGACAAACTCACCGCGTTCGGCCTGACCGGACCCGAATCGCGCCACGCTCTCGAACGCGCCGGTCTTGCCGTCCCCGATCTCGCACACCTGGAATTCGCGGAAGTTGCCTGGCAGCAGAAGACCGCCACGCTTTTGCGCTCGGGCGAGGAAGCGCGGGAGTCCTGGCAAGTCTGGGTTGCTCCCGAACAGGCAGGCGAACTGTGGGACGCGCTGCGCAAGGCCGGTGCGCGGCCCATCGGAACGACGGCGTTGAATCTGTATCGTATCTCGCGCGGCATCCCTCAATTTGGCGAGGACATACGCGAACGCGATCTGCCGCAGGAAACCGGGCAAACACGCGCGCTGAATTTCACCAAAGGGTGTTATCTCGGGCAGGAGATCGTGGAGCGTATCCGCTCGCGCGGCGCCGTGCACCGGCAGTTCACCGCGTTCGCGGTCGAGGGCAAGTTGCCCGAACCGGGCGCGAAGATTCTGGCGGACGAAAAGGAAGTCGGCGAGGTCACGAGCGGGGCGACTTTGCCGCTGCCCGGCGGAGATCGTCCGGTCGCATTGGGTTACTTGCGACGCGAGGCCGCGGGAAAGGATTTGCGCGCAGACTCGGCGAAGCTGAAGCCGGCAGCGCTCCCAATCGCCTGAATTTCAAGAAACGTTTTGCGAAACCTGGTCAACCCTATGGCTCAAAAAAGACGAGAAGAAAGCGAATTCAAAGTGAGCGACAAGCGCTTGTTCACCTCGGACGGAGAACTTCGCGACTCCGCGGAAGAACAAGCGCCCACGCCAGTGGCGGCGACGACTGCTGCATCGGCAGTCTCGGCGGCGGCCGCTTCGATGCCGGCCATCCCTACGACGACAGAGGCCGCGCCCACGCCACCGGCTCCCGCACCTGAATCGAATATCCCCGAACCGCCCACGGCCTACGAGCAGCAGGCCCAGCACGATGCCTACAAACAATCGTCGCGCGACTTGGACACGCAAGTGGAATTGAGCGGACACTCGGCGAAAGAACTCGAAATGAGTTTTGAGCGCTTCATGGCTTCGCTCTACATGACCGCCATGATGCAACTCGGCCTGATGCACGAGCGGGGCGGCCAGCCCGGAGTGGACCTGATCGGCGCGCGCCAAACCATCGACACGCTGGGCATGCTCGCCGAAAAAACCAAGGGCAATCTCACTCCGAAGGAGCAGGGATTCCTGCAGAACTGCCTCTATGAACTGCGCATGGCCTACGTGGAAGTGACCAACGCTCTGGCGCGGCCTCCGCAGGCGCCCGGCCCAATCACAGGAACCAACGGCTGATGCAGGCGACTCTGACGGTACTCGGCAGCGGCACGTCGATGGGAGTTCCCACCATCGGCTGCGCCTGCGCCGTGTGCCGTTCCGAGGACCCGCGCGATCGCCGCACTCGCCCCTCCGTGATGATCAGCTACAACGATCCTCACGACAATGCCCGCCACGTCATGATCGACAGCACGCCGGACTTTCGCGAGCAGGCGTTGCGGGAAAAGATCACGCATCTCGATGCCGTGCTCTACACTCACACCCACGCCGACCACATCCTCGGAATCGACGACCTGCGCCCCCTGACGTATCGGCACAAGCCCGGCAAGCTGCCTCTTTATGCCACGCCGGGAGCCTGCGAATTTCTGCGCAGTATGTTCCGCTACATTTTTGAAGCAGAGTACAAGTTCGGCGGACTGCCTCTGGTGGACCTGCAGCCAATCGAGGGCCCGGTCGAGCTGTTCGGCGCGCGCTTCGAGCCAGTGACGGTGATCCATGGGGAAACTCCGATCATCGGTTTCCGTTTCGGATCGGCCGCCTACCTGACCGATCACAGCGAGGTCCCGGCCGAAACGCTGGAGAAGCTGCGGGGCCTCGACATTCTGTTTCTGGATGCGTTGCGCTACAAGCCGCATCCCACGCATTCAACGGTGGAACAGTCGCTGAAAATCGCGGAAGAAATAAAGCCGAAGCGAACATTTTTCACGCACATCTGCCACGACCTGCCGCACGAGGCGACCAATGCCACGTTGCCGCCGGACGTGCGATTGGCGTTTGACGGAATGAAACTGGAGTTTGAAATTTGAGGTGAGGAAAGGCGTCGTTGGTCGTTAGTCGTTGGTCGTTGGCGCTCGTGCAGCCAGCGGGGAAAAACCCGCTAGCGACTAACGACCATCGACTAACGACTCCCCGCGCCTCGGCGGTGAAAAGACTTTCGGATGATAACCTTCCACAAACTCGACGACATCCCCCACGACTTCGGTCCCGCGCTCGTCAGCGTCGGTAACTTTGACGGGGTGCACCGGGCTCACCGCCGGGTTCTCGACGAGATCGCGCGGCGAGCGAAAGCCGGGAACGCGCGGTCGGTGGTGGTCACGTTTGAGCCGCACCCCGCCCGCATCCTGCGTCCCGAGCAGAATCTGAAATTGCTGACTCCGCTTCCGGAAAAATTGCGCCTGCTCGAAGCGACCGGTATCGACGCGGTGGTGCTGCTTCCCTTCTCGCGCGATCTTTCGCTGATGACGCCGCACCAGTTTGCCCATGAAATTCTGAAGAAGCGCCTGCATGCCCGCGAGGTTCACGAAGGCTACAACTTCCACTTCGGGCGCAAGGCGGCGGGAAACATTCAGCTGCTGCGCGAGTTCGGCCGGGACATGGGATTTGAGGTCCATGATTATTCCGAGATGCGTCTGCGCGGCGAAAGCGTTTCGAGCAGCCACATCCGAAAGCTGCTTTCCGAAGGCCGTGTGAGCCGGGCGCGGCATTTGCTGGCGCGTCCGTTCAGCATTCTCTCGACCGCAGGGCGAGGCCGGGGATATGGGGCGAAATATACGGTCCCGACCATCAATCTGGCGCACTATGAAGAACTCGTACCCAAGGATGGCGTGTACATCACCCGTACGCGAATTGGACAAGAGTGTTTCGATTCGGTCACGAACGTTGGAAACCGGCCCACGTTCGGCGCCGATTCTTTTGCCATTGAAACTCACCTGCTGAATTTTCATCCCATCGCGCTTTCGGCGGAAACGGAAGTCGAAATTCATTTTCTGGATCGTCTGCGCGATGAAATCAAGTTTCCGTCGGTAGAAGCTCTGAAAGAACAGATCGGGCGAGATGTGCGGAAAGCGCAGCAGTATTTGCGGCGGCTGGGGCGGGCAGGGGTTCGTTCCTAGGAGACAGAATCCCATTTCATAGATGGACTGTGCAGCGGTGGCTGGTGAAATGGCGATACCACGCCAATTGAGCTAGCTCCAGAGCTTCTCGATTCTTTCCCACAGGCCGTAGCATACAAACAAGATCAGAATCAGTCCCATCCAGATCGGCCGGTTTAAGTTTACGAAACTGAGGTTGCCCACGACCATGAGTCCAGCCAGAACGCATCCGGCGAAGATCACAACTGGGGACTGGGGCGTAACGATGATTGCTCTGCGAACCAACAAAATCCCCATGACGGCGGTTAATGCTGGTCCCGGGTCACTCTCTTTAGGAGCGACAAAAGCGTCAACGAAACACAACACCGCAGCTAAGCCAAGCACGGCGTTTTGTGCGCGAATCTTCATCTCGGAGTAGAACTGCACGGCAAATTGTACTTCCTCGAACGTGGTAGTTGACGAAAACAGGCAGGCAAGCAGTTGAACTGAGACGGCACGTCCCTCAGGGGCTAAAGCCCGCATCCTTCTGGGCGCTTTGCGGCACGGCTGAAGCCGTGCCCTACCCAAAACCGATTTATGAAACCAGCTCGGTAACTCACTCGATTGGCTCGACCACCAAGTCGTCGCCCCGAGCAGCCCGTTCCGGCAACTGGATCAGCACAATCGCTACCAGCACCAGAACGATTCCAACCGTCTGCATCGGCCGCAGTAATTCTCCCAGCACAAGCGCCGCGATCACGATACTGAACACAGGTTCCAGACAACTGGCGACGATGGCGCGGGTCGGCTCCAGATGCTGCAGCCCGGCGAAGTAGCAGGAAAATGGCCCGAGCACGGAAACCAGCGAAAACGCCAGCATGAATCCCCACTGCGCGCGGCCATAGTGAGCGGCGACAATTTTCCAGGGAGGATTTACGAAGATCCAAAAGGTAGAAGTCGCCACCAACACCCACAGCAGCACTTTCCAGCGGTCGTAGCGCGCCAGCACTTTGTGTCCACCGACGTTATAAAACGCAAAGGAGAATGCAGCCAGCAGTGCGGCCGTGACTCCGACCGCGTCTATATGCATGCGGAAGCCGCCCGAACCGACCAAGCCGACCGCCAGCGCGCAGCCGGCCACCGCCAGCCCCACCGCCGAACTTCTCCGCAACGACGGCCGTTGCCCTCCTCGCGCGGCCGTATAGAGCAGCACCCAGACCGGCGCCGTGTATTGCAGAATGATGGAGGTCGCCACATTTGTCCGTTGAATCGCGAGGTAGTAGAGATAGTTCGAGGCCGCGACGCCCAGAATTCCAAGCAGGAAAAACCGCACCAGGTCGCGCCCAGGAACGCGCAGCGCGGACGTTCCTCGGCGCGCCAGCAGCACCGGCAACAGCACAGCCAGCGACAGAGTTACACGGCTCTGCGACAGGATCAGGGGATCGATCGTTCTTAGTGACGCGCCTAGTGAAACGCCGCCAGGCAGCAGATGCCCAGTGAACGCCGCGCGCCCGAGTGTCGCCGAGACACCCCACAGCAGGGCCGCACTCCCGATATAGAAGTAGCCTCGCAGCGGATGAGGACTAGCCTTCACGGGACATACTCAATCGTGCAGGTGATCTTCGCCGTCTTCTCCAGCATGGCGGAAACCGAGCAGTATTTCTCCTTCGAAAGCTGCACTGCGTCTTCCATGGCTTTCCGCGACACCTGCCCCCGAACCAGATAGGTCAGGTGAATCGAGGTGTAAACAGCGGGATAGCCGTCCGCTCTTTCGGCCTTGGCCCGCACTTCAAGTCCGGTGAACGGCTCGCGCTTCTTGCGGAGAATTCCGACTACGTCCGAGGCTGTGCAACCGCACAGGCCCAGCAAGACTAGCTCCATCGGAGTGTTGGCGGTTTTTTCCGATGCCGTATCCATCACGATCGAGTGCCGCGAGGTTGCCGCGCCTACGTATCGTTCTTTGTCTGTCCAGTTGACGGATGCTTCAATCATGGCAGCCTTTCGTCGTCTCGTTGCAATCTCACAAATCATTTGTAGAGACGCGGCTTGCCGCGTCTCCCGCAGCGGAGACGGGGCAAGCCCCGTCTCTACGAATAGAAACACCCTTCGGCATCGGAGAGCGATGCCCTGATACGAAACCGGAGTTCAACGCTAGTCGCCGCAACGGCGCTAGCGCCGGTTGTCCGTCATGGGCTCGGGATGAATGAGCACCCGGAACAATTCCGGCGCGTCGTGCTTGAAGCGGATCTCGAGCGAGGTCTGCACGTCGTGCACTCGCGAAAGCGGCATCTCATCGGGCAGCGTGCAGTGGCAGGAAACATACAGCCGCGCCCGTACCTTCTTGAACTGGAATTCGTGCACGTCCATCACCTCGGGAAACTCCTTCACAATATCCTTAAGCCGCTGTTCCAGTTCCGGCTCGCGAACGATCTCTTCTCCCGTCTCAATCGTCGCCGGCTCACTTTCAATGTGCGTAAGGATGGTCGCAATTTCCGGCACCTCGGCGCGTATCTCGGTTTCTAAACGCGTAACTTCGTCGTGCGCCTGCTTCATGTTGAGTTGCTCGTCGAGTTCCAGGTGCTGTTCCACGTGCAACTGCCCATTCAAATCCTGCACGCTGATGTCGTGCACGTTGAAGTTATAGCGGGTCGCCACGGCGCGGATGCGGTCAAAAATGTTTTCCGTCCGCCGCGCTCGCGGAACCGAATGCACCACCACGTCGGCATCGGGTAAAATCTCGCGCACTCGCGAGGTCACCGCATCGGACACCTGCTCCGAGCGCTGGAAAGTGAAATTGCGCTCCAGTGCCACCGAAACGTCTGCAAAATAGCCATTCCCAGCCCTTCGGAACCGGACGCGCTCCACCTCCAGCACGCCATCGACGGTCGCGATCCGATCGAGAATCTGGCTGCGCACACCCGCCGGGGCCGCATCGAGCAGCGCATCCGCCGTTTTCCGCGCCAACCGCCAACTTACGGAAATCACCACGCCCGCCACGAACAGCGCGGCAATCGGATCGGCTTGGCGCAGCCACTGCACCCGATAGCTGCGCCCTAGATTGCTGTGCCCCAGCCAAACCAGCGCGAGGCCCAGGATCACGACCGCGCTCGACCAGATGTCTGTCGAAAAATGCAGAGCATCGGCTTCCAGCGCCTGACTGTCATACTTCGTCGCCATGCGGCCGAGTGCGCGGGAGCGCCAGGCATCGATGGCAATCGACAGCAACATGACCAGGAAGGCAGCTATGGTCGGTTCGATTTCCACGCTGTGGAAGAACAACCGCCTTACCGATTCATAGACGATCCAGACGCAGGCCACCAGCAGCAGACCAGTTTCGATGAAGGCTGAAAAATTCTCGAACTTGCCGTGTCCGTACTGGTGATCCGCATCCGCCGGCTTGTCGGAAACCCGCACCGAAAAAAACGTCACCAGTGCCGCGATCAGGTCCAATCCCGAGTGTGCAGCTTCCGACAAAATTCCCAGCGAGCCGGTCGCGATCCCCACGACAATCTTCAGGCTGGTGATCACCAGGGCCGCCAGCACCGAGTTTCCGGCAACGGCTCGCTTTTCCCGGCGCATCGACGCGGAACTGAACGTGGCCCGCATTGCTGGCATAAATGTCATTATCGCTTTGGATTCGCTCGCCGCCAACCCCTCGCTCCCCTTGCCTCGTCTCCGGCGGGACATGCTACGATGACATCCATCGCAATTTCTCCCTTGGAGGACATTGATTCATGCGTTCCCAGTACCTCGTGTGTCTCCTGCTCGCCGGTTTAGCCTACGGACAGGCTGCGCAACCGGCTACACCTCCCGCCGCCGGAGCGAAGGCGGAAGCAAGCACTTCCGCCGCGCCCGAAAAGGCCGCCGAAGTAAAGGTTGGGCCCGATGATCCGGTGATCACGCTGAAGGGTTTCTGCGCCGATGCCACCCAACAGGGTGACGCCTGCAAAACCGTGATCACGCGCGCGCAATTTGAGAAGCTCGTCGAAACGACGCAGCCGGGAATGCCGCCGGCCATGCGCCGCAACCTCGCAAGCAACTATGCCCGGGCGTTGAAGATGTCCGCAGAAGCGGAGAAGCGCGGCCTCGACAAGGGGCCCATGTTCGACGAGAAGATGGCCCTGGCTCGCATACAAATTCTTTCCCAGGAACTGAACGGCGCGCTGCGGGAGGATGCCAATAAGGTCAGCGACGGCGATATCGAAGACTACTACAAGAAGAACGCGCCCTCCTACGAGCAGGCGACCTTGGCGCGGATATTTATTCCTCGGACCAAGCAAATCGTACGTCCAGTCGCAAAACCCGAGGCTGGCGCAAAGCCCGGAGCGACAGACACCACGGCGCCGCAGCCGCCGACCGAGGCGCAACAAAAAGCTGCTGAAGAAGAGATGACGAAACTCGCCGAGACTCTCCGCGCCCGCGCTGCCAAAGGTGAGGACTTCGACAAGCTGGAAAAAGAGGCCTACGTCGCGGCTGGACTCACGACCAATGTCCCTGACACAAAGATGGAGAAAGTGCGCGCCACCACGCTGCCTGCGAACCATCGTGCGGTCATGGATCTGAAGCCCGGCGAAGTGTCGGAATTGATCTCCGATCCCAACGGCCATCACTATATCTACAAACTGGTCAGCAAAGAGACCGTGGCTCTGGATGCTGTGAAATCGGAGATCCGCAACATGATTTCCAGCCAGCGCTATCGTGACAGCATGCAAAGTTTTCAGCGCAAGGATGATGTGGACATGAATGATTCTTATTTCGGCCCCGCCGGAAATCCAGCCATGCCGCCGCACCCCATGGGAGCAAAGCCGTCTGACCGACCGGCCCCAGACCCCGACTAAATGGACACGGCAAAACCAACCATTATCGTCACCGGCGTTTCCGGGAATCTTGGCCAGCGACTTGTGCAGCAACTCTCGGACTGCACGGTGGTGGGCATCGATGTCGCGCCCCCAACAAAATCCCAGGTCGATCGCTTTGTGCCGCTCGACCTGGGAAGAGAAGAATCCACCCGCGAGTTGCTCCTGTTGCTGCGCGAGTTGCGGCCTGTGTCCGTTGTGCACCTGGCGTTTGTAATCGATCCGCAGCGCACGGGGGTTCTGGACGTCGACCGCATGTGGCGGATTAACGTAGCCGGCACGGCCCGGGTCATGGAAGCCATTACCGAAGCCAATCGCAATCCCGAAACCACGATTCGGCAGTTCATTTTTCCGAGCAGCGTCTCGGCGTATGGACCCGACCTGCCCGCGCCCGTCACGGAAGACGCGCCCCTCGGCGCTCACACGCTGCCTTACGCGATCCACAAGAAAGAGAGCGATCTGGTCGTGCAGCAGCGCGCGCCTGCTCTGCGCGGGTGCGGCGTCTTCATTCTGCGTCCGCATATTTTTGCGGGAGCGACCGTCGAAAATTACCTGATTGGAGCGTTCCGCGGAACGCCGAATGGGAAGGGACGCCGCGCCGCCCGCATGCGCGAATCGGCAAAACGTCTGCCCTGCATGCTTCCCTACGGCCAGAAGTATCTGGACAATAAAATTCAGTTCGTCCACGTCGACGACATGGCCCGGTTGATCGCGTGGATCCTGAAGCGCGAACCGGAAGCGCAGCGGCTGACCATCCTCAACGTTGCCGGACGCGGCGATCCTTTAACCTTCGCGCAGTGTATGGAAATGGCGCAAGCCAAATTGCTGAGAGTCCCCGGGCAGTGGGGAATGCGCCGCGTTCTGCAGTTTTTGTGGAACTGGAACATCTCGGCGATTCCGCCCGACGCCGTCCCCTACATGACCGGCCAATACATCATGAACACCGACCGGCTGAAGAACTTCCTCGGCGGCGATTACGAACGCGTGATTGAGAAAACCAATTTCGAGGCGTTTGCGGATTCGTTCCAGAGAAACTGAAAGATTATTCACCGCCGAGACGCGGAGGACGCCGAGAGATTTCGAGAAGAAAACCTAAGTTCCCCTGTGTCCTCCGTGCCCCTGTGGTTCAAGATTTTGATCTTCGCGTCCTCTGCGTCTCGGCGGTTAAAGGCTCTTCACTCCCCGGTACAGCCCGGCAATGCCAAACGTGTACGGAGTCCAGGAAGCGTCGCGAAACCCCGCCTGACGCATGCGCCCGATCATCTCATCCGGCGCCGGAAAGCGCTCGACCGATGCCGGCAAGTATGCGTACGGACCGCGCACTCCCGAGATTACCGTTCCAACCGCGGGAAGAATTTTCTTGAAGTAAACGCGGTAACACTGTCCGATCCAACCGCCCGGCTCTCCGAAATCGAGGATGCCGCATTCTCCTCCGGGAGCGAGCACCCGCGCAATTTCGCGCAAGCCCGCGTCGTAGTCAGCCAGGTTTCGAAAACCGAATGCCGAGGTCACCAGATTGAAATGTCCATCGCGAAACGGCAACCGCAGCGCGTCCGCTTCGATCCAGCGTAGCGTCGTGCCTGTTCCCTTCGCCGCCGCGCGCTGCAGCATGGCATGAGAAAAATCAGCGCCCAGAATCTGCGCAGAGTCCGAGCCCGCGCGCCGGCGCAACGCGAAAGCCATATCTCCAGTACCGCAGCAAAGATCGAGTACGCGAGTATCGGGACGCTTCAGGATGGCGTCGAACTTGCGCGCCGTGCGCCACCACCACAAGCGGTCAATGTTGAACGAAAGAACGTGATTCAGCAGGTCGTAGCGCGGCGCAATCGAGGTGAACATCTCCCGGACAGCCCGCGAAGCCGATTCGCGGTCTTGCGCACCGGCGGGAGCCGCGCCTACGATTCGAGGATTTATTTCTTGATTCATTGACGCATCGCTAGGACCGGTGGCATAGTCCTCCGAGCAGGGCGCGAACCTCAGCGGCTAAAGCCCGCATTTCTATCCGCTCTGAACAGCACGGCTGAACAGGCTGCGGAAAAACCCGGTTCGCCGAGGAAAGGCGACCACAGGGGCTGAAGCCCGCATTGACTCTGCACGCTTTACGCGGCCCTGAAGGACCGCTCTTCCACGGTAAGGCACACATTTGTGACTTTTTCCGCAGCCTGTGAAGCCGTGCCCTTCCTAAAAACCCACCCAAAAGCACACTTATTACGATTAGTACTAATTCCGCGCCAACTTCCGAATCTCGTCGACCGCCGACCGGACGGCGGCTTCCGGCACGTCGCTCGTGATCTCGACCTTGCCGATCTCCCGCGGCAGAACAAAATGCACCACTCCCCGCCGCGTTTTCTTGTCGGAACGCAACCGCTTCATGATGCTCGCGGTCTGCAACTTCATGCGGGGCAGCCCGCCAAAGCCGAGAACTGAGCTTGTGATGCGTCCCGCCGTCCCGCTATCTAGTTTGCCGGTGGAGAGCGCGATGTGCGTCGCCGCGATCAGGCCCCACGCTACTGCCTCTCCGTGGAGCAGTTGCGTATAGCGCGTCTCGGCCTCCAGCGCGTGTCCGATCGTGTGTCCGAGGTTGAGCACTTGCCGCAATCCGCCTTCGCGCTCGTCGGCACTCACCACTGACGCCTTCAAGCGCACGGAACCGGCAATCACTTTCTCAACCACTACCGGGTCGCGATCCAGAATCTCGCGCCCCCGGTCTTCGAAGAGCTCGAACAGTCCGGGATCTCCGATGATCCCGCACTTCAGCGACTCGTACAGTCCGGCGCGGTATTCACGCGGAGGAAGTGTTCCGAGAACAGCGGGATCGACCAGCACCGCGCGCGGCTGGTGGAAGGTGCCTAACAGGTTCTTCCCCGACACGAGGTTAACGCCCGTCTTCCCGCCGATCGCCGCATCGACCTGCGCCAACACGGTCGTCGGCACCTGGATAACATCCACGCCTCGCATGTAGATCGAAGCGAGGAACCCGGTCACATCGCCAACCACGCCGCCGCCCAGCGCAATCAGCGTTACGCCGCGATCCGCGCCTTGCTTTACGAGCTTCTCCGCCAGCTTCTCCAATGTCGCAAGGCGTTTCGACCGCTCGCCATCGGCCATTTCGAGGAGATCGGTTTCGATTCCCGAATCCGCCAGCGATTTCAGCAGAACTCTTGCCCAGCGCCGCCGCACCGGCGGGACGGTAACAACGAATGCGCGGCGGTTTTCAAGAAACTTGCCAAGGCATTCTCCGGCATGAGTAAGCAGACCGCTTCCAATGAACACTTCATAGGAGCGCGACGGCGTGACGACTGGAATGCTAATCATGAATGTTCATCATAGCGTATGGGCCTTTGTGCCAAGGTGAGGGACGGGCGTCCCGCCCGTCCTGCCGGGCGGGGACGCCCGGCGCTCCACCGGCAAGATTGGGTCGACAGCGTGACCATCACACGGTGATCTTCTTCTGCGGATTCACCAGCGAGGCCAGAATGGAAGCCCCCAAAACAAGCAGCACGATCGCCAGCGTCCATCCGGTCGGAATCTGCACGTAATGCGATCCCAGCATCTTGATCCCGACAAGAATCAGCACCACCGACAGTCCGTAGTGCAGGTAGTGAAACAGGTCCATCATGCCCGCCAGCGCAAAGAACATCGAGCGCAGGCCGAGAATGGCGAACACATTCGACGTATACACAATGAAGGCGTTCAGCGTGATGGCGAGCACCGCCGGAATCGAATCCACGGCAAAGAGAAGGTCGCTGGTCTCTACCACCAGCAGCACGACCAGCAGCGGAGTTGCGTAAAGTCGCTCCTTCCGGGTAAAGAATTGCCCACCCACATATTCTCTTGTGACCGGGCACGCTCGGCGAAACAGACGAAGAATAGCGTTTTTCTCGGGATGGATTTCCGTCTCGCCCTGCCGCAGCAGCTTGAACCCGGAATAGACGAGCAAAGCGCCAAATGCATAAGTGACCCAGCGGAAGCGCGAGATCAAACCTACGCCCGCCGCGATGAACGCACCCCGCATCACGAGCGCGCCGAGAATCCCCCAAAACAGCACCTTGTGCTGATGCTCGTCGGGCACCTTGAAGTAACGGAAGATGACCAAGAATACAAACAGGTTGTCGACGCTGAGCGACAGTTCGATGACGTAGCCGGTCACGAACTGGAGCGCCGGAGCCCGCCCCTGCCAGAACAACACCAGCACCGCAAACCCAATCGCCAGCGCGATCCAGACCCCTGACCAGGCAAGCGCTTCGCGAAAGCCGTCGCGGCGGGAGCGGCGATTCAGCACGCCCAGGTCAAGCGCCAGCATCGCCACCACAAACAGGTTGAATAGAATCCAGAAGAGGAGCACAGGGAATGGTACGAGAAGCAGGTGTCAGGTGTCAGGTCTCAGGTTTCCGGAAAACTTTGGTCGTCGGCACTCCACCCGCAGCCAAGAGAGAAGGCAGGTTTTCCTGAAACCTAAGACCTAGAGCTGGGTGCAATGCCCTTCAGTCCGGAAGGCAGGCCCCTCAGGGGCTGAAGCCCGCACTTTTCCAGGTCCTGAACGGCACGACTGAACAGGCGACGGAAAAAGTCGTTCCTGGTCGGGGGCCTTGCCCTCAGCGGCTAAAGCCGAATTCAAAACAAAGCACTTACCGCAGCGGTAAACCGCTGCGCCACCCAAAATCAAGTGCACCGACTTTTTCCGCAGCCTGTTAAGCCGCGCCCTACCCAAAACCTATCTATGAAAACCAGTTCTGAGTCCTAAGACCTGACACCTGAGACCTGCACTACTGCTCTCTCCCCCGCTTTCCGTTCGCCCATTCGTCCCACATACCCATATCCTTCAACTCCTGGTCGAGATGGGTTTCATGCAGGGTCTGCTCGATCTGGACGCGGTTCAGGCGCGGGCCAACGCGATCGGCGGCGTTTGCCAGCGCAAAGGTGAGTTCCGTTGCTTCGGCTACGTTCTTCTTCAGCTGCGTGAAATCTACTTTGTCGAACGTGTCGGTGGTGGCGTGATAGTTCTCCAGATAGTTCGCTTCCTCCTGGTCGGCAACAAACGTCGGCACGCCTTCAAGCATGAAGTCGAAGTGGTCGCTACCCGACTCGGCCGTCGGAACCGCTTTTATAGCCCCGAACTGCTCTAAGGGCGCCAGCATCGCCTGCGCCGCCGCAAGAACGTCTTTGCGCCCGCCGGTCGAGAAGGCCGTAGTCTTTCCTGTACCGGCATCAAAGACGACCACGCCCGCTGCTTTATCGAGTTCGTTGCGATGTGCTACTGCGTAGGCACGCGACCCGATCTCTCCTTCTTCCTCTCCCGAAAAGAGGATGAAGCGTATGGATCGCCGCGGCTGCAGCCCCGCCGCCTTGATCGCACGCAGCGCGTCAATCGTCAACGCGGAGTTGCATCCGTTGTCGAGCGCGCCCGTGCCCAGTTCCCAGGAATCCAGGTGCGCGCCGAGCACAACGAACTCGTCGGGCTTTTCGCTGCCGCGAATTTCTCCCACCACGTTCCAGGTCTTGATCGCACCGCCAATTTTGTTGGGAATCGATAGATCCGCCCACACTGGATTGGCCGACGCCAGCAAACGGGCAATTCGCTCCCCATCCTCGCGCGCCACCACCACCTGGGGCAGCGCGTCAATCTCTCCGGCCACGGAGTTCGTGTGACGGTAAAGGATCTTGTGCTCGCGTGTGGCCATAAACGCGATCGCCTTGGCCTTTCCTTTCACCGCCAGCGCGATGATCCCGGGCGCCCGCTCGTATTCGGCGAAAAGATCGTCCCAGTTCGCCAATACCTTGGTATGCACCAACACGATTCTTCCCGCAACATCTCCCACCCTGGCAAATTCGGCGGCCGAACCTTCTCCCACATCGACGATGGGCACATGCGTAGCTGCAGCCAGCCCCGGAGCCCACGCGACGGACACGGCGTGAACAGGAAACGTGGTTCCGGAATACAGGGACGCCGTCATCCCGGTCGCGCCCTCCGCCCACGAATGCTGGATGCTGAACTCTTCGGTGTGCACGCTGTCGGCGCCGGCGTCCTGGAACGCGGCCACACCCCAGTCCACCGCGCGCTGGAAGGCTGGAGTGCCGGGGATACGTCCGCCAATTTCATCGCTCAATCGGCGAAGATTCGTTTCCAGAGAAGAAGGCTTGAGTGCTTCCGCAATCAGACGATCCGCGATTTCTCGATCCGAATCACGGTCAGCCGCGAAAGCTACTAAAGAAAAAACCGCCAGGAAGAGACTGAACCGCGACCACCCGCGTCTGCGCATAGGGCAGCATTAGAAATGAATCGTCCGGCTAGCGCAATCGCAGAATCTCGACCGTGATGTTATCCGGCCCGCCGCGTTCCCGCGCCAATCCGATCAGCTCGCGGCCCGCTTGTTCCGCGCTTTTGTTTTCCACGGCTTCAAGAATCTCCGCGTCGCGCACCTGCCCCCACAATCCGTCGCTGCAGATCAGGAGCACGTCACCCGAGCGCAGCGGTTCCGGGTGTCCGGGCGAGTCCATAATGAGATCGGGGTTCGTGCCTAAAGCTGCGGTCAGAATATTCCGTTGCGGATGATTCTCCGCTTCTTCCGGGCTAATGATCCCCGACTCCACCAGCCGTCCCACATAGGAGTGGTCGCGCGTGACCCGCGTAAT
>Ga0074044_10001270_pt1 | contig 23109 bp, 23 predicted proteins | sample BogForMeECP23OM1_FD_94443 | JGI IMG/M metagenome (GOLD analysis project Ga0074044, IMG submission 94443) | Bog forest soil microbial communities from Calvert Island, British Columbia, Canada - Bog Forest MetaG ECP23OM1 | ecosystem: Environmental > Terrestrial > Soil > Wetlands ... | reverse complement strand
GCGTCCCTCCGCAGGAGAGCTCCACATCGTCCGGGTGAGCCGCAATAGCCAGCAGATCGATCTTCATCGCTCCTCCAGGCGGCTAGCATAGCGGAGTGTGGCGGCGGGGGTCGAGTGGGCAGGGGCAGTCACTTCTCTCGGCGTGCCTTTTATGCCACACTGCCCATCCGAACCAGGGCAATTCACGTACTTCTAATGAGGAGTCCCGGCGCAGATTCGTCCAGTCCTGAGGAACAGGTGGGGACTCCAGACCATTCCCTAGTGATGAGAATAGTCGGTCGCGACGAATCGGCATTGGCGGAGCTGTACGACCGCTATGGCAGCCTGGTTTACGGGGTCGCGCTGCGCGTGCTGCGCGACGTGTCTGCGGCAGAGGAGGTCTTGCAGGACATCTTCCACCGGCTGTGGAACGTCGCGGGGCGGTTCGACCCGGCGCGAGGGTCGCTGCCCGCATGGCTGGCGGTCACGGCGAGACATCGGGCGATTGACCGGCTGCGCCAGCGCGAACCGGCGACGGACTCCGAAACAGCGGCGGCGGAGATCAGCCTTCCTTTCGACCTGGAAGAGCAGGTGTTCCGCGGCCACATGCTCGAACGGATCCGCGCAGCGCTCGCTCGGATGCCGGAGTCGCAGCGAAAGCTAGTGGAACTGGCGTATTTCGAGGGCTTGACGCACACGGAACTGGCGGAGCGCACCGGAGAGCCGCTGGGCACGATCAAGGGCCGGCTGCGGGCTGCCGTGGCGAGTTTGCGAAAGGAATTTGGCGGTTTGGCCGATTCGGCGAGAAAATAAAACCGGTGAACGCACACATTCAATTCGCTGAAGATGTAGACCTGCTGGCGCTGGGCCTGCTGGGGGAGGAGGACTGCGCTGCGCTCCGCGGGCATCTGGAGACGTGCGCGGAGTGCCGCGCGCGGTTCCACGAAGCGCGCGCGCTTGCGGCCCTGCTGGCGCTTTCGTCGCCGCCGGCCGAGCCTTCCGCGGGGGTGCGGAAGCAATTGCTGGAGCGCCTGCGCGCGGGGCGGGAGAACGCGACGCGCGACGCTCGCGCTCCGAAGCAGGAGGAATCGCGGCGAGCGGGATTTTGGGGGTGGACAAACCTGGGCTGGGCCGTGGCAGCGGTGATTCTGGTGGCGGGGGCCGCGCTGATGATGGAAGAGAACCGGCGCGTGCAGGGCCAGGTGCAGAGCCTGCAGGCGGAAATTGCAGGGAAACAGCAGGAACTGGACCGCACACGCGCGGTGCTGGATCTCCTGCGCTCCACCGACACCGTGCATGTCCATCTCATCAGCGGGTCGGAGCCGTGGCCGTGGCCGGAGGGCAGAGTTTATTACCATCCGAAGAAAGGACTCTTGTTTGTGGGTTCGCACCTGCCGCCGCTCGATCCCGGAATGTCCTACCAATTGTGGTGCGTTTCGGAGGGAGGCACGCCAGCGAGCGCGGGAGTGTTCCGGCCGGACGCGAAGGGCAATGCCGCGGTGATGATGCCACTTGCAAAGATGGCGATGAGCCCAAAGGCGTTTGCCGTGACGGTTGAAGCCGACGGCGGTGCACAGGCGCCTACCGGGCCGCAGGTGATGGTGGGAGAGCAGTAGGAGAGACAGGAATTCCGGCCTGTACTCTCCCCGGTTTTGCCCGTTGCGTGTCGGGGCTGAGTTCCTTTCTTGGGTTGGGCCACTCCAGTTCAAAAAGAGAGAAGACAGACCCTTAGTGCTTCAGGGCAGGCAGCCCTTCGCTCCGCTCAGGATCTTCAAGAATGTCTGTCTTACCTATTCAGACGAGCACAGAAGACAGACAGGAATGTCTGTCTTACTTATCGCGGGAGTGGTTCCGGCATATCGGCCAGGGCGGCGGCCAGGACGGCCATGGCCGCAACATTTTCCGCCAGGGCTTTCGGGTCCACTTTGTCAAAGGTGTCCGCAGCGGTGTGGTGATAGTCGAAGTAGGTGCGCCCGTCCTGGATGGGGCCGAAGCTGGGGACGCCAGCCGCGTCGAGGGGAACGAGATCCTCGCCCGGGCTCCACGGCGTAGGGTAAAACAGCCACGCACCGGTTGCTCGCAGGACGTCCTCGACGGGTTGGAGAAGGGCGAGCGCTTTGGGGTTGGCGTGGACGTAGAAGCCCAATGGATGGCCGGCGCCGAGATCGCTCTCGATGGCTGCGGCGTGATCGGCGAATTCCGCGGCGTGTTCCCGGGCGTAGGTCAGACTTCCGCTCTGCTGATGTTCTTCGTCCATCCAGGCGACGACGCGAAGGGTACGGCGGGGCTGGATGCCGAGCTGTTTGAAGAGCGCGGCGGTGGCCATGGCGATGGCGACTCCGGCGCCGTCGTCAATCGCGCCGGTGCCCAGGTCCCAGGAATCGAGATGGCCGGAGACGAGCACCACCTGCTCGGGATGCTCGCTGCCTTTCAGGTCGGCAATCACGTTGGCGCTCTCCACGTCGGGGAGCGTCTGGCAGGTGAGGACGAGGTGCATGCGCACGCGGCCCTGGCCGGCGAGATCGGAGATCAGCTCCGCGTCCTCGGCGGTGACGGCGGCGGCGGGAATGCCGGCAGGCTGCATTGTGCCGGTGTGAGGGAGGCGATAATCGGCGCCTCCGGCCGAACGCACCAAAGCGGCCACCGCGCCGAGCGCCTCCGCTGCTTTCGCGCCCCCGCTGCGATAGGCAACCACTTCCCCGTAGGCCGGGCCGGATTCGTTCTGTGCGGCCATGCGTTTGTCGAACGGCACGTTGAAGAGAACGATTTTACCGGCCACACCGGCGCGGCCGAGCGCGTCGAGTTCAGCGAAATTTAGCACGACCACAACCTCCGCGGTAATTCCATCGGCGGGTGTGCCATTGCTGCCGCCGAGCGCGGTGAGGACGATTTTCTGGGAGGTGGCGGGGGCCTGGCCGGGGTATTCGGTGAGAGCGCCCGTCTCGATGCCGCGGACCCAGTGGGGAACCTTTGTTTTTTCCAGCGTTACTGCAAGGCCCAACCGGCGCATTTCCGCGGCCACGTATTCGGCGGCAAACTGCGCCTGCGGAGAGCCGGCGAGCCGCGGGCCGATGTTGTTCGAGAGGTGACGTAGCTGGCGGTAGGCGTAGTCACTGGCGAGAGCCGCGTCGCGGATTTTCTCGAGACGTGCCCGGAGTTCCGCGATGGGCTGGAGCGGTCCTCCGAAGACCCGACCCTGTGTCTGCGATTCCATGGGGGCGGAGACCAGTGTGCCCGCGAGAAGGACCAGGGCGATGGCTCGAATATTCCGCATGAATTCTCCTCTTCAGGAACTTGTGCTACTCAAATAGACAGAAGACAGACCCTTCGTTCCTCAGGGCAGGCAGGAATGTCTGTCTTACCTTTTGGCACGAAGACTTTAGCGGCTGCGCCGCAGCGAAGCAACCGGGGCCATCCAACTCATCGCGGCAGTTCCACAGAACGGTCGTAACCCGTCATTTCCAGGTAGCCTGCGCCGGTGGCCTGCTGGCCGTGTGCGGTGCCGCGCAGGATGACGGCACCTTCCCAGTAGGTGGGCCAGTTGGCGCGGTGGCTCACGAGTTCCTGGGCTTCGAGCGGCGTGGACACGGCGAGTTCGAGGCTGAGCGACGGAACGCGAATCGTCCAGCGGACGGGATAGCGGGCGGAGGTGGCCGGGCTGGTCCAGGTGGCGCCGGGATCGAAGGAGAAGTCGGCGGCGGAGAGATGGCGCGCGGCCCCGCTGGCGTCTACAAACGTGCCGGCGGAGAACGGATCTAGCGTGGCGTCGCGGCGGCGGAGGCGATAGAGCATGAGCTCCTCGCCGCTCGAGAGCTGCACGCTGATCCAGTCCCATCCTGTCTGGTCCGGGGTGAGCTGGTGGGTGAAAAACTCGTGGTCCATCCAGGCCAGGCCGGTGAGAGCGGAAGTGCTGCCGGCGAGCTCCAGCGACCCGGCGGCTTCCAGGCGCGTGTAAGAGATGTAGTGTGAGGCCTGGCCGCGGCCGGGAGCCTTCCGGCTGACGCCGCCGAGGCCATGAATTACTGGCGGGATCGCGGAGCGGAGCGTGAGACTGAGCGTGAAATCATCGGCCACAGCTTGGAGATGCTGCGCGGGTTGCGCGCCCTGGGCGGATTCGTCGAAGAGCACCTGCCAATTGCCGTTCCAGATGCGGCGTGAAGTGAGATCGGCGCCAGCCAGGCCCGGGCCGGAGCGGTTGAGGCGTTCGGCGTGGTAGAAGCGGCCGGCATCAAGATCTGACAGAGCCAGGTGGGCGAGGTAAACATCCGCGACTTCCCAGGGCGAGCCCGATTTTCCGGAGGGCGCGGGGCGGGCGATTCCCTGGCGGAAAAAGGTGAGTTCGAAGCCGAAGCGGCGGCCGTCCCGGGATTGCAGATTTCCGGTGTAGTACCACCACTCGGTCTGGTAGCTGGGATGATTGAAGAGATCGCGGGGAAATTCGTAGTGATAGCCGGGAAGCGCCACCTCCCAGGTCTGTGCGGCGCTCGACGGGGAAGTGATCCCGGAGGGCGGGGCGAGCGCGACGAGCGCGAGGAGCGCGGCGGCGCAGGCTGGGGCGAGGCGGCGATGGACGGGGCGCGTCATTCTTCGTGGATCACTTCAATGGGCACGAGGCGTGCGGCGGCGCGCGCGGGATAGACAGCGGCGAGCAGCGTGGCCAGATAGACGCCGCTCAATCCCGCAGCGAGCAGGGCGAGCGGCCAATGGAACTGGACGGTCCAGCCGAAGGATTGTTTGTTGACCACGTAAATCAGAATCAGAGAAAGCAGAATTCCCTGGGCGAGTCCGGCGAGCGAGGCGAGCAGGCCGAGCAGGGCGGCCTCGAATACGATGAGGCGGCGCACCTGGGGCTGCGAGGCGCCGAGGAAGCGGAGCAGGCCGAGTTCGCGCCTGCGGTCAATCACCACGGCGAGCAGGGCGCCGGCAATCCCGACGACGGCGACGAGGATGGCGACGGCCTCGAGCGCGTAGGTGATGGCGAAGGTGCGGTCGAAAATGCGAATGGCCTGGGCGCGGAGTTCGCGGTTCAGGAAAATGGCGACGCGGCGGCCTTCGAGCGCGCGCACGATGCTGCGGCGCGCTTCTTCCGGGTCCGCGCCCGGGGCGAGCAGGACGCCGAGATTCGACGGCGGCCCGACCGGGAGATAACGCTGGAGGGCGGCGCGGTCCACCAGGATGAGTCCGGCCTCGCTGCCGTAGTCATAGAAGACGCCGAGGACGCGGAAGGGCACGGTGCGATCGCCGAGAGGCAACTCAATGGAATCGCCGGGGCGCACGCGGTGCTTGTTTGCAAACGGCTCGCTGACCACCGCGGCATCGTTGCCGGCCAGTTGCGAGAGGATTTCGCGGCGGTCGCCGGAGAGGAAATTGAGCCGGCCGGTGCGCGCGACGATGGAGAGATCGCTCACCCCGAGCGTGACCGGCAATCCTTTGTAGCTGGTGGAATAGGCGCGAAATTCGCCAACGGCGGAGACGCCGGGAACGCGCGCAACGATTGCCGCCACGTCGGGGTCGAGCGTGGGATGCCGGTCGGCGGCGGGAGGCACGGCCGGGCTCAGGTAGAGGTCGGCGGGCAATTGCTGATTCATCCAGTCTTCCACGGTGCGGCGAAAGCTGGAGACCATGATTCCGACGCTGGCCATCATGGCCACGGCCGTGGCCAGAGCGGCGGTAAGCACGCCGCTGCGGCGGAGCGAGGCCGCGAGGCTGCGCGAAGCGAGCAGGGCTTCAAGTCCGCCGAGGCCTGAGCGCCGCATCAGGATGCCGGAGGCGGCCATGGCTCCGGCGACGATGGCGGGCATGGCGAGGGCGGCCGCAGCGATCATCAGCAGCGCCGCGAGGTAGCCGAAGACGGGCGTGGTCCCTATCGGCGGGGCTAGGGAAGCGGCCAGCGCGGCGACGCACAGAAGCACAGCGACGGCCGCATCGCGTCCTTTGCGCACGCCGGCCTGATATTCACGGCCGCCGCGCTCCATGGCTTCGACGGGTGCTACGCGCGCAGCCTCGAGCGCGGGAAGGAGCGCGGAGAGGAGCGCGACCACCAGTCCGGCGAGCAGACCCAGAGCGATGGTGCCCGGGGTGAGCGCGACGGGCTCCGGAGCGCTGCTCACGTACAGCGATTCGACTGTAGAGCCCAACATCCGCACCGCTGCTGCGGCCATGACTCGCGCGAGAGGAATGCCGGCGAGAGCGCCGACGAGGCCGAAGAGCGAGGCTTCCGCGAGGAACGCGAAGAGCACCTGCGCGCGGGTGGCTCCGAGGGCGCGAAGAACGCCGATCTCGCGGCGGCGGCGAACCACGGAGACGGAGATGGTGTTGTAGATCAGGAAGGCGCCCACGATCAGCGCGATGTAACTCAACAGGCGAAGATTCCAGCGGAACGCGGCGAGCATTTTGCGGTTTTCGTTGGTGCGCGCGCCGGAGCGGTCCACGAGGAGGCCGGGGAATTCCCGCGAGAGAAGCGCCTGAAACTTTGCCGCGTCCTGGCCAGCGGGCAGGCGAACCAGGATGCGGTCGATGCGCCCGGCGCGGCGGAGAAGGCGCTGGGCCAGGCCGATGTCCATGACCACGGCGCGGCGGAATTGCGGAGCGTCGGAATTGCCGGGAAAAACGCCCGCGACGCGGTAGTCGGCCTCCGAATCATTGACCTGCAGCCGCAGCATTTCGCCGGGAGCGCGCGCCAGCCCCGGACCTACCCAGACGGAGGCGTTCCACTCCGCCGGGGATGGAGACCGCGCCAGAGGCGTCGCGGATGTTTCCTGCGCGGGCGATGCGTCCTCGCGATCGAATGCCTGGGCCACCAGATCCAGTCCCACGAGGGGGACGACCTCGCCTCCAGGCTTGACCACAGCGAAGTCTTCCATGCGCGCGGTCAGGTGGAGAGGGTAGGGAAGAGAAGAAAGCTGCGCATAGAGAGATTCCGGAACACCACCGAGCGCGGTGATCTCCAGGTCGTTTTTGCCCACCAGGGTTTCCAGGGAGGCGTGGAAGGAGCCCGCGGCGGCGCGGCCTGCCAGCTCGATGGCCAGCACCACGGCCACGCCCAGAGCCACGGCCAGAGCCGTGAGGCCCGCGCGCACGGGCTCCTTGGCCAGCGGGCGAAGCAGGAAGGCGCGGCAAAAGCGTAGGAAGGGCATTCAGCGCGTTCCCAGGGGCTCGATGCGGCCGTCGCGAAGATGGATGGAGCGGTCGGCAGCGGCGATGAGTTCCAGGCTGTGGGTGGCCATGAGGATGGAGGTGGCGCGTTCGCGGGAGATGCGGCGAAGGAGTAGGAGGATGACGTTGCTGGTCACCGTGTCCAGATTGCCGGTGGGTTCATCCGCCAGAAGCAGCTTCGGTGTGTGCACCAGGGCGCGCGCGATGGCCACGCGCTGCATTTGACCGCCGGAGAGTTGATGCGGCATGCGAGCCGCCAGCTCCGCGAGTTCGACCCACGCGAGGCATTCAAGCGCGCGGGCGCGCGCGCCGGAGCGGCCGGCGAGCAGCAGAGGGAGTTCGACGTTTTCCGCGACGGAGAGTGTGGGGAGCAGCTCGAAGGATTGGAAGATGTGGCCGACCGCCTCGCGGCGCAGGCGGACCAGGCCGGGATCGTCCAGGCCGGAAGTGGTCACGCCATCAATCCACACGCGACCCGAGGTGGGCAGGTCCATGGCCCCGGCCAGATGCAGAAGAGTGGATTTGCCGCAACCGCTCCGCCCCACCACGGTGACGAATTCGCCTTCGGCGAGTTCCAGCGAAATATTTTCGAGGGCCGGCACGCTCCGGCCGCCGGTCGAGTAATCCTTGGAGACGTTTTCCAGTCGGAGAACTGACATCGTCGTTTTGCTCGCAGCCACCCCCGATTGCGCTTCATGGAACGGGCTGAGGGGGCGGCTGCCGGTTCATTCTAACTGCTTGATGGGGGAATCGGCTGCCGCGCAGAGGAAGGATGAGGGCAAGAACCGGAACTCCAGCGCTCGGGTTCGAAGGCTGCTCAGAATGAAGGATGGGCCGGAGGAACGGCCCTTGAGAAATTCTCACCTTGAGATGATTCGGGGGGTGGCGGGGTGTTCCTGAGACGGGGGAAGGCGGCGCGTGATCGGGTGATTCTGCGGTCGAATTCGTAAGTTATTATTTTGCAATAACTTACGGAACATGCAGGAGAAGGAATTGGCTTTGGGTAGGGCCTCAGACGCTGGCACTCCTCTTGCTTTAACAGCAGTGGGTACAACCCGAGGAGGAATTTTTATGGGCAGTTCAAAACGGCTTTTTCGCCTGGTTCTGATGGCGACGCTCGCAGGAATCTTCGCCGTTCCGCCCCAAGTGATGAGAGGGCAGGATGCCGGCGACGCGAAGCGCAAGGTAAGGACGCAGATCGCGCCCGCCTACCCGGAACTCGCGAAGCGCATGAATGTGCACGGCAAGGTGAGACTGGAAGTGACGGTGGCGGCGGACGGGAGTGTGAAGAGCGTACACGCGGTGGGCGGCCACCCGCTGCTGGTGAGCGCATCGCAAGACGCGGTGCGCAACTGGAAGTTCGAGCCCGGCCCCAAGGAAACGGTTCAAGTGATCGAAGTCAACTTTGATTGATGGAAGGGAGCCGGGGCGCGGAAGCGCCCTGGCGACGAAACGGCCCGGGACGAGGAGGCTGGAAGCAATGACGATTGCGAAGAAGCTCTACTACGGTTTTGGATCCATTCTGACGCTGCTGGTTGTGTTGCTGCTGGTGAACCTGAGCGTGATCGCCCGCGAGCACAACGCGCGGCAGAGCGCGGCGGCGGCGGTGAACGGGGTGCAGTTGATCGAGTCCATCCGCTTCAAGATCATGCAGAACCGGCTTTCGCTGCGGGGTTACCTGCTGAGCGGGGATACGCGGGAAGAGGAAACGCTGAAGCGCGGGATCTCCGACCTGGCGGACACGGTCCAAAAGTCTCAAGCGAAGACGGGGTTTGGCGTGCTGCGCTCGGCGTTGGGCGACGTGGAGACCAGCGAGCGGGATTGGTCCGATCATTTTTGCCAGCCGCTGATCGCCAAGCGCCACAAGGTGGATTCGGGCGACGCGACGGTGGCGGACCTGCAGGTGGACTATCTCCAGCTCGATCCCTCGGCGCACGAGGTGCGCTCGGGATCGATCCTGGACCAGGCCTCGCAGGCCATGACCACGGTGCTGAACGAAGCGGACGAGTCTTCGGCGTCCGCGGCGCGGATGGCGTCGGTGGTTACGACGCTGGGCACGCTCTTTGTGATCCTGCTGGGATTCAGCATTGCCTACTTCGCCTCGAAATCCATCACCCAGCCGCTGGCCGAACTCATGAAGACGGCGCAGGAAATCGGCGAAACGGGAGATCTGGATCAGGCGCTGGACACCAGCCGGAAGGACGAGATCGGCGCGCTGGCGAAAAGCTTTGCGCACATGATGACCTATCTGAAGGAAATGGCTGCGGCAGCGGAATGCATCGCGCGGGGCCAACTGGCCATCGAGACGCGCCCGCGGTCCGAGCGCGACACCATGGGCAAGGCCTTTGCTTCCATGAGCGGCGGGCTGCGCGGGCTGGTGCGCCAGGTGCGCGACAGCGCCGGGCAGGTGGCCGCCGGGTCGAACCAGGTGGCGGAAGCGTCGGAGGAATCGGCCAAGCTGAGCGTGCAGGCCTCTTCGGCGATCGACGAAGTCTCGAGCACCATGCACGAAATGAGCGTGAACGTGCAGAACGTGGTGCGCAACACGCAGAACCAGGCTTCGAGCGTGGCGGAAACCTCCGCATCGATCGACCAGATGGTCACTTCCATCCAGCGCGTGGCGGACACGGCGAAGGTCCTGCTGGACATCTCGCACCGGTCCCGGGAAGAGGTGCGCACGGGCATCGCCACGATGGAAAAGGCCACCGACGGGATGGGCAAGACGAACAAGTCCATCCAGCAGTCTTCGGAGACGATCCAGTCGCTCGGGAAGCGCGCCGACGACATCGGCAAGATCATCGAGGTGATTGACGACCTCGCGGAACAGACGAACCTGCTGGCGCTGAACGCGGCCATTGAAGCCGCACGAGCGGGCGAGCACGGGCTGGGATTCGCCGTGGTGGCCGATGAGGTGAGGAAACTGGCGGAAAAGTCCACGCAGTCCACCAAGGAAATCAGCGAACTGATCGAGAGCATCCAGAAGGAAGCGCGCGAGGCCGTGCTGAACATGGGTAAGAGCACGGAAATCGTGGAAGAAGGACTGGTGCTGAGCAAGGATTTGAACTCGGCGCTCCAGAAGATCTCGGTGGTGGTCAGCGAAGTCTTCAAGTTCGCGCAGGAAATCGGGGCAGCGACCACGGAGCAGTCCGTAGGCTCGTCGCAAATCGCCAAAACCACGAACCGGCTGAACGAGATTACGCAGGAAATCAGCTCGGCAGTGGAGGAGCAGGCCTCCGGGGCGCAAGCGGTGGTGCGCTCGATGGAGAAGATGCGCGAGCTGGTGCAGCACTCGACCTCCGGCTCGACCGAGCTGGCGGCCGCCTCGGAGCAAATGTCGAAGCTGGCGCGCACGCTGCTCAAGACGCTGGAGAACATCGTGATCGAGGAGCAGCACTCCCGCGGGCAGAACGGCTCCGGAACACCGGAGCACTTCCTTGCCGGCGGGCTGCCGGGCAACGGCCAGAGCCGCGAGTTTGAGCCGCGGCTGGCCGAACTGGTCAATTCCTGAGGGCCGGAGAGCTGCCATGGAAAAAGAACTTCACCTGGTGGGCTTCCGGGTCGGCCGCGAAACGTTCGGCGTGCCGATCGCCATGGTCCGGGAGATCGTGCGCGTCCCGGAAATCACCGCGGTGCCGAATGCCGCGGAGTTCATCGAAGGCGTGATCAACCTGCGCGGGAAAATCGTGCCAGTGGTGGACCTGCGAAAGCGGTTCCGGGATGCCGAGCCGGAGAGCGGGCGCAAGACGCGCATCCTGGTTGCGGAAGTGGACGGCCAGAACGTCGGGCTGATCGTGAATTCCGCCTCCGAGGTGCTCAAGATCGCTCCCTCCGACGTGGAAGTGCCACGCAACCTCTTTACCGAGGGGGAGATGAGTTACATCAGCGGGGTGGGGAAACTGAACGGGCGGCTCATCCTCATCCTGGATTTGACCAAGATCCTGCAACGCGGCGAGCTGCGCTCCGCCGGAGAAGCCGCGGAAATCGCCGCGGTCGAGGCCTGAGGCGGCCGGCCGACTTTTAGCAGACGGGAAACCATGTCCACTACCACACTCAGCACTCCCATCCAGCTTACGGACGCGGAACTCAAGCTGCTCCAGACGCTCGTCTATCAGGAGTGCGGCATGTGCTTCGACGAGCGCCGGTCGCACTTTCTGCAGGACCGCTTGCAGCGCCGCATGAAAGCGACGCAGGCCGATTGCTTCTACCATTACTACCGGCTGCTCACCAGCCGGGAAGGGAAAGAAGAGCTGGGAAAACTGCTGGAAAACCTGACGGTGAACGAGACCAGCTTCTTCCGCAACCGGCCGCAGCTCGATCTGTTCCATAAACAGGTGCTGGAAGCGCTGCTGCACCATAAGCAGGAGCGGCGCGACTGGACGCTGCGGATCTGGTGCGCGGGCTGCTCCACCGGGCAGGAACCATTCACGCTGGGCATGCTGGTGTGCGACGCGCTGGCCTACTATTACCTGCGGAATCCGCTGCCGTACGACATGCCGTCGCCCAAGCCGCTGGTGCCTCCGCCGTGGAAGGTGGAAATCATCGCTTCGGACATCAGCTATTCCGCGCTCCAGGCGGCGCAGCAGGGCCAGTACACGGAAACGCAGATGGAGCCGGTGGAGTACACGCTGCGGCTGCGCTACTTCGAAAAGCTGCGGGACAAGTACGAGGTGAAGAAGCCGCTGAAAGAGCTGGTGCAGTTCGACTTTCATAACCTGAAGGCGGAATTCCTGCCGCAGCGCAACGACGTGATCTTCTGCCGCAACGTGATGATCTACTTCGACGAGGCAGAGCAGAAGCGCCTGGTGGAAAAGTTCTACCGCTGCCTGAACCGGGGCGGCTACCTGTTCGTGGGGCACGCGGAGAGCCTGTTCGGCCTGACCACGAAGTTCCGCATGATCCATCAGAACAACGGCACGGCGTACGAGCGGATCGAGGAGAGCCAGTGAGCGTTCCTCTCGATGAGCGGGCCAGCGACCTGCGCGAGCTCTTCTTCGAAACCGCGCTGGAGCTGCTCCAGACGCTGAACGAGGACGGGCTGGCGCTGGAGCGGGGAGCCGGCGACGTTGAAGCCATCCGCCGAGTGCGCCGCGTGGTGCACACGCTGAAGGGCGACGCGGCGGCGATCGGGATGCGGGAGCTGAGCGAGCTGGCGCACGGGTTTGAGGACGTGCTGACGCCCGAGCTGGCCGCCGAACGCGGCCACGAGGTGGCGGAAGCGGTGCTGGCCGCCGCGGACACATTCGAGTCCATGCTGTCCGCGGCGCGGAAAGACCTGCCATCTCCAGGTGGAGAGACGCTGAAGGTTCTGATCCACAAGCTGTGCGCGGCCCCGGCGGTGGAAGCGCCGCCGAGCGCCGCTCAGCCTGGTTCGAGCCGGCCGCAGGCGCGTTTCGAATGGACGGAATACGAGCGGCAGCTGATCGGCGAAGCGGCAGCGAGGGGAGAAGCGGTCTATCAAGTCGGAGTCACGCTGGAAGCGGCCAACCTCATGCCCTCGGCGGCCTGGCAGCTCGTGCGCAATGTGTTTCATTCCTGCGGCTCGATTCTCGCGCTGCATCCGGCCGACGACGCGCACGCCGAGCACGTGGAAATCGTGGAAGCGGCAATCGTGACTGAACTGCCGCAGGAAGCGCTGCGCAAGCGCCTGCGGATTCCCGCGGTGACCGGCGAGGTGGTGCTGGAGCGCGCGGCGATCGCGGCGGATGCGATTCACGATTTGATTTCTCTCCCCCACGGCGACGCGCAGGAGGCGGCGATTCCCCCCGCTGCCTCCTCCGCCGCCAGTCCTGCCCCGCGGGGCGCCGCGGCTGCGGCTGGGGTGGGAGCGGGCGCGAACGCGGTGCCGCATGTTGCGGCTCTCGTGGACAAGACGCTGCGGGTGGATTCCGAGCGGATTGACGACGTTTTGAACCTGGTGGGCGAGCTGATCATCGGGAGATCCATGCTCTCGCGCACGGTGGCGGAGTTCGACCGGCGATTCCAGAAGGATCCGCTGGCGACGCGGTTTGCGGATGCGCTGGGATTCCAGTCGCGGGTGCTGGAGACGCTGCAGAAATCGGTGATGAAGATCCGCATGGTGCCGGTGGAGCAGCTCTTCCGCCGCTTCCCGCGGATCGTGAGGGACATCGCGAAGCTCCGCGGCAAAGACGTGGCGCTCAGCGTGACGGGCGAGTCCACGGGGCTGGACAAAAGCATTCTGGAGCCGCTGGCGGAGCCGATCACCCACCTGATCCGCAACTGCGTGGACCACGGAATCGAACCGCCCGAGGAGCGCATCGCCGCGGGAAAACCCGCGCGCGGCACGATCCGGCTGGGGGCGCGACACGAAGGGAACCACGTGGTGATCGAGGTGGGCGACGATGGGCGCGGAATCAACCGGCAGATGGTGGTGCAGCGCGCCATTGAATTGGGATTTGTAACGCCGGAAGAAGCGCTGCACCTGACGGACATGGAAGCGCTCGGCCTGATTTTCATCCAGGGCTTCACCATGCTGCGCGAGGTAACGCAGATCTCCGGCCGCGGCGTGGGCATGGACGTGGTGAAAACGGCGCTGGATAAGCTGAAGGGAACAGTTCACGTCCAGACCACGCTGGGGAAGGGCACCACATTTCTCCTGCAACTGCCGCTGACGCTGGCGAGCATCAAAGCGCTGCTGGCGGAGGTGGGCGGGCAGCTCTATGCCATTCCCGTGGCGTCGGTGGTGGAGATCACGCGCGTCACGGAAGCGGAAGTGCACGAGGTGGACGGGCACGAAGTCTTCCAGTTGCGCAACCAGGTGCTCAAGCTGGTGCGCTTGGACCGCATGAACGCCGGAGGGACGGGCAAATCCGCTCGGGCGTCGCGCCGCCTGTTCGTGATCGTGGTGGCGCTGGGCGACCGGAGATTCGGGCTGGGTGTGGACAGGCTGCGGGGCGAGGAAGAGCTGGTGATCAAGGCGCTGGACAGCCGCCTGACGCAGAGCGAGTTTGTAAATGGGGCTTCCATCCTGGGCGACGGCACCGTGGTGATGATCCTGAACCTGCCGACGGTGGTGTCGAAGCTCTCGCGGGCGGTGATGGCGGAGGTGATGGCGTGAACCCCCGCGTTCGCGTTCTGGTGGTGGACGACTCCGCGCTGATGCGGAAGCTGATCCCGCGGCTGCTGGCGGACGATCCGTCCATTGAAGTGGTGGGGACGGCCATGGACGGGGCGATCGCGCTGCGGAAGATCGAGGAACTGCGCCCGGACGTGCTCACGCTGGACCTGGAAATGCCGCTGATGGACGGAATCGCCACGCTGCGCGCCATCATGCGGACACGGCGCGTTCCCGTGATTGTTTTCAGCGCGCACTCGCGCCAGGGCGCGAACATGACTTTCCAGGCGCTGGCGCTGGGCGCCTTCGATTTCGTGACCAAACCGCCGGAGGCCACGCGGGAAGCGCTGGGGGCGGCGGCCACCGAACTTGCGTTCAAAATCAAGGCGGCGGCCGGGAACCGCGTGCCGAATCTACCGCCCGCGGAATTGCCGGAGGCGCCTTTCGAAAAGGCGCCAGAAGGGGACGCGCGGCCGGCGCCGACCCGCATCTTCGGCGTGGGGATTTCCACCGGCGGGCCCGGGGCGCTGCAGCGGGTGATTCCGCAGCTCCGCGCGGATTTTCCCGGCTGCATTCTGATCGTGCAGCACATGCCGGAAGGCTTCACCGAGATGTTCGCGCGGCGGCTGGATGAATGCTCGGCGATTCACGTGCAGGAGGCGCGCTCGGGCGATTTTCTGATGGCCGGCCACGCCTACGTGTGCCCTGGGAACCGGCACATGACCGTGCGGCGAATGGTGGTGGGCGACCTGATCGTGTTGCGGGATACGGAGCGGGTGAACGGGCACCGGCCTTCGGCCGACGTGCTGCTGGCGTCGGTGGCCCATGAGTTTGGAGCGGCGGCGACAGGCGTGATCATGACGGGCATGGGCGAGGACGGCGTGGAAGGGCTGGGAAAAATCCGCGATGCCGGGGGAGTGACGCTGGCGCAGAGCCGGGAGAGCTGCGTGGTGGACAGCATGCCACGCACGGCCATCGAGCGGCGATACGCGCAGCGCGTGGTGCCCCTGGAAGTGATGGGAAGAGTCTGGGAAGAGATCTGCGCGGGCGACCGCGTGGCGGCCAGTTGACGAATTTCGGATTCCGCCGTGTGCGGGGTCCCGCGAGGGCGGGGCCGTGCAGACGGCGGGAAAGATGAAGGAGAAGCGTCATGGAACAGTTTACAGCGCTGAGCCTGAGTAAAGAGAAGCGGCAGGTCCGCTATCTCGTCGTGGATGATTCCGTGTTCGCGCGGAGGAATCTGGCGCGGATGGTGGAGTCGTTCGGCGGGGTGATGGCCGGCGAGGCGGGAGACGGCTTTACCGCCATCACCGAATACAACCGCACGCTCCCGGACATCGTGCTGATGGACATCACCATGCCGCAGATGGAAGGCATCGAGGCGGTGGAGCGCATCGTGCGGCAGCATCCTGACGCGCGCATCGTCATGGTCTCTTCCGTGGGCTACCAGGAGAACATCCTGGCGGCGCTACAGAAGGGCGCGCGGCACTTCGTGCAGAAGCCCGTGCGCCCCGACGTGCTGTATGAAATCGTGCGCTACGTGCTGAACGACGATGGCTTGCTGGCGGGCGCCGGGGCCGGCAACGGCAACGGCGGCGCGCACAAACAGGGAGTGTGAATATGAGAATGGACCTCATCCAGCCATTCGTGAGCGCGGCAGATTCCGTGCTCGGGCAACTCCTCGCGGGTCCCACGGTGGTGGGGAATCCCAGCATGGAAGAGGACGGCTACCGCCGCAAAGGCGTGGCCGCGCTGATCGGCTTTCAGGGCGACATCGAGGGCCGCATCATTTTCGATCTGGAGCCGGATGTGGCCTGCCGCATCGCGGGGCGCCTGGCGGACAGCGAGCCGCCCGCGACGGCGGACGATACGCTGGTGGGCGAAACGCTGTGCGAGCTGGCCAACATGATCATCGGCAACGCCGTGACCCTGTTGAACGACCAGGGCTTCCATTTCCGGGTGCAGCCGCCCGAAGTCCACACCGAACCCGAGGGATTGAAGGGCTCGTACGATACCGAAGCGGTGGTCATGTCGTTCGAAACGCCAGCGGGCTGCGTCTATCTGAATATCGCCATGCGCTACAACCGGCGCCGCAAGGCCGAGCGCGAGCCAGCGATGATGGCGTAGCCCTGGTACTTTGGGAGGCATTTGCCTCCGCGGATTCAAGAATCAGTCCGGCGGCAACCGGCCTCATCGGGCTCTGTTGTCCGAGAAGCCGGGATGTTATCCTGAAGCGGCAGCGGAGGGGCTCAGCCCTCCCCAGCAACTCCCAGCCACTCCTGAAGAAGGGAGCACGGCGTGTCGCGTTTCCGGTATCCCAAAGAATTGGCGATCGGGTGCGCGGTGTTTGCGGCCTATGTAATCGCGGGGAAGCTCAGCCTGCGCCTGGCCTTCGTCCATCCCAGCGCCAGCGTGGTGTGGCCTCCCACCGGAATCGCGCTGGCCGCGCTGCTGGTTCTGGGCCTGGAATTCTGGCCCGCGATCCTGCTCGGCGCTTTTGTCGTCAACGTCACCACCGCAGGTTCCGCGGCCACGTCCCTGGGCATCGCCATCGGAAACACGCTGGAAGCCGTGGCCGGCTGCTACCTGGTGAACCGTTTTGCCGCCGGCCGGGCCGCGTTCAATACGCCGCGAAATGTTTTCTGGTTCGCCGCACTCGCCGCGATGATGAGCACGGCGATCAGCGCCACGATTGGCGTCACCAGTCTTGCGCTGGGAGGCTACGCGGTTTGGAGTGAGTTTCCGGCCATCTGGCAGACGTGGTGGTTGGGGGACGTCAACGGGGCGCTGATTGTGACACCCGTGCTGCTGCTGTGGGCCACGCGACCTCACCCGCGATGGGATGGCAAGCGGGTCTTTGAGCTTGTGGCGCTGTTTGTGTTGCTCGCGGCGACAGGAGAGGCCGTGTTCGGCGGCCTTATACTTTCCGGTTCGGCGAACGGGCCGCTCACGTATCTCTGTGCGCCGTTTCTGGCGTGGGCTGCCCTGCGCTTCAACCAGCGGAAGGCCGCCACGGCTGCCTTGCTGCTTTCCGCGATCGCAGTAACGGGCACGCTGCGCGGCCATGGCCCGTTCGCGACGGGCTCGCCGCACACTTCACTCATCCACCTGCATTTTTACCTCGCGGTCATGGCACTGATGACTCTGGTGTTTGCGGCAGAGGTGGCCGAACGCCGGCACCAGGAGGAAAAGGTGCGGCATCTGGCCGTGAGCGACGCGCTTACCGGATTGCCGAATTACCGCGGGCTCATCGAGTCGCTCGATGCGGAGATGAAACGAGTGGGCCGCAGCGCGCGCCCCTTCGCGGTGCTGCTGCTGGACCTCGACGGTCTGAAACAAATCAACGACAAATATGGCCATCTGGTGGGGAGCCGCGCGCTCTGCCGTGTGGCCGACGTGTTGCGCGTCCACTGCCGTGAAGTGGACACGCCGGCGCGTTACGGCGGGGATGAGTTCGCCATCGTGCTGCCGGAGACGGGGAGAGAGGATGCCGTTCAGGTGGCGCGGCGCATCGCCGAGCGTCTTGCGGCGGAAACGGAAACGCCCACGCTCACGGTGAGCATCGGCACCGCCGTGTATCCGGAGGACGGCGCTTCCATGGAACAACTGCTCCGGTCGGCGGACGCGGCGCTCTATCAGGAAAAAAGTTAGGGCCATTCTTCCTCGCGAGGGTGTGCAGCCCTGCTCGTGATATCCTCCCGCTCCGCTTGGGGAGGAATAACGTATGGGACATCCAGTGGTTCATTTTGAAATCGGCTGGCGGGACGCGGCGAAGACGCAGGAGTCTTACGCCAAGCTGTTCGATTGGAAGATGCAGGCCGCGGGCCCCGCGGTGATGATTGCGGCGGACGGTGCGGGCGGCATCGAGGGCCACATCACGGCGCTGGGCCACGAGCCGCACAAATACGTGACGGTAGAGTGCAGGTGGACGATCCGAAGGCCTACCTCGCAAAAGCCGCTTCGCTCGGCGGGAAGACGCTGGTTCCTCCGGCCGAGATTCCCACGGGCACGTTTGCGTGGATGGCCGACCCGGATGGCAACATCGTCGGGCTGTGGAAGCCGAAGTAGCACGGGCTTCCGCGCCGTGCTGCATCTGTTTCACTTCTGCCCGAAGCTGAGAATCTCATAGAGCGAATCGCGGTGCGCGGCGAAATTCATGGCGGCTTCCATGGACGGCCCGGTTTCGGGGCGCTTGGTTTCGTAGGCGGCGAGCGCGGCCTGGAACTTGTCAATCGCGGCGGCATCGGGCAGGACGTAGGCGACGCTCACGCCGTTGGGACTCCCCGTATGCACGGCCTCAAAGTTCAGCGAATAGGAGAGAATCGAGCCCGCGGCAATTTGCTCGTCGAAGAGCGGCTTGATTTCGGTTTCAAACAGGCGGGTGAATTCTTCCGTCTGGCCGGGCCGCAACTCGTAATGCGCGACCCAGAGCATGCCCGTGCCCCTGGCGCCCGGTTTTTCGCCGTGAATGGTCGCGCGGAGAAACAGATCCTCATGCTTTGAGCCGGCGAAGGCGGCCGGCTGCGGCAGGGCGGCACGAACGGCGTCGAGGGCGCGCGCGATGTTGGCAAAGCTCGCCGCGGTGATCCAGTTGGCGTGCGTGAAGCCGCTCGAGTCATGGACGAACGCGCGGGCATTGCCCCAGCCGACCAGGGTGCCGTTGGCAACGAGTTTGTCGAGGGTGGGGCGGGCGTCCTGGTAGAATTTTTCGATGTCGCCCCACTGGGGGCGCGGGGTGACCCACAGCGCCACGTAGGTGTAGACGGCCTGTTCGGCGGCATTCGGCTGGGCGTGCGCCGGACGTCCCCCGGCTCCCGCCAGCATCAGCGCTGCGCAGACGAGCGCCATTCCCTGCAATACTCGCTTTCCCATGGTCTTGCTCCCTTCGTTGTCCTACGAGCGGGACCCGTGATTTTTCTACGCTGGAGGGGAAGGTTTGTCCAGGACGGCCTTCAAGACCATTCATCCCGGCCACGAGCCTGGTAGCGCAGGGGTTCTTCCAATAGCGATATCACTCCATTGAAGGGCGAAAGGTCGGTGGTTTTCGTCTGTTCCACGTCGAGATTGAGTTTCCGCTCGATTTCCAGCCAATCGGAGTAATCGATCTGGACAGCAACCGGCCGCTTGGCGTTATCCGTCAGGATCTTTTTCCGGATGTTTTGCATGAGCGACTCCTCGAGTCGCAAAAGGCCACGTTCCGTGGAATAGGACCTGGCCGCGACGGAAGGTTTCCTAGTTGAATTATACCTGATTCCCGGTCGCACAACGGAAGGCGTCCAAAGCGGCAGCACAGGAATGAAAAGCTCGCAGACTGAAGTCCGCGTTACTCGGCTTCGTTGTTTTCTTCGGCTGGGCGGAGGTAAGCGGCGCCGTGGCGATGGAGGCCGGCGCTGGCCACTTCCTGCACGTAGACCACGCGGGCGGGCACAAAGATGTTTGCGGCGCCCTTGGTGTAGGGCACAGCCACTTCCAGAATATCGTTGGCCTGGAAGCGGCGGCGGGTGCGGAAGCACAGGCCGCCGCGGGACATGTTTTCGCACACCGCCAGCTCCAGATCGCATCCGGCGGCGCGCACGCAGGCCGCGAGGCGCGTGCGAAAGCGAGGGGTGGCCTGCCGGTCGTGAATCTGGGCGGGCTGGCCGATGCGCTGGAAGCCATTGGAGCCGGAACCGAAATTGGAGGTGTCTTCATCGAGCGTCTGGACCCAGATGGTGGGCATCTCGCAGGATGGGCAGGGACGCGCGATACCGCGCTGGGTGTTGAAGCACAGCATGTCGCGATCAATCACGTAGACCACTTCGCGCCGGCGGCAGAAGCAGCACTCCAGCAGCATGCAGGCCACGGCTTGGGGCGACGGGGCGCTCCCGGGAAACTCAATGGCCCAGAATTCCTCTTCACCTGCGAGCAATTCCACGCTGTAGGATTGCAAGCGATCGGATCTGCCGACCTGGCCCAGCACGCGCACGCGCGCTTCGATCCAGCCGTCTTCTCCGTGCTGGCGGCGCACGGTGAGCATCTGGCCGGGAAGGATGCGCCCCTGGGCCACGGGCAGCTCGACGAGCGCGCCTTCGCGGTGGATTTCCACCGTCGAGCCGCTCTCGCGGAATTCGCGGCCGTCGGTGTCCGTGCCGCGCGCCTCGATGCGCATGCGGAGCCGGACTCGCTCTTTACCTGAGATCAGTGTGGCCGGCATGGCTGCTCCCTCCCGGTCGCTTACACGCAGCCCTGGAGTGCGCGAATATGCGCCTCGAGGGCCTGGCAGTACTGACGCTCCGCCTCCAGTTCCGATTGGAGCTTTTTCACGAGCAATTCGAGGCGCTGCATTTCCAGACGCAGGCGTTGCGCGTCGGAAGGCAACGCAGCAGCGGCAGCGGCTGCGGGACGCGCGGGCGCCGCGACAGACGCAGGCTCGGGTGTTGAAGCCGGGCGCGCTTGCGGCGCAGACGGCACTGCCGGAGCAACGGGTTGCGCTGGAGCCGGCGGGCGATGCATTTCCGCGGGTGGAGCCGCGGTTGCGGCCGGAGGCACGGCCTCCCGCGGAGCGGGAGGTGGAGCTGCTGCCACGGGTTTCGGCGCAACAGGTGCCGGTGAATTGAACAATCCGCTCAGGCCGCTCAGGGCGCCTGCCGCGCCGGCTGCGGCGGGTTTGGGTGACGACTCGCCGGCGGCGGAGGCCTCCGGCGATTCGCCGCGCAGCAGTTTTTTGACCCGGGCCACGAGTTCCTGCGGCTGAAAAGGTTTGCGCAGCAGCTCGTCGGCACGCACGACGGTGGCCTTCTCCGCCACGGTGCGATTGACCACGCCGGACATGAGAATCACCGGCGTCTTCCCCAGCTCGGCATGTCCTTTCACATAGCTGCACAGTTCGTAGCCGTCGCGGTCGGGCATGATGACGTCGCTGATCACGGCGTCCGGCCGCTGCGTGCCGAACTGCTCGATGGCCGCGGTGACGCTGGGGCAGGTGACCACGTGGATGTTTTCCTTGCGGAAGGCGATCTTGATGACCTCGCGCATGGTGGCGCTGTCGTCAATGAAATAGACGGTGGGCGCCTCGACCGTCGTCGCTGTGGGCGTCTCGCTCATGCCTTCTCCTGTTTCGTTTCGTCCCGCGCAGCCTCGTCGAACTCGCGCATGGCGTCGAGCATCAGGTCGGTGGCGGAGCGCAGCACGGTGCGATGCAGGGCCGCCGAGCCGTATGCGAATTTGTACACGCCGGAGGGGGCCTGCTGGCAGACCTTGAGAATGTGGATCACCGCTTCGTCGCCGAACAGGGTGTCGCATTCGGCGTGGGTCATTTCTCCCGCGTCGAAGAAGATGATCCCGTCGACGCCGGCGGCGTTGATGTGCAGCGCACCGGTCTGGCGGGCCTGACCGAGCATTTGCAGCACGCTGGTCAGGTCGTGATGCTCGATGTTGCCGGAGAGGCTCGTCTCCGTTCCCGCCAGCATCTGCGTGGGCTGGAAGCCTTCCTGGCGGCTCAAGAGCAGGTTGCGCACGTGAGCGGCGATTTCGTCGGGCGGGCGGCGGCGATCCACACATTCGTCGCAGCCGGCGCGGAAGGCCTCCATCAGGGCGGCGGAATCGCCGGAGCTGATAGCGATCAGGGGGATTTGCGCAGTTTTCGGGTCGGCGCGTAGCAGGGGAGCGATTTCGAAGGCGCCCATTTCGCGCAGGTTTGTGGCGCAGAGGATGGCGGAGGGCGTGTTCCACTCGATCATGGTGAGGGCGTAGGCGGACTGGGTGGCCTGCACCACCTCGATGCCTTCCCGGCGGAGCGCATCGCTGAGGCGGCGGGAGAAGAGCACGTTGCTGTCAATCAGCATGACGCGCACGGGGGCGGAAACTGTGGTGCTCATGCCGCCCTCCCCGCCGGTCCTGCCGCGTCCACGGCCGTTGCCAGCTTTTCCAGATCCAGCAGGGGAACCTGCTCCCCGGCCAGATCAATATTGCCCGCGATGTATTCCGGCTGCTGCTCGCCGCGTGGAACTGCGATGACGCCGCTCAGCAGCTCGCAATCGCCGGTTACGGGAAAGGCTTCCGGCTCGTCAAAGGATCCATAGCGCCGGCGGACGATCAGGTAGAAGCGATGCATGCGCAGGGGGCGTCCAGTGAGCAGATTGGCGATGTCGCGCACGGCCACGACGCGCTTGCGGCGCACGATCACCCCTTCGACATTCGGGGTGGTGTGCGGCAATTTATACAGACGGCTCCCGCCCGCCAGCTCTTCTACTGCCTCTGCGGGCACGGCAAATCGCTGCTCGCCGAGGCGCAGGAGCACGTAGCTCGCCTCCGGGGATTCGGTGATGGTGTTCATGCGGGAACCGCTCCGGCAAGGTGCCGCGCATCCAGCCGCTCCAGGTGCTCGCGCGTGAGCAGACCCTGCGGGTTCAGCATGGGCACGACGCCTTCTTCAAACAGCGCCAGCCCCAGGTACCAGCGGCGCTCGTCGCCCTGGAAGGCGCTGGGCAGCGCGTAAATCGTGGAGAGCGCGTCCATGCGCTCGATGCGGTCCACCAGCAGGGCGTAGCGCACGCCGCGGAGCACGAGGACGAGCGAGGGGCGCGAACGGGGCATACCGAAAAATGTGCCGACGCTCACCACATACTGGGTGGCGCCGCTGCGCTCGATGGTGTGCCGCACCCAGGGAAAATCGGGCTGATCGAACACCGAGGCTTCGCCCGCCAGGCTGTCGGTGCTACGGATTTCGTGCACCGCGCCCGCGGGAATCGCCAGTTCGGTGTCCGCGATGACGAAGACGATCACCGGCTCCTGGCGGGGCGGCGCGGCGGATTTCGCCTTAGGTTGAGGGGCGCGAATCATGCCGTGACCTTCCGCGGCGCACTCAGCAATTGGAAGACGCGGCGCTCGATCCCGGCGCTGATCTCGACGGTGGGCAGGACTTT
>Ga0074044_10001269_pt1 | contig 23118 bp, 21 predicted proteins | sample BogForMeECP23OM1_FD_94443 | JGI IMG/M metagenome (GOLD analysis project Ga0074044, IMG submission 94443) | Bog forest soil microbial communities from Calvert Island, British Columbia, Canada - Bog Forest MetaG ECP23OM1 | ecosystem: Environmental > Terrestrial > Soil > Wetlands ... | reverse complement strand
GATGCGAGCGACGACACCAACACGCTCACCATCAGCTATTTCAACGCACGCAAGGATTACCTGCAAAAGCTCCTTCCCGAGGGCGCGCTACGCTACGTGTCGGGTATTGCTACGCTCTACGACGGCCATCTGCAGATGGTGCATCCCGACCGCGTCGTCGATGCGGCCGGATTTGCACGGCTGCCGCTGATCGACCCGGTCTACCCGCTCACCGAAGGTTTGCATCCGAACCAGGTGCGCAAGGCGCTCGACCTTGCGCTCGGGCGCGTGCCGAAGCTGCTCGAATGGCAGGACCAGGCATGGCTCGATCGCAACCGATACCCGAGCTTTGCCGACGCGCTGCGCAGCATCCATCGCCCGGAGACGCCCGCTGACCTCACGCCGGAAAGCGCGGCCTGGTCGCGGCTTGCTTATGACGAACTGCTGGCCGGCCAGCTCGCGCTTGCCTTATTGCGCGCGCATCAGCGCACGCGGGCGGGCCGCGGCAGCGCCGCCGAGGGACGGCTGCGCGCGCGCATCGCCGCCGCCCTGCCCTACGCGCTGACCCCCTCGCAGCAGCGCGCGGTCGCCGACATCGTCGCCGACCTCGCGCAGCCGCAGCGCATGCTCCGGCTCCTGCATGGCGACGTCGGCTCGGGAAAAACCGTGGTCGCTCTGCTCGCCGCCGCGACCGTGATCGAGGCCGGCCGTCAGGCGGCGCTGATGGCGCCGACGGAAATTCTGGCGCGTCAGCATTTTTCCACGATCGCCCCGCTTGCAGCCACGGCCGGCCTCCGCGTCGCCATCCTCACCGGCCGCGAACGCGGGCGCGAACGCGCCGAGATCCTTTCCGCGCTCGCCGCGGGCGATATCGATCTCATCGTTGGCACCCATGCTTTGTTCCAGGAGGAGGTGGCGTTTGGCGATCTCGCGCTCGCCATCGTCGATGAACAGCATCGTTTCGGCGTGCACCAGCGGCTTGCGCTGGCGCGCAAGGGCGAGGCGGTCGATCTTTTGGTGCTGACCGCAACCCCGATTCCGCGCACATTGGTGCTGACCTATTTCGGCGACATGGATGTCTCGGAGCTGCGGGAAAAGCCCGCCGGCCGGCAAAGAGTGGATACGCGCACCGTTCCGCTGGCGCGGCTCGCCGAGGTCATCGACGCGGTCGCCCGCGCGCTCGACGAGGGCCGCCGCGTCTATTGGGTGTGTCCGCTGGTCGAGGAATCCGAAAGCATCGATCTCGCCGCCGCCGAAGAGCGCTACGGGGCCTTGAAACAGCGCTTCGGCGGCGCGGTCGATCTGGTGCACGGCCGCATGCGCGGCGCCGACAAGGATCGCGCCATGGCACGCTTCGCCGCCGGCGCGACGCGGCTCCTGGTGGCGACGACTGTGATCGAGGTCGGCGTCGACGTGCCGGAGGCGAGCGTGATGGTCATCGAGCATGCCGAACGCTTCGGGCTCGCGCAGCTGCATCAATTGCGCGGCCGCGTCGGACGTGGCGCCGAACGCTCGACCTGTCTGCTGCTCTACAAAGCGCCGCTCGGGCCGACCGCGAAAGCCCGCCTCGCCATCCTGCGCGAGACCGACGACGGCTTCCGGATCGCCGAGGAGGATTTGCGGCTACGCGGCGAAGGCGACGTGCTCGGCACCAGGCAGAGCGGCATGCCCGGCTTCCGCATCGCCCAGATCGGGGTTCACAGTAAGCTGCTATCAGCAGCGCGAGACGACGCCGCGCTCGTGCTGGCGCGCGATCCAAAGCTGAGCACCCCGCGCGGCGAGGCGCTGCGCCAGCTGCTCTATCTGTTCGCGCGCGACGAGGCGATCAGGTTGCTGGGTGCGGGGTAATCTATTCTGCTCTTTGGACTTGCTGCGCGTTCCGCCACGGCGAACTATATTAAAATCCGCGATGAAAGGAGAACGGGTATGGCGACGCTCGATTGGTCCGGGTGCGCGGCCGTTGAAAGCATCCCCGGCAAGGTCGGCGGCGCATGGGTATTTCGCGGAACCCGCTTGCCCGTCGCGACCGTGATCGAAAACCTCGAGGATCTGAGCGTCGCGGAAGTGATGGAGCAATTCGACGTAACGCGCGAGCAGATTACGGCGGTGCTCGATTTCGTGGCGCAGAGCCTTAAGGCGTCAACGCCGAGCGAACCCTCCGCGCCTGCCGATGCTCATTCTCTTTGACCATGGAGCGCCAAAGGGCCTGATCCGAGCGCTTATCGGCCACGATATTGTCACCGCCCAGTCGAGAGGATGGGACAAGCTCGACAACGGGGCGCTGCTCCACGCCGCAGAAGAATTCGGAATTGAGCTTTTGCTCACGACCGACAGAAGAATTCGCTATTAGCAAAATCTTGCGGGACGAAAACTCGCTCTTGTTGTTTTGACCGGCACCACGAAATGGTCACGCATCAGACAGCATTTTCGCCAGATAGCCGCTGCGGTGAACGCGGCCACGCCTGGTAGTTATACCGAAATTGAGATTCCCTTCGGCTCATAGTCGTATCCGCACGGCACCAAAAATGGCACGGGTGGCGGAATCGCACCTGGCGGCGCATTGCCGCGGAATGCCGTGCATAAAACCCTGTCCGACGTTTTGGTTTTATACCAACTGTCGTTGAGCGTGACTCATCCACTTCGTCATGGCCGGACTTGTTCCGGCCATCCACGTCTTTGATTTGACACGTTCTTTAAGACGTGGATGCCCGCGACATAGGCGAGCGAAGCGACGCCGTTCTTCGAACGGCTATGCGCGGGCATGACGAGTCAGGATTTGTGACGCTCGGTATTATACAGTTCGTGCGAACACGTACAAACAGCACCAGCAAACAATGCACGCGCGCAAAGCAAGAGCGGATCAAACAAGTGCAGCAGTGACGTTGCGCAAGATAGTCGGCGCGCAACTTTTAGATCGGCTTGGCGGAAAGACCGGGGTCGTGCCGGGCGTACCCCCTGGAACGGACTCGCTGAAATTTTCCCCCATCCCGCGCCGCTCGCAACGCAAAATCAGAATTTCCGATTGACATGTTATCTCGTCGCTCGGCAGGAAGATCAGACTTGCGGCAACCAGCCTTGATTGGATCGGCTGATCGAACCGTCAGACCTAATGAAATTCAGACGCCTATGCGTGTACATATCAAATTCCCGAGGCACATTCGGGAGTGCCCGCGGACCTTCTCGAAGAAGCCCCACAGCAAACCATCGGTGCATGCCATTGCGCAATACATGCATGAGTACGGGGCCTCCGCTGCATCCACTCAAATTCGCCCCGAGAGTGGGGAACTCGGGAGCCGATCGGACACGGAAATCACGTTGCGGCTCGTAAGTGGTTATAATGTCGCGGTCGGTAACATCCTCGACGCGACAGAGCGAAGCAAAAGCTCTGAACTCGACATTGTGCCAAGGCGACACGCCCGCCAGTTCTTGGGGAAATCCCGCCACGCTTAACGCTTCGCCCCTGTCGGGAGTTGGCGGCGGCCATTCCGACCGGCAATCGATCGCGATGGCGCTGCTTTCAATCAACTGTTCTTCGGTGACGCTGAACGTGGCCACGTCAAGGTCGGCATCTCGATCAATGATCGCATTTATTAGATCGAGAAGCGCAGTCCTAAGCAGACACACTGTCGTGGGGATTTGCTGAACAGTACTTTCGAACTCAATAACCACATGATTGGCCGTGACCCCGATCAGCCCGGTATCAAAGCGGAGCACGAAACATGTGCCGCCCAAGAGGCGCTTTGGCGAGGGCTGTCTAGCATCGTGCCAGATCAGAGGTCTGGCCGTCCTCACGGTGAGATCGGTGACCTCTTTGTACATCTCCATTTCTTGGGGCGTGAATGGATGTGCAACGTTTGTCATGATGGCCCATAGCGCATGATCGTCCGCATCATTTCTCCTTTCACGATAGCGCAACCGGTCAGGTCAATCGGTTCTCGTTGCACAGACCCGATCGGTTGGAGGTCGCGATCGAGTTCACGGGCATTCGGAAAATATGGGAGACCTCGGCCGGCAATGTGAGCATCGCACTCCGGGCTTGGGATAACAGTTTGGAACACTTCGTTTCCATAAGTAAGAATAAAGAGTGCATACGGAACAGACAGATCATCTGTCTTCCGTCTGAGCAATTGGACGAAATTCCCGAGCGGATCGTTTCCGGGAACGAAAGTGTAGAGAAGCGGAAAAGCGCCTGGCTTTACCAATCGTACTTGATGATCTGGATTGCGAATCCAGGCCAACGCATGCTGGAAGTTAGGCATCTCTTCGTCTGGCAGAAGGGAAAGCGCCATTTTGGTGAAAGCCTTCAGCACGGCGACCGGTGTATACGGGTCACAGGGAACCGTTAGGGTGATGTGTTTGGTAGTTTCATCAACAACAGCGATTGGATCACCCTTGTCATGGGTGAGCTTCAGCCCTATGGCATCATGTTCGAGGCGCCACTGTCGGTCTGAAGATACTTCCTTAAGTGCGGGCACTTGGTTTTTCTTTCCCTTGATACCAGACAAGGTACGTTGTGCTTTGGTCCACGCGCCGAAATCGTTTTCGATGCCCGTACCGAAGATGTGATTACAGGTGTCACACTCGTACTCCGTCGTGAGGCTCTTGTTACCTGTGCATTCTGGGAGCGCGTGCGCTTCGGTTTTAAAAGTCACCCTAGGAACGCTCAAACGGCAAAAGCGGCATGTGCCCGGCTGTGATGATCGCAAAACCGTCTTCTGGCCGGGCTGTAGTATCCATTGCCCGATCGAAACGTAGTGCTGATCATAAAAGCGCAAGGCGGTCTTCGCTTTCTCCGTCGCATGTGGGAAATAGGTTTCGAGCGCAGCCATTAGGTCTTCGGCGAATAAGAGTGCACACCCGTGCTGGTGATTCGGGGCATTCGGCACGGTTAATAATCCTTTGGCGTCTAGGGTGCAAAACCATGTAGGCCCAGTGTGTAGCAACGGCAAGGATCACGCGGAAAACATTTGACCGATCAAACCCTTAGGCTACCATTTCGCAGAGGTCCGGGGAGCCAAATCAAACCTCCACACGAGACCCCACTTCGATCACCGCACGTCCGCCGCGGCCAACGGATCAGGGCCGAACCGATTGGGCCCCGGTGTGCCCCTGCAGCATTCCCAGTAGATCAGCAGAAAGAGGCCAATACCGGTAAACGCGATCAGCACCCACCAACCGGTTCGGTCGATGTCGTGCAAGCGGCGGATTAACATCCCAAGGCTCGGCAGGAAGGTGACGAGCCCAAAGATGTTATTGATTGGCGAGACTCCAGGAACGGAGGAGAACATCGCGGCGTCAAGGGTCGCCGTCACGGCCGAGGCAATTACCGTGAACAGGACCCAGTACCAGTACTCCGACCGAATGGCTCGGCCTGAGAAATTTACATAGTTCGAATATCCCGACGTAATCGCTTGCCAGAAGTTCATGATACCGCCCTCGCAAACCATATTGTCAGATCAAACAATGATAGCAGATCGGGGCGGCAAGCGAAATTTAGGTTCACCTACTTCGCCGCGGAGGTCGCCGCGGTTCGCGCCGCCTGCGCGGCGCGCGCGGTATCGGCCAGCGCCGCAAGCCGATCCTGCGGCTCGCCGCCGCCCGGCTGAATGATGCCGGCGGACATGATGAGCTGCATCGCCTGCTCGACGGTGATGTCGAGGTCGATCACATCGCGACGTGGCACATAAAAGAAGAAACCCGTCGTCGGGTTCGGCGTGCACGGCATGAAGGCTGACTCATAATCGGTCGCCGGCAGGCGCGCGGAAATGTCCGCGCTCGGCGCTTGCGTGAGGAAGACCAGCGACCACATGCCCGGCGACGGGAATTCGACCAGACCGACGCGCCGGAAGTTCGATCCCGAACTGGAGAACAGCGTCTGAAAAATCTGCTTCGCGGTGCGATAGATGGGCCGCACGATCGGCATGCGGTTCAACAAGCTCTCGCCGAGGTCGACGAGCTTGCGGCCGACCAGGTTGGCGGTGAAGAAGCCGAGCAGCGTCAGCGCCACAAATGCGAAGATCAGACCGAGCCCGGGAATATTGATCGGCAGATACGTCTCGGGGCGGTACGCCACCGGAATGAATGGCCGCACCAGATTGTCGACCCAGGTGACGAACCACCAGATCAGCCACAACGTAATCGCCACGGGTCCGGCAACGATCAGCCCGGTCAGAAAGTAATTGCGAATGCGGCTGATCGTGCCGGCCGTAGGTTTGGCTGCGCTTGCGGGCAACCCCCTGCTCTGATCGTTGTCGTTCGGCATGACGTCCGTTCGCGCGTATCCGGCATTGGTGCGGAACGTATATATGAGCCCGGATGCATTAGCACAGCGGTGCCGCGGCGGCGCGGCGGCGCGACGTCTATTCCACCGTCACCGACTTGGCGAGATTACGCGGCTGGTCGACGTCCGTGCCCATGATGACAGCCGTGTGATAGGCGATGAGTTGCACCGGGACGGCATAGACGATCGGCGCCACCGTCGCCGGCATCGTGGGTAATGTGAGAGTCACCCACGATTGGCCGTCGGCAGCGTGCGCGCCCTGCGCGTCGGTCACCAGGATCAGCCGGCCGCCGCGCGCGGCAACCTCCTGCATATTCGAGACGGTTTTTTCAAAAACCTGGTCGTACGGCGCGATCACGATCACCGGCATCGTCTCATCGATGAGCGCGATCGGGCCATGCTTGAGTTCGCCCGCCGCATAGCCTTCGGCATGGATGTAGGAGATTTCCTTGAGCTTGAGCGCGCCTTCGAGCGCGATCGGGAAGCTCGTGCCACGCCCGAGATACAGCACGTCGCGGCATTTCGCGAGCTCGCGCGCGAGCTGCTCGATCTGCGGTTCGAGCGCCAGCGCTTCGGCGATGTGCCGCGGCACTTCGATCAGGGCGTGCACCAGTTGCTTCTCATCGCTTGCCGAGAGCACGCCGCGGGCGCGGCCGGCCGCGATCGCAAGCGTCGCCAGCGCCGCCAACTGACAGGTGAATGCCTTGGTCGACGCGACGCCGATTTCCGGTCCGGCAAGCGTCGGCATCACGACGTCGCTCTCGCGCGCTATGGTCGATGTCGGCACGTTGACGATCGCGAGAACGTGTTGTTTGTGCTCGCGCGCATAGCGCAGCGACGCCAGCGTGTCCGCCGTTTCGCCTGACTGCGAAACCAAGATCGCGAGACCGCCGGGTCCGAGCGGTGCGGCGCGGTAGCGGAATTCCGAGGCGATGTCGACCTCGACCGGCAGCTGCGCAAAACGCTCGAACCAGTATTTGGCGACCATGCCGGCGTAATAGGCCGTCCCGCAGGCGGCGATCGAGATGCGGTTCAGCGTGCGGAAATCGAACGGCAGCGCCATCGGCAGCGCCACGCGCTCGACCGCCATGTCGATGTAATGCGCCAGCGTATGGCCGACGACTTCGGGCTGCTCGTGAATTTCCTTGGCCATGAAATGGCGATGGTTGCCCTTGTCGATGAGCATGACGGAGGCTTGCGACTTGAGCACGGCGCGATGCACGACGTCGCCAAGGGCGTCGTGAATCTCCGCGCCGTCGCGGCTGACGACCACCCAGTCGCCATCCTCGAGATAGCTCACCATGTCGGTGAACGGCGCAAGCGCGATCGCATCGGAGCCGACGAACATCGCGCCGTCGCCGAAGCCGATCGCCAGCGGCGAGCCTCTGCGCGCGCCGATCAGGAGATTGTCCTCGCCGGCGAACAGAAAGGCGAGCGCGAAGGCGCCGCGCAGTCGCGGCAATGCCGCCTTGACCGCCTCGACCGGGGACGCGCCTTTCTCAATCTCCTGGGTGACGAGATGGGCGATCACTTCGGTATCGGTCTCGGTCGCGAATTTGGCGCCCTTGCCTTGCAGTTCGCGCCGCAGCTCGCTGAAATTCTCGATGATGCCGTTGTGCACGACGGCGAGCCGGTCGGTGGCGTGCGGATGCGCGTTGTTCTCGGTCGGGCGGCCGTGCGTCGCCCAGCGGGTGTGGCCGATGCCGATCGTTCCGGACAGCGGCTCACGCGCCAGCGTCAATTCCAGGTTTTTGAGCTTGCCTTGCGCCCGCCGCCGCGTCAGCACGCCGTGCTCGAGCGTCGCGACGCCAGCGGAATCGTAGCCGCGGTATTCGAGGCGCTTGAGCGCGTCGATCAGTTGCGGCGCGGCCGGCTCACGGCCGATGACTCCGATAATGCCGCACATCCGCGTGGATGCTCCTGTCAGGTATCAGGGATCAGGAATCAGGTATCAATAGTCAGAAGGTCGCGTCATTTGACTGATTACTGATTCCTGATCCCTGACTACTGTTTAGAACGCAGCTTCTTTTTGCCTGGCGATTTACGCGCAGGCAAGCGCGCGGCCCAACCTTCCTTAATGACTTGCCGCCCCCGCCCCAGCGCGAGCGCCCGTGCCGGCACATCCTCGGTAATCACCGATCCGGAGCCTACATAGGCGCCGGCGCCGATCTTGACGGGGGCGACCAGAGCCGAGTTCGAACCGATGAAGGCATTGTTGCCGATCTCGGTGCGGTGCTTGGCGACTCCGTCGTAATTGCAGGTGATCGTGCCGGCGCCGATATTGGCGTCGGCGCCGACGACTGCGTCGCCGATATAGCTCAGATGATTGGCCTTGGCGCCGGCTTCCACCACCGCCTCTTTCACCTCGACGAAGTTTCCGATGCGCGCGCCGTCGCCGAGCCGCGTTCCCGGTCGCAGCCGCGCAAACGGTCCGACCGACACGGCCTTGCCGACATGCGCGCCAACGAGATGCGAGAACGAGCGGATGACCGCGCCATCCTCCACCCTCACCTTTGCGCCGAACACCACGTAGGGCTCGACGACGACGTCACGCCCGAATTTGGTATCGGCGCTGAGAAACACCGTCTCCGGCGCAACTAGCGTGACGCCGGCATCGAGCGCGGCCTGGCGCAGGCGCCGCTGCGCGACGGCTTCCGCTTCGGCGAGCTGGCCCTTGGTGTTGATGCCGCGCACGTCGTCCTCCTCGACCTCGACTGCAACCGCGCGAAGCTTCATGCCGCGCGCGATCTCGACCGCATCGGTCAGATAGAATTCGCGTTTTCGATTGTGGTTGCCGATCCGTTTGAGGATAGCAAGGGCGCTGTTGCCGGCCAGCGCCATGATGCCGCCGTTGCAAAGATCGATCGTCCGCTCGCGTGCGGTCGCATCGGCCTCCTCGCGAATGGCGATGAGCTCGTCGCCTGACGTGATCAGCCGGCCATAGCCTGCAGGATCGGACGGCCGAAACGCCAGCACCGCCACGGCTGCGCCCGCGGCGAGCGGCGTCCGCAGCCGCCTCAGCGTTGCCGGCCGGATGAACGGGGTGTCGCCGTAAACGACGAGAATATCGTCCGGCCGCCGTTCGATCGCGACTTTCGCCGCGAGCGCCGCACGGGCGGTTCCCCGCCGCTCGCGTTGAACGAAGGTTGCAGCAGCCGGCAGGACGCGCTTTGCCTCCGCGGCAACGTCGTCCTGCCCGGGCCCGATGACGACGGCCGTCGCCTTGATGCCCGCCTCGGCGACTGCCGAAAGGACATGAGCGAGCAGCGATCGCCCGGCAACCGCGTGCAAGACTTTGGGCCGTGCCGAATGCATGCGGGTGCCCTCGCCGGCAGCAAGCACGATCGCAAGGCAGGTCCGAGCCTTCATCAGAAAAAGACCTCCGCGGCGCTCTCATAGAGCATGATCCGGAAAAGTGGAAAGCGGTTTTCCGATAAGATCATGCTCCATCCGAGAGCATGATCCGGAAAAGTGGAAACCGGTTTTCCGATAAGATCATGCTCCATCCCAATGTTAGAGCGTCAATCGATTCAACCTGAATCGATTGACGCGCGCTGTCGGCCGGTCATCGAAAGCCGCACGTTCAGTGCATGGCAAACGGTGAATGATGGAGTAGCCCGTCCAACAAGAGGTTCGAAAAGCCGGAATCTGCTAGATTTTATCACTGATTCGCCTGGGAACGTCGCGGAGCGGCAGCAAGGTGGCGCAAACGCAAGCCGTGAAGGCCGCACCCAAGAGGGTTGCGGCGAAGAAAACCTTCACCATGCAGAGCCTTTGGCGGCTTGTGGTGTGGGGGGCAACCGCCGCCGGCGCCATGCTGATTGCCGTGCTGGTGAGCCGCAGCGTGGTCGGCTCGCAGCGCGCCGAAGTTGCCCTGTCGTCGATGGGCGGCGGTTCCTTGGCACCGGTGCAGTCGGGTCAAGCACCCACGCCAGCACCCACGCCCGCACCCACGCAAGCGGCGGCGCGCCCGTTCGATGCCCAGGCCGAGACCAAGCGGCTTTCCGAAGCCGTGCGTAACCTCACCGCTGACAATGACCAGCTCAAGGCGCGCCTCGCCGCCGTCGAGCACAATATCGACGATGTCACCGGCTCCATCGCCCGGCAGGTTGCATCGCCCAAAACCGCTGCCGGAGCTGCGCCGCCGCCTTGGCCCGACACTGGGCGGCCGGTCCCGGCGACGCCTGCGGCCATCGCCGCCGTCGTCGCTCCCACCTTGCCGCTGCCGATGGAATATGGCGTCGATATCGGCAGCGCGCTTTCGATCCAGGCGCTGCGCGCGCGCTGGGCGGGAATCCACTCCGCTCATCCGCAATTGTTCGACGGTTTGGTGCCGACCGTCACGCTGCAGGAAATACCGCGATCCAATCACCCCGAGCTGCGGCTGGTGGTTGGGCCACTCGCCAACGCCGATGCGGCGGCGAAGCTCTGTGCTTCGCTGGTACCCTACCGGCTGTTCTGCGAGCCGACGATCTTCGCCGGCCAGCACCTCGGGCTGGAATGAGGCGGCTTTCATCGCGCCTTGAGGGCGGCTCTTGAATTGGCTTGAAGCTATGCCGGAACGGGCATAGATTGGGGTCAAAGACGTGGCAGCGCCGCTCAGCGCAAACCAGCCGAAACCGGTGCGCTGGGTCGGCAGCAGCAACGAGGACCTGAGCGGTTTCCCGCCAGAGGTGCGGCGACGGGTCGGCGGCGCTCTGTGGGAAGTTCAGATCGGTCGCAAGGCGGTCCTACGCGAAGCCGCTGAGAGGATTCGGCGGTGCCGGTGTGCTGGAGATCGTTGACGACTTCGATGGCAATACCTTCCGCGCCGTCTATACGATCCGCTTCGCCAAGGCGGTCTATGTGCTGCACGCCTTTCAGAAGAAATCGAAGCGCGGTATTGCAACGCCGAAGGCCGAACTGGACTTGATCGACCAACGGCTCAAGCGTGCGAGAGAGGATTACCAGCAATGGTCAAAAAACGAGAAGCCAAAATCCCGGTGACGCCGAGCAGCGGCAGCGGCAACGTGTTCGCCGACATGGGCTTGCCGGAGCCCGAGGAGGAGCTCACCAAGGCACAGCTTGCGAGCCACATTCGACAAATCATCAAGCGCCGGCGTCTCACTCAGGTTGCCGCAGCCGCGCTGATGGCAATCGATCAGCCGAAAGTATCGGCGCTGTTGAACGGCCGGCTGGCGAATTTTTCCAGCGAGCGCCTGATGCGCCTGCTCACGGCGCTCGGCCAGGACGTGGATATCACCATCAAGGACAAGCCGCGCAATCGCGTGCAGGGCCGTATCCGCGTGCTGGGCGAGGTGCATGCGTGAGGCGGTAAGAAATAGCGCCGCCGCGACGACGGCCGCGAGGAACGGCAGGTTGCCTACATTACCGCGGCGCTGGAAACCGGCGATGCGGATTTCGTGCGCGATGCGCTTGGCGTCGTTGCCAAGGCGTGCGGTATGGGCGAGATTGCAAAAAACGCCGGTTTGAACCGCGAGAGTTTGTACAAGGCGATGTGAGTCAAATTCCATGCGCCGTCCGCTGTTCCTGCCGAGTGCCCGCCAGATCAACTGGCTCCTGATCGTCGGCTTTCTGTCGGTGGGGGAAGCGCTCTATCTGCGCTATATGGCGATCGAGAACGCCAACGTGGCGCTGGCCTGTCAGGCCGGGCTGAACACTTGGCTGTGCAGCACGTTTCGGTTGACGATCGTTCTCTTCACTTACGAAGTGTTCGGCGCAGTGGCGCTCGCGGCCGCGATGCTCAATCTGCTGCGGCCCTCGATCGTGCTGACATCGCTCGCGCTCGCTGCGGCCGGCTTTGGCGTCGTGCTGCATAACGCCGACCTTTCGGCGCTGGCGGCGGGTGTGCTCATCCTCAGCCTGGCGCGTCCCGCGCCCGCACCAGAATGAAGCCAAGGCCGATGAGGGCTGCGCAGAACCAGACCGCCTGCCAGTTGGCGAAGGTTTCGTTGATCACGATGTAAACGGCCGATGCGGCGAGCACGGCCGCGGCCGTTGTTTCTGCCATGGCGCGCGATCCGGCAGGCCTCACTTCAGATTTGCGCGGCGTCGAAAACATCAGCACCAGGAAAGGCACGACCGCAGCGCTGAGCGGCGCAAAGTCAATGTCGCGGTAGCGCGGATCGAACACCAGACCGAACGCCGCCTGCACGGCGAGAAGAACCAGCACGATGAAGACGCCGCCGAACGCTGTGCTCAGCGCATCGCGACGCGCGCCGGAGCGTCCGAGCAGCGCGGCGAACGTCGGCAGCGCGCGGCCCGCGGCGCAGGCCGCGGCGCATACGATCGGGGCGGCCGCAGCCGTGACGGCGAACGCGAGCGAGCGTAGCCAGCCGCCGAGGCTGTAACTTTCGATCGGAACGGTCTCGATCGTCCAGCCGAACAGAACAGCGGGAAGCAATGCCAGCGCCGTAATCCTGGGCCACAGCCGAGGTGTCGGACTTCTTCCACGTCCGGCGATCAGAGCAGCGCCGAACGTCAGGCCGCTGAGCAGCATCCCGGCGAGCGCCTGCATCACCCAATACGGGTGATCGGAGACCGCGCCGCCAAAGGTGAATTTCGGCGCCTTGATCGCGCGATCGAAGATGCCCCAATGGCCGCCCACCGACCCTTCGAGCCAACGCTTCCAGGGCTGGTCGAAAGCCTCGATGACGTTGACCCGGAAATTTTCGCGTTTGCCCAGCGCCAACGTCTCTTCGATGACGCGGGCCTGGTTCGCCGGCGATGGCCGCGCGCTCTCGCGCATGCGGCCGGCACTCGGCCAGCCGACCTCGCCGATGACGATCTCCTTGTTCGGAATGGCCGCGGCGACCCGCTTACGTATGGCATCGACATGGGCGGCCGCCAGCGAAGCCGGCAGCGGAAAGTCCTCCCAATAGGGCAGGATATGGATGGTGACGAAATCGACCGCATTCTGCAGGTCGGGATAGCGCAGCCAGAACTCCCAAACGTCGGCATAGGTGACCGGCTGGGTGATCTGCGACTTCACCTCGCGGATGATCGCCATCAGGTCGGTGGCCGACATTTCGCCGCGCAGCAGCACTTCGTTGCCGACGATGACGGCGCGGATGACATCCGGGTACTTTTTGGCGAGTTCGATGCTGGTCGCGATTTGCCGGCGGTTCTTTTCCGCTTGGTTGGAAAGCCACACGCCGTGCAGCACCTTCAGCCCGTAGCGCCGGGCGATCTCCGGAACCTTATCGAGGCCGTTCTCGATCGAGTAGGTGCGCACGCAGTCGCTGTAGCGAGACAGCAGCGCGAGATCCTCGTCGATCTGCGACGGCGCCACCATGGTTCCCTCTACCAGCGGGTCCTGCCCGTCGCGGAACGGCGCATAGGAGACGCAGTAAAGCTTTTCGCCCGGCGCGAGCGGTGAAGGCGGCAGCGCAACCGGTGCGCCGAGCCACCACCACGCGACGCCGATCGCCAGCGCCGTCAGCGCAAACAGGCAAAGCGGTTGGCCGACCGCATTTCGGTCTGGGATGCGAGACACCCACGTCGCATTAGCCGTGCGAGCACGTTATGCCAAGATCAAGCGTGCTGCGCCGCCATGCACGCTGGACAAACGGCCGGACTTAGGCTGTTGTCATGCCGGCTGTGCCGGGCATCAACGCCGCAATGGCGGTGCTACCCTGCAGCCCAGGAAACGTCCGTCTCATCGGCAAAAAACGGCCCAACAACTCAAGTCGAAACCATGTTCCATCGTGTGCTTAGCGTTGCGGTTGGACTGTGCGCTGCAGTCTGCTTGCTGTCGTTCCCCGTGGCCCCGTTTGCCCCATTGGCCTCCCAGGCTCTCGCCCAGAGCAACGACGCCAAGCCGACCGACCAGGGCCCCTCGACCGGCCAAGAGCCGGCCAAAGAGCCGCAGAAGGTCGACGAATTTGCCGAAGCGCAGCGAGTGCTCGGCGGTCCGGCGGGCAATCCCGAGTGTGTGTGGCTCGGTCGTCGGGTGGTGAGTTTGCTGTGGCGCGACGATCTCGACACCGCCTTCCGCCATCTCGACCTTTATGACCGGTTCGGCTGCCCGAGCGGCCATATTCAGGCGACGTTCCGCTGCCTTCTCTTGCACTCAGCCAGCATCGATCCAAAGGCCGCTGACAGCCTGAACGGACGGGTCCAGGCCTGCTGGATCAATCCGTCCTTGCAGGTCGCGCCGGCGCCAGCCGCAGCCGTGCCGAGCCCGACCACGAGCCGCTAGCATCCGCGCAGTCTGGTCCTGCCCGCCTTAGCCAAACAGTTGCGGCAGCACGTTTTGTTGCGTTGGATAACGGTGCTTTGTCTTGAATTTGCCATGCGCGGGCGCTACTTGTTTGTTTGCCGCTCGCAAGGTAGCCTCATCGCCTTACGACCATCGTCGAACCTTGGGGACAGGTTCGGGCCCGTGTATCCTCGCCCCGCGTGGTTGAAAGTCGATGCGCACCGTCGCTGCCGTGCTCGCGCTCGTGGCGTGCGTGCATGCCGGCCTGTGGGCTCTCGTGAGAACTCAAGAAACAGCTCCGGATTTTACCGGTCAGCTCGCGAGCATTTCCTACGCCCCGTTCGCGGGTTCGCAGCACCCCGACTTTGGTGAACGCCCGACGGCCGAACAGATTCGCGCCGACCTCAAGGCTATTGCGCCATATACCCGCGCCATCCGCACCTATTCGGCGACCGGCGGCGCCGAACTCATTCCCCCGATCGCGGCCGAGTTCGGTCTCAAGGTCACGGTCGGCGCCTGGATCGACAAGGACAAGGAGCGCAACGAGCGCGAAATTCGTTCCGCGCTCGATCTCGCGCGCCACAACAGCAACGTTAACGCCATCGTGGTCGGCAACGAAGCCACGCTGCGCGCGGACATGAGCGTCGATGATCTCATTCAGCTCATCCAGAAGGTGAAGAGACAGAGCCCGGTCCCTGTCACCACTGGGGAAATCTGGACGGTTTGGATCGACCATCCCGAGCTGGCCTCGGCCGTCGACTTCATCGCTGCCCACATCCTTCCCTATTGGGAAGGCTTTGACGCTTCGGTTGCGGTCGATCACACGGTCGAGTTCTACGACAAGCTGCGGCAAATGCATCCCGGCAAGCGGATCGTGATCGCCGAGTTCGGCTGGCCCAGCGCGGGCTACAATTTCCACGCCGCCAATCCCGGTCGCATCGAGCAGGCGATGGTGATCCGCGATTTCGTCACGCGAGCGGAGGCCTATGGCATCGACTACAACATCGTCGAGGCCATCGATCAGCCGTGGAAGACGTTCGAGGGCGGCGTCGGACCGTATTGGGGCCTATTCGACGCCTCGCGCCAAGCGAAATTCTCCTGGACCGGACCCATCGCCGACCCCGACTACATCAAGCGCGCCGGCCTCGCCGTCCTGCTCGGGGTGCTGCTGTCATTACCGATCCTCGCCATGAGCGGGGCGACTGCGACGCAGGCGCTGACGCTCGCCGTGTCGGCCAACGTGGTCGGCGCCTGGTTTGCGGCGATCGTCGCCTTCTGGAAAGGGCATTACTTCGTGCCGGGCGCCGCCTTTGCGCTTGGGCTTGGCATCGTCCTTCTGGTGCCGCTGGTCGCCATTGCGCTCGCGCGCCTGGATGAGATCGCGGCAATCGCATTCGGCCGCCCGCCGCGCCGGCTTGCCAGCTCGCCTCCCCTGGTGCCGGAAGCGTTCACGCCGAAAGTGTCGATCCATGTTCCGGCCTGTTGCGAATCGCCCGAAATGCTCGTGGCGACCCTCGATGCCGTGGCGCGGCTCAACTATCCCAATTTCGAATGCGTCGTGGTGATCAACAATACGCCCGATCCGGCGTTCTGGCAGCCGATCGAAGCCCATTGTCGGACGCTCGGTGAGCGATTCAAATTCGTCAGGATCGAGAATCTCCTCGGCTACAAGGCGGGCGCGCTTCGCATTGCGCTTGCGCACACAGCGGCGGACGCGGAAATCATCGGCAGCATCGATGCCGATTATGTCGTCGATGCGGATTGGCTGAAAGATCTGGTGCCGCTGTTCACCGATCCTCATGTCGGCTTCGTGCAGTCGCCGCAGGACCACCGCGACGGCGACCGCTCCGTGATGCACTACGCCATGAACGCCGAATATGCCGGCTTTTTCGATATCGGCATGGTGCAGCGGAACGAGGTCAACGCCATCGTCATGCATGGCACGATGTGCCTCATCCGGCGCGCCGCGCTGGCGGCCGCAGGCGGCTGGGCGAGCGATACCATCGTCGAGGATACCGATCTCGGCCTCGGCATTTTGGAACATGGCTGGGTCGCCCACTATACCAACCGTCGCTACGGCCATGGGCTTCTGCCCGATACGTTCGAAGCTTATAAGCGACAACGCCAGCGCTGGGCCTTCGGCGGCTTCCAGCTCGTGCGCAAGCACTGGCGACGGCTGCTGCCGTGGGCGGACGGCCTGTCGCGCGAGCAGAAGCGCGAATACGGCATCGGCTGGCTCAACTGGCTCGGCGCAGAGAGCATCGGCGTCGTCGTTGCGCTTCTGAACATCCTCTGGGTTCCGGTGGTCGCGTTCGCCAATATCGCGGTGCCGGATCGCATCCTCACCCTTCCGATCCTCGCCGCATTCACGGTCTCGGTCGCCCATTTCGCCGCGCTCTACCGGCTGCGCGTGCGGGCGACGTTTGGTCAGATGCTGGGTGCGGTGTGCACAGCCATGGCCTTGCAATGGACGGTCGCGCGCGCGGTCGGAATGGGAATCATCAAGGAGAGCGTGCCGTTCCTGCGCACGGCCAAAGGCGGCGCCACCCGCAAGGGTCCGGATTTCGCGGCATTCTGGGAGGCGGTGATCGCCGGGCTCCTGCTCGTCGGCGCGTTCACTCTCGTTGTCACCAATTATAAGCAGGTTCACGAGATCAACATCTTCGCCTTTGTGCTCGTGGTGCAGAGCTTGCCGTTCATCGCGGCTGCCGTTATCGCCCTGATCGAGGGAACGCGCTTCAACTCCTTCGCCTATTGGCGCGGCATCGAGGCCAGGGCAGCCGAACTTCTGCCGCAGCGGCGGGTCATAACGCAGGTCATGGCCGAACCGCCGGAGGTGCCGGCCGACAACCGGATCGAAGCGGCGCAGTGACGATATTTTTTAATTGAGCATGATATTTTCCGACCTTCCTTCGCCCGCGGAAGCGGGCTTCGCGAAGGCGGGAAACCGGTATCCACCCCGGTTCAAGTCCGGGGCAGGCTTTTTCGGGATCATGCACTATTCAGCGAGGGCGGATTCCGCGAGCCGCACCCAGTAGGACGTGCCGACCGGGATTGCCTCGTCGTTAAAATCGTAAGCGGGGTGATGAAGGCCGGCGCTGTCGCCGTTGCCGATAAAAATGAAGGCGCCCGGCCGCTCCTCCAGCATGAAGGCGAAGTCCTCGGCGCCCATCACCGGCGGGGCATCGCTGTCCACCTTATCTTTGCCTGCGATCTCGCGCGCGACGCCTGCGGCGAATGCGGTCTGACGTTCGTGGTTCACCACCACCGGATAGCCGTTCGTATAAGTGATCTTGGCGGTCGCTCCATAAAGCCGCGCAGTGCCTTCGACCACCTCGCCGATGCGCTTTCGCAAAAGTTCGCGAATCTCGGGCTTCAGGCTGCGCGCCGTGCCGCGCAGCCGCGCATGCTGCGGTATCACGTTGTCGGTATGTCCGGCCTGGAACATGCAGACTGACACCACGGCGGCTTCGAGCGGATCGACATTGCGGGCCACGATCGACTGCAGCTGATTGATGATTTGGGCGCCGACCAGGATCGTATCGACGCAAAGATGCGGCCGCGCCGCGTGCCCGCCCTTGCCTTCCAGCGCGATCGCGATGTGGTCGGCCGAGGCCATCATCGCGCCCGCGCGGATGGCGAATTGGCCGATCGGAAGTCCGGGATAATTATGCATTCCGTAGATTTCTTGGATGCCGAAATGGCTGATGAGGCCGTCCTTCACCATCGCCAGCCCGCCGGCTCCGCCCTCCTCCGCCGGCTGGAAGATCACCACGGCGGTGCCGGCAAAATTGCGCGTCTCGGCAAGATATTTGGCGGCGCCGAGCAGCATCGCGGTGTGGCCGTCATGGCCGCAAGCGTGCATCTTGCCCGGCACGGTCGACTGGTACGGCAGGCCGGTTTCCTCCTCGAGCGGCAAGGCATCCATATCCGCCCGCAGCCCGATGACCTTGGCGCCGGTCTTGCGGCCGCGGATGACGCCGACGACGCCGGTTCGGCCGATGCCGGCGACGACGTCATCGCAACCAAAGCTCTTGAGCTTGTCGACCACCGACGCCGCCGTTCGATGCACGTCGTAAAGCAGCTCCGGATGGGCGTGCAGGTCCCGCCGCCAGGCGGTGATTTCGCCGTGCAGGTCGGCGACGCGATTGACGATCGGCATCGAAAATGTCCTCGGTTCAGCGGCTCAACCGGCAGATCGGCACATTCTAGCAAGAAGCGAAGCGGCCGCGAACCCGCATTGCGCTGTGAGCAGACCGCTGCCGCTGCGTCCCGGGCTCGGTCATCCCGCGAGAGCGCGCAACACCGCCTCCGGCTCCTTGGCAATGACGGCGAGCAAAACGCGCGCCGCGCGATCGGGTCGGCGGCGGCCTTGCTCCCAGGCGTGCAGCGCCGTCACCTCAAGCCCAAAGGCGCGCGCAAACGCGGCTTGCGAAAGGCCGAGCCGCTGACGCAACTTGGCTACGTCCACCTGCTCGGGCACCGTCACCGCGTAGCTGGGCAGCTCTTTCTCACCGCGAGCGTGCGCCAGCGCTTCATTGAGCCCGGCGACCAGGCGACGGCCTAGAGCGCTAGTTTTCGGCTTCGAGTGCCGCGATGAGGTTGCGGATTTCACGTTTGTCCGCATCGGTCAAATCCTCCTTCGCGCTTTTGGCGTAAACGTCCAGCAGATAGAGCACGCCTCTGCGGGTGACGATATAGTAGATAATACGCGCGCCGCCGCTCTTGCCGCGCCCGCCGCGGGCTGCTCGCGCCTTGCGAGCGCCGCCGGTGCCCGCAATGACCGGCCATGCCATGGGCGCAAGCGCGATTTCGAGTTCCGCCGCCGCTCGCTCGGCCTCTGAGAATAGTTTTCGCGCCCTGCGGTCATAGCCGCGCGTAGCGACCACCCTCATAGTATTCATATAAGGCATTGTCTTATACGGCGCAAGGCGAGAGCGCTGGCGATGACGTAAGCCACGCACCGTTCGGCGTTCCTCGCTCAGCGGCTCAACCGGCAGATCACTCTAGTCTAGCAAAAGGCGACGCGCTGCTATAGACACCCCCATCGATCCGCCGGGCGCAAGCATGATCGAAAAAAGCGCGCAAGGCTGGAAAACGCGAGCGGGTTTAAGGTATTGAACCCGAGGCGAGCCCGTAGCTCAGTCGGTAGAGCACGTGACTTTTAATCATGGGGTCGTGGGTTCGAATCCCGCCGGGCTCACCATAAATATCAACGCGTTAGACCAAAATACTCAACGAAAGCTTTGGCATGGCGGACCATGATAGCCAAAACGGCAGCCGCCGCGGTCCCTTCATTGCGTTGGGCTTTGTCGTGGTTCTGTTCGTGATCGGCTGGCTTTTGGCGCACGAACTCTACGCCAACGGGAAATTGGAGGATTGCCTCCTTTCCGGCCGGACCAATTGCGCGCCGATTGACACCCGGTCGCGTTGACGGTTCGAGACCGCCGCATCGACAAGGGTTCTTGCGACCAAAGAGGTTCTTGCGACCAAAGATCTGAGCCGGCCGAAATGCCCGCGCTGCAGCAGCGTCTTGTTCGTCGCCGAGGAATCCCGGTGCAACCTCAGAGGCCGTAGCGACCATGCCTGGTCGTGCGATGATTGCGGCAACGAGTTTGCGACCTCGATCAGGCTATGGCGGCGTTAGACGGCGCGGCATGGCAGCCGCTTACTTGGCTGCGTTACTTGGCTGCGCCGGTTGGGTAACACGGGAAGGCACGGGAAGGCACGGGAAAGATGGTCAGCTCCTGACTGGGCCCTGACTGGGCACCGTGGCCAAGACTGCCATAACAAGCAATAATGATGCTTGGTCCGGTGTTTGTGTCGTTACCACCGGAACTGTCCACAAGGAGGAACCCCGATGCGTCAAACATTCGTTCGTCGATCGATATTGGGCTTTGGCCTTGGTGGTGCCGCCGGCGCGGCGCTGCTGGCATTCGCCCCAAAAACATATGCTGCAACCACGCAGTTCAAGGCCGATCTCAAGGCATCGAGCGAAGTGCCGCCGAACCAGACCACCGGCACTGGAACGGTCACCGCGACGTTCGATCCCGCCACCAAGCAGTTGACGTGGAATGGCAGCTATTCCGGGCTCACCGGCCCCGTTACGGCAGCGCACATCCACGGCCCAGCCGAAGTCGGCAAAAACGCCGGCGTTGTGATCTGGATCTCGGATCACGATACCAAGGCTCACCCCTTCCCCAGCCCCTTCCAGGGCTCGGCAACGTTGACCGATGCACAGGCCAACGACCTGGTGGCGGGTCTGTACTACGTCAATATTCACACTGCCGCGAACCCGGGCGGCGAGTTGCGCGGCCAGCTCATGAAGTAGTGATCGCGCTGGTTCGTTGCGCCATTACCAGCCGCGATCTCATGTGACCCGCCGGTCCTGCGTACCCGGTCCTGCGCTCCATGGACTGGCGGGTACTTTTTTGTGCCGCTGTCAGCGACGTATGCCAGGCGCGGGATCATGGCAGCTGGGGGTCACGACCGCGGAACATCGCGTTTGGCGATCCATTGTTCGCTGGATTGAGCGAGATAATCGTCAAAGCGCCCGGCCATGATGGCTGCGCGCGCGCCCGCCACCAGGTCTTGGTAGTAGAAAAGATTGATGATGGAGAGGAGCGTGCCGCCAAGCGCCTCCCCGCTGCGGAACAGATGATGCAGATAAGCGCGCGAAAAGTCCCGCGCCGCCGGGCAGCGGCTTTCCGCATCGAGCGGCCGCGGGTCGTCGGCGTGGTGGGCGTTCTTGATGTTGATGGGCCCGAAGCGCGTAAACGCCAGCCCGTGGCGGCCGTTGCGCGTCGGCAGCACGCAATCGAACATGTCGATGCCGCGGGCGATGGCTTCGAGAATGTCGGCCGGCGTGCCGACCCCCATGAGATAGCGCGGCCGCTCGGACGGCAGCGCCGGCGCGGTCGCGGCGACGACTTTGAGCATCACGTCTTGCGTTTCGCCGACGGCGAGGCCGCCGATGGCATAGCCGTCAAAGCCGATGCCGGCGAGCGCGCGCGCACTCGCCTCGCGCAATTTTTGCTCGTCGCCGCCCTGCACGATACCGAACAGCGCACGGCCGGCGGGCGCGCGCTCGAACGCGCGCTTGCAGCGCTCGGCCCAGCGCAGCGACAACTGCATGGCGCGCTCGATGTCGTCGCGTTCGGCCGGCAGGCCTACGCATTCGTCGAGCTGCATGGCGATATCGGAGCCGAGCAGTATCTGGACTTCGATGGCGCGTTCCGGCGTCAGTTCGACCACGGCGCCGTCGAGATGCGACCGGAAGGTGACGCCTTGCTCCGCCACTTTGCGCAAGCTCGCGAGCGACATCACCTGGAAGCCGCCGGAATCGGTGAGGATCGGATACGGCCAGCGCATGAAGCTGTGCAGCCCGCCGAGCGCCGCGACGCGCTCGGCGCCGGGTCGCAGCATCAGGTGATAGGTGTTGGCGAGCAAAATATCGGCGCCCGTTGCTCGCACGTCGTCGTGATGCACGCCCTTGATCGCCGCCTGCGTGCCGACCGGCATGAAAGCGGGCGTGCGCACCGGGCCGTGCGCGGTGGCGATTTCGCCGCGGCGCGCAGCGCCGTCGGTCGCGATCAGGCGGAAGGAGAAGGGATTCGACATCGGGGCTTTATTTAAGGCGCTTATCCCATAAATGTCGCCCGGTGTTTGCGGATCGCAGAATGTCTGCTTTTACCTCGATAGCAACCGGTTCGCGGAATTTCCGAAAGCACCGCTAAGGGCCAGCACCACCGGACTCTCACGCTGCAAAATAAGAATATGAGATTGTGGAACGCCGCCCTTCCGGGCGCACGGAACTCGGCATAGTATTGTCGGAGAGCTGCCAGCCGGACCTGCCGAAGTCCCGCAATGAAAAGGCAGCCTTTGTGCCTACGGCAGGCGACGATAGTCAATTTCAAACGCCGCGGATTTTGCAGGCGGCGTGTGCGCGTGTGGCGTACAGGGGTGCGCGTTTTCGCAAGGAGGGAAGTCATGAGCATGATGCATCCAGCGCGCACGGCGCGCGGGCGCAGCGCTGTCGCAGCGGCATTGCGGCCAAACTGGCGCTGGGGAATTGCCAAGGCCGTTACGTCGGTTCTCGTTTTCGCGGCGCTCATTTGCGTCTCGCACCCGGCGCTGGCGCAGTTTACGCAGCAGGGATCGAAGCTGGTCGGCAGCGGCGCCGCTGGACCGCAAGTGGACCAAGGCACCTCCGTCGCGGTATCCGCCGACGGCAACACCGCCATCGTGGGCGGGCCTGAAGACAATAGCGGCATCGGCGCGGCGTGGGTCTTCACCCGCAGCGGCGTGGTGTGGAACCAGCAAGGCAACAAGCTGGTCGGCACGGGCGCGGCCGGAAATGCCAGACAAGGCTCATCCGTCGCGCTGTCCGCCGACGGCAACACCGCCATCGTGGGCGGGCCTCAAGACGGCGCAGCCGGGAACGGCGTCGGGGCGGCGTGGGTCTACACCCGCAGCGGCGGGGTGTGGACCCAGCAAAGCAAGTTGATCGGCACGGGCGAGTATACACTGAGCTTTGAAGGCACCTCCGTCGCGCTGTCCGCCGACGGCACCACCGCCGTCGTGGGCGGGCCTGGCGACAATACCGACATCGGCGCGGTGTGGGTCTTCACCCAAAGCGGCGGGGTGTGGACCCAGCAAG
>Ga0074044_10001268_pt1 | contig 23118 bp, 15 predicted proteins | sample BogForMeECP23OM1_FD_94443 | JGI IMG/M metagenome (GOLD analysis project Ga0074044, IMG submission 94443) | Bog forest soil microbial communities from Calvert Island, British Columbia, Canada - Bog Forest MetaG ECP23OM1 | ecosystem: Environmental > Terrestrial > Soil > Wetlands ... | reverse complement strand
GTTCTTCGCGCCGAGTTTGTGCTGGACAAGACACGCGGTCGAGGGAAAAAACATATCGGGCGTAACCGTCCCGACGATGATCGCGTCGAGGTCGGAGGGCGAGATGCCGCGCTGGTCGAGCGCTTTCTTGGCTGCTTCAACCGCAAGATCGCTGGTCGCAACCCCTTTGTCGACCAGATGGCGTTCGCGGATGCCCACGCGCTCCATGATCCATTGGTCGTTGGTGTCGACAAGTTTTTCGAGATCTGCGTTGGTAAGAAGACGAGGCGGAACGTAGGTGCCGAGAGCGCTGATCTTAACGCGCTGAAGCTGAGTCAATGAGGTCTCCTAAAATGCACAGTGAAATAGGAAGTGCGTTGCATGGTGAATCAAGTATTTTCAACGATGAGCACAAGAACAGCAAGGTCTCAGGTGTCAGGAGCAATCGTTACGGCGAATGGAAAATTGATTTTGCTTTTCCTGAGACCTGAGACCTGACACCTGCTATTTCAATCTCGCTGCTAGATCCCCGAACAGTGGTAACTCGAAGCGCTCGCCTTCCCAGGCTTTGAAGGTTAGGACCATCCACAGGAAAAACATTGCCAGCGATGCCAGAATTCCAAACAAAAGAAAAGCCACTGCGGCAGCGACATTCGAAAGGAAAACGGCGGCGATGGTCAAAACGAAAAAAACTCCCCAGAGCAAGCTGCTTTGCCAGGCATGAAAACGAACAAAGCGGTTGCTGCGATAAGCGGGCAGAAACAGGACCACCGCGGCGGCGACAAAGGTGAAATAGGCAATCGCAGCGACCGCACGTTCGGCGGGAGGAAGTGGTGTCATCGACCATCCGCAACCGGGACAGAACGCCGCGCTCGCTGGCATCACGGTTCCGCAATGCGGACATTTCACCGTGGCGTGCGGCGGATTCGCGGGACTTTTCTCGGCACTAGACAAGTCGGCGACCATTCCTCTGCTTTCGGCATTCTTCGCAAAGACCATAAATCTGGAAGGTGTGGCGAGTGGTCACATAATGGTGCTTGCGTCCGATCTCCTGCTCGATTTCTCCGACTTTCTCGGAGAAAAATTCGACCGATGCGCCGCACTCGGTGCAGACCATGTGGTGATGACTGCGACGGTTATACTGGTGCTCATAACGCGCAATGCCGTCGTGGAAAGCGACTTCGCTGGCCAGTCCGCAACCGGCGAGGAGCTTCAGGGTACGGTAGACGGTGGTGAAGCCAATGCGCGGGTCGGTTTTCTTAACCAGGCGGTGCAGTTCGTCGGTGGAGAGGTGTTCGCGGGTTTCGAGGAAAGTTCGCAGAATCGCGTTGCGTTGTTCGGTTTGTTTCAGGCCGACGCGTTTGAGATGCTGGCGAAAAATTCCTTCCGCTTCGCGGATGCTTTCCGGCGAGATAGTCGGCTGATCGTCGATTCGTTTCTGCAGCATGATGGTCGGCGCGACACTTGAGATGATACTGCGCACCGAGGATTCCAGACATGATACTTGGCGAGTTCGAGTTGCGCCAACCGACTTGCCCTTCCGCGCCTCGGAATTACTCACCTCGAGTGGCGACCGCCGCTGGGGGGCGGTTGTCACGGACTTCACGCCCCCCTACAATCTTTCAGTAATGTCTGCTGCTTCCCTGCCTGAGATTTCCGACCGCGACGCCCGGCGGCGCCATCGCCGTCGCCATCCTGCGCTCCGCATCTTGTACTACTTCGTCTGTCTTTTGCTGGTGGCGCTTATTGCCGGCATCTGGTGGCTGTACTGGATTGCACGCTCGGCTTTGCCGCAACTGGATGGGTCTGTCTCCGTGGCGGGGATTTCTTCCAAAGTGCGCATCGTGCGCGATGGGCAGGGTGTGCCTACGATTGAGGCTTCTTCGCTCGACGATTTGTTTTTTGCCCAGGGTTATGTGACTGCGCAAGACCGGCTGTGGCAGATGGACATCATGCGGCGCGCGGCGGCGGGAGAACTTTCCGAAGTGATTGGGTCTGCCACGGTGAAGATGGACCGCGAGCAGCGGATTCTGGGGCTGCGGCCGGCGGCTGAGGCGGCGGAGACAAAAATCTCCGCGAGCGAGCGGGTTTATTTTGACGCTTACGCTCGCGGAGTGAATGCGTTTATCGATTCCCATCGCGACCGGCTATCGCTGGAATTCCGTTTGCTGAAGTACACGCCTCGGCCTTGGACGGTGACGGATTCCCTGCTGGTGGGCGCGCACATGGTGCAGTACCTTAACCACTACAGTTACGGGCGGGCGCTGGAGCGCGAGAAAATTCTGGCTAAGCTGGGGCCGGAACTGACGGCGGATTTGTATGTGAACTCTTCGTGGCGGGATCGTCCGCCGAGCGAACTGCGGCGGATTCAGGATGAACCTGCGGCGAAACATGGCGATGAGGAAGACGACGACGACGAAGAGGTCGATCCGGCGGGCGGGAATTCGCGGATGATTTCGGCTTTAGTTGGCGGGCAATTCCCTCAGGGGCTAAAGCCCGCATCTGTGGCGGGCTCTGATGGCACGGCTAAAGCCGTGCCCCACCCAAGACCGACCGATGAAGTGGAAGAAGCCGAGTTGTTTCGGCCAGGATCTAACAACTGGGTGGTTTCGGGGCAGCATACGGTTTCGGGAAAGCCGCTGCTGTCGAATGATATGCACCTTGACCACCAGATGCCGAACTTGTGGTTTGCGGCACATTTGAGAAGCGGCAACTTCGATGTGGCGGGCGTGACGCTGCCGGGCGTTCCGTTCGTGATTGTGGGGCATAACCAGCACATTGGCTGGGGATTTACGAATGTTGGTCCCACGGTCGAAGACGATTTCATCGAAGAGTTCAACGCGCAGGGGCAGTACAAGACTGTGGCGGGATGGGTGGATGCGCAGCATCGGCAGGAGACGATTCACGTCAAGGGCGAGCCGGACGTCACGTTCGACGTGGTGAGCACGCGCCACGGTCCTGTCATTACGGATTTGATTCCGGGCGAGACGCGCAAGATTGCTCTGCGCTGGACTTTGCAGGATGGCATGGGGCTGATGTTCTTTGATGCGGACTCGGCGCAGAATTGGGACGAGTTTCGCAAGGCCTTTTCGACTTTTGGCGCGCCCGGACAAAATGTGATGTACGCGGACGTGGATGGCCACATCGGTTATCAGGCTACGGGACGCGTGCCGATTCGGGCATCGGGCGATGGCAGCTTGCCGGTTAGTGGCAGCGATGATGCGCATGAATGGATTGGCTGGGTTCCGTTCGACGCGATGCCGCATGTTTACGATCCTCCGGAGGGGATTCTGGCTACGGCTAATGGGCGAATTACTCCTGACGGGTACAAATATTCGATCAGTACGGAATGGGAAGCGCCTTGGCGAACGGATCGTATCTATCGCGTGCTTGAATCGGGGAAAAAGTTTGCGCCTGCGGATATGCTGGCGCTGCAGATGGATGTGTCGTCGACGTATGACCGGTTCTGCGCCGACAAGTTTGTGTATGCGGTCGATCACGCCGCGAATCCGTCGGAGCGAGCGAAGCGGGCGGCGGAAATTCTGCGCGATTGGGATGGGCGGATGTCGGCGGATTCCGCGGCGCCGACGATTGAGACCACGGCGCGTCAGGAACTGGTGCGGATGCTGCTGGAGCCGAAGCTGGGCCCGGCGGCGGATGCTCCGGGTGCGAGCGCGGCTTCGGGAGCGCTGAGTTGGAAGAGCTATGAGTGGATGATGGCTCCGGTCTGGTTGGAAAATGTGCTCACCAAACAACCGGCGCGCTGGTTGCCGCCGGGGTACTCCGACTACGGAAGCTTGCTGACGGCGGCGGTAGAGAACGCGGTCAAGCAGACGGGAACGCCATCGGGAGGTGTTGAGAAAATTGCGTCGGGAGCTCCGGTAGATCTCAGTCAATGGACATGGGGGAAGTATTATCCGGTGGAAATTGATCATCTTGTGCTCAGCCAGCTTCCAGTGATTGGGCGCTTCACGGGGCCGGGAGTGCATCCGCTGAGCGGCAGCAACTATACGGTGAAGGCGGTGGGGCGCGGGTTTGGGCCATCGGAGAGGCTGACTTGGAATTTTGCTAACTTTGATGAAAGCGCGCTGAACCTGGTTACGGGAGAGAGCGGGATCTTCCTCAGTCCGTATTATCTAGATCAGTGGAAGGCTTGGTACGGAGGCTCGACGTTCGCGTTTTCCTATTCACAGGCTGCGGTCGAGCGGGCGCGGATGCATGAGATGACGTTGGTGCCGCAGTGAGACGGTCTATGGTCGTTAGTCGTTAGTCGCTCGTCGTTGGTCGTTCGCTAAGGCTTTACGCTTTTCCCCCGCCGTGGTGAACGCGAAATTCAAGAGCTACGCTTCTCAATAATCGACTGTTTTGACGTCTATGAAATACCCCACTAATCCTCGGACCTCACCGGGTTGCTCGGGGTTGTTTGGGTTGTACTCCAGGGCGTCGGTGGTGACGTCGTAGATGTTGAGCGAGCCGCCCTGGACCAGATACACAACCTCCTGCGGAGAGGTTGGGGCGCGCTGGGTGACGACGGGTTGGATGCCGGTCACGTCTCCATTCATGGGAGGAATGACGACGCCTCCGGCCGGAGCGTTGCCCACGGCGTTGGCCAGCGTGTTGTAGATGGAAAGGCAACCACGGGTCTCGGCTCCTGGGGGCGGCGGAATGGGTGGAACAATTTCGGTGCAGGTGTGTGCGCCGATGAAGAGCTGTCCGTTGGCTGCGAGCGCGATTCGGTTGTGGTAGCCGTCGGTGATGATGATCTCCGACGTGTTGGTGACCGACATAGTGGTGAGGTTGATTATGGTGAGCTGACCGCAATACTCGGCCTGCGTGGTTCCGGGGGGACATAGCAGCGACTCGCCTCCTCCGGGCGAATAGGGAGTACCCGCCAAATACATGGTTGAGCCATTCAGCAGGGCTACGCTGCCCGCGGCCGGGCCTTGACACGTGATTGGGTTGGAGCCGGGATTGGGAATACAGGCGGGGACAGAAGCGACGAGTTGATTGGTGACCAGATTGTACTGCTGCACGCCGGCTTGCATTCCTCCGCACTCGGCGCCGCAACTGACCACATAGGCTGTGCTGTCGTCGCTGCTGAAAAACGCCGCTATGGGACGGTCGAAAATGCCTTGGCCGCCAATGTACGTTACCGGATTGCCGATCCCGATTTGCGACGGGGTGATTACGGCGACGGAATCGGAGTTATCCATGAAGCCAAGCAGCAGGCTGCCAGCGTTGTTGATGGCGAGATAGTGAACCGAGGGAACCGGGGCCTGTCCCGCGAAAGCGCCGGTGACCAGGGAGACGACTCCAACCAACCCGGGAGACTGGCCATTGACGACGGCGGTGGGCACGGCAACGTAGGCGGTGGAACTGTCGGGGGAAACGACGAAGCTCTCGGTCATGCCGGGCAAAGTGAAATGAAACGCGGCCTTTTCGGTGGCGTTGGCGATGATGGTGAACTGGTTGTCGGAGTTTTGGGTGCCGTTGCCGCTGAAGACCAGGGTCTGGGTCCGGTTGGGCGTAACCACCATCATCCCCGGAGTGTTGCCGGCGGAAATCGGGGTTGCGGGTCCTCTCACATCGTCTTGAGTGTTGACAATGTAAATACCCGCGAGCGAAGTGCCGGCAGAGACGCTATTCGAGAGGAAGGCGCGGAAAGCGATTCCGCTCACACCGGAGCCGCTTTTGGAATTGCCGCCACAACTCAGCCACACGAAACTGGCTGGCAGCAGAAACAACAGAAGAATCAGGACTTTTTTCAAACCACGAACTCCAACTTTATGCCGGATAATCACTTGGATGCAGAACGAGGATTATAACAAAGGGGAAGATCGACGGGCTGGTTAAGCCCTCCGCTACATCAGAGATCACGTGCGGCATTACAACATTGAGCCCGGAGGAGCTACGGGCATCCCCCTACGCCCAGAGGGCGGTTTGGCACGGCGAAGACGCCCGTCTCTGCATCTGGCTTAATCGGTAGTGGCACATTTTGACCAAACCTCCACCACCGAGGTCACGAAGGCACACAAAGGAAAAGCAAGATACAAGAGCCTTCGTACAACTTCGTGCGCTTCGTGCCTTCGTGGTTCATAAGCCGCTTTGGTTAGTTTGGTTCGGGCTTTGCTCTTTGGTAATAGGTGTGAATCCAGTCATCGGCCTTTTCGCGGGCGACGGATATCTGCGCTGGCGTCATTCGCGAGGCCAAGACTTCGAGTCGAAGCTTGCTGGCCTCGTCACCACGGGCATTCGCAATCGCGGACCAGAAATAGGCTTTGGACAAGTCTTCGGGAACTCCACGGCCGGCCCAGTAGTACGCGCCTAGGGTCGCCTGTGCGGTCACGTGGCCTTGTTCGGCGGCGCGCAGAAACCACGGTACGGCTTGCGCGTCGTCTTGGGGAACGCCGTCTCCGTTATGGTAGCGGACGCCCATCTGCCATTGCGCTTCGGCGTCCCCGGCAGCGGCTAGCTTTTGCAACTCTTCGAGAGACTTTGCTGGCGGGAGTTGATCGGGCAGACGTTGATCGGACGGTGTGACGGGCTGCGACGCGATCGGGGAGGGAACCCAACGCTTCTCGATGATGGGCCCGAGGACGTATCCGACCGCGACGGCAACCGCTGTAATGGCCAGCCCGATGAGGGCGCGATGAAGCAAGCGAGGAACTACGGACGCAGTTTCGGAGGCGTGCTCCGGAACTTGCTCGGGCGGCGTTGATTCGGGGAGTTGCTGCGAGACTGGGTCGGGGACTGCGGCGGGCTTTTCCCGCAAGGCCTCGCGAATCGCATGCATCGAACCGGGGTCGACCATACTTGGGTCGACCGTACTCGGCTCGAGCCGGGCTGGCTCGATCGGCGCGGAATCTGTGACCGGAGCGGGGGACACGCCAGTCAAGGCTTCCGGCGCAATCGACATTTGCAGTTGAGTTTCTTCCGGCTGGGGCTGCGGCTTTTCATGTGCGGCGGTGGGAATCAATGCAACGAGCCGGTCCAAAAGCGTGGCATGGGCGTTGGTGAAAGCCCGGGGGTGCGGAGAGAAAACTTCGAGCAAGCCGCGTACGCGGAAATTGGAGACGATCGGCGCCGCCATCAGCGAGCCGATTCCGAGGGCGCGACCGATCTCGGGAGCGATGCGGGGATCGTTTTCCATGTCCTCGCAGGAGACGAGGAGTCCGCTGCGAACGCATTCTCCCGAGAGACCTTGTTTTGCATCCACGGGGGCACCGAGGGGCGGAGCCGGATCGCCAGATTGGGCGCGGCAGATCATTTTTTTATCTGTTGGAGACGTCGGAGTGAGAAAAGCGAGGGCGGCGCCGGTGGCTCCGGTGAGAGTTAGGGCGCGCTCGGCGATGAGTCGGAAAACGGCGTCGACATCGCCAGCGATCTCGGCTACCTCGGCGCGAATTGCTTCCATCTGCAGAGACGGGATTGGCGGCGCAGGAGACGGGGCAAGCCCCGTCTCTACAGGCGAGAGCATTGCGCTTCCGTGGGAGATGGGGATGACATTGTGCGATTCGTCGCTTGGCCGGTCGTTTATCGGCCAGTCGATCATCGGCCTGTCGTTCATCGGCCTGTCGTTCATTGGCGGGCCAATGATCGGTAATGGAAGCGGCACTGGCTGGGGTGATTGCTCTTGTTCGCGACGCGCGCGTTGCGCGGCGCGGGCAGCGTGGTTGGAACAGCCGATCAGGAGATTGGCAAAAAGCCATTCTTTCAGTATTTGGCGCGAAGAGTCGGAAATGCCGGAAAAGCGGATCCCGGCGCGTCCCGCGTCGTCGCTCCAGATAACGTGGCCGGTGCCATGAAGGAAGCTTCTTGTCTCCGGCAGATCGAGGCAAAGCATGACGGCGCGGTTCACCTCGAGGGGTGCGGCGGTTTGAACGGCGAAGCCGTCTTCGTGCAGATCGAGCAGTTCGCTGAGGTCGACGACCATGCCGGTTTGCGGACCGTTGAAACTGGCGTAAACGGGAGTGTGGAGTTTTTGACGAATCGCACGGCGCCGCTCGCGGTTGGAAAGACCGGTAACTGGATCCGGCAATCTATTAGCGCTCCGATCCATAGTTGTCTTCATATTAACTCAGGGATGGAAGCGGAAGAAGATCAAACGAGGACCGGGGATGTACTGTTTGAGGCTGTTGGCCGCATCTTCTTTCTTTCTTTTGTTTTTTCTAAAAGAAGGCAGCTACAGGTTCGCGGCTAGATATGGGTTGTCGGCTTGGGGAACTGGAACGAAAACCTCGGGCATGGTCAGCACGCGATCAAGCGCATTGGCGAGGATGGCGGGAAATTGGGATGTCAGGAGGTTGACGTCGAGCTGAAGATCGCGCGAGGTGTAGATGCGATAGACGATGAGGGAGCCGCGGCGGCGGTTCGAAGGTGTCACCAGGTCGAGGGTCAGCTTCCAGGAAGGCTGGCTGGAAATGGGGGCGATGTGGGGAAACTTGCTCCAATGAAAACGGCGGTTGGTTTCGCCGGAGAGCAATTGATTGTGGGAGGGAGATTCGAGGTGCAACTCAAAGCCGTCGAAATCGTTGCCTTCGAAAGCAGCGACCAGGATGCTGCGCACCTGATTGAAATCGACGGCGACTTTGAGTTCTTCGAGTGCGCGGCGGACGGAAAGATTGTTGATAACGATTTGGCGCTGGTCGATGGTGCGCTGGGCAACGCGGCGCAGTTCCCCGAACTCCAGGTAATTGAGGTGCTGGACTCCGAGCCAGATGCCGGTTCCGACTACCGCCAACACCAGACCGACGGTGCTGCCGGTGGGCCAAAGGAGGAAGAGACTGAGCATGGCAAAGAGAGCGGAGACGGCGTAGAGAACGATGACAACTTGGCGATGGGAGAAACCCATCTGTAGGAGCTTGTGGTGGATGTGTTCGCGATCGGCGGTGAAAATGGGACGACCGCTGATGAGTCGGCGGAGAATGGAGAGCAGCGTTTCCAAGATCGGCAATCCGAACGAAACCACGGGGATGGCGACGGCAACGAAGGTGGGCGCTTTCTGAGAACCGGCAAGAGCGAGCGCGCTGAGCATGAATCCGATGAACAGACTGCCGGAATCGCCCAGAAAAATGGTGGCGGGATTGAAGTTGAAACGCAGGAATCCTAAGATAGCGCCCGCCAGGGTGACGCTCATGAGTGAGCCGAGCCAGGAATGATTCACCAGTGCGACGACAAAGAAGACCAAGGTCGAAAACAGGGCGGAGCCGGCGGCTAAACCATCGAGACCATCGATGAGATTAAAGGCATTGGTGACGGCAACCACCCACAGAACGGTGAGGGGCAAGCCGATGAACCAGGGGAGGGAGTGCGAAAAGATGAGGGGTAGATCGAGAACCCGCATGCCGCCGATGAAGAGCATGGCGCCGGCAATGGCTTGGACGGCAAACTTCAAATATGTACCGGCGCCATGGAGGTCATCGTAAATACCCAGAGCAAAAATCAGGCAGGCTGGAACATAGATTCGGAGAAGCGTGGTGGGAGCAAGTCCCTCGACCAAGCGCGGAAAGATGAGAGAGAATCCCAGCCAGATCGCCAAGCTGAGGGAGAATGCGAAGAAAATTGCGACGCCCCCCAGACGCGGGAGTGGGGTTTCGTGGATATGGCGTCCGCCCTGGGGTATGGCAACCCAGCCGTTGCGGTTGGCGAGGTCGCGCACCTGACGCGTCATCACGAACGACACGGCCAGCGAGAAAGCAAATAATCCGAAGAAAAGGAGCGTCAAATTACAGTTCCCTTCCGGCTGGAACGCCCGACAAGTGACACCGCTTCTGCCGCGCGGAAGTCTCAGACACGAGCAAAACTCCTCGTTAGTTGCACTATGCGATTGACTGGTTGTTTCCTCGAACTATACAACCGGTGGAGGACGACGAGCAACTGTTTTGGGAATTTTTGCAGTTGCACAAGTAGTGTCGCTGGTTGTGAAAAAGAGCGTGGTGCGCGGATTTGACGAACGGCGTATGTTAAACTCAACGCACTCGAAAAAATCCAGGAGTCTTGGCATGGGCAGGCGCAATGGGAGCTTCGTTTTACGAAGCTTGTGCGTGTTTCTGGTTGGTTGGTGCAGCGTACAGGTGCTGGGCCAGAGCGCGGGCAGCACGGCAACACAGCAGCCGGCCGCGGCTGCGAACCGAAGCACATCTTCATCTTCACCTTTGCTGGCTAATTCCAACGTTAAACTGGGGATCGGCGATCTCGTGGATATCAGTGTGTTCGGAGTGCCTGATCTTTCCACCAAGACGCGCGTCAGTGGTTCGGGAGACATTTATCTTCCGCTGATCGACTACGTTCACGTTGCCGGCCTGACGACGGATGAAGCACAGGTGTTGATTGAGAAGCGACTGGAGGATGGAGGCTTTGTCCGGAGCCCGCATGTTTCGATTTTTGTGAACGAATCGGCATCGCAGTCAATCACGGTGATCGGAGAGGTCACTCGGCCTGGGGCTTATCCGGCGATTGGAGAGCGTCGCCTTTTCGATCTGATCTCGGCGGCGGGAGGATTGACTGACAAGGCGGGCCGCAACGTGACTATCGAACATCGCGGAGATCCCGGTCAGCAAGAAGAACTGCAACTGTCGCCCAATCTAACCGAAGAGACGAAGAGCAATGTGGATGTTTACCCGGGAGACACGATCATTGTTTCTCGCGCCGGGATCGTTTATGTGGTGGGGGATGTGCAACGACCGAGCGGATTTCGGATTGAGGACGCGTCTCTGAGCGTGCTGAAGGCGCTGGCGCTGGCGGGCGGCAACACGCACACCTCGGCGCTCGGCAAATCGCGGATCCTGCGGCAGACGCCGAGCGGGGTGCAGGAAATTCCCGTTGATCTCAAGAAGATGCTCTACGCCAAGACGCCGGACATGGCTATGGTAAAAGGCGATATTTTGTTTGTGCCCGGCAGTGCGGCGAAAACGGCCCTGTATAAAAGTGCCGATGTAATCTTGGCGCTGTCAACGTCGTTGGCGGTGCTCGCCGTTCAATAAGGAACGTCTGTTGTCGTCGCGCTTCCCAAATTACTCACGGAGCGATTCGAGCACGGCGATGTAGTCGTGCGCGGTTTTTTCGCGGGAGCATTGGTTGACGATGTACTGGCGGGCGCGGGTTCCCATTTGCCGCCTTTGGATGGGGTTGTTGGCGAGCGCTAGAATCGCTCGCACCAGGGCTTGACTGCTCTCGGGTTCCACAAAAACGCCGGCGCCGGCCGCTTCAACAATCTGGCGGGCTTGGCCATCCACGGCGACGACGACCGGACGCTCGCACGCCATGTATTCGAGAAGCTTGGTGGGAATCACCGTCTTGAACAGTTCGCTTTTTTTGAGCATGACCAGACAGAGATCGGCGGCGGAAACGTAGGCGGGAATCCGCTCGCGCGGTTGCTGGCCGAGGAACTGAAGGTTGGCGAGTCCGCGCGCCGCAGCGAGTTCAACAATCTTGTCCTTCTCCGCCCCTTCTCCAATCAGTAAAAACATCGCGCTGGGAAAGGCTGTGCGTAGTTCTTCGGCGGCGGCAATCAGAGTCTCCAGTCCGTGGGCATTGCCCATGGTGCCGATATAGCAAATCAGAAAACGATCTTCGAGTTGCAGTTGCTTTCGGATTTCTGTTGCCGAGGGATCGAAGCGGAAGAGGTCGGTCTCCACTCCGTTTTCGACGACAGAGATTTTTTCCGCGGGAACATTCCAATAGCGGATCAAGTGGTGTTTAAAGGCGGGCGACACTACGACTATGCGATCGGCACCACGGTAAAGAAAACCAGCGATTGCGGCTAGGGTGCGATGGAGCAAGGTTTCTTCGCTGCCCGCGCCTACGGCGGCCAGCGATTCCGGCCAAAGGTCGCGGACTTCAAAAACGAAGGGGACACGCTTCCACCCCGCCAGCCACCATCCGGCGAGAGCGACCAGCAGTTGGGGAGAAGTGGCGATGACTACGTCGGGCTTAGGCAGATCGAGCCCGCTCAGCGCCGCCGAGAGACAGAACGACGCGTAATTGCGAATTCTTTCGTGCGCTTTACGGTTGGGCAGCGGCCAGAGCCAGGTGCGAACGACTTTCACTCCATCGACGGTTTGGATGTAACGAAGTTGGCGGAAGCGCGACTTCCAATCCTCTGGGACAATGCCGGTCGGATGGTTGGGAAATCCGGTTAGGACAGTGGTTTCATGCCCGAAGCGCGCCCAATGGCGGGACAACTCAGCGGCGCGCGCGGCCGGCGCTCCCATTTCTGGCGGAAAATACTGCGAGACGTAGAGAATTTTCACAATGAAATTTTCACAATGAATCGTTCGAGCAATCAGTAGTGGAGCAATTTGAAAATGCTTTTTTCCGTCCACGCACGAATTCGATTGCGACGATGCTGGGCATAACCTTCCCATCGGTCAGCGACCGCCGCGAAGCGAGCATCTCCCGTGAGCTTCGACATTACTCGCAACTGTACGATATGCAACTGGTGATAGAAGGGGCTCGCCAGCATCTTCAGACTGGTTCCGGATTGCTCGTACAGCGACCAGTATCCGGCATCGAATTGAGGCAGACTCCGAATTAGCGTCTCGACCCCGCGATCGAAGATATTTTTCGCTGAAGCGTCGGCGCACGCCAGCCAGAAATCAAATACGCCCCACAGCGCCCAGATAAATCCGTTCAAAATGTGCGTGGGGGGATTGACGAGATACTCTTCGATCCACAGATTTTTTTCGTTGTTCTCAGATACATCCTCGAAAAGCACTCCGCCTTCTGCGATGGGGCGTTTTAGAGCGACAAATGCCTTTTGGGCGGCGCTTTGATACTTCCGAGATCCGGTATGAGCATGCACTCGCAAAAGAAGGGAAACTCCTTGTCCTTGTGCGAGGCCCGAATACCACGGTGTTTTGAGAGTGTCGCGATACTCCCAGTCAAAATGATGGTTCCAGACCCAGAGGCCGTGAGCATTCTGCTCTAGGTTGGCGGCGAGCCAGTCGGCGGCTTGGAGCGTCTTTTGCCAGCGCGCCTCGTCATTGGTCTGGCAAAAAAGATTGTAGTTCGCAAGTCCCCATTGCGCGATCGCGATCGGGTTATATTGCAAGCTAATAACTCCGCGATAATCGAGCATGGGAATGCCGGCGGGATCGTAGTGGCCGGCGTAATCCGCTTTCTGGCGGAACAGCATGTAGTACTCGCCGAGGCAATCGGTGGTCGTGCGCGGATTGATCTCTGGAACTTCGTGCCAGAACGTCAACTGGCTGCGTCCGGGGCCTAGATAGGCCCCGAAAATACGCTGGTAGTAATGCCAACGTGCGGCTACACTCATGCCGGTTCAACTTCCCAGAGGGTGGTCACGAGGTCGCCGGTGTCGACGGCGATGGTAGTGGCGGCAAGGTAACTCGTGGCATTCTCGCCATCGGGCAAGGAGGCGTTGCCGTACTGGAAATAACGCATTGGCCACTTGTCTTTTTTCCAACTGGCCAGCACCTGCCAGTTCGTTCCGTTTCTTGAGCCGGCGAGATGGACTTCATTTCCGGTGTTCACGGCGCTGGGCTCGACCATCGTCGAAAAAAACATGGCATCGCCAACCTTACACCTCACTTTACAACCAAAGATCGAGGAACTGGCGAGGTCGCCGACTCGCTCAACTCTGCCGGATTGATCGAGGCGATAGACGTGGTTCTTTTCGAATGGCGTGTCGGTGGAAAGGTACAATCCATTTTGCGTCGGAATGGCGGCCACGGCGCGGGCTTGCTGGTTCCCTGCTAATATCACCTCGACGGAACGTAAATCGCAGTCAGCGCGCAACACTTTGCATTCTGCGCCTTCATCTCCGGTCAGAATCCATAGGCAATCGGCCCAACGGTCGTAAACAATGTTGTGGACGTGGCGTATGCTTCGCGCGGGGAATGTGTAGGCGATCTGCCATGTGGATCCGCGATCGGTCGAAGCGTAAATATGAACTTCGGCGCGCTCGCGATTGTCGAAATACTCTCCCCAGTAAATATTTCGCGAGCGAACAGCGGTGACGTGGAGCGGTCGTATGCCTCGCTGCACTCGATGAGTAATATGAAATTCATCGCTGTTCGGCGTTCGCGTTACCACTGCGCCCGGAACTGCGCCCACCATGGTGCGGTCATTCGTGTCGTTGCCGAGGATGGCCAGCGCGTGAAAACCCTCCCGCATTAGACGATAGGTCAGTGCAGTACGCGAGGTCAAAGTCCTCCACCAGACGGGATGAAAGGTTGCGACCGGCGCCCAGTCTGCGCGCTCGCCACCCTGGGGACGGTCGGCTTGAGGATGAATTTGCAGACGAAGAATCTGATATCCGCGACAACCGTAGAGAATATCGCCATCCCACGCGAGCACCCGAATGCCGCGCCAGGCGGCCACTTTGCGCAGCTTTAAAGCAGCGGATGCGGCCAGCGCAACTGGGATTTCCGTCATGCGAGTAATGTCAGTTCTTGGACTTATGCGCGAAGAAAGGGCCGATGGCGAGCGCATCCATTTTGGTTCGCCGGAAGCAATCGATGGCTTCCTGCGGCTGGCACACAATCGGCTCGTTCTCGTTAAAGCTGGTGTTCAGGATCACTGGAATTCCGGTTTTCCTGCCAAATGTCTGGATCAGGTCATAGTAGAGCGGATTCTCTTCGCGCGTCACGGTCTGTAGACGTCCGGTATTGTCGACGTGATTTACGGCGCATAGACTCTCCCTTTTTTCTGGACGAATTTTGTACACGTGCAACATGTAGGGCGAGGGATGATCGTGCTCGAAGTACTCGTGCTGCGCGTCGGCCAAGATGGAGGGCGCAAAAGGACGAAACCACTCGCGGTGTTTGATGCGGGCGTTCAGCACATCCTTCATGTTGGGCAGGCCGGGGTGGGTGACGATGGAGCGATTGCCGAGAGCGCGCGGACCCCATTCCATGCGCCCCTGAAACCATCCCACCACATTGCCCTGCACCATTTGATCAGAAACGGCGTCGAGAAGGGGCGCGCGATCGAGGCGCTGATACTTTACGCCGGCGCTTTTCAGCGCGGATTCGATCTGTGCTTCGGAAAACTCCGGACCGAGGTAAGCGTGATTCATCTGCGCTTCGCCCCGCCGCGGCTGTTTCAATACGGAATGATACGTGTGCAGCGCGGCGCCGATCGCCAAGCCTTCATCGCCTGCGGCGGGCTGAATCCAGGTGCGGCGGAATGGCGTGCGGAAAAACAGTTTGCCATTGGCCACGCTGTTGAGGGCGCAGCCTCCGGCCAGGGCTAGATTTTCGTCGGGTACGCGCTTGTAGGTCTCATTCGCCAAATGGAAAAAGCTCTCTTCGAAAACGTGCTGCATGGCGTAGGCCAGATCCATGTCGCGCTGCGTTATCTCGGCGTAGGGTTCACGAGGCGCTCCGAAAAGTTTTTCCATCTTGGCGGAGAAATGCCTTGCCAGGCGCACGGTTCCGTCGGGCAGCACCTGCATTCCCTGAGTGCTGCCTAGCGGCTTGAAGTAGCTCAGGTTGAGTTGAAAGTTGCCGTTCTTGAGCGCGACCACCTTTCGGATCTCTTCGACATAAGTGTCTTTTCCGTACGGCGCCAGACCCATGACTTTGCCTTCATCGCCATATTTTTTGTAGCCGATGAAATCGCAAGTCATGGTGTAGAAACTGCCGAGCGAATGGGGCAGGAACACTCGGCCGAGGACGTGGATTCCGTTGCCTTCACAGCGCGCCATCATGGTCGAAACGAAGTCTCCCGAGCCGTCGTAGCTGAAGCCCGCGGCTTTTTCCCAAGGCGAGCAGTAGTAGGAACTGGCGATGTGCGCGATGTGGTGCTCGAGGTGATGCTCTTGAAATTTCAGCGTGGACGCATCGACGTCGAGGGCTTGCGCCAACAGTGAACGCACGTCGCGCATCGACTCTTTGCGTTGGCGCATCCTGATGAAGTTCAGAACCTTGGCTGGATGTGCCAGTGCGTATTGCACTTTTTTGACGAGGTTGGCGCCGCTGTCTTGGCCGACGGCAACGTGCTGTACGTCGGTGATTTTGGCGCCTACCGCATCCAGACAGGCTTTCACGGCTAGCGCGGGAAAACCACCGTAGTGTTTGCGGCGGTTCAGGCGCTCTTCAGCCACGGCAAAAAGAATTTTTCCATCTTCGACGATTGCGGCCGACGAATCAGCGTGAAACATATTCAGGCCCAGAATCAGCATTTACAGATCATTCCCTTTTCTTGTCGTTCGATTTTCTCGTGCGATGTTCTAGTGCAATGACTTTTCCTGCAGAGCCAACGCGACGAATTCGTTCAATTGCACAGCCAGAGGTTGTCCGGTCTGGCATGAGTTTTGCAGTCGCAGAGTGGCTAACGTCGAGCCCACGATTTGTTCCAACGGAATGGGCGGCGGCGTCTTGCATTGAAGGGCATCGACGAAGATCCGCATCTCCGCCTGATGGCCTTTATCCTGGGCCCAGCGCGAGCGCGTGATTTGTTTGCGGCCGTTGCGAACCAGTTCGAGCCGTCGAAAATCTTCGAGGATGGCTACCGCGCCGCCGCCGAAAACTTCAATGCGCTCTTTCGATGCCGACTTGTCGCCGTTGGCGAGATAGCTGATCGTTCCCAAGCTGCCGTTCGCAAACTTCAACGAGGCGACGACGTTATCCATGCTGTATTGGCCGGGATTGCCCACCGTCCGCGCTTGCACTTCGGTTGGACAGGCGTCCGCGAGAAAACAGAGGAAGTCGACAAAGTGGCAGACCTCGCCGAGAATGCGGCCTCCTCCCTGCTCGGGATCGTTCACCCAATGATCGCGGGGGATGTAGCCCGCATTCACACGATAGTGGATGGCCAGCGGCTCGTGAATTTCGTCCAAGAAGTTTTTCATCTGCACGGCCATGGGAGCGAACCTACGATTGAAACCTATCATCAGGAGCGGGGCGTTTTCCGCGGCTGACGCGCATACCAGCGCGGCTAACTCGGCTTCGGTCAGGCACAGCGGTTTTTCGCAAAAGACCGACTTCCCCGCTCGCAGCGCTCGGAGCGCCTGGCGGGCATGAAGGTGATGGCGTGTCGCGATCAGCACAGCGTTTATTTTCGAATCCTGCAAAAGCTCAGCTTCCGAATTCGAGCAATAGGAAAATCCAAACTTCTCGGCCGCGCTCCGACTGCGCGGACCGGTCGCGTTGCAGACACCGATGAGAGCAACGTTCGACATCGCCTTCAGCGCGGGCAGGAGCATGCTCTGCGCGAAATTTCCCGCTCCCAACACGCCCAGACCGATGGAGCCTGAGGCTGGCTTCGAGAGCAAAATTCTTTTCGAGGATGGGGGAGCCGAGCTTTGCTCGGCTTGGACGGGCGAGAGCCTGCCCTGAGCTTGCCGAAGGGACGCCCGTCCCTCCACGGGCGGCGCAGATTCGGCGGCTGCGTAAGTAATGAGCGTCGCCAAGAAGGGTTCGCTTGCGTTGCCCGTAATCAAGTCATAGGCGCGGGTTGCCTGTTCTATCGGAAAGCGATGCGTGATCAGCGACTGCAGATTTAGTTTTCCGTCGGCAATGAATTGCAGAAAGGCTTCCAGGTTGCGCGTCTCGGTCCAGCGGACGTGGCCAATCGGATAATCGCGGCCTTTCTGCTCATAAGCAGCGTCGTAGCGGCCAGGGCCATAGGAGCGCGAAATTCTGAAATCCAATTCTTTTTCGTAATAGAGCTTGCGCTGCAGATCCATGCCGACCGTGCCCACGGCAACGACCACGGCGCGATCGCGCGCCAGTTCTGCCGCCAGATTCACCGGTTCGCTGCTTGGAGTTTCGGCGGTAATCAGGACCGCGTCCACGCCAACGCCACTGGTTTTCTGGAAACACAGGTCGCGGAACTCGCGGGCGCTGGCGCATGCGGCCTCGGCTCCGCTGGCGATTGCTTGATTGGAGCGCTGGTGCAACAGATCCACGCCAAAGACGCGGCAGCCGGCGGCGCGCAGCAACTGCACTGTGATTTGGCCGAGTAGCCCCAGGCCGATCACCGCGACTGTGTTGCCGAGTGTGACGTTCGCGGTGCGAATGCCGTGCAGGCAAATCGCGCCCACCGTTCCGAAAGCGGCTTCTTCATAGGAGACTGGCGACGACGCTTCTTCGCGCCGGGGAATTTTCGCCAGCAGCATTCGGGGCACGCAGGCAAATTCCGCGTGGACCGCGTATCCGGCTCCGGCGCAGGCTACGCGGTCGCCGACTGCGATGTCGTGGATGCCATCGCCTACGGCGATTACCGATCCGGCGCTGCTATAGCCTACCGATTGCGGCTGATTCAGGCGCGACCGCACGGTTTGCATGGTAGAGGCCAAGCCATCGCGCTTTATTTTCGCCATGACATCGCGCACCAGGTCAGGACGGGCTTTCGCTTTCGCCACCAGACTTTTGCTGGCAAATTCGGCCGAGGCACGCTCGGTGCCAGCCGACACCAGCGACGTGGCTACTTGCACCAGCACGCAACCCGGCAGCAGTTGTGGGGATGGAACTTCGGCGATTTGCAGATCACCGGTGCGCACGTCTTGTAGCAGTTGCTTCATGCTGTGGTTAGTGGCTGAGACGCGTCGATTTTCCGCTGGGCAAATGCTTTTGCGCCGCCATCCAGAAAAAGTTGCATCCAGATTTCGAGCGTCAGCAGTTGCCAGATTTGCATCGACCAATCTTCCGCGCCGCGGCGGTGCTCGTCAATATAGCGGCGCACCACTTCTGGACGAAACAGGCCGCGGCGGCGGACCTCAGATTCCGAAAGAAGGTCGTCCACCATGGAACGCAAATCGTGCGCCAGCCAGTAGTCTACCGGCGCCGCGAAACCCGCCTTCGGCTGCCGCAAGACCTCATCTGGGAGCATACTATGCATGGCTTCGCGAAAAATGTGCTTGGTCACGGGACGCCATTTTCCCTTCAGCTTCCAGTCGGGCCTGACATTCCAGGCGACGAACTCGGCCAGTTCGCGATCCAGAAACGGCACCCGCACTTCAACCGATGAGGCCATGCTCATTTTGTCGTTGTAAGTCAGATTTAGCGTGGTCATGAAAATCTTCGTGTCCAAGTAGAGCATCTGGTTGAGAAAGTTCGCGTGCTTTACTTTGCTGAACGCCGCCAGATGCTGGGTTGCGGGGTCGCGTGTGGCGCGGGACGCCCATTGTGGTGCATATAAATCTGACTTCTGTTGGGCGTCTAGATAGGTGCAATTTCTGATGAACGCTTCCGCCGGGCTAAGTGCCGCGCTGCGCGCCATTTTCTTTGCCAGACGCACCGAGCCTTTCATGCGGGTCCCACGCAGCGACGGCAAGCTGAGCAGCGTTCGCTCTGCGGCCGAACGCGCCAAGGAGGGAGCGCGCCGATATTCCTCCGCCCAGGCGTGCGCGATATGCTTGCGGTAACCGGCAAAGATTTCGTCTCCGCCGACTCCGGACAGGAGCACGGTCGCCTGTTTTCGCGCCTCGCGGCATACCAGATACGCAGTGATGATTGCGGGATCGGCGGTGGGCTCGTCCATGTGCCAGGTCAAGCTCGGCAACAGATTGACTACATCGGGCTCGACTACGAGTTCATGATGCTCGCAACCTAGCTTGCGGGCGAGGCGCCGCGGAACTCCGGGATCGTCGATCGTGGTTTCGCCTACGCGATACTTTTCGGGGAACGTGATTGTGTAGGTGCGCACCGGCTGCTTGCGCGCCATGGCTGCCACGATGCTCGAGGAATCGAGGCCTGCACTTAGAAACGCGCCAATCGGGACATCGCTCACCATCTGCTGCTCGACCGAGGCACAGAAGCGCTCGCGGATTTCATCGGCTAGGTCGGCTTCTGTTCGATCGAAATTGTGGTCGTCTGCGGGAAAGGTTAAGTCCCAGTACTGTTCGATTTTGAATTTGCCTTGTTCCCAGAGCGCGTAGTGGCCCGCTGGAAGCTTACGGATTCCTTCAAACATGGTCAGCGGATCGGGCACCCAGAGGAAAGTCAGGTATTGGTCGAGCGCCTCCAGGCTCATGCTCGCCTCGATTCCGGGGACTTCTAGGAGCGCCTTGATTTCCGAAGCGAAGGCTAGTTTTCCGCCGCGCTCGCAGTAGTAGAGGGGCTTGATTCCGAAATGATCGCGCGCTAGAAACAACTTCGGCGACGGACCGCGCAGGTCACAGATCGCAATGGCAAACATGCCATGCAAGCGATTCAAACAGTCTTGGAAGCGGTCGGGACCATATTCTTCGTAGAGATGAAGCACGACTTCGGTGTCGGTGTGCGAACGAAAACGATGAGCGTTGTTTTTGCCTTCGAGTTCACGGCGCAGAGCAGCGAAGTTGTAGATTTCGCCGTTGTAGGTTATCCACACTGTGCCGTCTTGGTTGCTCATGGGCATGTGGCCGTCGGCGGAGAGATCGAGAATGGCCAGGCGACGACTGCCTAGCCCGACGTAAGTGCAATCGGCGGAACGGCGCTCCCAGAGGCCGGAGTCATCGGGGCCACGGTGCGCCTGCACGTTTGTCATGCGGGCGAGTGTCTCCCGGTCGCCGCAATTCACGAGGCCGCTGATGCCGCACATCGCGTCAGAGCCTCCCATTTTGCAGTTCGAAGATTTTGGCCTTGGTATGGAACATCTGCACCGCTTGAAAAGTGCAGTAGATCAGGCCGGGCACGCCATCTAGAAACCCCAGCCGAAAAATATAGCGGTAGAAGAAGAGAAGAAACGGAGAGCCGGGCAGACGATAGAGATTGCGCTTGAGCCATCTTCGGCGCTGCGCCTGGGTGCCGAATAAATCGGCCTCCACTTCGTCAGAAGAGCGATCGGGATCGCTTTCCGGCTGCAAAAGCACACGCGCTTCCCAGTTCGAATACTCGTTGTGCTTCAGAATGTAGCGCGATAACGAATCGACATTGTGGTGGACGAGTGGGTTGCGCAACTGCGCGGTCGGGCCGTCCACGACCACGTGTTCGTGAATTTCGATGTCGGCCATCGAGGTGTCCTGATCTTTCAGGCGACATTCGAAATGGCCCCGGCCTTTGCGGAACAGGGAAAGCTTCCAGAAACTTGCATCGCAATGGCGCAGGACGCGTCCTAAAAAATACATTTGCAATCGGATGAAATATCCGTTCACTTCGGGGTTTTGAAGCGCGCGGCGGATTTCTTCCACGAGTTCCGGTGTCAGAACTTCATCGGCATCGAGCAGGAGAATCCAGTCGTAGGCTAAGGGCAGCGTATCCATGGCCCATTGGCGCTTCTTCGGCCAGCCTCCGGCATAGTGAAACTGGACTACCTTGGCGCCATGCGATTGCGCGATAGCAACTGTGTCGTCGGTGCTCTCGGAATCGATGACGTATACCTCGCCGGCGAGTGCGAGTGATTCCAGGCAGCGCGGCAGATTGCGCGCCTCATTGCGGACGGCAATGATCACGCTCATGGGGAGCACGTGGGCCGCGGCGCTTACCGGCGACACTTCAGATTCTGATTTTGTTTCGAGCATTCTTGTTTAAGATCAAGCTTGTTTGAGATCAAGGCCATTCCGTCGGATGACGGATCGTCTCCCAAGTGTTTTCTGAACCATGTTATCTGAATTTATGTTCGCCGAGTGGACCGGGTGCCGGGCGGGGAGCGGGGCGGAGCCCCGCCACCACACGAATCTCCTGCTCTCATAGATTTTGTTCGCACCAGCGCCGCAGTACAAAGAGTGACCAGGGACGCGACCAGGAAGTCTCGCCTGCAAGAAAGCGGTTCCACACTGCTTGCACGGCGCTGGCGCTGAGCGCGGTCTGATCCCAATTACTCTTCAGCAAGACGTTTTCGACGACCGGCCTCATCTCGCGGCGGAGCCAGCGCTCAAAGGGCAGGGTGAATCCTCGCTTTGGACGATTTACGATCTGCGGCGGCAAGTCGGCGCCGAGACTCGCCAGCAGCAGGCTCTTTGGCGAATCGCCTTGCAGTTTCCTGTTTCCTGGAATACGGAAGCAGGTTTCTACCAGGGCGCGATCCAGAAAAGGCACGCGCAGCTCGAGGCCGTGCGCCATGCTCATGAAATCGGAGTCGCGGAGCAGTGTGTTGCGCATGTACCAGCGCGATTCCAGATACGAAACCCGGTTGACTGGATCGAGAAACTGGCTCTCGGTGATCGACTCTTCCAAGGTTCGGTTGAGAGATTGTTGCAAGGCTTGGTAGTCCGGCGACTGGAGTATGATCTCGCGCTCTGCAGGCCCAAACAATGCACGCGCCAAGAAGTACGGATGAACGATTGCATCGTGGCCCGTGGCCAACTCGGCTAGCTTGCGGCCGCGATCGCCCTTGCCCGCAAACACCTCGACGGATGCCGAAAGCGGACGCCTTGCTAGCTTGGGCAGGCGCCCAAATCGCTTGGAAAAGGCTTCCATCCTGGGCACGTTGCGGAAATTCGAATAGCCCGCGAACATCTCGTCGGCACCTAGACCGGTCAATGCAACCTTCACCCCCGCGGCCCTCGTTTTGGCGGAGACGAGATAAGTGTTGATGCCGTCAATGGTCGGCTGGTCCATGGCGCACAGAGCTGCGGGCAACGAGGCCAGCGCGTCTTCCGGCGAGACTGGTATTTCATGATGCTCGGCGCTAAAGCGGCGGGCGACGTCCCGCGAATATTGTCCCTCATCGAACTCCTCTTCCTGGAAGACGAGCGAGAAGGTGTCCGCGCGCACACCGTTGTGGCTGAGCACGGCTACCAGGGCGCTGGAATCGATTCCACCGGAGAGAAATACCCCGACGGGCACGTCGCTCACCAAGTGCGACAACACGGCATCGCGCAAGATCGCGGGCAGTTGAGCTTCTGCCCCATCCTTTGATCCGTTCGAAGATTTCCGCTCTGAGTCGGCACGGGCAGCAGAGTGCAGCGGATTCCAGTATTCTCGGCTGCTTACCGATCCGTTTTCTACGGTCAGCACGTGTCCAGGTGGAACAGTCTTTACTCTTTCCACAATCGTCCAGGGCTCGTACACTGAGCCAAACGCCAGGTAGCTCAAAACGCCTGCGGGATCGGTCTTTCGGGGCACTTGTCCGGTCTGCAAAAGAGTTCGTACTTCTGACGCAAAGAGAAACGTGCGCTCGGAGTGATGGTAGTACAGCGGCTTGATGCCCATGGGATCGCGCACCAACAACAGCCGCTTTTGCGAGGCGTCCCAGAGGGCGAAGGCAAACATGCCACCTAGGCGTGTCAGGCAAGACTCTCCCCACACG
>Ga0074044_10001267_pt1 | contig 23122 bp, 18 predicted proteins | sample BogForMeECP23OM1_FD_94443 | JGI IMG/M metagenome (GOLD analysis project Ga0074044, IMG submission 94443) | Bog forest soil microbial communities from Calvert Island, British Columbia, Canada - Bog Forest MetaG ECP23OM1 | ecosystem: Environmental > Terrestrial > Soil > Wetlands ... | reverse complement strand
TCTTGATGGAGGTTGTTGACCCCTCATCTTCAAGACAGGACGTTCCCCGGCGCTACTGCGCTGAACATGCCACTTGCCGCAGCGCCCTACCGCGCGAGCGGTTTAGTCCTGTGACCCATAGCGCCGGTGCGCCGCCGTCAATTGACGCATTGCGAAAAGATTATTCGATCACCTCGTCAGCCACGGAAAGCAGCTTGGCTGGAATGTCGCAGCCGAGCCCTTTGGCGGTCTTGAGGTTGATCACGAGCTGGAACTTGGTCGGCTGCACGACCGGCAGGTCGGCCGGTTTTTCGCCCTTGAGGATCCGACCGACGTAGCTGCCACACCGCCAATACATGTCCGTAAAGCTCGCTCCATACGAGATCAAGCCGCCGACATCGGCTTAGTCGCGCAATTTTCAGATGTGTGCGGCGGCGCGATTAAGGCCTCTGCCGCGCCGCCGCTGGAGTCGCTCGCCGTCACCGCGTCGAGTCACGGACAGCAGGCGCTCGACGATCCCGCCGCCTTCGCCATCTTTTAAATTGATGATCAGGTAAATTTCGTCGGCTGCTGCACTTGTAGGTCCCCCGGTTTGGCGTCTTTAAGAATCTTACCGAGCGGTTCTATGCAACTGAGACCTGCGGCAATCTCGATTTTAGCTTGGCGATCGGGCGGGTCTCATTTGGTCTTCATGCCAGCACCGACTGCGATCGGTGTCCAGCGCGCAATTTCCTGCTCAACAAACCTGGTAAGGTCGTCGGGCGACATCGGCTTGGGCTCGATCGCGTCTTGTTCGAGACGACTGCGGATTTCCGGCAGCTGCAAGACCTTATTGACCGCCGCGTTGAGTTGCCGCGTAATGTCGCTCGGCAGGCCGGCGGGACCCGCGAGCGAGAACCAGGTGCTCGCCACGACATCGTAGCCAAGCTCCTTGAATGTCGGCAGATTGGGAAACGCCGGCAGCCGATTTTCCGTGGTCAAGGCGATCGGGCGCAGTGCTCCGCTTTGAACTTGCCCCAATACGGCACCCCAGGTGTAAGAGCCGAGCGTGACACGCCCGGCGATGATGTCGCCGAGCGCGGCGGTGTTGTAAGGGATGTGATTGAGGTGAACCCCGGCCTTTTGCGAGACGAATTCAGTCACAAGATGACCGAGTGTGCCCACGCCGGCTGTTGCATAGCCCGGCAAGGTACCGGCTCGGGTGCGGTTGAGCACATCGTCGAGGGTGTACATATCCGTCGACGGTGTGACGACCCAGCAGATCGGCGGTCCACCACCATAGGCGATTTGGGTAAAATCGCGCAGCGGGTCGTAGCCCGAATTCGGGTTGATGGCGGGAGCGATGACTTGCGGAGCAAGGCCCCCGAACAGAAGCGTGTATCCATCCGGGTTGGCGCGCGCTACTTGCCCGGAGCCGAGAAGACCGCCGGCTCCGCCGCGATTCTCGATGACGATTGGTTGGTTCAGCTCCTTTGCGAGAGGATCGGCGAGCAACCGGGCGAAGACGTCGGCTGCGCCGCCGGGCGCAAACGGCACAACGAGAAAGACGGGCTTGGTCGGCCAATTCGCCGTCACAGCCGGCTGCGGTGCGAGAACGCTGGCGGTGAGCAGCGCGATCACGGCTCCGGTACTGGGCCTCATGGAGTTTCCTTCCATTCGCGAATTGACCATCAATTATCAAATGGACCCGTCGAAAAATAGTGCACGCCCTGCGCGAATCGCATGCGTGACGACCCGTTTTGCGCGGGCGAGGGGGCGACGGTCCTTAGATTGGAGCGAGCATAGCGACGCTGCTGTGATGTCATTATTGCAGAGGGCAGGTCTCGCTTCGCTAAACCCATTCGGCGCGCTACAATGCCGCAAGGTTTCGCGTTTTGAGGGGATTGTACCGTGACCGAGGCGACAACGAAGGCCCACGCGAAGGAAGAGAACGCTGCAGGCGCCGCGCGAGCAGAGAAGCTGCGGCGTCGCTTTCCGACGATCAAGGAACTGCGCCGTCGCGCACGTTGGCGGGTACCGCGTTTCGCTTTCGATTTCGTCGATGGTAGCGCCAACGACGAAGAATGCGCGCGCCGCAATGGCACGGCACTTTCCGCGGTGGAGTTGCTTCCCCACTACTGTATCAACCCGAAGGGCCTGTCGACCGAAGTGGAATTGTTCGGTCGTCGCTACGCGGCGCCGATCGGTGTTGCCCCGATGGGATCGGGGGGACTGATGTGGCCGGGAGGCGAAGAACATCTCGCGCGTGAGGCGCAGCGGCGCAACATTCCCTTCATCCTCGCCACGCCGGCCAACGTGTCGATCGAGCGCATCGCGGAGATCGCGCCCGACGTGTTCTGGTTCCAGCTCTATCGATTCGCCGCCAACGATCACGCCATCACCTTCGACCTTCTGCAGCGCGCCGATGTCGCCGGCGCGCACGTGCTGGTTCCGACCATCGACAGCGCCGGCAAGTCGAAGCGGCCGCGCGACATACGCAGCGGTGTGACGGTTCCTTTCAAAATTGGTCCGATGACCGTCTTTCAGGTCGCGACATCGCCGTTTTGGGCCCTGGCCCTCTACAGGACCGGAATGCTGCGCTCGGAAAACGTCGTGCCGTATACCCCGGGGCGCGCGACACGGGATTCAACGGCAAAGGTGATCATGGAAGTGCGCAGCGGCGGCAGTCACACCTGGGATGAGCTCGCTCGGCTGCGCGATCGCTGGAAGCGCGCCTTCGTGGTGAAGGGCGTGTTGCATCCGGCAGACGCCGAGCGCCTGGTCGCGCTCGGAGCGGACGGCCTGATCGTCTCCAATCATGGCGGACGCCATTTCGACGGTGCGCCGGCAGCTATCGATATTCTACCCGCGATCGTCGCGGCGGTCGGCTCACGAACCACCGTGATGGTCGACAGCGGCATACGCGGCGGCCTTGACATCGTTCGGGCGCTCGCGCTCGGTGCCAAGGCGACCTTTGCCGGTCGGCCGTTTCTCTACGGTCTCGGCGCGCTCGGTGAGATAGGCGCAAGTCATGTCACGGATCTGTTTCTCGACGAACTGAGGACCGAATTCGTGCATGTCGGCGTGCGCTCCGTCGCCGAGGCGGCGACGATCAGCGTGCGTCATCCCGGCGCTTGGCGCTATGAGGAAGGCCGCTCCAACTTGCAATAACCGGCGTCCACCAGGGGTTATGATCCATGTCAGCATCCGCAACGTTTCTCTATGTCGGCAACGGTGAAACGCGCGACGTCAGCGCGTTCAGGCTCGATCAGAACAACGGCGATCTGGCGCCGATCGGCACATTTGCAGTGCCGGGCCCGACCGCTCCCTGCTTCTCATTTCCGCTTGCGGTATCCCCGGACAAGCGTTTCCTGTTCGTCGTCCTGCGCAACGAGCCCTGGTCCGTCCGCAGCTTTGCCATTGATGCGGCGACTGGTCGGCTCGATTATCTCGGATTTGGTCCGCTCGCCGATAACACCTGCTACATCTCCACCGACAAGACCGGCCGATTCTTGCTCAGCGCGTCCTATCAGGGCAGCAAGATCGCAGTGAACCCGATCGGCGCCGACGGCATCGTGCGGCCGCCCCAGCAGATCATCGACACCGAACCCAAATCACACTCGATCCTCGTTGATCCGGCGAACCGGTATGCGCTCTCCGCCAGCCTCGGCGGCGACATCTTCTATCAGTGGCGGTTTGATTCCGAGAGCGGACGCCTGACGCCCAACGAGCCGCCTTTCGTGGCGGTGAAGAAACATTCCGGACCGCGGCACTTCGTGTTCCATCCCAATGGCCGGGTCGTCTATCTGCTCACCGAGCACGCCGTCACCATTCATGTCTACGATTACGATCCGGGCAAAGGTGCGCTCACCGAGAAGCAAGTGGTGAACGCTCTAACGCCGACCCCCGGCGACAAGATCTGGGCGACCGACATTCATATCACGCCCGACGGCAGGTTTCTCTATGCCGCCGAACGCGGATCGAGCACGCTCGCCATGCTCAAGGTCGATTCCAAGGGCGGCACTTTATCGCTCACCGGGCACGTGGTAACTGAGAAGCAGCCGCGCGGCTTTGCCATCGATCGGACCGGTCGCTTCCTGTATTGCACCGGTCAACTATCGACGCGGATGTCGAGCTATGCAATTGACGATACGAGCGGCAACCTCACCAAGCTCAATGATTATGCCGTGGGCAAGAATCCGAACTGGATCGAGATCGTCAGCCTGCCGTAATAATCTTAATCGTCGGCAGCTGGCTGCGCCGCCGGTGATTGGCGTCTGTTCGGGAGGAGAAACATTGCACTTCGCCTTGCGACTGGCCGCATTCGCTATTGTCATCGCGTTCCCGCTTGCCGGTGCCGCAGCGCAGGAGATCGATGCGGCAAAGAACTTCCCCAACCGTCCGATCCGCATCGTCGTGCCGTTCCCGCCTGGCGGTCCGACCGACATCGACATGCGCATCATCGCGCAGAAGATGAGCGAGGACTGGGGCGTCGGCGTCGTGGTGGAGAACCGGGCCGGCGGCAATACCACCATCGGCGCGCAGGTTGTCGCCAAGGCGGCGCCCGACGGCTATACGCTACTCGCCGCGATGGACACGACGCTGGTGCTGAATCCGGCGACCGGCATTACCGCGGACTACGATCCGTTCAGAGACTTCGCCACTGTCACGCTGACCGCGAAAAACACCTCGCTGCTCAGCGTGCGCACGCGCGACGGGCCGAAAACGGTGAAGGAGCTGATCGCGCGCGCCAAGGCCAATCCGGGAAGATTGAACTACGGCGCGGGTATCCTCACCACGCGCCTGTCGGGCTACCTGTTCGCTAAGGAGGCCGGCATCGATGTCGTGCTCGTCCCCTACAAGGGCAGCGCCGATGTCGTGCAGGGCCTGCTCACCGGCACCGTCGACTTCATCGTCGATGGCGTAGCTTCCCATCTATCGCTGATCAAGAGCGGGCTGTTTCGTGCGTTGGCAAAGCTCAACAACCGTCCGCTTACTCAACTTCCCAACCTGCCGACGCTGGCGCAAGCCGCCGATCTGCCGCAACTTGCGGACATGGGGAGCTGGATCGGGCTTGTCGCACCGGCCGGAACTCCGAGCCCTATCATCGATAAACTGCAGCAGGAGGTCGTGCGCGCTACCGCCAATCCCGCGTCCGCGGAGAAGCTCGACAAGGCCGGCATCAATGCCGTGACCTCCACGCCGGCAGAATTCGACGCGTTCTTCCGCTCTGAGGCGGTTCGTTGGAGCAAGATGGTCAAGGAGAGCGGGATCAAGCTGGAGTGATCAGGCTTCTTTTCCGGCATCATGAGGTGCCAGCGAAACGAGCCGTGAAGGATGAACGGCCCCAATGACGCAAAACGCAAGCGCACCCGCCGACGAAGCAGAAGAGAAGTAGCAATGTAGGGCGATCATGAATAGGCGCGCGATTCTCGCGCTGGCCGCTGCGATGCTGACAACCACCTCCCTTGCGGCATCCGCGCAGGAGTGGCCGACGCGGTCGGTGAAAATCATCGTCGGCTTTTCGCCGGGCGGCAGCGCCGATCAGTTCGGCCGGCTGATTGGGCAAGAACTGTCGACCGCGTTTGGTCAGCAGTTCTACGTCGAGGACCGGCCGGGCAGTAGCGGCAGCATCGGTGCAAACTTCACGGCGCGCGCGGCGCCCGACGGCTACACGCTGATGATTGGCGGCTCCGGGCCGCACATTACCATTCCGGCGATCAATCCAAAGATCGGCTACGATCCAATCAAGGATTTCACCCACATCGCCATGATCGGCGCCGACAGCTACGTGCTGGCCGCCAATCCCGCGCTGGGCGTCCACAACATTGAAGAATTGCTCAAGTTGGCCCGCTCGCGTGAAGCTCCGCTCACCTCATCGTCACCCGGGCCCGGCTCGCTCGGACACCTCATGCTGGAACAGTTCAAGCGCAGGGCTGGCCTCGATATCACCCATGTCCCCGCACCCAATTCCGGCGTGGTGGACGTGCTCGGTAACCACATCAACATGACGATGGCGACGCTCTTGACCATAGGCGAACAGATCAAGTCCGGCCAGGTCGTCCCGCTCGCCGTAACGTCGCTGGAGCGCAACGCGGTGTTCAAGGACATTCCCACCTTCGCCGAGCAGGGTTTTTCCGAGATTCACGGCGACACCTGGTTCTGGCTCACGGGCCCAAAGAACCTGCCGCCCGATATCGTCGACAAATTGAACCGCGAGGTCCGGCGTATCTTGCGGCTGCCAAATATCCGCGCCTATTTCGAGCGGCAGGCGCTATTGTCGATGGACGCGAGCCCCGCCGCTCTCACTAAGTTCCTGACCACTGAGGTGGCGTATTGGGGCGCCTTGGCCAAAGATGTCGGATTGACGGTACAGTGAGACACAAGCTGGAGGGCGTAACATGGATGCCACTACCGAGAAGGAAGGCCTCGCCCCGGAACTGACGGCGCCGCGCGCGCGCATCGGTCTGATCATCCCCTCGGTCAATCGCATGACCGAGCCGCAATTCAACCATTACGCGCCGGAAGGCTTGGGCATTCATGTGGCGCGCGGCCGGGTCGCCGGCCAGCCGAACAAGACGGTCGCCGAACTCACCGACGAGATCGCGCAAGCCGCCGGCACGCTGGCCGACGCCGGGCCCGATCTCATCGTCTTCCATTGCACCCACACCTCGATGAAGGAGGGGGCCGACGGCGAGGCGCGCATCATCGACCTGATCCGGAAGACGACCGGCATCGAAGCCCTGTCAACCAGCAGCCTGGTGAACGATGCGCTGCGCGCCCTCGGTATCACCAAGCTTGTGGTGCTCAGCCCGTATCAGTCGAACGCGGACATCATCAGCTATCTCAGTGCGGCCGGCTTCACCGTCGTGCAGGACGTCGCGCTCAAATGCAGCAGCGCCGCCGACTTCGAGGCGGTAACGCCGCAGCGTTGGCTTGAGCTCGCCCGGGAGAACGACAGGGCGGCGGCCGACGGCATCTTCCTGAGCTGCACCAACACCACGCAGATCGAGGCCGTGGCCGCGATCGAGGAGGCGCTCGGCAAGCCGGTCGTCAACAGCAACCAGGCCGTGCTGTGGGGCTGCCTCAAGCGGCTCAAAGAAAAACTTGGCGACACTCCGGCAATGCCGAACCTCGGGCGGCTCATGGACCACCTCGATGCATGACATGAGTGGCTGCGCCGTTAGTTGCTGCGCCGTTCGCTCAATTGCGCTCGCTTTGGCGCTTATCGCGGTCGCGCTTTGCGCGATAGCGCAGGGGCGCGCAAGAGGTCGACGGTGCAATTATCCTAGCCGGGCGAACCACATCGTCGTCCCCCTTCCCGCTTGCGGCCCGACCGATCTGCGTGCTCACGCCTAACCGCACTTATGGGGCGGGTGCTATTTTTCGCAAAACTCTCTTTGGCTTCGTTAGCAATCTCACGCACGATGTCGCCGGCCTACCGCAGTTTCGACACGAGGCCGACGCTCTGTCCCGCCCATAGCGACATGGCATCAATGTCACCTTCGGTATCAGCGGCGGCCGTGTAGCGTTGATAACGAACGATCGGGAGCAATCACGAGGCATCCCACCAAAAGGCCAGTCAGGCCGATCGCAGACACGGTGTGAATTCGTGCGGTGCCAGCTTCAACTGTCGGATCCCGGCAGAATAACATTGCGTGTCATGGTACCGAGCGCGATTGCGCCGATAACCAAGAGGATGCCAGCGATCCCGAATGCCCAATCATACGCACCGAGGCCCGCTACGACATAGCCGGTAATGATCGGCGCGAGCAGGCCGAAGGTATTGCCACTCAGGATCGTGAGGCTGAGCGCCTTGCCAACGTCCCGCGCGCGGTGAACGAGATCCGTGACCAGCGCAAGGTTGAGCGAGATCACCGCGTTGATGCCGCTCAGTGACAGCGCAAATAGCATCAGGATCAGAGTGGTATCATTGGTGAACGGCACAAACACAACCACGGCCGCGAGTAGCACGCAGCCGATGACCACGGCGCGCCGGCCGCCGGCAAGCAACGTCTCGCGTTGCAAGAGCCGGTCGCTCAGGACCCCGATCGCGATGCTGACCGGCACTGCGATCGCCCAAGGCACCGCGGTATAAAGGCCTGTTTTCATAATCGTGAGGTGCTTGGTGTCCTGCAGATAGCTCGGCAGCCAGAACAGCAGCAGATAGAGCGTATAGATGCCGGCTGCTTGCGCGATCATCGCGCCCCACATCGACGGCGATTTGAGAAGCTCCAGCACCACGCCGGGACTGCCGTGCATGCCGATCTCGTCGGGCGAGCCGGCGGACCGCTCGCTGACGATCTTCCTGCGTTCGTCCGCCGAAAGCCAGCTGACCCGTTCGGGCCGGTCGAACCAGATGAGATTGCAGGCAAGCCAAACAAAACCGAGCGCACCCAGGATGACGAAGGCCGCGCGCCAACCCCAGACGCTGGTGATCGCCGCGACGACAACCGCGCCAATGGCGGGGCCGAGGAAACTGCCCGCGCTGAAAATCACCGACGCCACACCGCGCTCTTGGGACGGCATCCATTCACGCACGATGCGGCCGCAAGACGGTATCGAGGTCGCTTCGCCTGCCCCCATCACGAGCCGTGTGAGGAGTAGCGTGCCGAAGTTCCACACTCCAGCGGTCGCCGCCATCGCCAGCGACCACAGCGCAATGCCGAAGGAATTGATGTTTCGCGCACTAAAGCGATCGAGCATGATGCCGACTGGCAGGAGACAGACGACATAGGTCCAAAGAAAGGACGAAAACAGATAGCCCATCTCGACCGGCGAAAGGTTGAATTCGCCGCGGATCTTCTGCGCAACCACCGCCAATGCTGAGCGGTCCATGTAGTTGATCGTGACCAACGTCAGCATCAAGACGTAGATCCAGCCGCGCCGGAAATGGTTGGTGGGTGTCAATACTGTTTGCGTGCTCATTTTCTCCTCCCGGCTTGTCATTGTGATTTAACAGCAATTCTGCCGTGCACTCACTTCGCGACCGGCGGCGAAGAATTCGTCGGCCGTGAGCGCCGCGGCGAGGAAAAGACAGTTGGGTCTGCGTGTTGTCTCCCCCTATTGCGGAGGCCGCCCGGTTACTATTCGGCAGCGATTGCAATCCCGACTGACTTCGCGCTCGTCGAAGCGCGAAACACCATTTTGCGCAGAGCGTTCCATTCTTCGCGCAACCCTTCGACACCCGGCGGGTGCCCGCGCGCGGCGCGCGTCTCCATGGCGCGCCAGAGCTTCAGCCGCACCTCGCTGCGGAATGCATAGGGCAAGCCGTAGATGATGCCGATGAACTCGCTCCAGACCGCATCGGTCCAGACCCGCTCATAGGCCTCGCGCTCAGCACCGAGCGTGAACAGCGACGCGGGCTTGGCATCGCGGCGCCGCTCGGCGCACAACTTCTCGGTCGCGGCCTGGTCGACTGCGCCGTCACGCACTACCACACCATAGTCGCGCTCGGCGCACGCCACGGATACTATGCCATCGAGAACGTCCTGCAGTACACGGTCGCGATCGCGGGTGAACGGATCGCCATAGCCGCCGCCGCCGGCGAACACGATACGGATGATGTCGCCGACGCTGAGATGGATCGAGTCGATCTTTTCCTTGACCAATGCGAAATCGTGAGCGCCGTTGCGCTTGAGATAGCAATGGCCATTGGCGCCGCAGCCGCCGCCTTTGAGGCCCCAGGGACGGAAGCGGTGCCGCTCCATGCCGCGCGGCGTCAGCGAGGCGTCGGGCGTTAGTACCTCGAACTCCAGCAGCGAGCCGCAACCACCGCGGAAGCGGCCGGGGCCGCCGGAGTCCGGCACCAACCCATAGGCACGCACGCGCACCGCCGCGCTGGCCTCCACGATCTCGATCGGATTGTTGCGCATATTGGCGAGGTCGACCACGTCGCGCGAATGCACGCCGTCGCCGGCCGCGTGCGCCCCGGTGCCGCCGACCAGCGGCTCCAGCACGGTGACCTTGAGACCGCCCTCGACCTGATCCGGCTCGGCGAACACCATGGGCGAAATCGAGCCCGCGCCGGCCGCCGGCATCAGGTCGGGCAAAGCCTGGGCCAGTGCGCCGAAGATCGCGTCCTGCACGCGTAAGCCGGTGGTGGTGCGCATACCGATGGCGGCCGGGAAGCGGCAATTGACCACCGAGCCTTCCGGCGCATAAACGCTGACGGGTCGCAGGATGCCGCCATTGACCGGAATGTCGCGTTCCAGCGTGAGCAGGAAGAACATGATCTTGAAAACAAGCCAGGGATGCGGGCGGCCCTTGGTGTAGATGTTGAACGCCGAGCGCAATTGCGGATCGGAGCCGGTGAAATCGACGTGCAGGCTGGAGCCGGCGACGGTGAGCGCCACGCAGATCTTGATCGGCATCGAAGAAGCAACGTCGTCGTCTAGATAGTCCGAAAAGCGGTAGGTACCGTCGGGGATGCGTTCGATTAGCCGCCGCGCCCGGCTCTCGCTGTAGTCGAGCACTTCGCTCATGGCACTCTCGAAGCGGTCGCGCCCGTAACGCTCGATCACTTCCTTGACGCGCTTATCGCCGACCTTGAGCGCAGTGATCATTGCGCGCAGGTCGCCGCGATTATCATTGGGCGCGCGGCAGTTCAACAACACCAAATCGAGCACGTCCTTGTTGAGCTCACCGGCCTTGTAGAGCTTGATCGGCGGGATGCGAATGCCTTCCTGGAAGATCTCGTAGCTGGTCGGTGAAATCGAGCCCGCGACCTTGCCGCCGACATCGGTCGAGTGGACGTAGGCGAAGGTGAAGCAGATCAGCTTTCCGTCATGGAATACCGGCTTGAGAGCGTTAACGTCCGGCAAATGCGAGGCCATCGAGCCGCTGGTGTAGGCGTCGTTGGTGATAACAATGTCACCGTCTTCGTAGGTGTCGAAACAGGCCAGAGCCTCGCTGAAATCGAGATTGGCAAAAGTGGCAATGCCGATTGAGTCAGGATAGCCGAAAATCTCGCCTTTCGGCGTCACCAGCGCGACCCCGAGATCGGCGGTCTCGTTGACGAACACGGTGTATCCTGTTCGTTGCAGCGCATAGCCCATCTCCTCGGCGATCGAGCGAAAACGCTGGATCAGGATTTCCAGAAGGATGTTGTCGCTGCCGTGTCGCATCACCAGATCCTCTTTCAGACTTCTTTGGCGGTCCGGCGGGTGATGGTCATCGCACCATATTCGTCGACGCGAGCCACCATGCCGGGCGCCACCACGGTCGTGGTATCCAACTGTTCGATCAGCGCCGGCCCGGCAATCTCCTGTTCGGCCTTGAGCGTCGTCCGGTCGTAGATCGTGGCCTCGTGCGCTTCGCGGCCGTAGAGAATGCGCCGCGTGCCTTCCGGCGCCGGCCGATCGTGTGGTCCGGCAGCGCGCGGTACGCGCCGGGCCGACAGCGGGCGTCGCTTGCCGACGATGCGGACTCGCAGGTTGATGAGCTCGATCGCCGTATCGCGGAAGCTGTTCTGGTAGAGCTCCTCGTAGCGCTGGTGGAACAGCTCCGCGAGAATATCGGCATTGATACCGGTAAGGGTGAGCGTGTCGGGCACGTCAACCTCGATGGTGAAGGCTTGGCCGCGGTAGCGCATGTCGGCCGAAAGCTTGACCGCGACCGTGTCGACGGAGGGGCTATCGTCCCTCAGCCAAGTGCGCGCTTCCTGCTCGAGTTCGCCGTAGATCGTGCGCACGCGCTCGACATCCGTCTGATCGAGCCGTACCCGTAGTGAGCGGATATAGTCGGCCTTGACATCGGCGATGGCGGCACCGAGCGCGCAGAGGGTGCCGGGAGACGGCGGCACCAGGATGCGCGAAATGCGGATGTCGTCGGACAGCAGGCAGGCATGGGTGGCGCCGGCGCCGCCGAATGGAATTAGCGTGAAGTCGCGCGGATCGACGCCACGCTTAGTCATCAGCGGCAATAGCGCAGTCGACATCGTGGTGGTCGCGATGTCGAGAATATCCTGCGCTGTTTCCTCGACGCTGCGTCCAAGACGGTCGGCGACGCTGCGGATGGCGTCCTCTGCGCGCACGCGATCGAGTTTCATTGAACCGCCGAGAAAGTTGTCCGGGTTGACGTAGCCGCAGACCACATAGGCGTCGGTCACCGTCGGTTGCGTGCCGCCGAGCCCATAACAGGCGGGGCCTGGGTCGGCGCCGGCGCTCTTCGGGCCCACTTTGAGCAGACCGAAGGCGTCCACCCAGGCGATCGAGCCGCCACCGGCACCGACCGAGAACACGTCGACCGAAGGCATCACCACCGGCAGGTCGCCAATCGCGGCTTCGGTGGAATGCGCGGGCTCGCCGCCGCGAATGAGCGACACGTCGGCGCTGGTGCCGCCGATGTCCACCGTCACCGCGTCGGTCACGCCGGACAGTCGGCCGATATACGCGGCACCAACCACGCCGGAAGCTGGACCCGACAGCAGCGTGTTGACTGGCTTGCGACGCGCATTGTCGGCCGACATCACGCCGCCATTGGACTGGGTGATGTAGAGTTTTGTCGTCAGCCCGATCTCCGCAGTCTCCTGGTGCAGCCGGTCGATATAGCCACTCATGATCGGCTGCACATAGGCATTGAGCACCGCCACCATGGCGCGCTCATATTCGCGGATCTCCGGCCACAGCTCGGTCGAACGCGAGCACAAGCGCCCACCGGAGCCCGCTTCCAGCGTCTCGGCGACGATCATTTCGTGCGCCGGATTGGCATGCGCGTTGATCAGGCAGACCGCGTAGGCCTCGACATTTTCCGCGCCGACATGGTTGAGCAATTCGCGTGCGGCGCGCGGCGTCAATTCGCTCACCACCTCTCCGGTCTTGTCGATGCGGCCGGGCACCTCGATCACGCGTCGGCGCGGCACCAGCGCGACTGGTTGTGCCGCCTTGATGTTGAGCTTCTCCTTGCGGGCGAGGCGGGCGATCTCCAGGATGTCGCGATTGCCCTCAGTGACGAACAGCGCAACCTCGGCGCCGCAGCCCTCAAGCACCGCATTGAGCGCGATAGTGGTGCCGTGCACGAAACTAGTGATCTCGTGCGGACGGCGATCGAGCCGCGTCATCAGCTCGACGATGCCACGCGCTACCGCTTGAGAGGGCGTCTTCGGCATGCTCGGACGCTTGTGAGTATGGACCTCACCGGTCGCTTCATCGATCAGCGTGAAGTCTGTGAACGTTCCGCCGATGTCGATTCCGAGCTTGCATGACGCGCCAGCACTCATTGGTCCATTCTTCCGTTTCATCAGGCTGACGGGAGCAACCAAATCGGGCCGGCGATCGGGCCGGCGCGGCGACGTTTCATCCCGCAATTTATCTGTTGTATAACCGGTTTCATATTGTATAAATTATTCCTCATTACGTAATGGAAGTCGAGACCCCAATGTCAATTTTTATGTCCCCGGGCACGACATTGTGACGCGGGACGGCAGGCACGGCATCCAATCGATCGAGGTCGGCATGCGCCTGCTCGATGCTTTCGCCGCATCGGCCCGCGCCATGCCGCTGTCGGCGCTCGCCGCCGCCGCCGGCATGCATCCTGCCAAAGCGCACCGTTACCTCGTGAGCCTCATTCGCGCCGGCTATATCGTGCAGAATGCGGCGTCGGGCAAATACGGCCTCGGGCCGAAATCGACGTTGCTCGGCCTCGCCGCGCTGCGGCAGCTCGACGTCACACGCCTGGGTGACGACGTCATCGGCGCTTTGCGCGACGCGACCAGGCAGACAATCTCGATGGTGGTTTGGGCCAACCGCGGACCGACCATCGTCAATGTCAGCGAGGCCGATACGCCGATCATGGTGACAGTGCGGATCGGCAGCGTGTTGCCGCTGCTAACCTCAGCCAACGGTCCATTGTTTCTCGCCTACTTGCCGCGGCACAAGACCAAGACGCTGGTGGAGGCTGAATTCGCCGCCGGGATTCGGACGCGCGGATGGAAAGGGCCGCGCAGCATGGCGGATGTGGACAGGCTGATCGAGGGGGTTCGCCGTCGCCGCATGAGCCGCAACGCCGAAGGAGTGAACATCGGGGTGGTATCGTTGGCGGCACCGGTGTTCGACCATCGTGGCGACCTGGCTTGCTCGATCGCGCTGGTTGGCTCGGTCGGCAATCTGCAAACATCGTGGACTGGGAAACCCGCGCGACTGTTGGCCGACGCCGCGGCAAGGCTGTCGACCGGTCTGGGCGCGCAGGCTCCAGCAGATCGCGACCCTCCTTTGTCAATCACGCATCGCAAGCTGAAGCCGTAAAAGGTAATGAGGACGCTTCGACATGACTGCAAACATCAAGCGACTGGTTTACTTCGATCACTGGGTCGACGACATTGCGGTGATGATGCTCAAGGCGCAGCCGGACGCGCCTACGACCCATATGGGTTTTCGGCCGATGCCGTTGCGGTAGTGGCGGCTGTTGTTGCAATCCTGTATTTAAGGCCGCATTCTAAGCTGCGTATATCGGTGGCCCCAAGTTCGTGATTTAGTGAACTTCTTTCCAAATGTGCCTCGTGAACGCGTCAACTCAAGTTAAGCTCTTCGTTCAGGAACTTAGAATGAAAAATCGAAGCCGCTACATCCAGGGGAGGAGACTATGGGTCGCAATCGGGTAATCGTGCTCGTGTTATTGTCGGCGCTTGCCGTCGCGAATGTTGCTGGGACTGCGCACGCGCAGGAGGCCTATCCCGATCGCGCGATCCATATCATCGTGCCGTTCCCGGCAGGCGGACCGTCGGACGTGCTGGCGCGGCTCATCGGCGAGCCGATGAGCGCGGATTTCCATCAGGGGGTCGTGATCGACAACAGGCCCGGCGCCAATACGCTCATCGGCGCCGAGGCGGTCGCAAAGGCTGCGCCCGATGGCTACACGCTGCTCATGGCGATCGATTCGACGCTGGTGATGAACCAGTATCTCTACACGACGCTGCCGTACGATCCGATCGGCGGTTTCGCGCCCATTTCCCTGACCGCGAAGACCATGCAATTCCTCGTGGTCAATGCGGCGAGTGAATTCAAGAGCGCTGAGGATTTGATCGCGAAAGCGAAGGCACAGCCAGGCAAACTCAATTACGGCGCCGGGACGATATCGACCAAGCTGGCCGGCGTGTTGTTCAACGAGGCGGCCGGCGTCGATACCGTGCTGGTTCCATACAACGGCAGCGCGGAAGTCGCGCACGGCATTCTGACCAAGAGCGTCGATTTCGTGATCGACGGTCCTTCGGCCGTCTTGCCGCTCATCCGGTCGGGCGATCTGCGCGCACTGGCCAGGTTCGACGGCCGGCCGTCGCCGGTGCCCGATCTGCCGACGATCGACGCCGCGGCGGGCCTGCATCTCGGCGATCTCACGGTGTGGCTCGGCCTCGTCGCACCCCGCGGCACGCCGGCGCCCATCATCGACAAGCTTCAGGCCGAAACGGCCAAAGTTTTGAACGAGCCGGCCGTCAAAGCGAAGGCCGATGCAGTCGGGCTCTATCCCGCGACCAACACGCCCGCCGAATTCGCGGCCTTCATCCACAGCGAGGCCGCGCGCTGGGAACCGGTCGTAAAGAAAAGTGGCCTGCACTTTGACTAATGGGTTCGATGGACAACATCGACATTCTCTCGCCCCTCTGATTGGCCTTGGGAGTTAATGACAAACTCAAATTTGACCGGTTTCTGGACTGGGAGCCGAATCCTGCGACATCGACTCGGCCCGCCGAATCGCAGCCGGTTCGCTGGGCATCTCTTGCGCCTGACCCGGCGCCACGCGCTGCTGCGATTCGGTCGCTATCGGATGAATAGCGGACTCGTCCTGGACACCGTGAATCCGGCGCTCCTGACCCAACTCGGCCGAATGCCGCGCCGCAAAATTCTCGTCGCCTTGGCACATCCCGCTGCGAGTTCTATCGAGAAGCCATATCAGTTCGCCCGCCTCGCGAACGGCGTGATCTCGTCTTTTGACGCTCAGTGCGCCGCTACACACAGCCAGCGAATTAGTTTATGTTCGTCGCGGAGCCGCCAGCGGGACATGCAGATGCTTCGTGAAGTCAAAGGTAGCGATTGTGCCTGCAGCGGGCGACCGATCCGACAGTAAACTGAAATAGCGGGTGTCGTCCGTTCCCAGCGGAGGTGCCCAAAGGTCTGGGGACATTTATGAATTGGAAACTTCACCGCCGCAAATTCTGCCGCCTGGCAGCGGGCACCGCCGTGCTTCCGATCTTATCGCGCATCGCAAGCGCGCAAGCTTATCCGACGCGGCCGGTGCGCGTCGTCGTCGGCTACGCCCCCGGCATCGCGCCCGACGTTACCGCGCGCCTGGTTGCTCAATCGTTGTCGGAGCGGCTCGGGCAGCAAGTTAACGTCGAAAACCGGCTGGGGGCGGGCAGCAATATCGCTGCCGAGACGGTCGTGAGGGCAGCCCCCGATGGCTACACGCTCCTTTTGATGACTGTGACGAACGCGGTCAACGCAACGCTCTACAAAGGGCTCCATTTCGATATCGTCCGCGACATTGCGCCGATCGTGCTCACCTTCCGGGCGCCTAACGTCCTGGTAGTGAATCCGTCGGTTCCGGCGAAAACGCTTCCCGAATTCATCGCCTATGCCAAGGCCAATCCCGGGAAAATCAATTACCCGTCAGACGGCATCGGGAGCATGCCCCAAGTGACCTGCGAGCTATTCAAGGTGATGGCAGGCGTTGACCTCGTTCACGTCCCGTATCGCGGCAGTTACTTGCCTGATCTGCTCAGCGGACAGATGAAGGTCGCGTTTAGTTCGATCGTTACGACGATCCCGTACATCAGAGCGGGCCAGCTGCGCGTCCTCGCGGTGACCAGCGCGACGCGCTCGGATGCGCTGCCGGACGTCCCCACTATTGGAGAATTTGTGCCGGGCTACGAGGCGAACACCTGGCACGGGATCGGTGCACCCAAGAGCACGCCGGCGGAAATCATCAGCAAGCTCAATACCGAGATCAACGCCGTCCTCGCCGATCCTCAGACGAAAGAGCGATTCGCCAAACTCGGTGGCACAGCGATTGGGGGCTCGTCCGCTGAATTTGCCAAGTTCATTGATAGCGAAATCGAGAAGTGGGGCAAGGTGATCCGGGCGGCCAACATCAAGGTGGAGTAAGTCAATCTCACCCGGCCGATATTCCTATAGTTTCCGTTGCGCGAACGCGACCAGCCGATGTCGGCTTGGGCATCAACAGCTTCGCGGTCGCTGCTGAATCCCTCACACGACCGTGAGCGCGCCGTCGAGCACCAGCGTCTGACCCGTGATCGAAGCGGCCTGTGCGCTTGCGAGATAGCACACTGCGGCAGCAACTTCCTCGACTGTCGCAAACCGGTGCAGCGGAATGCGCTGCAGCATCGCTTGCATGTAAGCCGGGTCTGCCGTCCGTGCGGCACGCGCCGGGGACGGCGTATCCAATCGACCCGGCGCGATGGCATTGATCCGGATACCGTGCTGCCCCCACTCGATCGCCAGCACCTTCGTCATGTGAATGAGCGCGGCCTTGGAGATGCCGTAAGTCGATTGCTGCGGCGCGCCGACGATGCCGTGGGTGGAAGCGATATTGACGATGCATCCCGGCCGGCCGCGTTCGATCAGATGGCGGCCAACCTGCTGTGTGAGGAAGAACGTGCCGGTGACATTCGCCGCGAAGACTTCGCTCCACTCCGCCCAGCTCACATCCACCGCAAGCTTGCGTAAAGTGGCGGCGGCGTTGTTGACAAGAAGGTCGAGTTCGCCCAGCTCCGACGCGACGTCGGCAACGGCACGCTCAATGCTTGACTGCGAGCGCAGGTCGAGCACTAAGGGAATCACCCGCGACTTGGTCCCTGCAAGTTGGGCTAGCGTTGCTTTAAGGTTTTCAGCCCGCGTCGCCGAAATCGCAACGTCGTAGCCTGCATGCGCGAGCGCCAGCGCCGCTGCTGCACCAACCCCGTAGGATGCGCCGGTGACGAACGCGGTTGGCCTTGAGTGACGTTGCTGCACAGGTCTATCCGAGTTTTGCTGCTCTGCACCAACGCCTCGGTCAGGCCGGAACCGTGCCGAGCTTCGTTCGCTTGAGGCTATTATGCACCGGCACTGTCGCCGTGGTCATTTCTCTTATGTCTGCAAGCTCATGGCAGCGCTGAAGACGATCGAGCAATTGCACCGTGCCCGTTGGACCAAGAGCCGGCTGGGTGCAATCTCTGAATTTCGCAAGCCGATCCTGCGCCGTCATCGGCCATGCCGGGGAGCCCGGTACGCGCTCTGCCCGCAACTCGAAGCATCCGCGCGGCGTCGTGACGGCGATATCGTTATGACCCGCGATGCCCGAGTAGACCTTGTCATCGGGAATTCCAACGCGGCGCACCTTTTGCATCAACGCTCGCACCGGCGCTCGCTGAACCATCGCGTCGGTGAATGTCCCGAGTGTTATTGGACCGTCGAGCAGCGCTGCCGCAATCACGTATTCAATGCTGAATTTCCCCTGCAATCCCGTCTTCGGGTTGCGGCTGACCAGCGCCCGGTCTCCGCCCGGCAGAAAGCCGACCACGACCTCGGTGATTTCTTCGGCGTGCAATGCGTGCTTCTCGATCAGCGTGTAAAGTCCGCCCAGCGCCCGATGGTTTGAATAACAGCACGGCCATCGTTTCACGAAGTTGCCCGGATCGAGAAGCTCCCATGGCTTGCCCAGCGAGCCGACGACGGCCGTCGCCGGCTCTCCATCCTCGCCGGCATAAATCGCGACGACGCCGCCCTGATCATCGAACACGGCGTTGTCGGCCGTGAAGCCCTGCTTTGCCATCCAGGCGGAGAGCAGGCCGCTACGCGCCGCGTGGCCGGCATGAAACGGCTTGGTCATGGTTCCGAAATTGCGAACGAGGCCGCCGACCTGGGAGCCAGCAAGACCCCAGGCGCGTTCAAGCTGGCTTGCTTCAAGACCCCACAGTCGCGCGGCGACAGCTGTCGAACCTATAAGACCAACAGAGGCCGTTGGATGCCAGCCGCGCTGCAGGTGTCCGGGACCGAAGATACGACCGATCTTTCCGGCCACCTCGAGTCCTATGGCGTATGCGGCCAAAACCTCACGACCCGACGCTCCGACGACCTCGCCAGCTGTGACCGCAGCTGGTATGAGGCTGGCGCTTGCGTGGCCGCGCGCGCTTGGATGGCTATCATCGAAATCCAAGGCATGAGCAGAGATACCGTTGGCGAAGGCCGCCTCGGCAGCGCTTGCTCGCACGGCCCGACCCCACAGCGTGGCCCGCGGCCGTCCTCCGTTTTCTTCCACCCAGCGAGCCGCGATTTCCGCGGCCGGCTCGCACGCGCCGGCAAGAGAAACACCGAGCGTATCGATCAAGGCATCCTGGGCAGCGACAAAGACCGCGCCTGGAATTTCATCGGTTCTGGTTTCGACGACGAACCGAGACAGTGTGCTGGTGATCATCCGCCTTTCAGCTCCTCAAAATGCAGATGTCTCCATCAGCTGGCAACAGCCGCTGCGGCTGCGGCGGCGGCCGCTCCCGCGATGCGGCCAAACACGCTTCCCGAAACCAGTCCCGTCCCTGCCGGATAGTTGAAGTAGAAAATCCCTCCCACCATTTCGCCGGCCGCGTACAGACCAGGGATCGGATCGAAATTCAAGTCTACGACCTGCGCTGTCTCGGGAACAATTCGAAGTCCGCCGAACGTGAAAGTCACGCCACAGGTCACCGCATAGGCTTCGAAGGGCGGCGTATCGAGCGGATTGGCCCAGTTCGATTTCGGCGGATCGATACCGATGGCGCGGCGGCCGTCCCTTATTCCTTTGTTGAATGGCACGTCGGTCGATACCGAAGCATTGAAGTCGCGCACCGTCTTCAGGAAGTTTTCGGCATTAACACCCTCTAGTTTCGCGGCCAGATTTTCCAGGGTGTCGGCAACGACGCGCGTAACGCGCCTGTCGCCATACTCAGGTCGCAGCAAGGCCTTGGCTTTGGCATCAAACACCTGATAGGCGAACTGTCCGGGCTGCTTCAGAACCTCCGCGCCGTACTTGGCATAGGTGTAATTGTAGAAATCGGCGCCTTCGTCGACGAACCGTTTGCCGTCGGCGTTGATCATGATGGAGAGGGGATAACTGTGGCGGTAGGAGCTCTCCAGCATATTGAGATCGCCATAATCCGGCGCATAGCGCTCCCACGAGACGGCGTGCAGTCCAGACCAGTTGCCGTGCGGACATGCGCCGATATCCAGCGCCATGCGCAACCCTTCGCCCATGTTGAAACGCGTACCGCGGACCTTAGCCAGCTCCCATCCCGCTCCCAGATACCGCGCACGCCACTCCGGATTGGATTCGAAGCCGCCGCACGCAAGGACCACGACTTTAGCCAAAAACCTCTCAACTTTGCCTTTTCTCTTGGCGACGACGCCCTGCACGGTTGCGCCGTCATAGATCAACGACACCCCCCGGGTCTGGTAAAAGATCTCGACGCCCTTTTTGAGGGCTGTCGTTGTCAGATCTTGAACGAGCCCGACGCCTCCGCCCGAAACCCAAAGTGGAAAGCGGCCAAAAAACTTGCGTTTGCCCTCGATCACCACCGACTGATGACGATAGTTCGGAGCGAAACGTACGCCTTGGCTGCGCAGCCAGACCATGGCATCAAGGCTTCGCGTCACCAGAAGCTCGCTCAACTTCGGGTCGGTTCGCAGGTTCGTGACCCGAAACAGATCGTCGTAAAACTCTTCCGTCGTGTTGCTGTCCCAGTCCACGTCGTGAACTTCGCCGTCTGGGATATCGCAAACCCGCTGCAGGTCACGGACCGAGTCGTATTGAAAGCGCATGACGCCGCCGGCAAATCGGCTGTTGCCTCCCGATTCGTCTTCAGGCGCGGCTTCAATAATTGTAACGCGAGCGTCCTCATCGCGCGCTGCAAGCGCGGCACAAAGCGCAGCATTGCCTTTACCGACGACCAGAACGTCGCATGAATGCACTTCCGTTTTGCCTGAGGCTGGCACGCGGTCCTGGAGAGTCTCGTAAGCCATTCTACCTTACCTTCATTCGTTAGCTAAACAGCGTAGCAGCAATTCCGTTCGGCCGCGTTTTGAGTACCGGACTCATCTCGGTGATTTGAACGAAATTCAAGGGGTGAGATGCAGTAAAGCTGCGCCGCTCCTGCCCCTGATCGGCGCAAGTTCAAGCAGTGGTAACAGTATAGATAGCCCGCATTGATTTAGATCAAGCCCGGTGCGCTCGCTGCTTTTCTGCGGTGCAAAATGACGCTAAGGCCCATAGCGGCGAGGTGCCTTGCGGCGGCTGGCCGTCGCTTTCGGGGCACAGCGGACAAGTGCCAACGTCGGCCTTGACCATCTCGGTCGAGAATGACCCATAGCGCACCTGCGAACCCGCGACGCCTCGTTATGTCTGCGACGCGAGCTGGTTCAGTAAATAAGGCAGGTCGGCCGTTCGATCGAGCGCCCACAGCGCCTGCAAGACAGCGTCCGTCTGTTCCTGCGGCCAGCGCTTGCCGACATTGCTGCGGAATTTCCGCTCGACGTCGGTCCGGCTCATCGGCTGCCCTGGAAAACCGGGCATGCTGTCGACCAGGCGGGTTATTCGATGTCCGTCGTCGAGGGTCGCGGTGAGGCGCGTCGGCGGTACATTGATGGTGAGCGTGGCGAAGGCGGGATCTTCCTTCACGGTGATCTTGCGCATGAAGGCGAGGATGCGCGGATCGTGGAGCTTTTCCGGCGCGTAGCTGTCGTTGTCGAGGCCGCCGTCGAACATCGCCCGCGCCGCGATGTAGGGCAAGCTGTGGTCTGCCGTTTCTTTCGTATCCGGCGCCCATTTCTCCGGATCGCTCCCGGCCATCTGGTAGCCCCGGCGGGTGGTGCCAATCTCGAGTGCGGCAATGCGATCGAGATTGCCGATCTCCTTTGCAAGTGCGACACTGGCTGAGACCGTTGTCTGGGCCGTGATATGGGCCGGATAGGATTTCAGGCCGCATTGGTTGATCCGAAATGGCATACCGCGCCGGCCGAAGGTACCGACATCCACATCGGCTGGCCCTGCTACAAGCTTAAAGAAGCCGAGCCGTCCTTCGAAGATTGGCGCCGGGCCGGTAAGCCCGGCACGCGCCAGCATGGCGGCGAAGACCCCGTTGCGTCCGGCTTCAGCGTCGGCAATCCCCTTCCAGTCGGACAGTGCCTGCACCCGGGTCTGGCCCATCGAAATATGGTCGTTGAGTGCGAGACCGACGGCCTGGACGAGCGCATCCTGGGGAAGCTTCATCAGCTTGCCGGCGGCCAGCGCGACGGCCGGCAGGCTCAACACCGGAACGTCCCAGCCGCGGGTGCCGAAGCTGACGTCGAAAGCGTCGATCAGCCGGCAATTGACCTCATAAGCGAGCGCGATCGCGGTGATCAGTTCGGAGGCGCTCGCCCTCTCGGCCTCCGCGACAGCAAGACAGGCCGCGATATCATCGCTCGGGTGACCGGTGATGCGTGCCACATAGGCGTCGTTCAGGTCGAGATAGCGAAAGGCGGTGCAATTGGCGAATGTCGCAAGATCGGGCGCGACACGCCGCTTGGTGCCGATGACGGTCGCGCCGCCGTCGCCGCTCGCCAGCACGACGTTGCGGCAAATGCGCACCGGCTTCTCGTCGAAGGCCGCGAGACCGCAACCGAGCGAGTCGATCAGATGCACTTTGACCTGCTCGATGGTCGCGGTGTCGAGATCGTCATAGCGGAGACCATCGGCATAGGCGGCGAGCCGTGCCGCGAGGGGTTCCGGCTCCAACGCCGGCGTAGTCGGATTTTCCGCCTTTGCGATTTGCGAAGTGATCGGGAGGACGGCTGCGCCAGCGGCAAGATGCAAAAACTGCCTACGCGGAAATTTCATTGTGGTCTCCTCCAGTAGAACTCTCGCCGCGCAGAGCCGGAGCGTTCGACGTATCCGGATCAAAACAACAAGCAATTTGGCCACCACAATGTAGCACACAGTGGCGGCTTGGGGCCCGTCGCGACGCTTTAGCGGCTCACTAATTCGGTAGCGATGCCAGGTATGGCGGACACGCCTCGCATATCGTCAATCGGTCGAAAATGACCCTAACCCGCATTTCTCACACTACCAATTGTTTGGGGCGAACAAAATTTGTTTTGATGGTTGCTCGGCGCTGGCCGCGCGGGATCGTGGCGCCGATGGCGCTGGGGTGATTTGGTTTTGCGGG
>Ga0074044_10001266_pt1 | contig 23159 bp, 25 predicted proteins | sample BogForMeECP23OM1_FD_94443 | JGI IMG/M metagenome (GOLD analysis project Ga0074044, IMG submission 94443) | Bog forest soil microbial communities from Calvert Island, British Columbia, Canada - Bog Forest MetaG ECP23OM1 | ecosystem: Environmental > Terrestrial > Soil > Wetlands ... | reverse complement strand
TGGTTGCGGGGGAAGGATTTGAACCTTCGACCTCCGGGTTATGAGCCCGGCGAGCTACCAGACTGCTCCACCCCGCCTCGGCAGTGTATCTGCCGGTCGGTCAGCCGGTCAACATCGGATGCGTAAAACGGGCGTGGGCGTGTGGAAGCGACGCTCCCGCTTCGCGCCGCCGATTCGCTCTGCGGACTCGAATCGTATCTGAAACTAGCCGGCGAGAATCCGGATGTTGCAGTTGCGATGTTTGATCCCGAACGCGATGATCTCTTTTTCGACAGCCGTCGCATCCGGTTTTGCGTCGGTCAGCATCAGCTGCTTCGCGGCGGCGTTGTCGATTCCGTCGGCTTCGACGTCAAGGTTGTGGTCGTCACAGATGATAAATGCCATTTCGCGAAAGCACCTCGAACGAACCAACCTATAAGATTTTTTCAGCGAATTGAACCGCGCGGCGGCGGGCTCGCGAGGCGCAATTTGTGCTAGTCGTGAGGTGCGCGCAGGCGTGCGCCGGTGAACGCAAACGCGGGGAGTCGATGCAATGAGCTTGAAGGGAAAAGCCGCGGCGATTGGAATTGGCGAACTCAAACCGCTGAAGGAACCCGGCGACCTCACCGCGCTCGGGCTCATGGCGCGGGTGGCGGCCGAGGCGATCGCCGACGCGGGGCTCGAGAAAAAAGATATCGACGGCTTCCTCGTCGGCGTGCCGTTTTCGGATCCGGGGATGATCTACCCGGCCAGCGCGGCAGAGGTGCTGGGCCTCAACCTGCGGATGCTGAACCAGGTCGATATCGGCGGCGCGAGTCCGGCCGGCATGATCTGGCGCGCGGCCGCGGCGATCGACGCGGGAATGTGCAACGCCGTGCTCTGCCTCGTCGCGGATTTGAACAAGGCCGGCGACCAGCGCCCGCCGGTGATTTCGGTGCAGCGCGAGTTCGAGGCGCCCTACGGAAATATCGGCGCCAATTGCGGCTACGCCATGATCGCGCATCGCCATATGCATGAGTACGGCACCACCGCGCGGCAGATGGCGAAGGTCGCGGTCGATCAGCGTACCAGCGCGCTCAAGAATCCGCTGGCGACATTCAATGACAAGGCGCTCACCATCGACGACGTGCTGAATTCGCGGATGATCGTCGATCCGCTTCATCTTTATGAAATCGTAAGCCCGGTCAGCGGCGGCGCCGCGATAATTGTCGCGTCGCCCGAGCTGGCCAAGCGCGCCAGGCATCCGCCGATTTGGCTGCTCGGCGCGGGCGAGTACGCCAATCATTCGACGATCACCTATGCACCCTCGATCACCGAGTCGCCGATCAAGCCGGCGGCCGAGGCCGCCTTCAAAATGGCGGGCCTGCAGCCGAAGGACATGCACCTCGTCTGTCCGTACGACTGCTACACGATCACCGTGATCGTCACGCTCGAGGACGCGGGCTTTTGCAAAAAGGGGCGAGGCGGTCCGTTCGTGGCGGAGCATGACCTCTCGTACGCGGGCGACTTCCCGTGCAACACCCACGGCGGACAATTGTCGTTCGGCCAGCCGGGGCTGGCGGGCGGCATGAGTCATGTGACCGAAGCGATAAGACAGTTGATGGGGCGCGGCGGCGAGCGCCAGGTCAAGGGCGCGTCGCTCGGCTACGTCAACGGCAACGGCGGAATCATGAGCGAGCAGGCAAGCCTCGTGCTGGAGCGCAGATCATGAGCGAGTACTACAAACCGCTTCCGAAACCATCGCCGACCAGCCGGCCGTTCTGGGAGGCGGCGCGCCGCCACGAGTTGACGCTGCAGCGCTGCGGCGCGTGCCGCGCATACATCTACTATCCGCGCGATCGATGTCCGAAATGTTTCTCGGACCAGCTTGCGTGGGAACGCGTCAGCGGGCGCGGCAAGGTGTACAGCTACACGGTCGTGCGGCGAGCGTCGAGCCGCGCGTTCTCCGACGCGCCATACGTGCTGGCGATCGTCGAACTGGCCGAGGGGCCGCGCATGACGAGCAATATCGTCGCAGCGCCGGAGGCTGTGCGCGTCGAGATGCCGGTCGAGGTGTTCTTCGACGACGTGACGCCCGATCGCACGCTGGTGAAGTTCAAACCGGCGTAGGTTCAGCGGGTCCGCTCGTCATAGAGCCGCGCGATGCGTTTGCTGAGGCAAAAGAGATCTGACGCTGCGACAGTTTCCTCCATTGCACGGCATGCAGCCGCCGCGAGGTGGTTCCAACAGAGCTTGCAAGCTTCTATCCGTTGGCGAAGCCTGTTCTCGAAAAGGGCAGCCACCGGCTCTGGATTCGGATCGACGATCACAACCCGTCGGCGGAACCTCTTGAGAAGATCTCCCAAAAATTCGAACGACTCAGCGTCATCGATCGTGTTATTTGCCTGACGTCCGAATGAATAGCCGATCAACAAGAGAAATTCGCCTCGGCGTCTCAGCGCAAGCATCGCACTCTGATATTCCTTCCGTCGAGTGAACGACAATGGCTCGGGACCGGGTAGCCATAGGCCATACCTGTTGGGAAGTGCCAAGCCGAATTGGGCAGCTGCGCGGAGGAACAATTCTTCGAACTGGGGATGCTCGATGAGACGGCGGTCGATCTCACCATGAGGATTGAGCACTATATGAGGCGGTTCACAATAGTTAAGTAACAGCCCATCGGCGTTGAAGTCGAAGAGTACCGCAGGCGGCGGTACGAAGTAAAAGACCCGGTAGTTGGCGGGTGTCGTGGACACAACCGGTCTATAGATATTCCGCTGAAAGAGCGCGGCGAGAGCTTCGTCAAATACTCCCATCAGAAGCCATGCTTTCCAGTGTTCTTTCAAGAAAAAGACGATCTTCGGTGGTAACAAACGCTCCCTGAGCACGGTCAGCGGTGCCTCTCGGGCAGGATATCCACCAACCTTCTCGTACTCTAGAATTCCCCGCCGGATGATACCCTCGGTGGCCTCAACTATTGGAATCGCCAAGCCAGCGCCTGACACGACGAAGAGATTTAGTGACGACTACGCTGCGGTTACAGGTAGTACGTGGCCAAGCGTATCGGTAGAAAAATCCCTGAGTGTCGTCCCCGCTGAGCTCATAAACCGTGACTTCGCTTAAGACGATTCTACTAGCCATTCGCCCCAAGTGAAGTTCAAACCGGCGTAACTGGTCCGCGCTCACGCCAGCAGGACGGCGACGATTCCGGTCAGGAAGATCCCGTCGAAGGTGCCGGCGCCGCCGATCGAAGCGACCGGCGCGCCCAGGCCGCGCACCTTGCGCAGGTTGAGCAAGTCCGCACCGATGAGCGTGCCTAGCACGCCGCTGATGAATGCGACCGCGTCGCGAGGGTGCTGCGAAGAGCCCAGGAAGTAGCCGCAGGCGGCGGCGACGATCGGCGGAATCAGCATGGGCGTAGCGATTCCCAGCCCGGGCACCGGCGTCGCGAAACGATGGACGATAGCGGTGACGATCGCGACTCCGATCAACGCCGGCTCGATAACCGCCGGCATTTGGGTCAGCAGATACACCGATATGATCACCGGAACGATCGCGCCGCCGACGTTTACCGCGATCACCGTCGAGTCGCTGCCGTAGCGAGTCGGCACTCGGTAGCGAATCCCGAAACTGCGGACCACGGCGGCCGGATACGGCCGGCTGCTGGCGACGCGCGCGATGGGAATATTGATGTAGCTGCCAACGAGACTCACGAGCAGCGCGGTGAAAGCCAGCTCTGGCGGCAGGCCGAGCGCGACGAGAGCATAATTGATGACGTGGATTTCGAGCAGGATAAAAAGGAACGCGAGGACAAGGAAGAAAACGATCGCGTAGAAAAAAAGGAATGGGGCGAAAAACACCGAACTATCTTAGCCGTGTCGGAAGCCGGGAAAAAAACGGCGGCGCGAGCCGAGTGCGTCGGCGTATCGCCCGCCCATCGCGCGTTCCTCGGCCGGAATCCGCACGGCGAGAATCAGGGCGTTGCCGATGGAGAACACGATCGCCGTCAAGATCGCGCCGCCGATTATCGGCACCGCTGCAATCTCGATGACGACCGCAAGATAGTTGGGATGACGCATGAAGCGATAGGGTCCGTCGGTCGCGGGCGCCCAGTCGGGACTGACGATGATTCGCGTATTCCACCGATCGCCGAGCGTCGCGACCGCCCAGTAGCGAAGCGCCTGCGCGACGATTTCGGCGCACAGCGCGAGCCACGCGGCCGCGGGCGGAAGTGCGCGCGGGAAAAACGCCGCCTCGACCGCGCATGACACAATGAACAGCGCGTGAAATGCGACCATCACGCGATAGTGCGCCCGGCCGACTTCGACGGCGCCGTGCCGAAACGCACGGCGCGCATTACGGCGCGCGCGATCGAGCTCGAAAATCCGCTCGACGACCAGCAGCGCGAGGATCAGCAGGTAAGTACGGAGCGAGATCACCACTTCAGCAAGATCACCATTTTAAGAGGACCAGCTCGACGGAGAAACCGGGACCCATACCGATGATCAAGCCGTAGTCGCCGGGGCCGGCGGCGTTGTCCTCGAGCAACTCGTCGAGGATGAACATGACGGATGCGGAGGAGAGATTTCCAACCGATTGCAGCGAGCGCCACGAACGCGCGAGCGCCGCTTCGGGGAGCGCCAGCGCGCCTTCGAGGGTCTGGAGCACCTTGGGTCCGCCGGCGTGCGCGATCCAATGGCGAATTTGCGAGCGATCGATTTGTTGCGTCGCGAGGAATGAATCGACTTCGCCGAGGATGTTGGCGCGGACGAGATCGGTGAGTTTTGACGACAGAACGATTTTGAAGCCGCTGTCAACGATCTCCCAGCCAAGAATCTCTTCGGTATTTGGGAACACCAGCGAACGCGTCGCGAGCACCTGCGGACCCGTCGCCATCGCCTGCGAGCTGCCGCCTATCAGTATCGCGGCGGCGCCGTCGCCGAAAAGACCGGAGGCGATGATGTTGGCGATCGAGAGATCCTCGCGTTGCAGGGTGAGCGAGCACAGCTCGACCGACAGCAGCATTGCGACTTCCGACGGGAACGCGCGGATGTAGTCGGCGGCGCGCGCCGTCCCGGCGGCGCCCGCAACGCATCCGAGCCCGAAGATCGGGGTGCGCTTGATTTCCCTGCGCATCCCGAGTGCGCTGATGACGCGAGTGTCGATGCTCGGAACGGCGATCCCGGTGACGGTGACGAAAAACAGATGATCGACGTCGCGAGGCTTGAGACCAGCCCGTTCGAGCGCGAGTTCAGCCGCCTCGGTTCCGATCTCGGGTGCAACGCGCAGCCACGCGTCGTTGGTCTTGGCGAAGGTGTCGAGCGGGCCATACTCCTCGATGGGCAAGGCAAGATGGCGCCCGGTGATTCCGAGCGCGCCCTGGATTTTGTCGAAACGGCGCAGGTCCGAGTAGCGCCGCTCCCACAGCTCGCGCAGGCGCGAAGTCAGGTGTTCCTGATCGACGTAGTTGTCGGGTAACGCAGTGCCGGTTCCGATAACACGGGGTGCATCGTTGCTAATCACTTATATTCGCGCGGCGCCCGGGTGCGGGACTCGTGGCGACCTCGCTGCCTCTCCTTCTCTGCCCGCCGAAACCTAACACGATCCGTCGGCCAAGAGCCATGCGGTCACAATTGGGGTCCAGCGGGTTTGACGCTATCAACAGCAAGCTTACTATTCTATCGCTCTTGTGCCCCGCGCTGCATCCGTTAAGATCACCCCTCAAATATGAGACCGGAAGAACGCCGCGAACTGCTGGCGATGCTCGCCCGCGAGTCGTATTTCGAGCGCCAACTCACGCTTTCGTCGGGGCGCGCCTCCGACTACTACGTTGACTGCAAACGCACGCTGTACCTGCCTCGCGGTGCGTACCTTGCCGGAGAACTGGTGCTCGAACTGGTCAAAGCGGCTGGTGTCGAGCAAATCGGCGGCATGGCGGCAGGCGCATTGCCCGTGACTGACGCGGTGATGGCCGCGGCGCATCGCGGCGGCGTCGAGATTCGCGGATTTTTCGTGCGCAAGGAAACCAAGCAGCACGGGCTGCAGCAAATCATCGAAGGCGCGTTCAAGCCGGGGCTGAAGACCGCGGTGATCGACGATACGATCACTACGGGAGGATCGAGCCTGCAGGCGGTGGCTGCGATGCGCGAGGCCGGTGCCGACGTAATCGCGGCAATCGCGCTGGTGGAACGCGGCGAGGGCGCGGTCGAGGCGTTCGCGCGCGCCGGGCTGAAGTACAGCTGGGTGTTCACCGCGGACGAGGTGCGGGCCGAGCGCGCCGCTCATCCCTTGTGATCTCGCTTTTCACGATTCACTGCCGATCCGATTCAGCAGAAATCCGGCCGGGCAGCGCATGAGGTCTCCAGAAATCAACAGCGACACCGTGGTCGCGGCGATTTTCGGCGATCCGGTCGGACATTCCAAGTCGCCCGCAATGCACAACGCTGCCTACGCGGCGCTTGGCATGAACCGAACGTACGCGGCGTTTCGCGTCGCCGCCGCCAATCTCGCCTCGGCGCTTCGCGCGATTCATCCGCTCGGAATCATCGGCGTGAATCTGACCGTGCCGCACAAGGAAGCTGCGGCCCGGCTCATCAAGGACCTGAGTGGTGAGGCGCGCATGCTCGGCGCGGTGAACTGCGTTGTGAATCGGCGCGGCGCGCTCCGCGGCGACAACACCGACGCGCGCGGCCTGGAGCGCGACTTGCGCGATCTCGGATGCGAGTTGCACGGGCGGCTTGCGATCGTGATCGGCGCCGGCGGTGGCGCAGCGTCATCGGTCCTCGCGTGCATGCGGCTGGGTGCGGGCCGCGTCGTGATCGCGAATCGCACGCCTGCTCGTGCGGTGGCGCTCGCCCGACGTCTCTCAGCGAAGGGCATGACGCGCGCGGCGGGTGAGCCGCGCGGCCTGGACGCGCTCATTGACTCGAAGCTGCTTGCCGACGCGCGATTGATCGTCAACGCGACGTCGATGGGCCTGACGACGGATCGATTCGCGCGCCTGGACTGCAACTCAACCGCCGCCGATTGTTTGTTCTACGATCTGATCTATTCGCGGGAGCCGACCGCGTTTCTGAAGCCGGCGCTGGCCGCCGGCCGGCAAGCGACAGATGGCGCCGGCATGCTGGTGAACCAGGGCGAACTCGCGTTCAAGTTGTTCAATCGCGTTGCGCCGCCGGCCGGCGTGATGCGCGCGGCTTTGTTCAAGGAGCTGGGCCGGACACTCAGCGCGCGTTGACTTCGATCCGCCGCGGCCGCGCACGTTCGCTCTTCGGAAGCGTCAGCTCCAGGACGCCGTCCCTCATCGAGGCCTTGATCCGCTGGTCGTCGATATCCTCGTTCAACTCGAACTGTCTGAAATAGTTTCCGACGTTATATTCGGTATAAAGCGGCGCGAGTTTCTGATAAGCCCCGGTCGATACGGTGCCGACTATGGTAAGTATGCCGCCATCGAGAGTTACCTCAACGTCGCTCTGTTTGACTCCGGGCATGTCGGCCCAGAGTTTCAGCGAGTCGCTCAACTCCTCAATATCGACCTCGGGCAGAAAGAACCGGCCAGCACGAGTTTTCTCCTGGCCCTGCACGGGCTGCTTCTCTTTGGTCGAAATTTCCTGCTCAGTCATTTTGCGTTCCTCCTTTGAGAGTGTGCCGAGGTCTTGAATCTGAACTGCTTATGCCGGTTGCACGGCGATCTGACGCGGCTTTGCGGCCTCCGCCTTGGGGACCTTCACGGTCAGCATTCCGGCGTCGTAAGTGGCGGCCGCCTTGTCGAGATCGAGCTGCTCCGGCAACTGCAGTGAACGCGAAAACTCGCCGAACGATCGCTCGCGGCGGTGATAGCCGGAGGCCTCGGTGGAGGTTTCGCGCCTGCGCTCGCCCTTGATAGTCAGCGTATGACCCTGGCCAGACACGCTGATACTTTTCGGCTCGATTCCCGGGATTTCGGCTATCACTGCTACTCCGTCGCCGGTGTCAAAAATGTTTACCGGTGGAAAACCGCCGAAGCCGGACACGCCGAGCTGGTACGCCGGGTTGCGCAGGAAGCGTTCCAAGTCGCTCTGGAGTGTGAGCAGGTTGGTAACCGGATCCGAATCGGGGGAATATCTTAGCAGTGCCATAGAAGCCTCCTAACGAATGAGAGTTGGAACCGCTGACAAACAAGAAAGTAATTCCTATCCGGCGAACGTCAAGGGGTGACCCGCACAATTGACTGGTTTAATTACGCGGTCTAGTCATAGCTGCCATGTGTCGTTGAAGGCTTTAGCGGAGGTGTCGTTATGCGCGCGGGAGTGGACCATATCATCGTCAACGCGAACGACTATGCGGCGGCGAAAAAGTTTTACGGGTGGCTGATGCCGCAAATCGGCTATCCGAAGGCGATGTCCTACGATCAGCCTCAGACCGACGTCACTACCGGGTATTTCGGCGACCACGGCTCGCTGTGGATCCGGCCGTCCGATCCGGAATTTCGCGCCGACAAGTTCCATCGCCACCGGGTCGGACTGTGCGAGATCGCGTTTGCAGCCGAGAGCCGCAAGCAGATCGACGATCTCGCCAAACAGATTCCGGCCAACGGCGGCAAGGTCACCGACCCGCCGAAGGAGTACAACTATCTGCCGGGATACTACGCGGTGTTCTTCACCGATCCCGACGGGCTGAAGCTGGAACTGGTGCACGTCCCGCGCTGAGCGGCGGGCAGGTTAGCCGAACATCTCCTTGAGCTTGTCCACGAAGCCCTTGGAGAGTGGATGGTTGACGGCCTTGCCGTCGAGCCTGGCGAATTCCTCGAGTAGTTCGCGCTGGCGCGGGGTCAGGCTGCGCGGCGTCTCGACGATTATCTTGATAAGCTGATCGCCGCGACCGTAGCCGTGAAGATCGACGATGCCCTTGCCTTTAAGGCGCAGGATTTTTCCCGACTGCGTGGCGGGCGGAATTTTGAGCTTCACCTTTCCTTCGAGCGTCGGCACTTCGATCTCGGTGCCGACCGCCGCCTGCGGGAAGCTGATCGGCGCTTCGATTATCACGTCGTTGTCCTGGCGCACGAACATCGCGTGCTCCTTGACGTGAATGACGACGTAGAGATCGCCTTGCGGTCCGCCGCCGTAGCCGGCCTCGCCCTCGCCGCGCAGCTTGAGCCGCGATCCGTTGTCCACGCCCGGCGGAATTTTTACGGCGAGCGATTCGTGCTTGCGGATGCGCCCCTGTCCCTGGCACTTGGGGCACGGGTCGGAGATGATCATGCCCTCGCCACGGCATTGCCCGCAGGTGGTCGAGATCGAAAAGAACCCCTGCTGGGTGCGCACCTGGCCGTTGCCGCGGCAGTTGGGGCACTGGCGTGCGCCGCTGGAGCCGCCCCTGGCGCGAGTGCCATTGCACGCTTCGCATTGGGTGAGGCGCTGGAACTTTACGACTTTCTCGGTGCCGCGCGCCGCTTCTTCGAACTCAATTTCGAGATCGTAGCGCAGGTCGTCGCCGCGGCGGGTGCGCGAACGCGAGCGTCCGCGGCCGGTGCCGAAGAAATCGCCGAAGATGTCGGAGAAGACTTCCTCGAAACCCTGGCTGAAGTCGAAACCGCCGAAACCGCCCGGACCACCCTGCGGCCCCTGGAAGGCGGCGTGACCGAAGCGGTCATACTGCGCACGCCGCTCGGGGTCGGAAAGGACCTGGTAAGCCTCGTTGAGTTCCTTGAAACGCTCCTCGGCTCCCTTGTTGCCCGGATTGCGATCGGGATGAAACTGGATAGCGAGATTGCGGTAGGCTTTCTTTAGTTCGACTTCGCTGGCGCCGCGATTGACGCCGAGGATTTCGTAGTAGTCGCGCTTCTGTGCTGGGGGCATCGCGCAAGAATTCTATGCGAAGATCCGAGGCGATGCCATTGTCGGGGGCACAGGGGCGGGGCCGCTTGCGCGGCCCCGCCCGTGGCTAGCGGGCATCTGACTACTGATCTTTGACTTCTTTGTAGTCCGCATCGACTACGTCTTCTTTCGCGCCGCTTCCGGCATCCCCGCCCTGAGAGCCGCTCTGCCCGTGTGCGCCGTCCTGCGGCCCGGCGCCGGCTTGCGGTCCGGCACCGGCCTTGGTCTTGCTGTACATCGCCTCGGCCAGTTTGTGCGACGCGTTGGCGAGCGCCTCGGCCGCGCGATCGATCTCGGCCGCGTCCTTGGACTCGAGCTTGGTCCTGGCATCCGCGAGCGCGTCCTCGACCTGCTTGCGTCCGGCCTCGTCAACTTCGGCGCCATGCTCCTTGAGGGTCTTCTCGGTCGTATAGATCAGATTGTCGAGCTTGTTGCGCGCCTCAGCCTGCTGGCGGCGAGCATGGTCCTCGGCGGCATGCGCCTCGGCCTCGCGCACCATCTTTTTGATCTCCTGCTCGTTGAGTCCGGACGACGCGGTTATCTTGATTGACTGCTCCTTGTTGGTGCCGAGGTCCTTGGCGTGCACGTTTACGATTCCGTTCGGATCGATGTCGAACGTGACCTCGACCTGCGGCAAGCCGCGCGGGGCAGGAGGGATGCCGATCAAGTCGAACTGGCCGAGCAGCTTGTTGTCCGACGCCATCTCGCGCTCGCCCTGGAAGACGCGGATCGTTACCGCCGTCTGATTGTCCTGCGCGGTCGAGAACACCTGGCTCTTGCGCGTGGGGATGGTCGTGTTCTTTTCGATGAGCTTGGTAAACACGCCGCCGAGCGTTTCGATTCCGAGCGACAGCGGAGTCACGTCGAGCAGCAGCACGTCTTTGACTTCGCCCTTGAGCACGCCCGCCTGGATTGCGGCGCCGATCGCTACCACCTCGTCGGGGTTGACGCCCTTGTGCCCTTCCTTGCCGAACAGGCGCTTCACGCGCTCCTGCACCGCGGGCATCCGGGTCATGCCACCGACCAGCACGATCTCGTCGATCTCGCTCGCCTTAAGGCCCGCATCGCGAAGCGCGGTCACGCATGGGGCGTCGAGCCGGTCGAGCAGGTCGGCGCACAGCGCTTCGAGTTTCGCGCGCGTCAACTTCATATTGAGATGCTTGGGTCCCGACTGATCCGCAGTAACAAAGGGCAGATTGATGTCCGTTTCGGTCACGGTGGACAGCTCGGTCTTGGCCTTCTCGGCGGCTTCCTTGAGCCGCTGCAGCGCCATCCGATCCTTGCGCAGATCGATTCCCTGGTCCTTGCGGAACTCGTCGGCCAGGTAGTCCATGATGCGCTGATCGAAATCTTCGCCGCCCAGGAAGGTGTCGCCGTTCGTGGCCTTGACCTCGAAAACTCCCTCGCCCAGTTCGAGAACTGAAATATCGAAGGTGCCGCCGCCGAGATCGAACACGGCGATCTTTTCGTCCTTCTTCTTGTCGAGACCGTAGGCCAGCGACGCCGCCGTCGGCTCGTTGACGATCCGCAGCACGTTCAGGCCCGCGATGCGGCCCGCATCCTTGGTGGCCTGGCGCTGGCTGTCGTTGAAGTACGCGGGCACGGTGATGACGGCCTCGGTAACTTTCTCGCCAAGGTAGTCCTCAGCCGTCTGCTTCATCTTCTGCAAGATGAACGCAGAAATCTCGGGCGGGCTGTATTTCTTGCCGCGGATCTCGACCCACGCCGCGCCATCGTCGTTCTTCACGACCCTATAGGGCAGCACCTTGAGCGCCTTCTGAACTTCGGAGTCCTCGAACCGCCGGCCCATCAGGCGTTTGATTGCAAACACGGTGTTGGTCGGGTTGGTGATCGACTGGCGCTTGGCGATCTGGCCAACCAACCGCTCGCCTGCCTCCGTAAATGCGACGACCGACGGGGTCGTGCGACTGCCTTCGGAGTTGGCGATAACTACAGGGTCGCCACCCTCCATGATCGCAACGCAACTATTCGTCGTGCCCAAATCGATACCGATAACTTTTGCCATTTTCCTAAAGGTCCCCTGATATACAGCTTAAATTTTAGATAATCACTCTTTAGTTATTTTCAATGTCGGAGGAGTCGCTTTCGCCTCCATTTCGCTTTCTGGGTTCGGTCTCGGACTCCTTCGCAACTGACACACGGGCCGGCCGCAAAGTCCGATCGCCGATCAGATAGCCGCGATGGAATTCATCGATGACCGTATTCGGCGGATGAGTATCTGAAGCCACGTGATCGACCGCCTCATGCCGATTGGGGTCGAAGGCCTGGCCGACCGATTGCACCGGCGTCACGCCTTGCGCACGCAGGAAGTCGGTCAGCGCCCGCACCGTCATCTCGACACCATCGACGATCGTCCTCATATCGGTGCCGTTGCGGGCCGCCGCCAGAGCGCGCTCGAGGTTATCGATGATCGGCAGCAGGTCGCGGAGAATATTCTCGCGCTGAATACGGACGGACTCCTCGCTCTGCTGGCGTATCCGCTTGCGCGCGTTTTCAGAGTCGGCCAGCGTGCGAAGGTACTTGTCCTTCAGCTCGGCGATTTCCTTATCTTTTTCGGCGAGCTGCGTGCGCAAGGAATCTACCTCGCCGCCGCCCGAGCCGTGCGCGGAATCAGCGTCGGCCTGCGCCTGATCGAGCTCCCCGTCCATGCCTGGATTCCCGTCCTGAGGATGCTTGTGTCGCTTGGTCATTTTGAAAAAACCGAACCTGCAAAAAACCTAAGCATGATTTACGCTCGCGCCACTTCTGCGGAGAGTGGAATCTTTGGATTTTCGTCGATTTTCGGGTCGGCGAGCGGGGTCAAAGGAAACCGGGAAATGGGGAACGGGTGAAGAGGGGCGAGCTCAGTACTCCATCAGGCGCGACAACGCACGCGCCGTGTACTCGACCAGCGGTATCACCCGGTCGTAGTCCATGCGGACCGGGCCGACGATCGCCAGGCTGCCAAGCGTGCTCGAACCGCCGGCGTACGACGCCGCGACCACGCTCAAGGACGACAGGCGCGGGTCGTAGTTCTCGGAGCCGATCGACACCGTCAGGCCGGCGTGGCTCAGGCTGCGCTCGAGCAATTCGAGCAGGGCGGTTTTGTCGTCGAGCGCGCGCAACAACTCGCGCATCTTGTCGCGATCGGAGAACTCGGGCTGCTCGAGCACTCGCAGGCTGCCCTCGACGTACAGCTCGGGACGCCCGACGTCATCGGCGATCGCCTCGCCGAGCGCGAGCGCGTCGTGCATGAAGCGATCGTAGTTGGCGCGCTCGTGGCGCAGTTGCGCTTCGATCCATCGGCGCGCCTCGTCGAGCGTGCGTCCTTCGAGCGACTCGTTGAGGTAACGCGCCATGCGATCGAGCTCGTCTTGCAAATGATCGCGCTCGGTATCGACAATCCGGTTCTGCATCGCCCCTTTCGAGGCCACGAAGACGGCCAGCACCTGATTTTCGCGGATGCGGACGAAGTTCACGCGCTCGAGGATCGAGGCCTCCAGCCGCGGCGCCATCACCAGCGCGGCCTGTCCCGTCAGAAGAGCAAGCAGCCGCGGCGTGTCGCGCAGGACTTCGGCCAGGTTGCGGACGGCGGTCGAGTAGTGGAGCTCAATCTGCGCGCGATCCTCGAAGCCGATTCTGTTCGCAGCAGCGAGATGATCGACATAATAGCGAAACGCTTTCTCGGTCGGGACCCTGCCCGCCGAGGTGTGCGGCTGGCGCAGGTAACCGCCCTCTTCGAGCTCGGCCATCATGTTGCGCACCATCGCGGCGCGCACGCCGAGCTGATGGCGGGCGACGATCTGCGCGGAACCGACCGGCTCGGCGGTCGAGATGAACTCCTGCACAGCGGCCAGGACCAGCGCATGCTGCCGGTTCGAAAGATTGCTGCTTGAAGATTCCTGCGTCATCTCAATTTGGCCCCGGCGCGCGAAGCCCGCCAGCCCCAAGTCCCGCGCCGCGCCTTGTTTCAATTGTGTTACGCATTGAGCGATACATTCAAGGACCGTGTGGCGCAGATTTCTGGAACTTGAGTCATGGCGAGCCGGTTTTCGCTGACGTAGGATCGATCCCGATGGCGCGCAAAGCGAAAATCATCCAGCCGCGACGCCTGTATGTACCCGTCGTGCCCGCCAACGCGTCGTGGTTCGAGAGCGACAGCTACGACCGGCGGACGTGGAACGAAATCGTCGCCGATGCGCCATCGATCGCCGATCTCGCGGAGTCCGGCGAGCGGCTGGTCCCTCATTTCGGCGCACTGGTGCAGGATCTCTTTTTCGCCCTGTTCAAGATGAACCCGGTGTTCCGCAAATCCGGCGACTTCCGCCACGCGGCAGCGCTGAACCGCACCATCCTCGAACAAATCGTCCCGTCGGCGCCGTTCCAGGCGCTGCATTCGCGCACCGCACTCGAGGAAGACAAGGCCGCGATCGCCGCGATCGTGATGAGCGAGCACGCGCTCGAGATGATGAAATCCGAGAAGCTCATCAATCGGATCGAGATGCTTGACCTGTGGGACCTCGCGCGCCAGGAGCAGGATCTCGAAGCGCGCGCCGAGGCGGTCAAGGCGATCGATGAAATCCAGGCATCGAAGGAGGGCGAAGACGAATCCGCGCCCGGCCACGAAGAAGTCGGGAAAGACAAAAAAGATCAAGCCGCAAAGAAAGAGCTCGCGGCGATGGCCGACGCGGCCGAACGGGCGGCCAAGGTCTCCGAGGCGCGGCTCAATCAGAAGTCGCGGCAGTTCGAAACTCAACTTAAGGGCGCGGACCGAAGCGCCCTCAAGCGCATGCAGCTGAAGACGGCCGAGCTGGCCGGGGAAATCGATCAGGCCGCCGAGGACAGTCACGACTTCAGCCGCGAATTCGGGCAGGGCGGACGCGTCGCAGCGGGTGCGCGTCTCGAGCTCGGCCGGCGCCTCGCGCGGAACAAGAAGCTCGGCGAACTGGCGCGGATGGTCGGGCGGTTCAAGCAGGACGCGCGCGCGCTCAAGCGCAAGACGCTCGAGCGCGGCGTCGCCGAGGCCTACGACATCGAGCTTGGCGCCGAGCTCGGACGCCTGATTCCCGCCGAGCTGCTCGCGATGCATCATCCCGTGCTCAAGCGCGATTTCCATCGCCGCGTGCTCGAAGGCGCCGTCCTTCAGTACCGGCTGCGCGACGATGAGCAGAAGGGCAGAGGCCCGATGGTCGTGTGCATCGACGTGAGCTCCTCGATGCAGGGCGACAAGGAGATGTGGTCGAAAGCGGTCGCGCTGACGCTGATGGATATTGCGCGGCGCCAGCGCCGGTTGTTCCGCGCCGTGATGTTCTCGTCGGGTGACGTGAGCCTGAAGGTGCTCGACCTCAATCGCGAGCGGCGCTACCAGCCCGACTTGAGCAAAGTCGTCGAGATGGCCGAGTACTTCCCGGGCGGCGGCACCGACTTCGAGACTCCGATCGACGCCGCCGTCGAGCTGCTCGGCGAGAAGAAACTCAAGCGCGGCGATATCGTGATAATCACCGACGGCGAATCTCGGGTCAGCCAGCAATGGCTGGCGCGGCTGCGGGAACGCAAGGACGAGTTGGATTTTTCGATTTTTGCAGTGCTGGTTGACGTGGGATCGGCGGAGACCTCGTCGCTGGCGCAGTTCGCGGATCGAATTACTTCGGTCAAGCGCATCAGCGACGAGCACGCCCGCGATATCTTTCTGCACGTGCAGTCATGAAGCGCAACGATCTCGAAGTCATTCTCGAGCCGATCGATCGGCGCAACTACCGCGAGCTGTTTATGATGCAGCTTCGGCCCGAGCAGAGCGCTTTCGTCACGCCGCCGCGATGGACGCTCGCGCGATGCTACGTGCGTCTGTTCGGCGACAGCTTCGAGCATCTGCCGCATCTCATTCGCGCGGCGGGCGAGGTGGTCGGCTACGCCACCACGGCATGCGACCCGGACAGCGCCGAGGACTACTGGATCGACGACATCATGATCGCCGCCGAGCATCAAGGCAAAGGCTACGGACGCGCCGCGATGGTCGAGCTGATCGAGATGATCGTCGCGCGCTATCCCCGATGCAGCGCCGTGCAATTAACCTGCTTCCGCTCCAATACCAACGCGACAGCGCTGTACAAGAGCCTCGGCTTCGAGCCGACGGGCGGGGTCGATGAAGAATTCGGCGAACCCAACTACAAGCTCACGGGCGCCGCGCTCAAGAAGTTCCGGAAGTAGCGCAGCACCGGAGTAGATGTCGACGCGAGGCGCGTCGCGACTCAAAACCGGAACCGGCTTCGCTGTCGCGAAGCTGTCCGAGATCCTTCCACTCCGCTTGCGCTGCTCGCTTCGGTCAGGATGACAAAGGGAGACGAATGAAGTTCGCATTCGACAGAAGAAGAAAAATGGGCCGGTCGTCGACGACCGGCCCTTCATCAATTCAATCTGTAAGACTCGCGGCTATGCGGCCGACGCCATCTGCATCACGCCGAGCTGCTGATACCACGACTCGGTGCGGTCGTTGATCAAATCGATTTGCCGCAGGCATGGGATGATCGTATCGACGAACAGGAACGAGTTGAACTGCTTTTCCATGTCGTTCTCCGCCTCGGCCCACGCCGGGTTGCGATGCATCTCATCCTCGATGTCCTTCATCGAGATGCCGACTTCCTCGAACACCGACGAGCCCGACAGAAAGCCGTCCTTGGGCACGCCGTCAACGACCTTGGTCACCATCATGTCGCAGGCCGTGAAGGCGAAGTCCTCGAGGTCCTTCTTGTCCCTGCCCTTGAGCTTGGTGACGGCGTCGCGCAGCGCCAGCATCCCGAATCCGACGTGGCGCGCCTCGTCCTTCATGATGTACTCGAGCAGCTCCTTGAGCAGCTCGTCCTTGGTCTCGCGCTGCATGAAACGGAACGCCGCAATCGCCAGTCCCTCGGCGACAACCTGCATCCCGACGTACTTGGGCTCCCAACGATCATGCTCCATGATCGTGGTCAGCAGCCGCTCGAGCGTGGGATCGATCGGGTAGATGCGATCGAGCTTGGTGATGTACTTGCGGAAGCCTTCGACGTGACGCGCCTCGTCGAAGACCTGCGCCGCCGCGTTCATCTTGGCGTCGAGGTCCGGCACCGCGTCAACCAACTGCCCGCAGACCATCAGCGCACCCTGCTCGCCGTGCAGGAATTGCGAGAGCCGCCACGCCGCGAACTTGCGACCGAGCTGGTACTTGTTCTCCTCGCTTAACGATCGATAGAGCTCGGTCTGGAACATCGGCATCATCGTCATGTCCAGGACTTCCTTTTCGATCGGGCGGTTCCAGTCGATGGTCGTCGAGACGTTCCACTGATCGCGCTTGGCGTTCTCGTACAGCCGGTCCATCTGCGGGAACTTCACGCTGTAGTCCCAGTGGAAAACGCTTTCGAGGTCGGTGTTAACAACCGTGTGGTCGTGAGCCATTGTGACAATCCTCCAGATTCAAGGGGCGCCGAGCCGTGCCGCGCGCTCGAGTCCGCCCAGGGCAAAATTTACGGTGACGTCTTTCAGTTCCGCGTGAGAAAGATCGCGGCTCGCGAGCAGCCACGAGATCGCCTGCGACAGCATCCCGATTGTTAGACGCGCGATCGTGTCGGCGCGCTCGCCAACCGCGGGCGCGAGGTCGGCTCGCAGGTCATCGATGAACAGCTCGTGGACGCGGACCATCAGATCCAGAAACGCAGGGCTGTGACCGAACACGATGCGAAACAGTTCAGGCGCCTGGGCCGCAGCGTCGAGAATCGTGTCGATAGTGATTTTCAGCTTTTCGGCCGGCGTGTGAACGCCCGCTTTCGCCGCTGCGAGTTCGCGCCTCAATTCGGCCGCACCATGCTCGATCAGCTCGATAAAGATTTCGTTCTTAGTCTTGAAGTGCAGGTAAAAGGTGCCGAGGCCGACGTCCGCTTCGGTGGCGATGTCGGCGATTCGCGTCTGATGGTACCCCTTGCTCGAGATGACCCGTTCGGCCGCTTTGATCAGATCGAAGCGCGTTTTTTCACGGCGCCGATCGAATCGGTTCGGCGCATCGCCAGCTTGTCGAGCCGCTTGTCCCACGGGTGGAGTTGCTAGTGGAAAGTGAATCGTGTGTCAATCACGACTATTAGTTCATTACTGAATACAAGTTCATAATCGGATGCGGCACTATCAAAGAAGAGTTCATTGCCTAATTTTGATACCCGCGAAGAGTGTAATCAGGCGGCCAATGGCCGAGAAAGGCAGCTAAAGATACTACGGCACACCGCTGGTGGCGTTGGGGTCAACGGGCGCACCAGACTGGTCGGGAGATTCCTCGGGAGGCGGATTCTCGGTTCCGGCATCTTGCGTCGTATCTGGAAGAATAACGGGCTCCGGGAAGTCGGACGTGACGTTACAGCACAGCAGGTAACTGCTGCCCGCCCGGGGTTGAGCGTTGTAGGCCTGAAGCGAGCCGTCGGCCAGTACCTTGACTGCCTGGTAACTGGTCGAGCCCGACTGACGTTCGATCTGAAAGACGTAGTACGCGCCGCGATCCAGCGGCTCCGGCGGTCCTTCCTCAGGCAGCACCTGCGTGAAGTGCGTGGGCACTTTGGCGTACTCGACACTCTTGAGCGAGTACTTGATTGCACCGACGCCGGTGATCGAGCCGAAGGTGCTTTCGTCGGCCTTGAACTCCCAGATCGGAACGCCGCCATCGAATCGCACCACCGACTCGGTGTGCGCCGCATCGCGCTGATGGTTCGCGATCACTTCGGCGCCAAAGAACTTGATTACGGTGGCGCGCGCAAGCGCATCACCCGGGCGCCGGTAGCTGATCGCGACGTTGGCGACGGGCGGAGGCAGCGGTTCACCTTCGTTGGCTTTGGCCGCAGCGTCGAGATCGGTTGAATCGTCGTCGGAACCGATTATCGACTTGACGTGCGAGGTTAGGGACGAACATCCTTGCGTCGCCAGCGCAAGCAACAAGAGAATCGCGATGGACCATAGCGGCAGTCGGGGAATCACCATGGCTTTGTATATAGACATGTCCATCGAGTAGTCTTTGCGGACTGTGGCGAACCGGGATTTGCGCGAGAAGATCGGCCTTCGTCCCCTGTTAATCTATGCGCAGGCGCAGACCGGCCTCAACCTGTGCGCGACTTTGATCGGGCTTCACCTTCTCTATTTCTATACCGATCGCAAGGGCCTCTCTCCATCGCTGGCCGGACTTGCATTCTTCCTCGCGCTGGTGCTGGACGCGCTGACCGACCCGCTGGTCGGCAACATTTCCGATCGCGCGCGTTTCAAGTCAGGGCGTCGCCGGCCGTTTTTCTTCGCCTCGATTCCGATGGCGTTCTGCTACTACCTGCTGCTGTCGCCGCCGCCGCTGAGCGCCGGGCTGTTTGTCTGGTTCCTGGGATTCTACTTCCTGATGCTCACGTCGCGGAAGTTTTACGAGACCGCGTACGGCGCGCTGATGCCGGAGCTCACGCTGGACTACGACGAACGCACCAAGCTCTCGACGTTCCGCCAGCTGATGGGCACAGTCGGCGACATCAGCGGAGCGCTGCTGCCGTTCGCGGCTTCATACCTGTTTGCGCGCGGCACCGATTTCAAGGTGACCGGCGCGGTCTGCGGGCTGGTGGTGGCGGGCGGCGCGATGCTCGCGTACACGGGTCTCCGCGAGCGCGCCGAGTTCTCCACGCGCGAGCGTTCCAGGCTGTTCGCCTCGATCAAATCGGTGGCGGGCAACCGGCCGTTCGTTATTCTGCTGATCGCCACGACGTTGGCGGTGATGGCCATCAATGTTCCGACCGTCCTGCTGCGCTTCCTGGCCAAGTACTGGTATCACGACGAGAACGCGGCCGCGCGATGGTTGATGGCGTACTTCGCCGGCTCGGTGGTCTCGTATCCGTTCTGGTTCAGGATCACGATCCGGTTCGAGAAGAAGCCGGCCTTCGTGGTGGCGATGATCTGCAACGCGATGGGCTCGCTGCTGTTCATGCTGATGACCCGGCAAAGCACTCTGGGGCTTTATCTGTTGATGGCGTTCAGCGGATTCTCGGCGATCGGGATTTGGGTGACGCAAATTTCGGCGTCGGCGGACGTAATCGAATGGGACGAGGAACGCACCGGCCAGCGCCAGGAGGGCGCCTACGGCGGAATCACCTCGATGTCGATAAAAATGGCCATCGCAGTTTCGCTGCTGCTGGTCGGGCCGGTCTTGAGCTGGGTTGGCTACAAGCCGGGCGGCGGGGGGATCACACCACAAGCGGGGGATAATCTGCGCGCCGTATTTTCACTCTGCCCGGCGGCGATCTACCTGCTGAGCGCGCTGGTTTTCTCGCGCTACCCGATCACACGCGAAAGCCATCGCGCGATGCGCGACCGGCTGGCCGCCCGCAACGCTGCAACCGAAGAAGAAAAAGCAAAATCCATCGCGTAGGCGCTTCGCCATAGTTCAGCTGTACTATTGAGAGCAATCGGAAAGCCCCATCTGGAGACTCGCTACTTCTTGCGATATAGTCTATAGAAGTGAGCGCAAACGATACATAGACTCTTTGGAAGTGAGATAGGACAGGACGAATGTTCGAGAGAGAATCCGAAATGGACGGATCTGTGGCTCGCTGGATAAGAAACCGCGGGATGACGGCCAAGTCGGAGTTTGTGACACCGTGGGGGGTGTGCGATTTCGTCGGCCTCCGTTTCAATCCCGAAAGAGTGGTTCGCCGCATCCAACAGAGGCAGGTACGAGCGATCAGTTCAATCACTCGTGCGGTGTTGTTGCTGGAAATTCCCGATGTCCACACAAAGAGGTCAATCACATTGGATAGGCTCGTCCGCAAATACGCGACCTCGATTTCTGGAGAGGTAGTCCGCGAGGAGACCTCTCGACTCATCGCCGACCGGTTTGTGACCTGTTCCTCTCGTCGGCGTCTACAGAAAGTGAACGGTTGGATGCCTCTGCAAGATCGAATCGTCGCCGTCGAGCTGAAGCTCTCGCGAATCGATGAAGCAATGCATCAAGCAGCGAACAATTTAGGGTTTGCGGATGAGTCCTATGTGGCCCTGCCGTCCGATGTGGCACGGCGCGTGATGTCGAACGCAAGTCGGTGGTCGAAGTTTTTCGACTTGGGAATCGGCCTACTAAGCGTCGCGCAATACCGCAGTCAGGTTGTACGGCCGGCGAGAAAGACCGGAAACTGGACGGACGTTGCAATTCAGTTGTATTGCGTCGAGAAGTTCTGGAACAGCCGCCCTAGAGACAACTAAGCATCAGCGGTTCTGCTACTGCTTCGGGCCTTCTTGCGGTTCCTTCACCAGTAATCTCTGGCAGTGACTTCCCTAAGGCGTACGCTGCTGAAAGGTCTTGGAACAGCGCCATCGATCGGCCAGCCTTCGGAGTGAGACCGACCGGATCAAGCCAATGCTTGTAGAACTTAGCCACTTGTTCTCTCGCCGCATCAAGCTCGCTAAGCGCAGTGAATTGCCTTCTAATCTCGATGAACTCGTCACGCGCTGGGTGCGAAGCAGCAAGTTTCCCGATCGCCGTGTCTAGCCAACTCTTTAGTTGAGGTGCCACGCTAACACGTCGCCTTAGCGAAGAGAGCGCCAATCGCGCCTTTGCCTGGCGGGTTGGACTCCCGGCCAAAAAGTACTGGTAGCCTAAACCAACGCCAATAGCGGGGTGATCAACCAGACCCCTAGCCCATAACACCATGTTAAGCCCCCAGTACGGTCCACCGATCCTGATTTTGGAAGAGATTTGCTCGTTTAATTCTTGGTGGAGATCCATGATGGTGCGGAAGCGCTTTCGGAGTGTCGAAGAACCATTGTCATCCGTGAGGCTGCTGTCCACGACCCAAAATCCATCCGCTCCGGCTTCGTGGTAGCACCGTTCGGCCTGCTTAACTTTTGGGTTTCGCATTGTCTTCCCGCTAACCTGACTCTGATGTGTAACCACAATTGGTAGGATCAACTTTCCAGAGAATGCGCAGGTGCTCTTCCACTTGCCAGCCGCCGCCGCCAGCATTCGATTTACTTTGTTGCGGCCAGAGTCGTTCACTAACGGCAACTGTGGCACCGTAATCCATTTAGGTCTGTACGTGGCACACTTGTCCATAGTCGCTTTAACAAACATGTTCACTTCGGATGAGACAGGCGTCGCATGATAGGCAGTCGTGCCGATCTTGTCGAAGTTTGTGAAGGCGCTCATAAAGTCGAACCACGGATTCCTCTTGTCCCGTTTGGAACGCCGGGTCTCCAAGTCATCCAATCCGTCTACCATCGGATCAATCCACACTCCAGATGAACGATTCAGAATGCCAAGAAAATTCCTAGCCCGGTCCAACGGCACACGGATTATCTCGGAATCCGAATAGAGCCTTCGCACGAGTTTCGCGGTCTCCTCGCCGGTGATGAAGGGGATGTATTCCGCCATTCTTTACCTCATAATCCCGCGACCCGCTTCAAATGAGCGCAGACATGCTCTGGCTCCGGAAAGATGAACATTTCGCCAATGCCAACCCGCCCTAGCTCGCTGAGCAGCGACAACTTGTTCTCGCGTAGGATTGGCACGTATAAAAGAGAACTGGCCTGATGCCGGTCCAAATCAAACTTGCGTGAACCATGCAGCGTGAATGCTCCCTGCTGCATAGCGATACGCTCGGTGTTCCACGTCGGGTTTATTGCAATCGTTCGCCGTCCGTTAACGTGGATCCGCCCGTCCAACGTAAAGTACCTCTCAATAATGTTCGAATCCCGCTCAAAATTGAACACGCGCGGCAATCTCGGATCGGTGACTTGGTTCAGCTCAATGGGATTGAGGATAACTACCAAGCCATCCTCATCGGGGTCTTTGCAGCACGCGAAGAAGAGTGCAACGGCCGCATTTTGGGTCCAGTCCAATAGGCGGGTGGGCAGCCCGTAGTGCTGAGCAACCTGCATCCACCCTAACTCGTCATCCGGCGCCGGAGGTCGGGACAGTTTCATCTCCAGGAAACGCTTCATATCAGCCAGTAACCCAAGGGCTCGGTCTTTTCTTCAGGCCTGCCATAGCGGAGGGCTGAAGGAGCGAGTCGATACGTCATGTCGGAATGCCCACGAAACCAGAACACCTTGTTTGGCTCGAGAAGAGAATGAAACACGCCGAAAAAATCGCTTAGCGTTGAAATCAAGTCGTCTTGAAACATTGGGCAGTCAAGCCCGCAGTCTCGATAGCGCCTTTCCAGCTCGCTGCGAATTATTGGCGTTGTAGGAGGCATCTATTGAGAGTTGCATAATATAGCTACAATGGAAAGAGTTCAGCTTGCTCCCAGAAAGCCATCACCAGGGTGGGTCGGCGACGCATGCGGCGCAGCGCGCGTCGGGCATGATAGCTGAGCTGGG
>Ga0074044_10001265_pt1 | contig 23168 bp, 4 predicted proteins | sample BogForMeECP23OM1_FD_94443 | JGI IMG/M metagenome (GOLD analysis project Ga0074044, IMG submission 94443) | Bog forest soil microbial communities from Calvert Island, British Columbia, Canada - Bog Forest MetaG ECP23OM1 | ecosystem: Environmental > Terrestrial > Soil > Wetlands ... | reverse complement strand
CAGATCGTGGCGCGGGGCAACAAGACAGCGGGGCTCCAGGGACTCTTCAACAGCTCGCGGGCCAACACGCCCTGGCTTTACCTGGATATCAACCGCACCAAGTGCATGGCTCTGGGAGTGCCGGTCAGCGAGGTCTTCAATACCCTCCAGGTTTACCTGGGATCGTATTATGTGAACAATTTCAACGAATTCGGGCGGACCTGGCAGGTGAACATCCAGGCCGACCAGGTCTTCCGGGAACACGGGCGCGATATCAGGCAGCTCAAGGTGCGCAACAACCGGGGAGAGATGATCCGGCTGGGCACCCTGCTGGAACTACGAAGTATCAGCGGGCCGGTGATGGTGATGCGTTACAACATGTACGCGGCGACCGCCATCACCGGCAACACCGCGCCGGGAACGAGCTCCGGGCAGGCAATCGCGCTCATGCAAGAGATCGCCGCCCAGGAGCTGCCACGGGCGATGGCCACGGACTGGACGGAACTCGCGTACATGCAAAATCAGGCAGGCCAGGCGGCGATCTTCATTTTCGCGCTGGCCGTCGCGTTCGTGTTCCTGGTCCTGGCCGCGCAGTACGAGAGCTGGTCGCTGCCGCTGGCAGTCATCCTGGTCGTGCCGATGTGCCTCTTCTGTTCGCTGGCCGGACTCAACCTGGCGGGAATGGAGGTGAACATCTTCACCCAGATCGGATTCGTCGTGCTGGTCGGCCTGGCCAGCAAGAATGCGATCCTGATCGTGGAGTTCGCCAAGCAGCGTCAGGATGAGGGCATGGACGTGCGCGACGCAACGCAGCAGGCATGTCAGCTCAGGCTGCGGCCGATCCTCATGACCTCGTTCGCATTCATCTTCGGCGTCCTGCCGCTGGTGGCCGCCTACGGGGCAGGCGCGGAAATGCGCCACGCGCTGGGGCTGGCCGTGTTCTGCGGCATGCTGGGCGTCACTTTTTTCGGCATCTTCCTCACGCCCGTTTTCTTCTACTCCATTCGACGAGGTTACCAACCCTCGAAGCCCGCCCCGCAGGAGAAACCCGCTCCGCAGGATTTGAACGGTCCGGGCTGGGAGGGGCAATGAGAATCGCTAACAAATTGACAACATGGGAGGGCGAGGCTGGCACGCTGCAAGGTTGGCCTTGATATGGCCAAACCGCCTCGTGAGATGTTATCGGTTTTGTTGCGCTCGGGCCATGGGAGAGTGGTCCCCAGCAATCAGCAAGAGGAGATAGGCAGGGAAGCCACCGTGGCAGCGCCTTCGGCTCAAACTCGCAAGGACTACACGAGCCGGCCCGGCGCTTTGAGCCGCTTCTTCCGCATGAGCCGAGATGGGTGGAAGAGCAAGTGCAAAGACCTCAAGGCCACCGTCAAAGGCTAGAAGAACCGCATTGCCGACCTGACCAAGAGCCGCGAGCAGTGGAGGATCAGAGCCGAGAGAGCGGGCGAGCAGATCACCACCCTGGAAGTCGAGATCGCCGTACTAACTACTGACTATTACCCCGGCAACCAAGATCCGCACAAATCCTTACAGCCGATTCGGTCCAGCAACAGCCGATCGCGGCTTCCGGGGGATCAGAGATCAACCACGGAATCCACCGAAATACACGGAAAAGAGAATCCGAATCAACTTCCCCTTTCCGTGTCCTTCCCGGGGGCAACTCCCGCCTGTAGGGTGGGGTCGTTCCGTGGTTACCCGTTTGTGATGATCTTTCTTGCCGGGGTAATAGCGCTGGATGGCCTGGGTTTCTCCTTCATCGTTTTGAACAGGTGACCTCATAGCGACAGAACAGAAAAGCGCGTGAGATTTCACCGATACCCAACGGGAACCGGAAAGTCAGGAAATGCGGATTGCCGTTGCGCCCTAACGGCCCCAAACGCGTCTCGATGACCCCATGGTAGAGATTTGGCCACTCGGCACTGGCGACGCAGGCGATCTCCGTCGCTTTGGACTCACAACCATGTTCCGCATGACCTTTGTCGCCGTGCTGGCTCATGAGCTCGACCACGTGACGCGCAGGGACTCCTCCTTCCCAGCAACAGTCCCTATTGTCTTCCTCTGTCTCGAAGAGTAGCGCCACGCCGGTGATGAAGAGATCCTTGTGACCGGGGACATAAGGGAATAGTTTTCTGCTAATTCTCAGACGAAGTTCGCGGGCTGGCTTTCGTCCCTCCAGGCTGTCCCGGAATAGCTCCCAGGCGTCCGGAAACTCGTAGCGGACGTCGAAGAAGGCCAGGCCGTCACCGGGCAGGTGGCGCTGGGCGGATTCATTGGCGACCTTCCGGAGCATTTCGCCCCCCTCCCAGGCTGTGTAGTTGAGGGTCAGGATCAGGTCGCTCAAGGTATCCAGGTCAAAGAAATTGTTCTGGATCGGCAGCTCGATGCGCCAGCGGCCGATCGCACCGTCGAACTCGAATGGTAAACGACGCTCGTCGCGCAAATTGAGCTCGAATAAACCAGAGTCATTTTGCGCTCGCGAGGTCACGATGGCTTCCGTCGCCGCGTACTGCTTGACGATCCGGGGATCATCGAGGCAACACTCGTAATCACTGCGCTGCCGGCCATCGCAGCAACAATGCGCCGCCGGAGGGCTGAGCCTCGGGTCGATGCGTGTCGTGCTGCTCAGCAAGGTCAGGCGACAATTGACGCTCGTGAATGGCCCGGTCACACAGGGGATGGTCAGGGTCACGCTCTTGATGCGCCTCATGTACAGGCCCGGCTTGTCGAGATCGAACATCCACTCCGCCGTTTCGATCTCGCAGTATCCCGTCGTCCTCAGTTGCAGGTAGGCCATGGGGAAGTGCAGGCGCAGCGAGAAATTCTTGATGATCTCATACTCGCGCCGATTTTCATCGCAATATGCGTGTTCCATACGGCGGACGGCGAACTCGAGACGTTCGCCGGCTATCAGGCCTTCGTGCAGGTTGTCCCAGATCTCCTCGGGGATGAACCTTCGGGTGGTATGGCCGCGCTCGAAGTTGAAAGCCCGTTCGGCCTGGCGCGCCGCGAAGGTTGCCAGCTCGTACGTCTTGAAGTAGAGCGCCATCGTCTCCTTCTGGAGCCAGAGATAGAGATCGTCGGCGGTGAACTGGTCGCGGAGGAAATCCTGGACTTCCGACGACTGCTCGATTTGCCGCTGCTGAATATTCAACTCCCGCAGCGCCACGTCGCGGCGGCGGTACGCACTCAGGATCTGAAGCTCGATCTGCTCGATTTCGATGGGCAGCGTCTGCGTCTGGTGGACCCATTCAGCCGCGCGGCGATCCCAGCCGGCGACGGTCAAGTCGATGGCGGCAATTGAGCTCTGGATATCGGCAAAGATGGACACGACCCGGCCGATCGTCTCGAACAGGCCGGCAAGCTTCGTGCCGGCCGGTACCTGCGCGTCGTTGCAGGGGAACCCGACGAAAAGGTCGGGGATGATCTTCAAGGACTCGCCGATCGCTTCCACGGTGCTGGCGCCGGTGCGCGTTAGCATCGCGGTCGTGTCGAGATTCTGGCCCTGGATCTCGTCATTGATGAGGCCATACTGATTCAAGTTTGTGTAATAAATCAGGTTGGCCTGGTTCATCTCCTTGGTCTGCTGCAGGGCCTGGATCTGAAAATCGGCGTCGCGGTACTGCTCTTGCCGGGTCGCCAGCGCCAGGGAAAGCAGCTCGCGTTCGTGCGCCGCGCGCATCGACGCCAGGTATCCGGCATCCCCTTTTTCAAAGGCGGCGAGCAGCGAGGCGCCCAGCTCGCGGAGTCCCCCGGCCAGCTCCTTGGCCTTCTGGATGAGGAACTCGAAGCGGTAGGGGCTGCGCCAGTGGCACCATTCCGTCAAGTCCGCGCAGGGATCGAGGGCGGTGCGCCAACCGTGGCGCACGGGATCATCGCCGAAATAGGGCATGTCGCAGTCGGGCCGGCCGTTGCGCAGCCGGCGCGCGTCGAGGCAGTGATGGATCAAGCCCAGCCGATCCGCGACGCGCTCGTACAGGTCCATGAGGCGGGGGTTCAGCGGGGGCATGGCCGGCGTGAAGCTGGCGACGGGCTGCGGCGAGGCGGGCTCCGGCAGGAGGACCGCGTGGGGTCGCCGGCCCGTGATCTTCGCCACCGTGTCGTAGATGAGCCGTGCTTGCTGGAATGCCTCGGGCGAATGGCGCCGGCGCATCAGGGCATCGCCCCAGTCCAGGAGCGTTTCGCAGTAGCGCAGGGTGATCTCACGGTGCCGGACGACCTCGTCGGTGACCTTCGTGCTGTCGCAGCAGTTGGTTTGCCCAGACGTGTCATCCCGACTGCCCGGCACGGAGGTCGCGGTGCCCGCCGGTGCCGTCGGCGCTCCCTGAGCTGGGGTCGTCGCCGTGGTCGTGGCGCTCGGGCCGGCGGGCGCGCTCGGAGCCGCCGATGCATCTTCGGGACAAATCATCCAGGTGCAGTCGCATTCCAACGGGTGGAAGGCACGCGCGTACCATTCGAGTGCCGCTTCGAAACAACACCGCGCCTTGAGCGCATCCCCCACGACGATCGCCGGCGCGAACCACGAGTCGGGATAGAGCCTCGCACCCGGTGCCTCGTAGGCGAAGTACGGATAGGCGTGCAACTGTCCCGCGAACAGGGTCGTCTGCGCCGGCAGCTTGGTGAGGAGCGGCAGCGTGACCGCTCGATCCGCCGGAAGGTCGTACCGGAACCCCGGAAGCGACAGATCGGGCGTGACACCCTTGGCCGGCCCCTGGCCTCCCTGAACCGCGAAGAAGAGTGAGTCTCCGGCGCGCCCCAGGTACTGGAGCTCCGCCGGGGTGCTCGAAAGCTCCAGGCACTCGTCGGAGCTTCGGGCCTGGCCGAATTCGCAGTTATGAATCCGGCACCATGCCAGGCGCACCGCCGGATTGGGTTGCCATGCCAGCAGGCCCGGAACTTTCGTCGGGTCGTTCCAGTGGACCGACTGCTGCTGGACGTCATCGTAGTATGCATCCTGGATTCCGAATTGATAGGAACCCGTATCATCACTGGTCCCCCCGGAACCGGTGGAGCTGGGAGACGGCGGAGAAAACAGCCAGGCGTCGACCAGCCAGAAGTAATATTCATCGACCGTCGGGGGGTGAACCCGGCCGCACTCCGCGCAGCACGCTCCGTGGGCGCGTTCGTGGTGCGGGACGAACTCCGCGGAGGCCAGCGGCGGACCGGCGGCCGCAACCCGGATGAACTGCGTGCCCAGCCGGATGGCCGCTTCGAGCCAGAAGGGCAGATCGGCGGGTAGACCAGCGGTCGCAACGTCATCCTTTGGCGTTGCTTTCGGGCCGGCGGATGACCGTGCGTCGGTCGTAACGGCCGTTCCTCCGTCTGGAACGGCGGCCAGCCAGGACGGGTGGCCGTCGCTCTCGGGAGTGCCCAGGATCCCGAAGCCCTCGGGTGTGGGCGGGGCCGGGGTCGTCGGTAGCTGATAAATGCGGGACGGTTCACGCGACTGGATGGGCAGCAGCGCACCCTGGGGGCGCGGCCGGAGGCCCGCCCACCATTCGAGGCCACCGGGTTTCGCGATCGTCAACGACGCGCTGCGCAGCTCCGACTCGAGGAACCGGAACGATTCCACGCGACGTGCCTTTTCCAGCTCGGTCCATTCGATCCAGTTCTCCCGATAGAGCTCCCGCCGGCGGCATTGCTCCCAGATGCGAAACGTCTCGAAATGGCGGTCCCAGAGCCGGGCGAATTCGAGCGTGATCTTCCAGCTCGGCTCGAGGTGTAGCCGGGCTCGTCGGATGAAGTTCTGCACGGCCGTGATCGCTTCTTCGATCCGGCTTGCCTTTTCGCAGATGCCGGTCTCAACGTCGATCAAGAGGAGATCGCTGAGCTGGCGAGGATCCGTGGCATGGTGCCCGGACCCCCAGGGGAGTACCACCCGCTTCATCCGGCACAGATAATGAAGCAACGCATCACGGCCATGTTCGCGCAACTCGTCGTTGAGCCGCTTCAGGTCTGCATAGCGGCGAGGTTCGCCGTTTTCGAGGCAGCCATCCCAGAGAAACGCCGAGAGATTTGCATTCCCGGTTTCTGTTTCTCCGGACACCAGTGCGCTGGGATCCGCCGAGGCCCAGAGGTCGGGCCTTGCCTTGGTGATGTCTTTCGTTTCAAAGCAGTGCGTCAAACCGCGAATCCACTGTTCCGCATGCCAGGCACGCACCACCCAGCGGTCGTCTTCCAGATCGACGCTGGTCACGGGGTAAATCGGGTTAAACTGATCCTGGTAGTAGCGCAGATCGAGATTCCAATGCCGGGGGTCCGCGCCCATGTGCCTCAGAAGTGGTGCGGGATCAGCCGTCGGATCGGCCTTGGCTCCGTCGAAGAGGAGCCACAAATGGAGTTTGCACCGGTCGTACACTTCTTTGCGGGCACGGTCGTAGTCAAAAATCCGCTCCCACCAATCGGACATCGCCTGGGTCCGCTGGAGAGACGGTTGCGTGCGGTCATCTTGCAACGGAGTGGGGGCGTGAAAGTTGTCCTCCAAAGGCAGGAAATTGAAGTCGAAGTTGGCAAGGTGAGGCAGGAACGTGCTGCCGTTCCGATAGGAGGCATAGCCCGCGAAGTTCGCGGGGTTCGCCAGCATATAGCCCAGCTCGGACTGGTGATCCTCCGCGAGCGGCCGCGCGCATAGTCTGAGCCTCCCGGCGAAGAGGACGGCCTTTAACAGCCGTTGATACGTGCACCGCATGTCGCGCAGCGTGCTGGTGTAGAAAGTGCTCAGGAACGCCTGGGCGTAAGTGCTGTTCGGGAGGAACGTAATCCCGGACGCGAGTGTCTGGTTCTGAAGATCGCGGTACAAGTGCTCGACAGGCAGGGCGACAAGGCAGCCGTTGCTATCTGGCCCGGCGTACTTGACCTGGAAGCCGGTGTGCTGCGGGTAGACATGCGACTCAACCGTGAAGTCGGGCGGGGGTTGTTGGAATTCGACGACGATCTGATACGCGCCGCGCCTCAGGCGGGATGCGCTTCGCTCGTGGCCTGTGTCCCCCGGCCACTGGTGGCTGAGCACGACCCACTTTCTCTGTCCGCGCTCGAGCGTCACCCGCCACGAGGATTTCTCGGCGCGTTCGAAATCGGGTTTCTCCCCTTCCGGTGTGGGCGCGCCGGCGTGGAATTCATATTCGCCCTCGCACTCGACGAGCAGCACCCCCGACCAGCGCACCTGGAACGCTTCCGCGCCCCCCAATCGCAGGCCGTCACTGTTCCTGACGGCATAGCCGTCGTGGAGCGTGACGAACTGGAGCTGGTTGGCCGGAAGCGACAGGTTGAGCGCCGGCAACACCGTCGGCACGGGGCTATTCGCCAGGTTGCACGGGTGCCCGAAGGCCTCGAGCGGGGCGCGCACGTCGCACCAGACAACCTCGACCGCGGTTGCGGTCTGGCCGGGCGCCGCGGCGGTGCCCGCTTTCTGCTGCTGCTGTGGGGCGGTCTGGCCGGCCGGCGGGGTGGTGACGGGTTGTTGCTGCTGCTGTGGGGTGGTCTGGCCAGCCGGCGGGGCCGTGCCAGGATTCTGCTGCTGCTGTGGGGCGGTCTGGCCGGCCGGCGGGTTGGTGGCGGGTTGTTGCTGCGGCTGTGCGATCGAGTATTCCCCGACCAGCCCGGTGCCGACCAGGCCCAGGAGCGCCGCGATCGCGCCGCCCGAGGGGAGCGGCGACCAGGTCACCGCGGGGGTTGCGCCGGTGTCGGACTCCCACGGTGTCGTCGCCGCATTTTCGTCGGAGAACAACCGACTCAACACCAGCGCCGCGACGCCCTCCAGCTCCTCGTGACGGCAACCCGTCACGTGCGCGACGTGATTCGCCAGATGCTCGACGATCACCTTGCGCCGCGCGTTCGCGAGCGCGAAGTGGCGCCGGAAATAAGCCCAGCGATTCGCCCCGTCGCATTCTTCGATGAGGTGTTTCTCGGCACTCTGCCAATCGGGGAAAAGAAACGCGACAAAAGCCAGATCGGCCCGTGGCATGAAATAGAGATCCTGCACCGCCACCTGTTCCGCCGCCGTCAGCGCGGGCATCTGGCTGAGCTTGGCGATCACGGCCTCATCGAAGAGGGGTACTTGGATCCACAGTTGGGCCGGGCTCACGCTGGTGTCGTACTGAAATGGGCTGCCCGGCGGCGAATTCCATAGGGCGGTCGAGCCGGCGAGCGACGCTCGGTATTGCCTCTGCGTCAGGCTCACCGAAAAGCCCGACGCTTCGAGCACGTGCGGGAAAAAATGCTGGCCGATCGACAGCAGCGGGTCCTGCCCGCTTGCGGGCGCGTAGCCAAACTTGTGGCGGAACTCGGCCACGAGCCGAGGCCACGTCCACTCACAGACCTCCTCCTCGCGAACCTCGACCGCCAGGAGTGCCTCGCGGAGTTTCCAGAGTGAGTGATGCTCGTCATTCTCGGGCAGGTCGAGCGGAAACGTCAGCGCGTCCTCCGGGTCCTGGAGCGGGAATGGGTCTTCGGAATCCTGGGGATGTTCCGCGTTGAAGAGAAAGAGCAATTCTCCCTCTCGGAAACTCGACCCGCAAATCTTGGCCAGCACTTCCGCGAACCGGAGCGTGCAGGTCGGCCGGCTGTTCCAGGTGTCCGTCGTCACTTGGGGGTTGAAACCGGCGAGTCGGGAGAGAGCGTCAAGGTTGTCGGCCAGATGCGCAACGGCCTCATGGTGCGGGCGCTGGCAGCCGTACCTCCGCCTGGCGTCGGACTCAACCCCTTCGAGCAGACGGCCCAACGCCCACTTCCACTTCTTGGCGCCGATGCCGCCCCAGAGCGCAAGCAGGTGGGTGCGATCGGCCCCGGTCGTTCCGGTGGTGTGGTCGCCGTGATCGACCAGCGGCAGGTGGAAATAGTCGCGCAACATCTGGAAAGCGGCGAGTTGCCGGATGAACTCGGGATTGATCGCGCCGGTGCTCCCGAACAGGGCCAGGAACTGGCAGATGTCCGCGAGGTGGGCAAACGAATACCCATCCCCGCAGTGCTCTTTCAGTTTCCGCCAGAGAAGGATGAAGACCGCCAGTTGGCCGAGAGCCTGCGCAGGATCCTTCGGCGTCACGAACTGAATCGTGTAGTTCGCCAGGCAACAAGGCTCACAGTCGGGAAACGACTGAGCGTTGCGAGCGTCGGAATCACGGTTGACGCTGGTGAAGGTGACGAACCCCGACTTCCACAGCTCGAGAAACTCGCAGTAGGTCAGGCAAGTCCGACTCAGAAACTCCGGCAGGATGACCACGGTATTGGTCCAAGTGTTATCGCCGCCGGACGAGGCAAACCCGTAGAGCTCCCAGGTTGGCACCGCACGGGTTGCCTGCGAGACATTATCATCCACAGGCTTCCCGCAAGGCTGCGGTGATGTTCCCTGGAAAAGCATTGTGTACTCTTCACGAGTAATGCCCAGATATTCGATCGCCGTCCCGATGCGCACCGGGTAACGCCGAAGATAGGATTGGAATCCCGCGGGTGGGCTTGTCGGATCCAGAACGAACTCTGTGATGCACTTGCGAAATGTTCGCATTTCTTCAAAACGGCTCGTCCGGAATTGGCGCAGGTAGGTTCGTGATACATCGAGCGCCTGCGAATACGGCAGATGGCACGACGAGAAATCGACTTTCAGATTGTTGAAGACCAGCGGCTCGACGGCCTGGTTTTCCTTGGTGGGTATCGCGGGAGTCGAGTATTCAGGGAGCGCGGCGAAAATCTTGGCGGGGTCGTGGCAAGCGCGGTCGTCCGCCCTCGAACAATCGTCTTTTTTGCACAGGGCGTATCCAGCGAGTTGATCGGCCGAAGTGTTATAAATCGTTCCGCTGGGCGGGGACTGGCTCGAGCCGGCGGGAGGAGGCTGGGTCGCGCCCAAGTACTCGAGGCACTCGTTGACGATGTCGATCAGGGGCAGCGGCGTCTCGAGGTTGGCGCAGCTTGCCAGCAGGTTGGCGAGCGGCCCGCGCCGGGCCGCAACGGCGACGCCCAGCGTGGTGTGTCCGCTCGCCGGGGCCGCGGACGGGTCTTCACAGGTCGAGGCTTCCGACAGGTTGAGCAGCTCCTGAAGATACTTCGCCGGCCCGATCGGCGAGATGGAGCGTGGCGGGAGGCAGTTGGTGAGCCGTCCCTGGGAATTGATGGGCTGGAACGTGCCGTTGCCCTCGGTCGTGGCTGCCGGCACCGGGGGGATCCCGCCCGCCGCCTGGTAAAGCGAATTCGTCGAGGTGTTGGCGTAGGGGTAAGCCACGGTACCCGTGAGCGCCTGCTGAAACTCCTGCGGAGTGAGTGCCGTGATGTCCTTGGCGAAGCGGAAGCCCCGCGCGAAGAGCGCTTCCATCACCGAGAAACTCAGGCTCGGCTCGATCGGTGTCATACCCGCCGGGGCGACGTTCGGAACGTTGCTCGCGATCTGCCAGAGCTCGTTGATCGAGATGAACGCCTGCGCGAGCCAGGCCTGGGCCGCCGGATCCGGCTGCGCCGAGAACACGGTCTGGACCGCCGTCTCGAGCTGGGACTGCGTGAGCGTCGTGGTTCCAAAGACAAACGGCCCGCCGGGATAGTCGGCGACCGCCTGCGCGATCAGGTCGTATTGGGGCGGGTTGAACGTTGGCGGCCCGCCGACGTCGGGAGGGGAGCTCGGATTGGGAACGGAGGAAACCGTGAAGAATTGCTCAACGGTTCGGATGAAGGCGCGGATGCGCGTGGCGATATACCCCGTCGTCGACGCAATGGACGAGGTGGCGGCGGGATTGCCGGGTTTAGTGAACGGCGGCAGCCAGGTCGGGTTGTTGTTGAAGAACGTCGTCCATTGTGCCGCCGTGACCGCCTTGAGGGTGGCGACCGTCGGGTTGGCCGTCATGGTCACCAACATGTTCTCGATCTGGGAGGCCAGTGTGCCCGACGAGGTATTGGCGCCTTGTGTCAAGGCAGCCAGCACGAGCTCGAGGTAGCCGCGCTGCTGGTCCGGCGGGGCAAGATGATTCCCCAGAATCGACCAGATCTGGTCGTCTTGAGTGGGTTGGTAGGACTGACCGGGTCCGGGTATGGGGCTCGCGTTGACGGCGAGCCACGCCGTTACGAGCTCAACGAGCGGGCCCGAGGAGGGCATGGTGAGCTTCGGACTGCTGCTGGTGGCGGAAGTCACCCCCAGAGCGGTGAGTCGCCGGGCCGCTTGAATGGAATTGATGCCGGGCGCGGTGGTCGAGCTCTGGAACTTCTCGGTGTCCGAGATGACGTTCGCCTGGACGGCCGCGTTGATGGCCACGAGCAGGCGCTCGACCGTATCGCCGGTGCTGGTTTGGTACCGGACGTCCGCGGTCGTGCTCTTGTCGAAGTTCGCGCCCAGCGCATAGAAGAACGCCGCCGGGACGCCGAAATTGATGCCGCCCGGGGTACCGAGCCCCTGGAGGAGGACCTCGGTTTCGACCGTCGCCGAGGTGGTCGGCAGCTCGGGGTCAACGGGGAATTCCAGCAGGGCCTCGGTCGCGTTGAGGCTTTGCAGCTCGCAGAGGCTTCGCAGCTCGCAGTAGACCGCCGCGGACGCCGCCACGACGAACTTCGTGAGCCGCTCGGCCGTCGCGTTGCGGGTGGAATAGAAGCTGTTCAGCGTCCCTTCGAACTTCTGACGATCCTGTTCCAAATTGCTGCCGGTGGAGTTGGAACTCGAGCCCGTGGCCGGGGGAATGGTGTAGAGCGACTCCAGCGGATCGGGGAGCGGCGGCAGGTTGTTCTGGTTGCTCCAGACGATCTCGTAAGCGAGCCGCGTACACTGGGCCGTGTTTTGCCACAGGGCTTTGATCGCGACCCCGCTCAGAGTGGTGTCGGCCTGCTGCACTTGCTTCATGGCGCTGATCAGGCCATCGAACGGCGGCGCCGAACCATCGCTCGGGAGCGACAGATTGATCGGGGTCGTCCCGGGCGGCGGGGGGAGCGTGAGGTAGAGGCTGGTAGCGCTGGTCGGGAGGGCTTGATACTGATCGGGTGTCGGCGGATCACCGGGACTCACGACCACGTTGTAAAAGGGGTTGTTCACGGCAATCTGTTCGGTGCGACGGTTGGCCACGAGGGCGATATTGAGATACTCCGGAGGCGGTGGAGGCGGTGGAGGCGGCGCGTTCAACGGGAGGATGGCCGTGGCGACCGAAGCGGGAATGAACACGTTGACCGTGAACCAAGGGACTTGTATCGGTAGGGACTCGACATGCTGAACGATCCCCGAGCTCAGGGGGAACGTGAACGTCACGGATTGGCCTGTCGACAAGGAGCCGATCAGGGCTTGAGAGAGCGTGACGATGGTCTTCGTCGACGACCACTGGACCTCGGAGACCGTTGTACCCGGGGCGATGACACCAGCCTGCGGGCTGATCATCATGCCGAACGCGATTCCTGGCGTTGAGCCGAAGGTGAGCTGAGTGGGTGTGCTCGGGTTCGTAATGGTCACCGAGAACGAGAGAAAGGGCGGGTTCAACGTAAACGTGATGGGAGTGCCCGCCGTCGGGGCGCTGGGCATGGGCAGGGACAGGGTGATCGACGTCGAGTTAATGACGCTCGCGACGGTCGTGCCGGCCGGGGGGATGTCGCTCCCCGTGGACGTGACCGTCATTCCGACTGTGATGCCGTCTGTCGATGGGAACAGCAAGACCGTGGTCGGGTCGCTCGGCGCCGGCGCCGGCCCTGACGTTTTCAGCGTGAACGATAAGGGTGGAGGGCTCGGGCTCCATGGGTTCGCGACGGGAGTCTTGCAGATGAACGACGCCAGCGTACCCCGGGTCACGTATGTCGTCAGGTTGGTGTTGAGCGTGACCTGCGTCGCCTGGACGTCGGAAACCTGTATGCCCGAGGAGGAGCTGGATGTGAAAATGCTCGCGTTCTGGGGGTCAGACGGACTGTACAGATACGAGCCGCCCGGTATACCGTCCGTGGTCTCGAATGTCAGGGTGTTTCCACCCGCGGCCACTGCCTTGATGATCGGCCTTGACACCACCATGAGGTAGGGGTCCGACGAGCCGGGGTTCTGGTAGACGATCAGCGGGGAACTGTACGCCACGCCGGTGAGCGATGTTGGCGTCGGGCTGCCGGGAGACGGGGTAACCTGCATTGCCTGGAGCAGGAGGTCCTCCAGATATGTGACGAATGTGGCTGGGTCGATCGGCGATGCCGGAACCAGGCGGATCACGAGATAGCCGTTGGACATTGTGGGTTTTCCTTGTGTTGGCTCGCGTCAATCAGCTTGAAGGTTGATTTGCCTTGATGTCGGTTCCGCTTCCGCGTGTTCGGGTCTGTCTGGCGTGCGTCATCGAACAAATGGAGCGCTCGGTGCTGGGAAAGGTGAGCGTCGCCGGTCTGATCCAGGCGGACATGATGGGGGCGCCCGTGGTGGCCAGACTGAAGTCGGGACTGTCGGGGACTTCGATGTAGCTTTGGCGGCCGTCGAAATGCAGATAGGCATTGCCGCTGTTCATCGTGGGGTCCCTCGTCTGATTCACGCTGCTGCCATTGCGAGTGAGCAGGCTCACGGGCGATCTCGAGAGGGCTCTGCCTCATCACTCCCTCAGGATCGGCTCACGGTTCCGTTCCGCTCCCGACTTCCCCTGATCTCGGAAATGAGAACTGACACCGGTTTTCCCTCGTTGAGATTGATCCCGCCACCGTTAGTAAACGCTTTGATGCCTCGAATGCCTCTACTCGAACCTAGAATTTCGTGTCGTGAAGGGCTAAGACGGACGATCGCACAACCCAGGGTCACGCCTTTCCCGACCGTGCACGCCTTGGGCTCGTGCTAAGTCTCAGCCCTGGCCGTCTACTGGAATCCAAGTCGCGCTGTAGATAGCTCCGGTATGAGCCCCCGCCGTATCCGGAGCGATATCCTGCGTGAGCAGGTACTCCGCGACCAGGCCATCCTGGGGAACCGTGTCGGTCGCGTAGAGGCCGGCCACCTCCGCGTCGGTCAGAGTGCGGTTCCAGACGCGCACTTCGCGGATCTCGCCCTCGAAGAAGCTGTTGAAGTCGCGAGTCCCGATGCGCATCGGGGCCGTGCCGCGTTGGGGCTGAATCCTCCCCCGGTAAACGTCGCTGGCGATGGGTGCTCCGTTGATGAAGATGTAGGTTTTCGCGGAATCCGCCGATCCCACAACGTGGATCCAAACCCCAACCTGGATGGGATTGTTAGGGTCCTGGTAGTAGCTGCCGACACCCAGGCCGCCATCGAGATTGAACACGTAGAAACTGATCCGGTTTGCCCTGCCGTCCGTGTTGTCCAGGCTGTACATCCGGAAGACCCACTCCTGCTGTCCGGTTTCGCTTTTTCCGAGCCAGTGGACGTAGGCTTTGGACAGATCAACGCCTTTGCCCTCGGTACTCGGAAAGGTCAGTGTCGACGGCCTGATCCAGGCGGACACGGTCAGGGCCCCAGTCGTCGTGAGGCTGAAGTCAGGACTGTCCGGGATTTCGATGTAGCTTTGATAGCCATCGAAATGTAGGTAGGAATTGCCGCTGTTCATCGTGGGGCCCTCGTTTGACTGTCACCGCTGCCATACCGATTGAGCAGGCTCACGGGCGATCTCGAGAGGGGTCTGCCTCTTCTCACTCCCTCCAGATCGGTTCCCGGTTTCGTTCCGCTCCCGGCTCCTTCTGATCTCGGAAATGAGAACTGACACCGGTTTTCCTCCCGAGAGGGCTCTGCCTCATCACTCCCTCAGGATCGGCTCCCGGTTCCGTTCCGCTCCCGACTCCCCCTGATCTCGGAAATGAGAACTGACACAGGATTCTCTTCTCACTCCTCACGGATTGGCCCCCGGTTCCGCTCCGCTCCCGGGTCCTTCTGACCTCGGAAATGAGAACTGACACCGGATTCTCCCTGCCATTCCGACTGAGGAGGTTTACGGGCGATCTCGAAAGGGGTCTGCCTCTTCTCATTCCTCACGGATTGGCCCCCGGCTCCTCTCCGCTCCCGGGTCCTTCTGACCTCGGAAATGAGAACTGACACCTGTTTTCCCCCACCGGTTTTCCCCTATCAGCAAAGCAGCCGTTGATCGGACTATCTCATGCGTCGAAGCTGGCCTCCGTTTTCGTTGTATGTGCTGTCATCCTCGTGGAAAAAGACCATGAGAAAAGCAGTCGCGGGAGCACCGATAATTCTGCCGACAATCGCAACCGCGGCGAATGCTCCGAGGTCATTTTCGTTGCTGACGGACGTGGCCATTCCGACGACAAACAAACCGGTGCCAACGGCGTTGGCGACACCGCCACCCGCACGTGGCGCGCCGACGGGCTTCACTGGCGGCTCCGACGCCGGCGGCTCGACCTTGGGCGGCTCCAGCGGTTTGGGAGCGGCCGGAGCCGGCTCTGCCTCCGGTGTCGGAGTCGCCGCGGGAGGAGGCGGTGCCTGGACCTCGGGTGCTGGGGGTTCCCCGGGCGCCGACGGTTGAGAGGGCTCACCCGCATTCGGTTGGGGTCTGTTCTGGAAATCGCGAAGCCTCTGGCCGGGAGATCCTGGCTCGGTCGAGTTCTTCTGGCCATGGGGGGATCCTTTCGGTATCCCTCCCTTGACCCCACCCTGAGTCAAATAGATGTTGTCGGGGTCCAGTATGTTCTGTGGATTGGCGGCGGCATCGTCGAGGTGCTCAAGCTGCTGTGTTGGGTCGGGCGGTTTGCCCACCTTGAGCGCATCTAGGTTCTCTTTAGTGTAGATCGAGGACGACCCACCGGGCTTCGCCTCATTCTGGTAGAACTTCCCCCGCACCGCGTCGTAAATGCGGCGAGCATATCCGAGCCTAGAATTCAGATTGAAGCGCTTGTTGATTTGCCCTGGCCCGTTGGGGAGGCTCGCGACTTTCTGTTTGAAAGCCGCGAGCCGATCGCCCGGGGCCAAGTCGGGAAACTCTCTCTCGAGGACGGAATCCACGGCGTCATTCCAATTCTGCCTCGCTTGCTGATTCTCCATGAGCATCTTCTCAGGATTCGATTTCACGGAGTAGGGTTCATTGCTCGGTGCGGTCTTCTTCGCGTCGGTGCCCGACGGATCGCGAAAATTGATGGGGCTCAATTTTGCATATACATAGAGATTTGTCCCATCAACCATTCCCCCTGGGTCACAGGCCGTCCACCTCCCCAGCCACGGTGCATAATAGCGAGCTTGATGGTGGTACAGGCCGCTCTCGTCGTCGCGTTCCTGGCCGGAGAAACGATAGCGTTTGCGACTCACTTGAGCGTAGCTTCGCCCCGCCTGGAAGGAGGTACTGCCGTAGGCGTAGTATTCCTCGTAAGAAATGATGGCCGCGTTGTCGTCGAGTTCAAGCACGGCCGAGCCAAGATGATTGTCCAGTTGCTGCCGTATAACAGGGCTGGGAGCTGCCTCGGGCTCCGAGACATCCAGGGTCTTTGTCTCGACGATGGCGACCCGTCGCTTGTCGTCCATCACATGCAGGGTTTCGCGTTCGAGCGTCATCGCCCCGACACTGTCGAATTCTGTGTACACCTCTAAGCCACCGAGATAGAGGCGCTCCTGCATCCTCGACCCAGACGCTCGCTCAGTTACTCTGCGCACGCGCTGTCCTGTCGAATCGTAGACGTAGTACGTCGTCTCACCCCTTCCCGCGTGGACCTCCTGGCGGCGGATGGCATGAAGCTGTTCTTTGAAATCCCAGTACATGCCCGGCAGATGAGGCATGCGGGTCATGTTGCCGGCGGGGTCGTAGGTGTAGTGCTCCACGTCCTGGCCTACCCGCGTGCCCGTGAGACGGTTATTCGCCGGTCGGGGATGCCCTTCGTCGTAGGAGTAACTCCGCGACCAGTGCCCGTCCGGGGCCGTGTGAAGGAGCCTGAGGATGTTGCCTACACCATCGTATTCGTATTGCTCGCGATAGCGGTGCATTGCGTGGCCGTCGGATGGGATCGGCTGATGCATCCGGGGTGAGTCGTCGAAGGTCGTTTGGGGCCGGCCGGGCATGCCGGCATGCTCACGACCGTCCGCGGAGATCAGGCGATAGATCGCGTCGTAGACGTACTCATTGCTCGGCGAAACGACGTGGTTCTTGAAAAAGATCGTTTCCTGCGCGTCGTCGCGAATGGAGGTGATGTTGCCGACAGGGTCAAATGTGTATTTCAGATCCTGAAGTCGAGCGTGATCCTGTTTTCGGATCGTCAGAAGGCGGGTGATATGGAACGTCAGCGGGTCATACGTATAGCGAGTGACGGCGCCATTGCCGAATTCGATGATCTCGCGCTGGCCCTTGGCGTTGTAATTGATGTACGTCACGAAAGGCGTCGGCTCGTCCGCTCCGCGGATGTTCACAGAGAGAGATTCGAGCAAGTTGGCTTCGTTGTACTTGGGTCGAGCCACGCTCCCATCGGGTGTGGTCAGAGTGATCGGCCGGTTGAGGGCATCGTAAGTCGTGGCGCTCGCGAAGACCTTGTCTTCGAGCTCGGGCGACTGCGACCAGTTCACGTCGTTCTTGTAGTCTTCGAGCAACTGGCGCGAGCTGGTGAGCAAGTTTCCTTTGAAATCGTACCGGTCGTTGGTGACGATCCCCGCGCCATCGAACTGGCGGAAGACCTTGCCTCTCAAGTTCAGCGCCTGGTCGTTGGGTTGCCCCTCGCCGTAGACGATTCGCTCGGCGAGGAGCTCGGCCTCGTCGCCCCTGCGGACGTGAAGATTCCTCGGACGGTGCAGCGCGTCGTACTCGTGCCGCACACGATACTCGCGGCTGTCCCACGCGAGCATCAGCTTGCCTACGGCGTCGTTCAACATCCACCGCGCGCCGGCATCAACGCTGATCTGGCGCAGGCGAGTGCTCAGCATGTCGTAGACGTAACGCATGACGACGCGCCCGAGGGCGTCGATGACCGCGCGCTGGTTGCCTTCGATGTCCAGCTCGGTGCGGGTGGCGAGATGTTCCTCGACCGGCACGCCCGCGCGTTCGAACCGGTTGTGCGCGATGGTGAGGAACGTTCGGCCCAGCGTATCGAAATAGGCGACGCTTGGCGTGTTCGCATGCACGGACGTCTTGATGGCCGCTTGCTGTTCGTCCTTGCCGAGCTGGCCCTGGCTGCGCTGATCGTACCAGGTCGGCAAGTAGTCTGAGGCCGGCAGGTTCCGGAAGAAATCGCCAACGTCCGGATCCTGCGCGGGGTTTGTCTGCAACACCGTATCGTTGACATCCCAGGTCGCTTGTCGCCAGGGGTCGAAGACCACTTTCTCGTAGGTGTTGTTGGGGTGAAGAGTCGCGACGACACGCTCCACCGGGTCGTAGAACAATATCGAGCTCACGCCGACGACGTTGGCGAATTCGAACGCGTGCGTTGCGGTGAAGAAAGGCTCGTACTGGCGGACGGGATTCCCCTTGTTGTCGAGGATCTTCCATCCGCTGCCGACCCAGCGCGGGTTCACGTCCGGGCCGCCGTCGGCGATGGGACCGGGCTCGGCCTGGATCTTCTTCTGGATCTCACGCCCGAAGCCATCGGAATACGAAAACGAGTGCTGCACTTTGGAGTGCTGGCCCGGTTTCAGGTCCGCCACGTGTGTCTCGCGAGCCAGCGTGTAGACGGCCGCCGGCTGGGGCTGCTCGTCGTCGCGAGTGCGGTCGTAAGCAAACACGTCGTAGACGAGGCGCGTGGTGGCCTGCTGCAAGATCGCGTGAGGATCGCGGAGCGGATCGGCGAGATGCTCGAGAATCGTGGCCCGGTCAAGGTCGGCGTCGAACCCATCCAGCGTGTCGCCGGCGTACTGGCCGTGCTTGCCCATCACGGCCGTGCCGACGACCATCCCCAAGGCATCGAAGGCGACCTCGGAACGGTTCCGGTTTGCGTCGATCTTGCGCCACGGAGCGATCATTCGATAGTCGATCTCCGCCCGGACTGTGTTGCCGATTGCGTCGCGGACCTTAACGGGCATCAGGTCGTGTGGGTCGTAGGCGACCGTGGTCGCGTTATCAAATGGGTCGAGAAACCGGCGCGCGAGGAAGAAATGCCGGCGCGCCTGCTCCAGTTCTATCCTCGCGTCGCATGCCTGGGGCGCGTAGTAAACACGCCCAGAGGAGATCCACCACCGGCCGTCGCCGTCGAGGTCGGCATACCTGCCCTCGTGGTGGAGCGCGTGCGGCACGTCGGGAATAAGATCCTCAGCCGGGTCGTCGCGGCGGTAGACCTGGGCGAGCAAGCCTGGCGTGAAGGCGAGCTTGTACCTTTGACCCGGCAGCGCGAGCGGTTCGGCGACGCCGAGAGGCAAGACCCGGTCGAGCCTGTCGGCGCGGTAATAGCTCCGATTCTCGTCGATCAAGCGGCGGTAGGGGGCGTCGCCTGTGGCTCCCAGCGCATCGACGTCCTCATAAGGCAAGTCGTGCTTGCCGTCACTGGCGCGAGCGACCTGGATGGCAAGCTCCTCGAAGCGAAACAGGTTCGTGATCCCCGGTTGACTGGATGAGGGTACCAGATGGATCAGCTCGTATGTCCGCGATTCGGCGGGAAGGGGGGTTCGGTATGCATCGGGCTCTCGCACGGCGTTCGTATAGCCGTTTTCGGTGAACGTGAGCAGGATCTGATGCTGCTTGGCGCGGTCTACATCGGTCAAGAGCGGAGAGCGGTCCGCGAAGCGGCGGCCGTAGCCGATCGCAACCGACTCGAGCACGTTTCCGTAGTCGTCGACTTTGAGCGTGACGCTGTGGCTAACGCGCGGGTCCGCGAGTTGCACGCCGTCGATATCGTACAGCTTCCGCTCGTAGTGGAACGTCACTGACTCGCGTTCGTGAGTGAAGAAGACGGCGTGCCGGTTGTCGAGGCGCGGCTGGAGGGGGATGATGGTCGCGTTGCTCTCCACGACGGAGTAGGGCCGGCCCGACTCCTCCGTGCCGTCGAGGGCATAGACCTCCTGGCGGAGCATTGACCCCTTGAGGGCGCGCGCGGCCTCGCGGGCTTCTTCGGCGGTCAAGAGGTCGGGGAGGATCGTGTCGTCGAGCTCCATGGCCGCCAGCGGATTGGGCTCGCCGGGAGCGTGCGGCGGCGTGGGCTCGCGGTAATACTCGTGCGCGAGGTGGCGCGAAACGCGGCCGATTCCCAGGAACAAGCCGGTGTGGAACCAGGTCTTGGTCAGCACGGGGGGCACATTCGAGGCGCGGTCCTCGTTGGTGCCAACGGGGAACGCGCCGGTCTGCGTCAGGGCGCCGAATTCCTCGGTGTCGAGCCGGTCGAGCCGGCCGAAGCCGCGAAACTCGCGCTCGGGCCCGTCAAAATACCCGTCGTGATAACTGTAACTCGTCACGAAGCGGTTGCCGCTGATGAAGTCGTACGTCTCGACCCGCTTCACCACGTGAACGGGGAACGCCAGCGGTGTGACCCACGGGGTTCCGGCCGCCTTGTCGGCCAGGTAAAACTCGGTCGACGACGCGTACTCGATGACGGTCTCCGCGCCCAGGTTGTTGCGCACATGCTTCAGCAGATGCGGCTTCTGGCCGAGCATGAGATCGACGTAACGCAACGGGCGCGACGAATCGCCGGGCAGCGGCGACGACCAGACCAAACAGGCCGTGCCGTGACCCAGGAAGTCCACCACCGAGATATCGGTGAGGTTGTCTGCGGCGGGGAAGCTTCTAAGAACGCGCGCGTCGGACAAGCGGTTGCCGGCCTCGTTGAGGTAGATGTGAATGTGGTCGCGGCCGAGATAGATGATGTCGGTCGGGCCGGAGCCGTCCGTGTCGCCCAGCCGGACTCGTTTCTGATCGAAGAGGTCCGGGTCGTCAAACCACGGTGCGTTGTCCATCGTCACCTTGGGCCCGAACCGCCCGTAACCCACGTTCGGCCAGTAGCAGACTTCGCCAATGCGAATGCGCACGAGATCCAGCAGGCCGTCGCCGGACATATCGGCCGTGTAGATGGACTGGGTGCCGTCGGCGAACACCAGCCGCGGCCCCTTCTCCTCATCGAGGGAGACGTGGACACGAACCGCGTCGCCGAAGCCCTCCATGCAGAGCGAACGGTGCCACGTGAATGCATCGTCCTGCGTGATCAGCACGTCGGTGAGTCCGTCCCCCGTCACGTCGATGAACTTGAGGTTCGGGTCATTCCAGTTGCGAACGGGAAGGGAACGGAACGGGCGGAACGGTCCCCAACCGCCGCCGAGAGTACGCTCGTAAAACCCCGGCGCGGGCGGCGAGAGTTCCACCAGAGCCAGGTTGCCGTCTCCGGCCAGATCCATGAACTGCTGGCGGCCGCTACCGATCGCGGCCAGTGATGGCCGTCGCCGGATGACTTCCGTCGTCCCTAACCGGCCGTTGCTCAGGTTGGGCTTGTAGAACCAGGCGTCTCCCTGTTCGGAGAGCACGCCCGAGATTCCCTCGCCGTCGAGATCGATCCAGCGATACCGGTCGCCGTCGATTCCTCCCGGCAGGTTTGCCACGCTGCGAGGGTCGACATCCTTCACCTCGTAGCCCTGGTACTCCGGATCCTCCAGGGGGCTCGCCGTGTAGGTCAGTTCGAGCGCCGGCAGAGACTTCTTGAGGTAGCGGCCGTCGGACTGGAGGCGGTAGCCGGATTGGGTGACGCGCGTGATGAAGGAGCCGATCGGTTTTTCGCGGTACTCGAATTCGGTGGACCGGACGAGGTACTCGGCGGTCTCCAGCTCGTCGGGAAAATGATGAAACATGAGCACCCGCCGACACAGCCGGTAGGTGCGGATCTCGAACCCGGAGCGGTAACTGGAAAATGGGTCCTTGCGGGCCGGCCAGCAAGAGTCCGTTGGTTGGGCGGCGGATACCCGGGCGAAGATTCGACCCTCCTCATCCGGCGGCTCTTGCTGGTAGTGTTCGTCGCCATAGTCGAAGACCACCTCGAACATCCATTCGGCGGTGTCGAAATCGGGTCGTCCCGTGTGCGGCTGGCGAAAGCTGGGCACGGCGGGGTCGAGCAAGAGCGGCCGCCGATTGCCATAGAGGATGCGCTTCAGATACCGGTTTGCCGTGCGGACCCGGTTTCGCTCATTGGCCGCTGTCAGGTCGACCCCGTGATCGTTTTCCGCCGCATACTCGTAGATGATCGCATTGCCCTTGTCGTCATAACTCTCGCTGATCAGCCAGCTAAAGACGTGATCGGGATTGGCGGGATCGGCGATGCGCGACAGGTCATCCAGGCCGTACACGGTCAGGACATTGTCTTTCGACAGCGAGCGCCAGTGAACGTCGCCATCGTCGATGCGCGTCCAGCGCTCGATCCGCGCGAATAACCCTTCGATGCGTGGGCGATATCGCTTGACGAGGTAACCATCCCGCTCGGACTCAATCTCGACCCATTCCCCCAGGCCGTTGAGCTCGAAGACGGGCACCAGGTCCTCGGCGTTGGACAAGATGAAGACGTCGGATTCTTCGCTGTCTCGATACCGGGGAAGGCCCAGGTCCGTCTTTCGGGTAATGGACGGCGACGACAGACTCCAGCCCATCCCGAACGATCCGATGCCCGTGCCCGAGTCATAGGACAAGGAGAGCTGCGGCCCGAAGCCCAAACGTGCCGGACTGAGCGCGATCGGTATCATCATCGTTCCCGTGCCGTTCACCAGGTTCGTCGTGAATTTCTCTCCAATGTCGCGAATGGCTCCGCCCCCCTTGGGCAGGGTGGGCTGGGGGGCCGTGAATGGCGACGCGTCCGTGCCGGAACCGTTGTTATCCGTGGGTGCGGGAGTTGGAGTTTCGGCCATGATTCCCTCTGCTTCAAAGTTGTACTACCAGAAATGAGACGCCGAGGCCCTCGGCGTGTGTGATCGCCGGAGCCACTCTCGATCCCAGAAACAGCCCGCTCTTCGACCCCGCGATCTACCAGCCCTCTCGACCGGAACACCTGTTCTTCAGGTCCACGACCCATCTGTCCCGACATAAGACCGGGAGTTCCGCCCCTGGCTGTGATCTGTCTCTGTCCTCGTAACCTGATTCCCTGATACTGACTCGATATCAGGACAAGAGCTTGACTCTGGTTGTCACGAACTTCGAGCACTGCCTTGGGCAAGAGAAGTAAGTGATCTGCTGTGGCATTGGTCTACTTCGGCTTGATCGTCGAACCCGGCTCGACAAGCCGATGCACGCGTCTATAGCTGGAAATGAGCTTTTGAATTTGCTTCGGATCGATCGCCACGCAATACCACAGACTTGAGCAAAGCGCTTATTTTGATCAAGCCTCACCGTGAATAACAAGTAGGTGCATCCTTTTTTTGCAAATGTCCTCAAGCCGATCGGTGGCGTGACGAT
>Ga0074044_10001264_pt1 | contig 23169 bp, 24 predicted proteins | sample BogForMeECP23OM1_FD_94443 | JGI IMG/M metagenome (GOLD analysis project Ga0074044, IMG submission 94443) | Bog forest soil microbial communities from Calvert Island, British Columbia, Canada - Bog Forest MetaG ECP23OM1 | ecosystem: Environmental > Terrestrial > Soil > Wetlands ... | reverse complement strand
AGGCTTGCTACTTCGATGTCGGTTCTGCCTATCCTGGTGGTGCAGCAGCTACCAAGGGTGGGGTTGTTCGCCCATTAAAAGGGATCGTGAGCTGGGTTTACACCGTCGCGAGACAGGTGTGTTACTTTTTGGCGGAAGTGCAAGGGTCTCTGACGAGAAGGTTCCCACAGTACGAGAGGAACGGGGAATCGGCGCCTCTAGTCCATCAGTTGTCTGGCAAGGCATCGCTGAGCAGCCACGCGCTAAGGGATAAGGGCTGAAAGCATCTAAGCCCGAAACCCTCTCGAAAACGAGAGACCTTCAAGGACATTCGTAGAAGACGAGTTCGATAGAGCCGGGGTGTACGCAGAAAGCCTTCGGGCGATCTGTTCAGCCCGCGGCCACTAACGTCCGCAGCTACGCATACTGGATCCGTTTGACAGTTACGCAGAACGCGTGTGGTTCTTTTTTTTAGAACCCCGAAAACTCCCCTCTCAGCGCAGCGTCTCCCGATCGGCAGGGGCGCTCGTAGCGAGGGTCCGAACCGCGTGCCGGCAGGCTGGACGAACGACGGGCGCTCGGGCGCCCCCGCGCGCGCCAAAGAAACCGTTATCATCGAACCGCCCGATTCTCGGGACGCCACGTCGCCGGGTCCCGCTCTGTGAAGGTAGTGATTCCTGCCGCCGGTCTGGGGGTGCGTTTCCTTCCCGCGACCAAGAGCATGCCCAAGGAGATGCTCCCCGTCGTCGACCGGCCGGTCATCCAGTACGTTGTCGAGGACGCGGCCGCCTCGGGCTCGGACGACGTGCTCATCGTCACGGGACGCACGAAGCGCGCGATCGAGGACCATTTCGACCAGAACCCCGAGCTCGACCACGTCGCCGACCTTCCGGTTCTAGCCGACCTGGAGGCGCTTGCCGAGAAGGTCCGCCTCCATTTCATCCGCCAGCGGGCTCCCCTCGGCCTCGCGAACGCCGTCGCCTACGCGGAACGCCACGTCGGCCGCGAGCCGTTCGGGGTCCTCCTCGGCGACACCATCAACGTCTGCGACCCCCCGCTCCTTCGCCAGCTCCGTAACCGGTTCGATGCCCTGGGCGGGAAGAGCAGCGTGCTGGCGATCGAGACCGTTCCCGACGAGAAGGTCGGCGACTACGGGATCGTCGGGGGACCGGAGGTCCAGCCGGGAGTGGTCGAGATCCAGACCCTGGTCGAGAAGCCGACCCTGGTCGAGGCACCCAGCCGTCTCGGCATCACCGGTGCCTACATCCTCACGCCCGGGATATTCGACGCGATCCGGGAGACAGCCCCCGGCCGGAACGGAGAGGTCCAGCTCACGGACGCCCTCGCGCGGCTGGCGCGCAAGGAGAAGGTCTACGGAGTCACGTTCCAGGGCCGCCGCTACGATATCGGGGACCGGTTCCTCTGGCTGAGGACGAACGTCGAGTTCGCGCTCCGCGACCCCGAGCTGGGAGACCGCCTCCGCGCCTACCTCGCGGAACAGAAGAGCTAGGACCGAACGCCCCCGCCGTGGGCGCCCGGCTCACGCGACCGGGATCTTCAACCATTCGGGGTTCGAGCGGGCCCAGGCGACCGTCGCCTTGAGACCGGCGGGAAGGTCCGTCCGGGGGGTCCATTTCAGTATCCGGGCGGCCTTGCGCACGTCCGGGATCCGGCGAGGGATCTCCTCGAACCCGGCGCCGAACGTCGTGCGTGGGTCTTCGTGCCGCGCCTTCAGGTCCGAACCGCACGCCTTCGCGGTCTCGCGAACCAGCTCGAGGATCGTGCGCTCGCGCGGATTGCCCATGTTGAACGTCTCGCCGACGGCCGCGCTCGAGTCGAGGGTTCGCAGGAGGCCTTCAACGAGGTCCCCGATGTACGTGAAGCAGCGTGTCTGGAGGCCGTCGCCGTAGATCACCGGCGGCCTTCCGTTCAGCAGCTTGTGCACCGTGATCGGGACGACGAACGAGGGCCTCTGGCGCGGACCGTAGATGTTGAACGGCCGGACGATCGTGGTCGCGACGCCGTACTGGGTGTGCGCGGCGTTCACGAGGTGCTCGCAGATACCCTTGCTCGAGGAGTAGCTCCAGCGGTCGAGCGAGGGGTCTCCCAGAACGCGGTCGGCGTTCTCCGCCCACGGGACCTTCGGGTTGCGCCCGTAGACCTCGCTCGAGCTGAGGTAGAGGCAGCGGGTGGCCGGGGTCTTCCGGCATGCGTGGATGACGGCCATCGTGCCCAGGACGCCGGACTCGATCGTGGTCATGGGAGTCCGATGGTACGAATCCACGCCCACCGTGGCCGCGGCGTGGACCACGGCCGAGGGTCGGCCCGAGAGCGCCTTCTCCACGAGGTTCGCCCGGGTCATGTCGCACCGGCGGTACGTGAATCCGGGACGGAGGGACGCCTCCCGAAGGTTGCCCGGTAGCTTCCCGGGCAGGTCGAGGGCGAGCACTTCCTCGCCCCGTGCGAGGAGCGCGTCCGTGAGATGGCTACCGATGAACCCGCCGGCTCCGGTCACTACGATCATGGGGGATCCGGTACGGTCACCTCAACGGACCAGCTCGGGAGTGGGCAGCGGGATGATCACGCCCTTGATCCGGCTCCCCCGGAGCGGGGCGAGCCTCGCCAGTATCTCGTCCTTCAGCCTCCACGCCAGGATGAGGACGCAGTCCGTGGGCCTCTGCTCGAGCGCCGACGGGTCGGTGATGGGGATGTGGGAGCCCGGCGTGACCAGCCCCTGCTTCAACGGGTTGTCGTCCACGATGTACTCGATCTGGTCGAGGCCGAACCCGCAGTAGCTCAGGAGCGTGGTCCCTGTAGAGGGAGCCCCGTAGGCCGAGATCGTCTGCCCGCTCGACCGGACCGCATTCACGGTCTTTCGGAGGCTCGTCCGGAGACCTTCCACCTGAGCACCGAACCGCGCGTAGGCGTCGAACCTGTCGAGGCCCGCGCGGACCTCGTCGGAGAGGGTCTTCGCTACCGAGGCCAGGGGTTCGCGGGTGCCCTCGCGCTTCTGGGCGAAGACCCGCAAGGAACCGCCGTACGCGTCGCTCCTCTCCGCGCGGAACACCACGAATCCGGCTTGGGCGAGCAGGTTCTGGAGCGAGTGGAGGGTGAAGCAGAACAGGAGCTCGTGGTAGAAGGTGTCGAACGCGACCTTCTCGGCGACATCGGGGAAGTACGCCCGACCTTCCAGGACGAGGACGCCGTTCGGCCGGAGCATCCGCTCCACCGACCGGAGCATGCGGACCGGGTCCCGGATGTGCTGGAGGACCTGGGTCGCGCTGATCACGTCCGCCGGCCCGTGCAGGGAGAGCACTTCGTCGGCTGCCGCGTCGTCGAAGAACCGGTTGATCGTGGGGACGCCGTGGCCCCTCGCGATCTCGGAGATCCTGGGAGACGGCTCCACGCCCACGAGCCCGCACCCCGGCGCGTGTGCGCGGAGGGAGCGGAGCAGGAGGCCGTCGTTGCTGCCGATGTCCACGAACAGCGCGTCCGGGCGGGGGGTGACCGTGCTGACGATGTCCGCCGCGAGGGCGCGGTAGTGGCGTTCGAGCGTCGCCCCGGTCGGCACGTAGGAGTAGTTGCGGTAGACTTTCTCGATCGCGGAGACGGGAGCGGGCTCGACGATCTGAACGAGACAGCAGCGCTCGCAGAACCCTATGTCGAGCGGGAACTGCTGTTCGTCGGGGATCTCCGCCGGTGCGATGAACGCGTTCCCCATCGGGAGCGACCCGAGCGACAGGAACGGGCGCACGCCCTCGGGGGCGCCGCAGACCCGACAGACGGTCCGCGCCGTGCCTGAGTGCTCGCGGAGGTCCGTCATGGAGGGCAGCGGTCCCGGTCGTCGCGACGTTCAGCGCAGGATAAGGCTACGGTGGCCCCGCTCGTTCTCCGGCCATTCGAGGACGGTCACGCCGGAGTCCTTCGACACGAGGACCGCCGAGCCGGATCGGACCGGAATGCCGCTCAGCGAGCGTGTGGCCGCAAGGTCGACGACGAGCGCCGCCACCGTGTCCGGGTTCAGCTGGCGGGACGAGTCCTCGGCACCGTAGAGGGTCGCCCGCATCTCGGTGTCCATGCCGCCCGGACAGACGGAGACGCAGAGCACACGGGTCTCGTCCACCTCCTTTGCTGCAGCGAGCGTGAGCGAAACGAGCGCCGTTTTGCTCGCGGAGTAGGCGGCAAGGCCAGGAACGGGGGCGAGCGCGGCCCGGGAAGCGATGTTGATCACCACGCCTCCCTCCGGCTGGGCGATCATCACGGGCAGAGCGCGCCGCATCAGGGAGTACGGGCCCAGCACGTTGGTGCCGAAACAACGTCGCGCGACCTCTTCCGAGGTCCCGGAGATCGGCGTGGGAGCGTTCGCGTACCCGGCATTGTTCACGAGCACGTCCAGCCGGCCGAACCGGGCGACCGTCTCGTCCATGAACGCGTCCACCGCCGCGGGATCGGAGACGTCGACCCTCCGGTGGAGCGACTCCCCGAGCCCCGGTGCCGTGGAGGAGGTCGAACACGTCACCACGCAGTACTTTCGTCCGACGAGCGCCCGCGTCACCGCGCGTCCGAGACCGCGGCCTGCCCCGGTGACGAGCGCAACCGGGACCGGCGCGGCCTTTCGCCCTCCGGCGACGCCCCGCTTCGAGGCGATCGAACGCGTCGCGCGCCTGCTCCCGTGACGGGTCTTGGGGACTCTCGTCATTCTGTCCGTCCCGGGGCCCGCCCAAGGCCGTTGTGGGGAGATCGATCCGGCGATACGCCCAACGCCACCACCCGAAGACCCGCCCGGGTTCGAACCGCGTGGGAGATCTCTCTTCGAAGGTCGACCAGGGTTGGCGTGCGCATCCGTTGCGTCCAGCGGTCCGGCCATCGCCGGTACTGCGGCCAGTCGGTCTGGAGCACCGCAAGGTCTGCTCCTCGCAGCGCGCCTTCCACCGACGGGCAGAACGCGACGCGGGACGATCCGCCCGAGATGCGGCCCAGCTCCCTCCGGAAGTTCGACAATGCTTCCGGGTCATGGAGACGCACCCGAGCGCCTCCCTTGAGCAGGGCTTCCACGAGCGGCAACGCGCGGGACTCCCGAACGTCGTCTGTCCCCGCCTTGAACGCGAGTCCGAGCACCGTTACCGTCCTGTTGCGAAGCGTCCCCGCGGTCCTTCGTACGAGGTCGATGGCGTGCACCATCTGGTCTGCGTTGATCGCGAGAGCGTTCTCCCCCGACCGAAATCGTACCCCGAGCTCGTCCGCCCGCGCGACCATCGCCCGGAGGTCCTTTCGGAAGCAGCTTCCCCCGAAGCCTGGCCCCGCGCGAAGGAACTCCCTGCCGATCCGGGGGTCCGCTCCGACCGCGTCCATCACCTCGTCCACGTTCCCGTCCAGCCGTTCCGTCAGGCGACCGATCTCGTTCGCGAACGACACCTTCAGCGCGAGGAAGGCGTTGGAAGCGTACTTCACCAGCTCCGCAGCCGACGGGGAGAGTTCGAAGATCGGAGCATCGAACCCCCGGTAGAGCGCGACCAGCCAGCGGGTCGCCTGGGGGTCCGAGGCCCCGAGCACGATCCTTTGCGGATGTAGGGTGTCGTGGACCATCCTCCCTTCGGAGAGGAACTCGGGGTTGAAGACGACGCCCAGCTCGCGGGCGGACTTGCGCGAGGAACGGCGGAGGAGCGGCTCCACGACGCCCTGGGTAGTGCCTGGGACCACCGTGCTCTTCACCACGACCACCCGGTAGCCTTTGACCGGGCGCAGCGCTCGGCCCAGCTCCGCCACCCCGGTGCACAGGGGTGCGAGGTCGATCTTTCCCCCGGGCTTCGAGGGAGTGGGCAGGCAGACGAACACGACCTGGGCCCGTTCGGCGAGGTCCTCGACCCGGTCGAGAACGACGAAGCGCCCCCGCCGCGACTCCTCGCGGACCAGCGCGCCCAGCCCCTTCTCGCGGTAGGGGCTCCGGCCCACCTCGAGCTCGGCGCGAACCCGTGGGTTGACGTCGTAGGCGAAGACCCGGAAGCCCTGGTGGGCGAACGCCACACCCGTCGCGAGGCCCATGTACCCCGCACCGAGGATGCCGACGCGGCGCACGGTGGTCCCCCCGCGCGGCGGACGTGGCGGCGCGTTGGAACGGCGGGGCGCGCGGGACGTCATCTGCCTCGCCGGCGACACCAGCCGGCCCCATTCATAACTTCGCACGGACGCGCGGGCCCTCAGCGATGTTGGGCGGTGGGCTTAATCGTCCAGTCGCGTGCGCGCCGACGTGCCGTCGCTCGGAGTCTCCCGGACCCATTGGCCGGTGGTCGCGTGGATCCGGCTCCGCCTCCCCGCACGGCCGGCCCCCATGCTCCTCATGCCCGGCCCGCCTCCGCCGCCGGATCCTCCGCTCGACGTGCTCGCACCGAACCCGATCACGACCGACCCGAGAAAACGCGTGTTCGCCTACGAGGAGGAGCACGAGGACTGGGTCGTACGGCTCGTCTGGGACGCCGACGATCCGGAGCTGCTCGAGGCCGAGTGCCGCGCCCCCCTCTACGGACAACGCCTCTCGAAGACCGACGTCCCGAAATTCTGGGCCGCGGTGAAGGCCCTCATCGCCCCTCTCGGACCCCTGCCGGTGGAGTCCGCCGACCCTCGACCCTGACCGGCGGACCGATACGATAAGAGGCGTACGCCGCTCCCGCGCGCCGTGCTCCGGGCGACGTTCCAGCATCTTCCCGGGTTCGGGCCGGGCGCCGAGGTCGAGCTCTGGCGGAACGGTGTCCGCGACTGGACGGAGCTCCTGAGCGCCCCGACGACCCGGTCGCTCCCCGACGGCTCGCGGGCCCGGATCGAGCGCGAGGTCGCGGCCAGCGAGCGCGCCCTCTCCGACCGCGACGTCGCCTGGTTCGGGCGCCGCCTCCCCGAGAGGGAGCACTGGCGGCTCTACCCGGAGTTCGAGCGGGAGACCTCCTACCTCGACATCGAGACGACCGGCCTCTCCCCTTACGGCGGGATCGTGACGGTGGCGAGCGTCTACGCCCGGGGCGAGACCCGGACGTTCCTCGCCGGGGAGGATCTCGAGGAGCTGCCGGCATACCTCGGGCAGTTCCCGGTGCTCGTGACATTCAACGGCAGCCGGTTCGACGTCCCGTTCCTGCGTGCCGTCTTCCCCGCGATGGCCGCCCCGCCCGTCCACATCGACCTCCGCTTCCTGCTCTACCGGCTCGGCATCTCGGGTGGGCTCAAGCGGATCGAGTCCACGCTCGGGCTGGGCGATCGGTCGGGCGTGGAGGGGATCGACGGCCTGCAGGCCGTCCGCCTGTGGCAGGAGTACCGCCGCGGGAACCGGTCTGCGCTCGAAACGCTCGTCCGGTACAATCGGGCGGACACCACGAACCTCGAGCCGCTGCTCCGTCTCTCGGTGGACCGCCTCTCGTCGCGTCTGCTGCGGGCCGACGGCGCCGGGGGAGCGGCCGCCGCCGCGGTCGGAACCGCCTCGCGAGCGGGAGTGTGAGCGCGGGTGGCTCCCGACCCTGAGATTGCGGTAGTGGTGCACGCCTACGAGCGGAGGGCGTTCCTTCCGTTCGCGCTGCAATCGCTGGCGGCCCAGACCCTAAGACGCGACCGATTCGAGGTTCTCGTTGCGAAGAGCTTCGACGACCCCGAGATCGACCGGGCGATCGAGGCGCTCGGAGCGACCTCCTTCCGGGACGACGACCGATGGAACAGCCGATGCCTTCACCGGGCGGTGCGCGCGTCGCACGCACCCATCGTCACGTTCCTGGACGACGACGACGAGTTCGAGCCCGAGCGGCTCGAGCGGATCCTCGAGGTGATGCACGCCCACCCGGACGTTGGCTATTACCGAAACCGGGTGCGGGTGATCGACGGGGACGGCCGGCCGATCCCGCCCGACCGATGGCGCGTGCACGAACAGGACGCGTCCTTCGACACACTCGGTCCGGTCCACATCTCCCCCGACGAGAAGGCGGATCTCCTCAACCTCGGCATCCGGCGGACGAGCGCCACGTTCAACTCCGGCACGATGGCGATCCGCAGGGACGCCCTCGGGGGGGACGTTGGCGATACCTTCGACGAGGCCCGCATGAGCATGGACGTCTTCCTGTTCCTCGCCGCCGTCCTTTCGCCGTGGGGCCTGTTCCTGGACGACCGGCGCCTCACGCGGTACCGATTCCACTCCGGCAACACTACTCGAGAGAGGGAGACGTACTGGCTCGGCCTCACGATGGAGGCCGACCGGGCGATGGCCGCGCTCGCCGCCCGGGGGGGCCGGGCCGACTTTGCCGAGTGGCTGATGGGGGAGAGCGTCCACTACGAACGGATGTTCCTCGGGAGCACCCTGGTCGGGCGGATCGCGGCCCGCGCCGGGCGGGCCGAGGTCGCTCGACTGACCGGAGGGTACCTCCGCTTCCTCGGCCGGAACGCTCACGAACGGTCCCCGTCCCTCGATGTCTGGGCCGCGGGAGGGTACGGGCTCGCCTACACGCTCGTGCCGGCCGTCAGCCGTCGCATCGCAACCCTACGACCGACCGCGTGGAAGCCGTAGCCCGGTCTGCGGGCCGGTATCAACGCTTTGCGGTCCTCGACCGGCGATCGCACGGGCCGCGTTCCGACGACGGACAGCCGTCCGGGCGGGCTCCGGCGCATCCATCGGCGGGTCGGCGTCCGGGTCGAGCGAGCTCCTCGAGGGTGGGGGAATCGGAAACCCCCTGGGAGGTCGAACGGCAGCGACGCGGGCAGCGGCGGCAGCGCAGTACTCCTCGGACGAGTCGATGTGAATGTAATGCCGGCCCAGCCGGCGGGCCACTGCGGCGACCGTTCCCGTTCCCCCGAACATGTCCAGGACGACGTTCCCCCGGTACGAGTAGAACTTCACGAGCCGCTCGATGAGCTCCTCGGGGAACGGCGCGGGATGGCCCGCTCGCTTCCGCTCCGGCGGGATCTGCCAGAACCCGTCCGAGAACTTCTGGAACTCGCGCGAATCGATGTCGACCAGCGCGGGGTCGCCGGGGAGCTTCCACTGGTCCTTCGAGAATACCAGGACGTACTCCCAGGATGGGACGATGTGGGGGTTCGAGGGACTCCGCCAGCTCCCCCACGCCGTGCGTCGGCCCATCGTCTGCTTATACCAGATTATCTCCGTCCGCATGATGAACCCGAGGTCCCGCAGGTCCCGGGAGAGGTCGTGATGGATCGGGCGGAAGTTCTTGATCGACGTCGGAGCGACGTTGAGGACGAACCGCCCGCCAGGGACGAGCACGCGACGCAGCGCCTTCCAGACCCCCCTCAGCCAGGCCAGGTATTCCTCCGGCGGCAGGTCGTCCGCGTACCCGCGGTAGGCGATCTTGACGTTGTACGGGGGACTGGTGATCGCAAGGTGCACGGACTCGCTCGGCAAGCTCTCGAGAACGGCACGAGCGTCTCCCCGTACGATCCGGTCGAGCCGACGCCTTCCGTCGGAAACTGGCGCCGGCCTCGGCATGGCGGGGCCGAGAGTCCTCGGGCGCATGAACGTTCGCCAGCGAGCGTCCCCGGGTCCGTCGGCGGCCGGCGAGTGGCGTACTGCTCCTGCGGACCTACCGGTGGGTCTACGATCGCATGACGGATCCCGTCGCTCCGGTGTCGTTGGACTCTCCCGGGACCGTTCCTTCGACGCCGGCCGAAAGCCGCCTCCGGGGAACCCTCCTACACCCGGTCTTCTGGGCCCTCGGGCTCGCGCTTCCCATCCTCGCGCTCTCCTACATCACCCGGCTCGGGTGGGCGTTCTCCCCTCTGCTGGGGCTCGCGGCAATCGCCTACCCACTGGTCGTTCATCGCGCGGGGATCACGAGGTCGAAGTGGTTCGCGGCGGTACTGGTCGTTTCCAGCCTCTCGCTGGCGATCGTATCGTACGTCACCGGTCGCTACAACGGGCTTACGGACGAGCCGTACGTGATGCCCTACGTCGTCGGCTCTCTGCTCCACGGCCAGGACCCCTACACCGTCGTCCGGACGTACACCTACCAGCAGTACGGCACCACGCTCTCCGTCACGACGGGGTACGTCTACCTCCCGCTCTACCTGATCCTCCAGCCGTTCATCGTCTCGTACAAGGTCTACACGATCGCCGCCTGGGGCGCGGCGGTCTACCTCGTGCGCCGGCGGCCGTTCGCTCGGGTCGCCATCGGCCAACCGTTCGTCGCGATCCTCGCGGCCAACGGGTTCAACGACTTCCCGGTGTTCCTGTTGCTGACGCTCGCCTACGTCGGTCTCAACGGGAAGAGGCAGCGATGGGCGGAGCTGGTCGCGCTCGGATGCAAGCAGTTCGCGAACGTGTTCGTGATCGCCTACCACCTCGTGCGCCGCGACCTCCGCGCGGCCGGGATCGCGGCGGGCGTCACCGGGGCCATCATCCTTCCGTTTCTCCTCTGGAATCCGGGGGCATTCGTCTGCGAGACGCTCCCGCTCACGCCCCACAGCTGCGGGAGCGCGAACACGGTCGCCCTCTATGCGCACACGAACTACTATCTCTGGCCGCTGTGGGGCCTCGCGATATTCTTCGACCCCATCGTCGCGTGGCTCCGACAGATCGCGAGGCGGCGGGAACGCGGGCTCGGGAGAGCGGCCGACCCGGAGAGAGCCGCAGGCGGTTCGCCGCCGACCGAGGCTGTCCAACGGACCGTATGAAGCCCGCGCCTGTAGCATGTTGTCACGGCGTTCGGCTCTGCCGTGTGGGCTAAGGGTATAATCTCGCTCGCCACAACCCCGCCGCTCCTATGGCGATTCGTCTCGTCGTGCCCAAGGAGGTCGCAGCGGGAGAACGACGCGTCGCCCTCGTCCCCGAGGTCGTCAAGAAGCTCGTACGGCCCGAAGTGGAGGTCGTGGTCGAGCACGACGCCGGGGCCAGCGCGGGCTATCCGGACTCGGAGTTCACGGCCGCGGGTGCCCGTATCGAAGCGGACCGGGCCGCTCTGTACCGCGGCGCCTCCATCGTCCTCAAGCTCCAACCCCCGACCGTAGAGGAAGTGGGCCGGATCGCTCCCGGAACCGTCGTGGTGGCGGTGGTCAGCGCGAGCCGCAACCTCGACCGGGTCGCGGCGCTCCGCGACCGGAAGCTGACGACGTTCGCCCTCGAGCTCCTTCCCCGGATCACCCGGGCCCAGAGCATGGACGTGCTTTCGTCGCAGGCCACGGTCGCGGGCTATCGCGCCACCCTCCTCGGAGCGGAGCTTTCCCCGAAGTTCCTGCCGATGCTTACGACGGCCGCGGGAACGATCCGCCCCGCCAAGGTCCTCATCCTGGGCGCGGGGGTCGCGGGTCTCATGGCCATCGCGACCGCGCACCGGATGGGCGCGATCGTGACGGGGTACGACGTCCGCCGCGCCGCCGGCGAGCAGGTCCGCAGCCTGGGCGCCCGCTTCCTCGAGCTCGCGATCAACGCCGAGGGGGCGGGAGGCTACGCCCGCGAGCTCACCGACGAGGAGAAGAAGAAGGAGCAGGAGATGGTCGCGGGCGCGGTCGCCGAGTCGGACATCGTGATCACGACCGCGAACGTTCCCGGCCGCCGCGCTCCGCTGCTCGTGCGACGCGAGATGGTCGCGCGGATGCACCCGGGCTCCGTGATCGTCGACCTCGCGGCGGAGTCGGGCGGCAACTGCGAGCTCACGAAGCCCGGCGAGGTGGTCGAGGAGAGCGGCGTGACGATCACCGGTCCGCTCAATCTCCCGAGCCAGCTAGCGTTCCACGCGAGCCAGATGTTCGCGAAGAACCTCCAGTCGTTCCTAGGACTCCTCATTGCGAAGGACGGCACGCAGATCACCGACTACTCGGACGAGATCCTCGCGGCGAGCCTCCTCACGAAGGACGGGACGATCGTCCACGCGCCGACCGCGGCCCTGGTGGCCGGAGGCAAGTGATGGCGGCAGACCTCTGGACGGCCCTGTTCATCGCCATCCTGGCCGCGTTCGTCGGGTACGAGGTCATCAGCCGGGTCCCGGTCCTCCTCCACACGCCGCTGATGAGCGGCTCGAACTTCATCCACGGGATCGTGCTCGTGGGCGCGATCGTGGCCCTCGGCTTCGCGACGACCCCGGTCGAGCAGGCGATCGGATTGGTCGCCGTGATCATGGGCGCGATGAACGTCACGGGCGGCTACGTCGTGACGGAGCGGATCCTCGCGATGTTCGACCGCTCGAAGGCCAAGGGAGGTGCGAAGTGACCGCTTGGGTCGGCACCGCGATCGACGCGGTCTACGTCGTGGCCGTGATCGTCTTCATCCTTGGACTGCGGGCGATGAGCTCGCCCTCGACCGCGCGCCGTGGGATCGTCTACGCCGGTATCGCGATGCTGGTCGCGGTCGCGGCCACGCTCGCCACCCCGGGGCTCTCCAACTTCGCCCTGATCGCCCTCGGCATCATTGTCGGCGGCGGAGCCGGATACTACTGGGCCCGAGTCGTGAAAATGACCGCGATGCCCCAGATGGTCGCGGTCTTCAACGGCATGGGGGGTGGAGCGGCGGCGGCGATCGGTGCCGTCGAGATGCTCGCGAGCCTCTCGAACGGCGCGACCGCCTACCTGAGCGCCGCGGGTGCCGTGATCGGTTCGATCTCGATCTCGGGCAGCGTGATCGCGTTCCTGAAGCTGCAGGGCTGGATGCCCCAGAAGGCGATCGTTATCCCGGCCCGCCAGGTCGTCAACTTCACGGTCCTGGGGCTCTCCATCGTCTTCGGAGCGATCGCGTTCATCACGCTCCACGACATCTACCTCCTGCCGTTCTTCGTCTTCCTGATCCTCTACGGCGTCCTGTTCACCCTGCCGATCGGCGGCGCGGACATGCCGGTCGTGATCAGCATGTTCAACGCCTTGACCGGCGTCGCGGTCGGTCTCGATGGCTTCGCCCTCGTGAACGGCCCCCTCGGCGACGCGGGCTACGCGATGGTGATCGCGGGCGTCCTCGTCGGTGCGGCGGGCTCGCTCCTCACCGCCCTGATGGCCCGCGCGATGAACCGCTCGGTCGGGAACGTCTTCTTCGGCGCGTTCGGGGCGACCGAGGAGACCGGCGGCCCGGTCGCGGGCTCGATGAAGCCCATCGACATCGCCGACGCGGCCGTGATGATGGAGTACGCGAGCGAAGTGATCATCGCCCCCGGGTACGGGATGGCGGTCGCCCAGGCCCAGGGGAAGGTGAAGGAGCTTGCGGACGCCCTCGAGGCCAAGGGCGTGACGGTCAAGTTCGCGATCCACCCCGTGGCCGGCCGCATGCCGGGCCACATGAACGTCCTCCTCGCGGAAGCGGGGGTCGCATACGACAAGCTGTTCGACCGTGACGAGATCGACGCAGAGTTCCCCCACGCGGACGTCGTGCTCGTCATCGGGGCGAACGACGTCGTCAACCCGGCGGCCCGGCGACCGGGGAGCGCCCTGTTCGGGATGCCGATCCTCGACGTCGACCAGGCGAAGAACGTCCTCGTGATCAAGCGGGGCCAGGGGAAGGGATTCTCCGGGCTGGAGAACGAGCTGTTCTACAAGGACAACACCCGCATGGTCTACGGCGACGCCCAGCAGGTCGTCTCGGGACTCGTCTCCGCCGTGAAGAAGAGCCAGACCTAAGGACCCGATGGCTCGTCGAACGACATCTCGCGGCCCGACCCGCACGACCCGTCCCCGCCGCGCCCGCTCCCCCCGGTCCGATCGCATCACGCTCCGACGGACCACGGTCGCCGACATCCCCGTGCTCGTGCGGCACCGGCGCGGGATGTGGGAAGACATCGGAGGGCGGTCCCTCCGGGTCCTGGACCGAGCCGACGTGACCTACCGCCGCTGGGTCCGCAAGGAGATCCGGGCCGGGCGGTTCCTCGGACTCCTCGCCGAGGACCGGGACGGTCGACCCGCCGCGAGCGGCGTGCTCTGGATCGCACCCGCCCACCCGCGCCCCGGCCCGTTCTCCCGCCTGACCGCCCCGTACGTCATGTCGATGTACACCGAGCCCGAGTTCCGGCGGCTCGGTCTTGCCTCCCGGCTCGTCCAGTGGATGATCCGGTACACCCGGTCCCGGGGCTATCCACGGCTCTACCTCAACGCGTCGAGGTACGGGCGACCGGTCTACGCGAAGCTCGGGTTCGTGGACGGCAACGAGATGCGGCTCGACCTACAGGCTACCCGGTCCCGCCGCAGACGTGCCGGAGGGGCCCGGGCTCGGGGCCGGCGCGGTCCGGCCGCCTTTCCATAGCTCCACGAACAGCCCGAGCAGTAGCACCGTGAGCACGGCGTCGAGGACCTCCGTCGGCCAGTAGATCCCGTCCGTCCAGGCCACGACGCCGAGCGCCAGGTCGTAGTTGATCGCTCCAACGGTCGCGATGGCCCAGAGCCACCATCGGGGGCGGTGGCCGATGAGTCCGGCGATCAGGAGCCCCGCGAGGATGTTGAACGAGAGGAACTGGGTCACGAGCGCGACCCCGGTGAGCGTGATCGCTGCGGGGCGGAGCGCGGACCGGGCGGCGAAGAAGGCGGCGACCGTGATGGCGAGGGTCAGCACCGCCTGCAGCACCGGGACCGCGCCACCTCCGGGCAGCCACCCGTGGTCGAACAGGATCCCCCAAGCGTTCAGCGAGAACGAACGCCGATTCACCTGGGAGAGGAAGACCACGTCGAAGAACTGCGAGCGCCAGACCAGGTAAGTGAGGAGCGTGAAGGCCCCGAACGAGGCGATCGCCGCGAAGGCGGTGAGGAAGCGGCGGCGCGCGGATCCGGTGGAAGCGAGGATGGGGAAGAACGACGGGAACCGCGCGGTAGCCAGGAATCCTCCAACGATCGCTCCCAGCTGCTCCGAACGGGCACCCAGGATGACCGCGACCAGCACGGCCACCGGCGTGATCGCGTTGGACGCCCCGTCGATCTGACCCGAGACCAGCGGGAAGTAGATCGGCGAGAGCGCGAGAAGGAGGACGACGTAACGGCGATCGTCGGCTACGGCGAACCAGGCGAGCGGAACGAGCGCGACCGACACTACGCCCCAGATCGCGCTCGTGCCCGCGAGCCCTCCCAGGCTCCCGAACGCGTTCAGCAGCACGGCCACGATGCCGTACGGCACCTGGATGGTAGAGACGCCGCAGTCGGGAACGGTGAACGGGTTTCGGCCGCCCCAGAACGCTTGGCCCGAATGGTACATTCCGACGAGGTCCGCCGCCCCACTGGTGCCGTGGCAGGCATAGAGTCCTGAGGCCAGGTTGAACCCGACCACGGTGGCGTACCCGACGGCGGCGGTTCCCGCGATGGTCAGCCAGGTGATCCGACGGATCAGGCCATCCCCCGTGAACCGCCGCACGACGCGCGAGACGGCGCCGCGCCAGCGGCTGCCCTCCGGAGACCGCTCGAGCAGGAGCAGCAGGCTCGCGGCCGAGAAGAGGACCGTGATGGCCACCGAGAGGCCGTTGTAGACGGTGAACATGGCTCGGGCGGGGTGGATACCCGGCCCGGCCCAGCGGAGCCCCAGCTAATAGCGCGCTCGCACGGACGGACCGAGGAGTCGCGTTCCGGGCCCAACGGGGTCGCGAGGCGGTACCGACCGGTCTACGCGTCGAGGTCGAAGTAGATCTTGACCGTCGCGTGGTATTCCTTGATCTTCTGGCCCTCGATCTTCCCCTCGAGCTCCGTCACCCGGAACCACCGCAGGTTCCGGACGGTCTTCGCGGCGGTCTCCACGGCGTTCTCCGCGGCCTTCGCGAAGCCGCTCGTCGATGTCCCCACAACCTCGCTCACTTTCTGGACCATGTCGCTACCTCGAACCCGGGTAGTCGAGTCCCCGGTAAACCGTTGCGGTCGATGGCTGGCGGCTGCGGGCGTGGCCCCAGGCGCGGAAGCCCTCACTCCTTGTCGAAGTTCTTGGGGAAGTATACGATCATCGAGAATTCCGTTGGTGGCCCCGGGGATGGGAGGGCGGTGCCTTCGGGGATCGAGCCTAGAGGTCCCGGACTATCCGGTCGACCTCTCTCGCCGCGCCTTCCAGCTCCTTGGCCACGCGCTTGACCGCCTTCTTCGCCGACCCCTTCGGGTCCTTCGCCGCGACCCCCGCTTTCGAAAGCAGGCGTTCGGAGAGCCTGGCTGCGGATGCGGCGAGGTCCTGCGCGGCCCGTTTCGTCTCGGAGAGCACGTCCTCGAGGGAAGGCGGAGGAGACCCGCCGGACCGGGACGCTCCGGCGGGAGTCGCCGCGCCGCACGACGGGCAGGTCAGGGCCCCCGACGGCAGCTCCTGGCCGCAATGCTGGCAGTACATGCGTCCTACTTCCCCAACGTGCGGCCGCAGCGGGGGCAGAAACCGTAGTCCGAGGTGATCGGCGCCCCGCAGGAGGCGCAGTAGGTCGGGCGGGAGGAGCCTCCCACCGCCGAAGGTGCGGACGGGCGCGCGAGCGGTGTTCCCGCGCCGGGCACCGGCGGGGTGAATGAGTAGTCCATGCTCGGGATGGCCTGCGCCGGCTTGCCGCTCGGACCCTGGAACAGTGCGAACGCGAGCGTGATCATCCCCGCGATGATCGCGAAGAGGCCCACGAGGTCTGCGATCGAGGCCGCGTTGCAGTTGGCCGTGGAGCACGCCGGCAGCTGGGGAACACCGGGGATCGAGTTGGCCACCACGACCGCGAGCAGGAGGCCCACGGCCGTCAACGAGTAGCCTATCACGAGCCGTCGCCGGTCCATCTCCATCCGGTTTGAGGAATGCCACCGCGAGCTTAATCGTTCCCAGGGCGGCCGCCTCCGCCCGGCCCGTGGATCGACCGGGGGGCCCTTACCCTAGGGTGGCCCAGAAGACCACCGGCGAAGCGTGCTGACGCGGTCTCGTCCGGCCCGGGACCCGCTATCGGAACCCTCAAGCCACGGCCCCTGGTCCTCTGGCGACGGGGCCCGATGCCGGAGTTTCACGAGGAATCGATCTTCCCGTTCCCCCGGGACCAGCTCTGGAAGCTGCTCCGCGCCCACTGGGAGGACGACACCACGATCTGCCAGATCCACCCTCTCGTCCGGTCCCAGAAGATCCTGAGCCGGTCGGCGAACGAGGTCGTCGTCGAGCGGACCATCGAGGCTCGGGGGAAGCTCCTGACCTCCCAGTGGAAGTTCACCTTCCGACCGCCGGAATTCCTCCGGTACGAGATCGTTGCAGGCGACGGCCCGTACGCGGTCGGTAGCTTCGTGGAGGTCCACTACACGGACGTCCCGAACGGAACCGTTCAGAAGACCCATTTCAAAGGCTGGATCACGGTCCTGCCGTTCTTCCTGCCGCAGAGGGTGTTCCTCAAACGGATCCTGACGGATATCGACAAAGAGGACGAGGCGTTCCTGAGGCGGTAGCGCGCCAGGGATTCCGCGCTACGGCCCGAACCGACCGCAGGGTTGCCCGGGACGTGCCCGGGTGGCTTCCCTGCTCGAACCCGCGTCCAGGGCCGGCGCCGGATCTTTGCCCCGCGGCCTTATGACGCTCCCCGGAGTGGGCTGGTGCTCCGCGAGGAGAAGGAACGCTCATGACGCGAACTCCGAGAAAGCGCCCGTCACCCGCGGGGAAGAAGCGACACAAGAAGGCCCGCCAGAAGCGGATCGCAGCCCGCCGTCGCCAGGTCCCGATGGGCGGGAACCGGGCTCGTCGCTGAGCTCCCGTTCTCCCCCATCAAAGAAGGTCCAGGGTTCGGGCAGGGCTCCGCCGCCTCCCGTCGCGAGAAGTGGCCGGCCGAGCCGTAGGCCGTTATCTCTGACGGGTGAGTGCGAAGCCGGCTGTTGAACCGGGGGGCGAAGACACCGTGCTTCCTGTCACCACCGACGAGGCCGCCCGCCGAGCTCCGCTCGCGATCCGGAACGCGAAGCTCTACCCGTCCCCCGACGCGCCTGCGATCGAGAATGCCTCTCTTCTCGTCCGCGACGGACGCATCGTTGCCCTCGGAGCAGGGATAGCCATCCCACCCGGGGCCCGCGTGATCCCCGGAGAAGGACGGTTCGTAACGGCCGGGTTCTGGAACGCCCATGTGCACTTCACAGAGGCCAAGTGGCGGGCCGCGCGGCGGACGTCGGCGTCCGTCCTCAGCGCGCAGCTCACCGACATGCTGACGAGCCGCGGCTTCACTACCGTGGTCGATACCGGCTCCGACTCGCGATCCACGCTGCCGCTGCGCCGGAGGATCGAGTCCGGCGAGCTGGCCGGCCCGCGCATCCTGACCTCCGGTCCGGGGATCTTCCCCCCGCGCGGGATCCCCTACTACCTCGAGGGGAGCCTGCCGTTCTGGATCCGCCCGTTCGTGCCCACGCCCTCACGGCCGGCGGCCGCCGAACGGATCGTGAAGCGGAATATCGCCCGGGGCGCGGACCTCCTCAAGCTGTTCACGGGCTCCTACATCGCGCGCGGAACGGTCAAGACGATGCCCGAACCGATCGCGCGGGCCGCCGCCCTCGTCGCCCACTTGCAGGGTCAGCTCGTGTATTCCCATCCGTCGAACCTCGAGGGAACGCGGGTCGCCGTAGCGTCCGGGGTCGACGTCCTTGCCCATCCACCGGACACGACGGAGGGGGTCGAGCGGTCGCTCCTCAAGGAGATGGTCGACCGCCGCATGGCGATGATCCCGACCCTCAAGATGTTCGCGAGTACCGTGACTTCGAGTTCCGGCTACTTGGAGCCGATCTACGATATCGTCCACCAGTTCCACGAGCTCGGGGGCCAGCTGTTGTTCGGAACCGATGTCGGCTTCATGGCCGACTACACGACCGAGGACGAGTTCCGCGCGCTGGCGCGCTCGGGGATGGACGCGCGAGGTATCCTGAGGTCGTTGACGACGGCCCCATCCCAGAGGTTCGGTGGAGGAAGCACGGCGGGTACCCTCGCGGTCGGCGAGACCGCCGACCTGACGATCCTGGACGAAGACCCGATGGAAGAGGTAGCTGCGTTCTCGCGTGTCCGGGCGACCGTTCGCTCAGGTCGCGTGATCTACCTAGGCTCCTAGTCCTCCCGCCCACAAGGCCGCCGGTCGAACTCCTGGCGGCTACCCCCCGGATGGAAACCCGGACCGAAGGATGGATGCCCGTCTCTCGAGAAAACGACCCCTCGCCCGGAGGGGAGATAAACGGTAGCTCCGGGTCGTTCGTCGCCGATCGAGATCCTGCGCCCCTGTAAGGTATATCCAAAGCCCAGCGAGTCACGGGCTGTATGGCCGCGAGACGATTCCGACGGAGGACGCTGTTGTTCTCCGCGCTCCTTTGCCTTGCCCTCGTCGCATCCACGAGCCTGGTCGCGGCGACTCCACTAATCACCCACGATCGGACCGCAGGAAGCACGGTTTCGAACCCCCCCGCATGGGGGCCACCGCCCGGACCCGCCTACGCGCTCACGTTCACCGAATCGGGCCTCCCGGCAGACCTGTACTGGTCGGTCCAACTTTCCCATCCCGGCGAACCGTGGCTCTGGTCCTTCAACAACTCTACCAACAGTTCTGTAGGATTCAGCGTGCCCAACGGCACGTATGCGTTCGGGATACAGAACGTAACAACCGCCAGCGGCGGGATCTTCGTCGCGACACCCTCCATGGGGAACGTCACTGTCAACGGGACGGCCGCGACGGTGAACATTGTGTTCGCGGAGCTCACCGAGTTCAACCTCGCGTTCAACGAGACGGGTCTCCCGACCGGTGCTTCGTGGTGAGCGGACGTCTACAACGAGTCGACGGGGTGGCTCTTCAACTGCTCCACGACCGGCACGGTGGGATTCTCCGTGCCCAACGGCACCTACAACTTCACCATCGGGAACGGGACGACGGAGAACGGCTCGGCCTATGCGCCAAGCCCGGCTACCGGGAACGTCTCGGTGAACGGTACGAACGTCACGGTGGACGTAGCGTTCGCCCCGATCTCCTTCTACACGGTGACATTCAGTGAGTCGGGCCTGCCCAGCGGGACCAACTGGTCGGTCCTTCTATGGAACAATTCGGCGGGATGGCCCTGGAACAATACCTCGGAAGGAGTGCCTTCGCCGCTCTGCGGCGGCATCACGTACTGGAACGGCTCGTCGAACAGCACGATCGGCTTTGCGGTGCCCAACGGCACGTACAACTTCTCGATCGGGAACGTCACAAACGGAAGCGCGCTCTACGTCCCGACCCCGGCGATGGGGAGCGTCACGGTCAACGGAACGAACGTGACGGTGAACGTGGCGTTCGGGTCGGTCCCGTTGTACACGCTGACGTTCAACGAGACAGGCCTTCCCAACGGGACCTGGTGGTTCGTAAACGTGTACAACAACTCAACCGGCTGGCTCTTCAACAGCTCGACCGACGCCTCGATCGGGTTTGCGGTGCCAAACGGGACGTACAACTTCAACGTCGGGACCGAGTCGTTCTATCCCGTCTGGGGAGCCGCAGCGCCGCTCTGCAACAACAGCTCCGGAAACGGGACGGTCTTTGGGGGACCGTACGTCGCCTCCCCGGCCTCGGGGAACGTCTCCGTCAACGGGTCGGACGTGCTCGTCGACATCACCTTCGCCGCTCCCACGTACCAGACCGTGACGTTCAACGAGACCGGCCTGCCGAACGGTACCTTCTGGTCGGTCCGGCTGTCGAGCGACACCCTCGGGTGGATCGGCAACGAGACCCCGACCAGCACGGCATCCCCCTCCTGCTTCGGTCTCACGTACTGGAACGGTTCGACGAACAGTACCGTCGAATTCACGGTTCCCGCCGCGACGTACAGCTTTGCGATCGGGAACGTCACGAACGGGAGCGGACTCTACGTCCCGGACCCGGGGAACGGGACCGTTGTCGTCAACGGAACGAACGTGACGGTCAACGTTGCGTTCTCGCTGCTGCCGCTCTACGAGGTAACGTTCAACGAAACCGGTCTTCCGAACGGGACCTCCTGGTGGGTCCAGCTATCGAACGACTCGACAGGTCCGGTCTGGGGCGGCTCCGGGAACGGGACCGTGTCACCGCTCTGCTCTGGCCTCTCGTACTGGAACGGCTCCACGAACAGCACGGTCGGGTTCGCGGTCCCGAGCGGAACCTACACGTTCTCCGTCGGTGCCTTGGGCACGGAGAACGGAACCTACCTTCCGACCCCCGAGTCGGGCAATGTGACCGTCAACGGCACGGACGTGACGGTGAGCATCGCCTTCGCGCCCCTGTCGTTCTACACGGTGACGTTCAACGAGACGGGTCTGCCGAACGGCACGTTCTGGTGGGTCGCCCTCGGCAGCGGCATCTCCGGAGGCCACGGTGGCGGCTGGCGGAACTCCACCGTCTCGCCGCTCTGCGGCGGGGTGACCTACTGGAACGGCTCTACGGGCAGTACGGTCCAGTTCACGGTCCTCAACGGGACGTACGCATTCCTCATCGGAGACGCCAACGTCAGCAACGGGACGTACTCGCCGACCCCCGGAACGGGGGACGTCACCGTGAATGGGACGGATGTTACCGTGACCGTAACCTTCGCCGCCGGGGAGGAGCCTCTCCCGTCTGGCGAACATATCAGCCTCGGGGCCCCGAGATTCGATCCACCGGCCTCCATGCCCTGGGGAGCTATCGAGGTGGCGATGGCGGTCGGTTTGGTGGGGCTCCTTGTCGGCGCGATCGGTCTTGTGGCACTTCGCGGACGTAGCGGCTCGAAGCCGGGCAGCGAACTCCCCCCGCAGAGCGCGGCCATCGAGCCGGTAGACTCAGTCGGAAGCCCGGAAGACGCGCCCAAGTAGTCCCTCGTCCGGGGGAGACCTGGAACAACCCCTATCTCGACGCGGGCTGGAGGCGTGCCGGCTCCCCGAGTCCCCGGATCCGCCAATCCTGCCGACCTCGTGCGGGCTTGCTACGGTGCCTATTGAACCCAATCGAGCTGTCGCCTTGGATGGCCGGTCCGATTCGGTGGAAAGGTGAGTCTACTTGCGTTCCATTGCCCCTAGCAGGCCGGAGAGGCCGAGCACGACAACCCCAAGACCCGCCAGTACGAAGACCAGCTCTAGATCGAGTTCGTATGCCGGGTTGTTGCCCATAAGGCTCGCGTGGATTGCCACCCCGACCATCAGGAGGCCGATTCCCAGCAGCGACATTCCGAGAAATCTCGCGATGGTAGAGGCTCTAAACAGGGGCGTGGGCGGGCGAACCGGGAGGCCCTCGGCAGCCTTCACGAGCCCTCCGAACTTGGCGGGGGATGCACGGGAGAAGTCTCTCTCGACTCAGGGCGCATCGGTCGGAGTATCCCATCGCTTACCGGCACGCACCTCCGACGGGCTTCCGGGAAATAAGCTGTTAGATGGATCGTAATCATCGACGACTTTTCGACGGGCGAGGCTGGTTTGCCGCTCCGGCACGTGGCCACCAGGCTCGTGGACACGTTCCTTCCCCTCTATCAGAGAAGGGGTGCCGTGACGCTTCCGCTGTACGATACGAGGATCGGTCCCTCGGTCAAGTTCAAGTCCGCGACCTCGACGAGAATCGACTGGCCCCGCCAAGAATGAAGCGAACAGACGCCGGAGGTTCCGGACTGAATGCACTGATTGGCTCCGGTGTAGACGCTTAGCTCGACCGGATCCGCGCTACCCGACACATGCCAGGTCAGTATGACGGGCGAGTTCGACGGGACGCCCAATACCACGGATGAGGGATACTGAGACTCGCCGCCAGAGCAGGAGGGGCAGTAGTTTGTGGACAGGGTGCCGGAGAATGGTGACGGGATGGGGACAACCACGAGGGCGAACACCGACAGTAGGGCCACGAAGACGATCACAATGGCCCAATACTCAGCCTCGAACGTTGGCCAACTCTCGGGTGGATGAGGGGGCGGCGTCACTCCTGACATTCGGTGTGAACGAGACGGGAGCTCTGTGTGGGTTGAGCAGTCGCGAGTTGATAACCCTCGAGGCGCCCAGTAGGCAGGCAAGTCGAGATTCCGAGGACTGCGCGATCCTCGTCTCGAGCCGCACATCGCGTCGACGTTGTCTACCGCCGGTCAAGCGGGCCCCAAAGTCACTCTAGCGCCCGACCTCTAGTTCCGGGATGTACCTTCGGTCGGCGTTCAAGCGACGCCGACCCACGCAGCGTTGCCCGGGAGGCGCTCAACGTCGATTGCACGCACGGGATGCGGCGCAATCATCCGCTTGATTGGCGGCAGTTTCGGACCGGCGCCGGCTGATACGACAAAGTCCCGCGATGGCAGGAAAGCACCTTAACTCTCCCGCGCTGGCAGGGATGCATGATGCCCGCACAGGCTCCGACGAGT
>Ga0074044_10001263_pt1 | contig 23179 bp, 27 predicted proteins | sample BogForMeECP23OM1_FD_94443 | JGI IMG/M metagenome (GOLD analysis project Ga0074044, IMG submission 94443) | Bog forest soil microbial communities from Calvert Island, British Columbia, Canada - Bog Forest MetaG ECP23OM1 | ecosystem: Environmental > Terrestrial > Soil > Wetlands ... | reverse complement strand
TGTTGGCCGATTTGATGATCTGATCGGCCTCGTCCCACTGCTCCTCCTTGGAGAGATGGCTGATATCGCCGGTATGGATCAGGAAGGCGGGCTGTGTCGGCATCGCCTTGATCTTCTCGATCGCCTCGGTCAGCGTGGCGCCTGGGTCGGGGTTGGGCGGCAGGTGGAAGCCGATATGGCTGTCGCTGATCTGCACAAAGGTTAGCTCGCCCTGCGGCGCCTCGGCGGCGGCAGCCCCGCCGATCAGGCCGAGCGTGCGCGGCACGCCGCCGCTCAGGGTCCAAACGACACCAGTGCCCGCCCAGGTCATGCACTTCAACAAGCCGCGCCGGTTCATGTTCGCTGCGCCCGACAATTCCTTTTCATCACGATCGGCCATCTGTCTCTCCTGATTGGCGTGGGGTGTGACGCCATTCCAGACCGAGTTCGCTCCGGGTTTATTCCCGCGACGTCGCCGATGCGCACCGTGCTGAATAATTCGATCGGATCGGAAGTCTGGTCGGGGGAGGGCGGCCGAAGTGCCGCACGAGGCGGAGCGAGCGAAAGTGCAAAATTGGCAGCAGGTCCTGCCGGTAGCCGCAGCGGTGAGCGCTCTATTGGCAGTAGCGGTCCATGGAGCGTCGCCCGTGGACGGCCAAGCGGCCTTCGAGCAGCGCGAAAACACGATGAAGCATATGGGCCGGCCGCTCTATCTTGGCATCGGCCGTGTCGTGAAGGGCACCGCCGCCTACGGCCCGGATACGGTCGCGGCGGCGGAAACCGTTGCTTCGCTCGCCAGCACCCTCGACCGGAGCCTGTTTCCGCCCGGTTCCGATGTGGACGGGAGCAGGATCAAACCGGAGATCTTCTCCGCCAATGGCCGCGTCGATCAGCTGATCGCAGCCGTGCAGGCCGCTACCGCACAACTCGTCCCAGCGGTCAAGACCGGCGACAAGATCGCGATCACGGCCGCCTATAACGCGGTCGCCGACGCCTGCAATTCGTGTCACTCAGAATTTCGCAAGGAGGAGTGATGCGGGCGTTTCGCCTGCCGCAGATCGGGGCGGTGCTCCTATTGCTGGCGTTGGCGCAAGCGGCCCCGGCCGTAGGTGAGGAGGACGCCGTCGAGCGCGGTGAGTACCTGGTACGGGCCGCCGGCTGCTTCTCGTGCCACACGGCCGCCGGTGGGCGCACGCTGGCCGGAGGCCGAGCGCTCACCACACCGTTCGGGACCTTCTATACCCCGAACATAACCCCCGATCCGGACACCGGCATCGGCCGCTGGACCGACGCGCAGTTTCTAAGGGCACTGCGCGATGGTATCCGCCCCGACGGGGCGAACTATTTCCCGGTGTTTCCGTACACGAGCTTCACCGGGATCGCCGACAGCGATGCGCTGGCGATAAAGGCCTACCTCTTTTCGCTCCCCGCGGTGCGGCAACAGAATCGGCCACACGACGTGCCGTTCCCGTTTTCCTGGCGCTTCCTGCAAACCGGCTGGAAATGGTTGTTCTTTAGCCGGGGTCCGTTCCGGCCGGCACCGGACCGCAATGCGGCTTATAATCGAGGAGCCTATCTCGTCACCGCGTTCGCGCATTGCGGGGAATGCCATACCCCGCGCAATTTCCTCGGCGCCACGCGGTCCGATCTGTCGCTGGCGGGGACACCGGACGGACCGGACGGTCAACTCGTTCCCAACATCACACCCGATCAGCATACCGGGATCGGCAAGTGGGAGAGGGGCGACCTCGTGGAGCTTCTGAGGACCGGCACGACGCCCGAGCAGAGCAAGGTCAAGGGCGCGATGCGGGAGGTCATTCAGGACGGTCTCAAATATCTGAGGGACGACGATCTCGAAGCGATTGCCGACTATCTCTTCGCCCAACCTGCGATCGTTCACGACGTCGCGCCAAAAACGCTGAGAAAATCGTCGGCGCTCCGGTGACGAACGCGAGACCTCGCCCGAGTGAATTTCCAACCCGTTTGCGCGGTCTAGGTGCGTGTAGGGAAATTTGTCACCAATGAAGGAGCTCCCCAATGCGCCGGACAAAGCCCCCATCTATCAGTGATGACAAAATGGACGCGATCTGCCCGCGGTGGGTGCGTTGTCCGCGCTGATCATCCTACTGGTCGTCCTCGTCGTCTGAGCGCGGATCGGCGAGATTCGATCGATTTGTTGCGCGATCTTACGATCCACCACCCTGTCTTCACGGCCATAAATGACATGGAGAGTCTACGAAGGTTTATGGAGGCGCATGTCTTTGCGGTCTGGGATTTCAATGTCGGTCGTCAAGCGGCTGCAACGCGATCTGACCTGCGTCGAGTTGCCATGGCTGCCATCGCAGGACCAGCTTGGCGCGCAGTTGATCAATCAGATCGTGCTCGGCGAGGAGACTGACGCCAGCCCCGTCGGGTAACCGATCAGCCATCTCGAGCTCATACTCGATCAGTAGCATCGGCGCGGCCGGGGCGGAGGTATTGGTTTCCTTCTTCCACAAGAACCATTTCGAGTTCAGCTGCTGGAGAAGAACCAACGCAAAGCCGCATCTTTGCCGGGATGCAGTTCCACTTTGACCTTACGAGTGGGGGACGACTGGGTGACGACGTAGCCGATTTTGTCGTCAATAACTTCCTGACGTCCCGAGCCTGGGCCGCGTCCTAAAGTTCTCCCGGCCGGGTTTTGTGTCGAGAAGCGGGGCGCCTCAGGTTTTCTCTCGGCAGCGTTCGAGGGTCGTCACGAACCCGTCCCAGAGCAGACCCTCCGGCAATAGCCACGGCTTCTTGACCAATGTCAGGGTCAGCTCGGCCTTTGCCGGATCATGCACGAATTCGATCACGCATTCGCCGAGTGGCGTCTGGCTGGTGGCGGTGCTGACCGGGCCCTCCGCGGGATCATAAATAATGCTGTACTCGGCACGCCCCAGTTCTTTCATGCGGCTCAGGATTTCACTCGTCACGCCCGGGAAGGTGCGGCTCGTGGACATCAGCATGCCTCCGATCTTCGGTGGTCGAAGCGTTCATCTGCGCGGATAACGCCGCTCCAAATCGTCGAGGAAACGGCCGATCTGCCGCATCGCGGAGTGGCCGGCCCAGCGCGACAGCAGCCTCGATCCGCCGGGCGCGAGGACGACGGCGCCGGCGAGCAGGAACGGGGTCCCGAGCACGCCCGGCACGACTAGGCCAACCACGCCGGCGGTTATCAGCAGCCAGCCGGTGTCTTTCGGCAACTGCTCGATGCGGACTGGGGTAAGCTTGTGGACAACAGTCTCCTTTTGCGCCGGCTCGGACACCGGCGCGGCATTTCTCGAGGAAGCTTTCTTCATCTGCCCGTTCTGATCTCCGCGCGCTCGGTGTTCGCCACGAGCGGCTGACCCGGCGCCGGCTCGCCATCCCCGTACCAAGCGTCATCGAGCCGCATCTCCGCGGTCTTACTAAGCGCTCGCTTCGCACTATTGTAAGCCAAACTGGTGCCGAAGTTGGAAAGGAACACCGCTGCCATCGGAGTGAACCCGAACGCGAACGCGCCGGCCACGCACAGCAGATTGGGCACCATGACCGCGTACCGCGTGCGCTTCTGCCTTCTGGCGCTGTCGCGCGCCAGCGCGCAAAGCGCCGGCAGTGAGGCGATCGACGGGGCCAGCAATACAATATCCGAAGGTCCCGGCTCCCACCCGGCATCCGCCGCGGCGTCTACTGCGGCGAGGCCGATCGACAGACGCGCCTCGCGCGCTACTGGCGCATTCGCCAAACAATCGCCGATATAGGCGGCGGCAACCGATTGTCGCCTCAGATCACGGAGCAAGCGAATTTTGTCGCTGGCGCTCATATTGGCACAATAACGATCGATGCCGAGCCGTTTCGCGGCTCTCTGCTCGGACGTCATGAACACGTGCAGACCACTCCGGTTCAGACGTCGGACCACTTCGGCAGCATCAGGGCGGCCATTGCGGGCAAAGCGCACCCCGGCGATCGCCCTCCCATCCACCTCGACGGTCAGCGGGGGCGGTGCCGCTCCGGCAACGACCGGGCGCCCGCGCAGCCGTAGTAGGCGATCGCCGAAGCCGATGGCGACGCCATCGCCGTTTATCTCTTGCAGCGCGGCCCGCCGAACGACAAGCCCCCGCGCGCGGCAGGCGCGGGCTAGCGCCGGGCCACGTTCGTCTCCGAGCCAGATGCCGGCGGCGGCAATAGCCGGCAATAGCCGAGCCTCGTCAAGCCATTTCGTTCGCACTTCTGCGGCGTCGCAAACGACATGATGCAATGCCTCATGGTCGTCGAGAACGATCCAGGTAGTCGCGGCGAGCCGTCTGAGCGCATCGCCGGTCCGGAGCACGGCGCCGCTGCGCATGGCGAACCTGACGTCGCGCAATGTCCCGAGCGGCGTCGCGAGGCCGACCCCCGTCGCATAGTCGGGACTGAGGATGGTACCGGCGGCGGTCACGTCGGCGACGAGGAGGCCCGCACCTGCGGCAAGCAATGTCGGCGTCACCGTCGGATTGGCGAAATCCTCGGCATCCCGGTTCAATGCCTCGGAGTGTTGCGGCGGCACCGTGGTCTTGATTAGCGTCTGCACGATCCGCGCCGCCCTCGTGTCGTTGCCCGTACGCAGCGTCTCGATGTCGAGGGCGCCGGCGAGCAGCCTGCTGCCGGCGAGGACCGGATCGCCCGTGATCCGGCGCACCGGCTCCGGTAGTCCCCCGAGGAAACTTTCATCCACCAGCGCCGCGCCAGTGAGCACCCGACCGTCGACTGGGACGTGCTCGCCGGTGAGCACTCGAACCCGCTGCCCGGCCGCGACTTCCGGCCTGGGAACGAGGCGCACGACGCCGTCGGCAACGAGCACACGCGCCTGTTTGGGCAGCGTCGCGGTCTCGTCGATCAAGGCCTGGTTCTCGACCTCGACATCCTGTCGATAGCGATGTTCCCAGTAGCGAAAGATCCACGACAACAAGGCGGCGGCCAGGAACTGCCCGCTGGAGAGCCTCGCGCCGACAGCGCAGGTGTATAGCAGCGGGAGGCCAATCTTGCGCTCGCGAAGCTGAGAAGCGGCGGCGCCAAAGGTCCCGAGGCCGGCGAGGACGAGCAGGCCGGAGGCGACCGGCGCCACTAGTGGCAGGGCGAACTCGCCCACGGCGGCAACGCCGACCATGACATTCTCCAGCCCGAAATTCACCGGCTCCGGCGAAGGCACAAGGTGTAGGGTCTCTCGCCCGAGGATCTCCGCCTCGGCAATCCGAATAAGCTGCAGTGCTGCAACTGCGTTCGGATCAAAGCGCACGCGCAGCTCTCCGGTTACTGTGGCCTGGATCACCCCTGGTACGGCCCGCAATGCGTTTTCGACCCGACGCGCGATCACCTGATTGCGTTTCACTGCCGGATGGCGGGCCGTCAGGTACGCGTTCGCAATATTCAACTCATCGAAAATCGAGATGAGGCTGGAATGGCGATACAAGGTGACCGGCTCACCATCGGTCCAGTGCGGCAACTCGGTCTCGTTCACCCCGGCAGCAGGTTCTGCGACCGCGTCGGCGAGCCGGGTCAGGAAGCTCCCCGGGTCACCGTTCGCCAATCGATAGTTCACAATCGCAGTCGCTCGAGCGGGATCGAGCGCCAATGAGTGAACTTCGCTGAAAGAAAGCACCCGCCGCGCGAACCGACGTGCCAGCGACTCACCGGCCGGCCCGAAGACGCGGGCGTCGGTGATCTCAAGGGTACCCGGACGGGCTCGCGCGGTGGGACGCCCCACCCCCGTGGTCAAGCGAGCGTCGCTCCGGCGTAAGGCTGAAGCTCACCACTCGCGACCATGTCCTCGAGCCTCGCCGTGATGTTCGCGTCATCGGCGTCGAGCACATCGAAGACATCATGCAGCTTCCGCCGTCGTCGGTCGATCTCGTAGACGAGATAGCCCAGCGCGAGTGCACTCATAAAAATGGCAGCGTAATCCGACCACCTCTCCGGCATCCTGTTCCCTTCCGCTCCGTGGTTACTCGCCGATCTCTCGCGCCTCGTGATGCAGGATGATCTCGATCGCACCCGCCAATCCTTCACGCCGGAGGTCGGTGCGAATTTCGGCCTCGAGATCGGTCGACTGGCGATGCGTGCTGAGGAAACGGGTAAAGTTCTGCAAAGCTAGGAGAGCCTGCTGCGGCGTGCGCAAAAGGCCGAGATGCAGCCGGAAGCCGTGGAAGTCGGAGGTCCCGCTCTCGCTCATCGCAGCCAGGTCGTGCACGGCGATGAGAGGCTCCCGGCCAATCCGCTCCTGGTGGTGACGTATGAACTCGATCGACTGTTCCCTGCTGAGGACATAGATCGGGTCGTCTTTCTGCAGATCGCGGATCAGTCCGAAATTCTCCTGAAGGACTCTGTGCGCCGCTGAATTCCACCCCGAATCGACTACGAAGATGCGAAAACGCGGCGCTGCGACCTCAGTGCGTCGAGCGTCGAGGGTCCGCGCGGGAACCTCGGTTGGGCGCGACGCGACACTTTCGCGCGGTGTACGCGCCTCGACCCTAGGCCGCCGCGGCGGCCCCGATCCTCTTGGAGATCTCGCCATCAGCAGGCCTCCATAGTCGGCTCACGAACTGCACAATCCGGACGACAGTCCAAACGACGACGATGATGACTATTAGCGTTATCATCCCATGCCTCCTGCGTGCGCTTAGTAAAAGCCAAGTCCATGGCGCTGTCAATCGGCGGCGAGCGCTGCACGATGCGGATATCGAGCGGCGGCGTCCGATGGCGCCGGCGACACCGTCCGTACGAGTTCGGCGCTGAAGTCAGCCGGTCGCAGCTGCGAACCGACGTCGCGCAGAAAGCCGCTCTGCCGCAGCTCCATCTCGAGGAGATGCCGTCGCTCTGCTTCGAGCTGGGCGACCCTGCGCATCGGCAAAAGGCCATTGGCGAGCGCGGCCAAGGCCGCAACATTGTTGGCCACCACCGATGCGCCAATGCCGAAGCCCAATGTAAACACACCTGCAACGCAGGCGAGGTTGGGGCCGAGAATCATCAGCCAGCTATTGCGGACATTGCGCTCGAGATCGCGGGCGATGTCGCGCAGCTCGCACAACTTGCCGAGGCCCTGCTCCATGAATACGACATGTGCAGTATCGGTGGCGATCGAGGTCGCTCCGCGCAGCGAGATCGAGACATTGGCCTTCTTCAAGGCGATTGCATCATTGATGCCGTCGCCGACAAAGCAGACTTTGCGGCCTTCCCGCTGCAACTTTTCGACGTAATCGGCCTTGTCGGCGGGCAGCACCTGGGCGAAGTAGCGGTCCATCCCGAGCTCCTCGGCGAGCCTGCGGGTCGGCGCCTCGTGGTCGCCGGAGATGATCGCGATGTGCTTAATGCCGCGCTCGCGCAGGCCCTGGACGATGCCGCCGACCTCGGGCCGTATCGACGCCCGCAGCTCGAGCGCGCCGCCGAGCTCGTCGTCGACGGCGACCATGACCATTGTGTGGCCTTCGCGATGCACCTCGTCGAGGGCGCCTTCCACCTCTCGCGTCAGCGGCACACCCTCCAACTCCAGGAAGCGCCGGCTGCCGACGCGTACTCGATGTCCGTCGATGCCCACCGTGATGCCGTAGCCGACCTTGTATTGGGTCGCATCGGTCAACGGCAGGCGCAGGCCCTCCTCCTCCGCCTTCTGCAGGATGGCGAGCGCTATCGGGTGATGAAACCGCCGCTCCGCCGCCGCAGCGAAGCGGAGGATCTGCAGCGGATTGAGGCCATTGGCGCCAATGATTCGCCCGACCTCCGGCCGCTCGCGCGTCAACGTGCCGGTCTTGTCGAAGAGCACCGTGTCGACCTCGCACAACAGGTCGAGTGCGCGCCCGTCTTTGACCAGAACACCCTTCTGCGCGCAGAGCGCCAATGTCGACAACATCGCTAGCGGCGCCGCCATTCGTATGCCGGTGCCGAGGTCGCTATTGACTACCGCTACCGCGCCGGGCGGGCCCAATGTGGTCAACGCGAGCCCGCCCAGACAAAGGGTCGGGATTACGGCCTTGTCGGCGAGCCGCTCGCCCTTGTGCTGCGAGGCCAGCTTGTAGCCGGCGCTGTCGTTCAGGATCTGGGCGATCCTCGCGGTCGCGGTCTCGCTGCCCGATTGCTCGACTGCGACATGGACCTTGCCGGCGACCATCACGGTCGATGCGAAGACGCGATCACCGACACCTTTCTCGGCCGGCACCGACTCGCCGGTCAGTGCGTGCTGGTCGATCATCGCCAGTCCATCGACGATGATACCGTCCACCGGCACCATCTCGCCGGTGTGGACAGCGACGACGTCGCCCTTGTCGAGCCGGTCGAGCGGGACCTCGAGCTCGATGCCGTCCTTGACCAGCCAGACGTAGCGCGGCTGCTTGCCGAAAGCCCCCAGCAGCAGCTTCTTCGAGTTGTCCTCGGTCCGGCGGACCAGGTAGCGGCCGACCGATAGGCACCACGCAAGGATGGCACCCGGGAATACTTGCAAGGTCGCGAGGCAGCCCATGACGACGATCGAGTCGAGAACGTCGACCCCCAGCCGCCGCTCCTTGAAGAGCACCTCGTAAGCGCCACGGAAGCTCGGGATCGCGGTATAGGCGAACACCGCCGCCGAGACCGGAAGCAATGCCGGCATCGCGAACTGGGCGATTGCAGCCAGTGGCAGTGACGTCGTACAGATCGCGAGGTCCAGATCGAGCCGATCGAGCCGGTCGGGATGTTCGGCGTTGGCCAGTGCACCGTCGAGTATCTCGATGATCTGCACCGGGCCGAGCTGGCGCGGGTCGTACTCGATCTTGGCGCAGCAGTCGCGCGAGCTGGTCTCGTAGCGGTCGACCCCGAGCACGCTCATCAGCTCACGCTCGACAGCTTCGCACAAGACAGCCTTGCGGTAGAGAACCGGGTTCTCCAGTTTGATCGCGCCGATGCGCTCGCTCACCACCCGCCAACCCGTTATGCGTTGCCCGTAGCGGTGGTAACGGACCGCACCGCGTTGGTCTCGAGCCGTCAGAGCGGATGATATCTCCATACCCGGGTCACAGCTGGGCCCGGCATCCAGTAACGCCGCTACGTGCTCAAGGACCTGGCGCGGGCTGTATTGCGCGGCATCGAACCGCAGCTCGATCGCGGGCGTCGCACCCTCGGCCATCGCGCGAGCGATCACCGCGCCGTCGATCTCCGGTGCGAGAAAGACACGCCCGATGAAGCGCCGGCAAGGCAAGCCGTCCGAGTCGGCGAACAACCGGGCGCTCTCGATCCGGATGACACCGTCGCCCGGGAAGACGATCCTAACGTCGACAGCGGGGCAGACGTCACTGCCGACGGGCTCGTCATACATGATCTGATCCCCCGTTGTCGGTGACACCTATATTGCGGACATGCCGTAAGTGCTACGCCCGCAAATCAGCTGCCGCTGAGTTCGTCCATCGCCGCTCCTCCGCCGTCGCGGAACCCGTGCATTAACGGGTTCTCTTGAGGCAACGACTGAGCAACGAACACCGCGGCGTAGACGACGCCATATGCCAGTGCGTAGGACCCGCTGTAGATCATCCGCGACATGGTCTGCAGCATGTCGGACCCGCCTTCGCCCGCCTCCGTCGGGGCAGCGTGCTCCGAATCTTTTCCCGCCACATCTTTCGACGCCGCGGGAGTCGACCGCGTCGCGGGCTCGCGGGCGGTGGTGGTTGTCATTGCCATACCAAGATCCTCCAAAACTGCATCCAAGCTGCATTAGGTCAAAAGGTTAGCAGGGCAGCTTCCGCCCCGCAAGCGAACCCGGTGGTGCGCGAGTATGTCGCACAATAAGGCATGCCGCCTAGAGAAGACCATGGATTGCCCCGAGCAGGCCGCATGCGCAAGTAACTGTCGCGGCGGTGACGACAAGGCTCAGATACCAACCGCGCAACCGGTTGGGGCCCGGCAAGCTCGAGGCGGCGAGGACCACCAGGAAACCCAGGACCATCGGCAGCAGGAAGACATTGACGATCTGTGCAACGATGGTCAACCAGATGAGGTTCGGTATCGTCCCGGCAAGTGCTGCTCCCACCAGCACGCAGGCGGCATAGACACCGTAGAACCAAGGCGCGCGGAACGGCTGAGCGTCCGGCGTGCGGCGGTACCCGGCAGCCTCCCCGAGCGCCCAGGCGAGCGCCAGAGAGCATACGATCGCAGCGACCATCGACGCGCCGAGAACGCCGAGACTGAACACCAGGCGTCCGACGGTCGCGCCGAGGTGGGGTATGAGCGCCTAGCTGATCTGACCGACGCTGTCCAGCGAGGCCTGCTGATAATTGCCGCCGAAGGTCGTGGCTGCGACGAACAGAACCGAGGCGCTGACCAACTGGGTCAGCACTGCGCCGAGGGCGGTATCCCCGCGCGCCGCACTGTAGTGCCGATGGCCGAGCCGCTTTTCGGCAGTGGCGGATTGCTGGTAGAACACCATCCACGGGTTGAACACCGCGCCGATCAGAGCTGCCCCCAAAAACCAAAAATCGTTATTGCCGATGGGTATGTCGACCACGTCACGCGCCACCGTCGCGAAATCGGGACGCGTCGTCGCGGCGACCAGGAGGAACGCGAGCTCGAACGAGCCGATCAAGATTGCCGCTCTCTCGACGCGGCGATAGGACCCGGACAAGACGATGACCAGCAGAGTCGAGGCTGCGAGGGGAAGGGTCAGGTTGCGCGAAATTCCATAGAGCTCGCCGATGCCGGCCACTGCCGCGAATTCCGTGATCATCGAGCCGGCGACCGCCACCGCAAGCCCCGCCGCCGAGACCCACGCCCACGGATGCCCAAAGTGGTGGCGAACGAGTTCGCTGTACCCTCGGCCGGTAAAGATGCCAAGCCGCACCGCCAGCTCCTGAACCATGTAGAGAACGGGGATCAGACCCAGCAGCAGCGGCAACAACCGATAGCCCCAGCGGGCTCCGCTCTGAGCTGCCGTCACCACGTTCCCCGCATCGGTATCGGCCAGCATGACCAGGATGCCCGGCCCTATGCTCGCGACGACCAGCAATAGCGATCGCGGTTTTGCTGCCACCTCGGCTCGGTCGGGCACGCGCTCGTACTCCTCCTGGAAGGTTCTCGAGTGGCGGCTCGATAGCGACGAAACCGCGCCCGGCCGGTCGCTCAGTCGGTGCCCAACTCGTCAATGGCCGCCTGCCCGCCGTCGCCCAACCCATTCATCACCGGGTTCTCCTGGGGCAGCGACTGGGCAATAAACACCGCGGCATAGACGATGCCATACGCCAGGACGTACGAGCCGGTATAAACGGCGTGCGAGATAGCTTCCAGCGCCTTGGGCCCGGCCTCGCTCGCCGACTGCTTGACCTGGGCGACATGCTCCGAGGCCGTCGTCGCGGCGTCCCGCATGGCATCGGCGACCGAGCGCATTGCGGCTTCGTCGGCGGCGGTGGTTGTCGTCGTGGCCACGGCTATGTCCCCCAAAGTGTACTATCCACAAAGATATCGGAGCTTATTCACGGCGGCAACTACGTCCATCAGCCTCGCACGCCAGCACTCGAGCAGCATCTACCAGCAATTGTTGATGTCAGGCAACCACCCGCGCTTTCGCATTCTCGTTTTAGCAGGTCGCGCCGCTCAGCAGCGAGGCGATCCTGTCGCAGCGGGCGACGGCGTGGGAGATCGCGTGGAAGCCTTCTAGATCCCTCGGTGGGGCAGCCAGATGAAACCAATCGGAATCATTGAGCTCTGGAGCCCAGATCTGATGCGTCTGCAGCAGATAGACCCCGTAGAGCGCCCCAAATCTCTTCTCCCCTTGTGCCGTGAGGCTCTGGTGCACGGTGTAGGCCCCGAGCACCGCGTTCATGACCACCGCGGTTTCGATCAGAGCCGACAGGTAACCTGGTCGGGCGACGACGTCCGGTCCCAGCGTCTCCTGTAGCGCGTGGGCGGATGCCTGAACAATGACGAAAGAGCGGTCGAGGATTCCGCGCAGGTCATCCTTCGTCGCCAGGGGCAGACAGAGCTCCGGCCGCAGGAAGATATCCACGGCGGCAGAGATCGCGCCGCAGCCGCTGTGGCCAAGGACGACAATCGCCTTCAGGCTGTCGTCGAGGTGATCGACTGCGTAACTCAAACTGCCGAGCACATCGCTGCCGAGCCCGTTGCCGGCGATACGGATGACAAACAGATCGTTGGGGCCCTCGCTGAAGATCAGTTCGATTGGAACCCTGGCGTCGGCGCAGCCGATGACCGCCGCGAAGGGCCGTTGCTCAGGTGCGCCGGGCTCGCCGGGAAGCAGGCCAAGATGGCGCGGGTCGAGCCGCATGATCTGCCGATCGGTGCCGGCGCCGCTCGTGATTTGGTCGAGCAGTGTCGCGAAGCGCCGATTGCCCTCTTCGAGGCGCCGGCGGGCGGCCTCGGCGTTCGCCGGAGGTGGCGGCGGAGGCACAGTGCTCGAATGGTAGCTATAGGTGATTTCGACACTCTTCATCGAACTTTCCTCGGATGGCGGATCGATCGGCTGTCCAAGCCGGACGCTGAGCCTTATTCTCCGACCGCGCAACCGGATTGGAGGAGTGCGGCGCGATGAGAATGTGCAGCCCACCGGCAACCCCAAGGGGCAGGGTGATACTAACTCAGAAGAAGGCCGTGGTTCGGATCGTGAACACCGCGGCAGGGCCCTCCCCGGGTTTCAATGCCGGGTCGAAATAGAGCTGAATGTCGGGGGTGAGCCGCAGACCCTTGAAGACCGTGTAGCTGTAGTAGAGCTCAGCTCCCCACTCCGCATTGCGCGCGGGTTGGCCCACTGCTTTCAGATTGGTCTTGTCCCAAAAGATGCCGAGGCCGACCTGGTCCAGCTTGTTGCGGTGGATTGGATCGTTATAGATCCCACCCCATGCGACCGAGGTCTCGATCGGGATCGCGGTTCCGCTCGCACCGTTGGCACGCAGGAAGAGACCCCATTTCGCATCGATGTTCTGCACCGCGCTGAAAGACACGCCCAGGCTGTTGCTCGGCTGCTGTGGCACAGAGGGCTGGCTGTATCCAATTATGTCATAGGTTCCTCCGCCAAGAAGATTCGGCGCCCACTCGCCAGCCACGAAGTAGGCGTATTTGCCGGTCGAGAAGCCGCGCGCCGTTAACGTGTCGCCGGTGACATTGGTGGCGCCCTGGAATCCGCCTGCGAAAGTGAATTGTTGGTCCGGGGTCGCTGCCTGAGCATAGGCCCCGAGGGCCCCGTACGGATAGGTCTGGGTGGCGTTCTGCGCCAGCGGATAGCTGATGAAGTTGGTTTGAACATTACCGGCATATTGATTGCTGTCATAAGCAGCAAAAGTGTATTGACCGACCGTTACGGACAACCAACTCCAGGCATCGGGCAAGGTGTGCGTGTACGCGAGCTGGTTAAACTGACGCACATTCGTTGTCTGATCATTGGGTGGAGTGATCAGGCCGAGCCGAGCTTGTTGCGATACGGTAATAGTCTTCGTCCAAAACTGGGTTTGCTGCATCGTATAAGTGAACGAGCCCGATCCGACCGTCGTATCTTCAAACGGGCTCCAGATAATGTTTGGGGTATAGACCATTTGGACTACACCGGGTCCGCCGTTCGGCGCCCCCCATTGCGGGATTATCGATACTTGCATCGAATAGTGAAGATCATAGTCGCGTCTTAATTCTTTCTTGAACCCGCGGTATTCGTCGTGAATATCGTTGAGGACCTTGGTGATATCCTGCATGAAGTCGAGGGATGGGGCTTCGATCTCCAGGTCGATAGGTTTATGTTTGGGCCGTGCTCCCAGTAATCCGACGGAAGTGTCGCCGGATTGGGCTTGCGCCTGCGCCATTGCCGAGCTCCCTGTGAGATCAACCATGATCAGCGCCACCGAGGCCGCAATGACCGCTCGTCCGGCAGAACGTGCCTTGCGACGTGAAACGGGCCCGGTTTGCGGCACCCCGGGTGCCCGAGTCTTGGCTGGAAGCTTGTCAGGTCGGGCTGGGTAGGAAATAGAAGAGCACCCCGATCAAGCCGTATAGAACCAGCATCTGCACGCCGCTGAGCCAGTTGGCTTGGCCGTCCTGCGAAATTTGGCTGATGACCAGCACACTGCCAAAGATCGCCGCCACCTCGGCAGTGGAGAAGAGAATGTTGACCGGATTGCCGAGAAAAGGCGAGACGATGACCAAAACAGGAACGACCAGGAGGGCAATTTGAGCGGCGGAGCTTATGCCGATCTCGAATGCGAGGTCCATCTGGTTCGTCTGCGCCACTTTGACGGCGCTGAACAGCGCAGACACGTTGCCGATCAAGGCGACGACAATGACACCGATAAAGAGATCGGTCCAGCCGAGGGTCTGTTTGACGGCATCGACCGAGTCGGCGACGAAGTCCGAGAGAAGAGCCACCAGCAGGCTTGAGACGGCGAGAAGCCCGATCGCCAAGCCCGTGCTCATCGCAGCACTGCTCGGCTCGGGCGGGTCGGGCGCTGCGGCCCTGGCTTCAGGGGTCCGCGCCCTTGCCCGCTGCGCGATGTGAACCATTGCGGCGGCGTAAAGGATCAGGAGCAGGACGCACAGACCGATCGAGATCTGCTCCACATAGTCAGTGGACATCTGCGGCGTCGGCAGCTGCAGGCGAGAGGCGGCGTAGATCGACGGCAACAGTACGGCGACGGACGCGATCATCAGGCTGGCGCCGGCATCCTGTGCGCGCTCCATGGAGAACCTGATCCGGCCGAACCGCAGTCCGGCGACCACCATCGCCGCCCCGTTGACGACCAGAATGTTGCTGACGATGGCTCCGGTCCAAGCCGCCTTGGCCAGCGGGCCCAACCCGTTGCGGATGGCGATGAGTCCGAAGATCAGCTCGGGAAGGTTGCCAAACCCGGCATTCATCATGCCGCCCCAGGTTGGGCCGATCCGGCCGGCCAGCTGCTCGGTCGCGGTGCCGATCCACGCCGAGGTCACGATCAAGCCGAGCACGGAAAACCAAAAAAGGAGCAGTTCGTTCTGCCACGCCGGAACGTAGTTGAGGGCGAACGCCAGAGGAATGAAGACCGCCAGCCAGTTGATCTTCTGTCGAGCGAGATCCCTCATTTCACACCATCCACGACGGAGGGTCAGGTGACATTGGAGATTACGTTGACCACGAAGCCGATGATTGCGGTAACGAAGAGAAACGAAAAGATCGCATGCACAAGGGTGACGCGGCGTATCCTCACGGAGGTGACGGTCACATCGGATGTCTGATAGCACATGGCAATCGTAAAAGAGTAATACATGAAATCCCAGAAGTCCGCGGTCTCACGTTGCGGAAACTCCAGCCCTTTTTGATAAATTAGTTTGCCATCGACGACTGTGTCGTCGTAGTAGAGACGCGCGTAGTGAAGACCGAAATAAATGTGAGCGAGGAACCAGGAGAGAATGACCGCCAGCAGCGACGTCGTCATGTGGAGATTGACCTCCCAACGCGGCCGGCCGCTTGGATGGTTGAGCATCGCGGCCACCCCGACGAGGCTGACTACCGACAGCGCAATGACGACGATCAATGTGAGGATATTGTTCGGCTCGCCCCGGCGCGACAGCGCGGCTGCGTCCTCGGGTGAGGCCCGCCTCATCAGGGCGCCGGTCAGCACCAAATACACGCCTACGCCAGCATTATATGGTATCAGCAGGTTGAGCTCGTCGGGCAGGCCCCTGGTCAGCAGATAGGCGACGACGACGGCCACGATTGCGACGGTGATCCTCCCCTGCCGCCGGATGAGCCACGGCATACTGCCGCCAGGAGTGTGCGAGATCGGCTGTTCCATATCCCCGCATCTTTCGGCGCCGCGCGTGCCGATCTATGGCGGGCCGGCGCGCAGCGCTCCATCGGATCATGCCCGCCGTGCGGCGGGCAGGCAACGGCTCTCCGACTAACGGTTCGAGTCCTCGCCACCGTCGACGAACGCCGCGCTGGGCCTTGTCGCCGTTGGATCGCTCGGGCAAAGTAAGCGACTCGATTGACCAGGAGGGACAAATGGCGGCAAGAATCGTTGTGGGCGTATTCGAGTCCGAAGGTATTGCCGAGGACGCCCGCAATCGTCTGAAGACCGAGGGCGTGCCGGCCAGCGATATCGTTCTGAAGGTGCTCAAGGAAATCGGACCCATCCCATCGACGATGGAACCCGAGCTCGAAGCCTCGTTCCTCGGCCCGGTCATTCTCGGGAATTTCCGCGAGAGCTTTGCTCAATATATCCGCAACGGAGAGACGCTCATCTGCGTCCAGGCGCCGACTGACGAGCGTGTCGAGCTGGCGGTCGACACGCTTAAGCAATACGCCCCGATCGAGGTCAAGGTCGTCCCGGTCGCCGAGGACCCCAATCGGTGACGCCAAGCCGGGGCCGACGGTATGCTGCACAAGGGCGCAAGCCACAACCATCCCAACCAGACGCGTCGCGCCCACCGATCAGGCCACAACGCGGCAATAACGTGATTACGAGCGCGCCGATTGCGGCCGTGGCGGTGCCGTCATTGTCGAAGGCGGCGAGCTGCCCACCCGATCCCGGCTATCAGCGCCAAGACGCCAAACGCGGCGATCATGCTGCCATCGGTCAGCCAGAGCATCAGCAAGAACCCCCCGGCAGCGGCAATCGCAATATATTTGTTTTCGATCGGCAACTGCGCCCCCTCAAGGCGGCCTAACCCCCGACGTCTACGATCAGTCGGTCTCCTCCCCCTCACGCCCGAGCGCCTACTTCCCGGCGGCGACGGCGAGGACGGACCCCATGAATTGCGCCGGTGTCTGACCGGCGGCCGCGGCCTGGCTCCTCAGTTGGCGGTAGACCGTGGGCGGCACCGGTACATCGACAATGATCATCGACCCCGGCGGTAGATCGTACGCGGCGATTTGCTGCTGAAGCACCTGCACAAACCGATGCATCTGGCTCCAGCGCTGCGCACTGGTCAGCCCCGGCGCTTGGGCAACGAGCGGGCAATAGGCGGCGATCAGCCCGTTTGTCAGGTCTGCATTGGAGATAGCAGGCTCCTTCAGCTGCACCTGATTGATCAGCTCGCCGATCTCATTGGCGAGATCGGGGCCAGCGCCGCCAAGCAGCAGTTTCGCTCGCGCCGGGTCGCTCGTAACCTCGGGCACCCCCTGACCAATCTCCGGGCACTCAAGTCCTGTGGCGTGTGCGGACGTCGCCCACGCCCCTAGGAAAAGCGCCGAGAGCGCGGCCGACGCGACGAGCAGGATGCAGAGTCCGAGCCGCGCTGCGCAAAAGAAGGTCTTCATTTATTCCTCGTTTCCGCAACGGTTGGAAGGATCGCCGTGGCCCTAGACGTCCGATATGTCGGCCGACTATGCTGATTTGACGAAATTTGCGGGCTGATGAATTGCGGTCCGGCGACGCGTCGGAGGGTCGCGGACGGGGCCTCGCTCGACGGCATTTGGGAACCTCCGCATCCAACCTCTACGCAACATCGGCGCCCGGCATCCCGCTGACGCTGATTTGATCGGCGCCGACCCGGAACGTTCGCACGCGGCTGGTACTCCTGGGTGAGCCCGCCGCAAAATGCTACCATCCTCGAAGACGGAGAGACAATGAACCAGGCCGCGACCCTGTTCGTCAGCACCTTCACGACCTTGCTGGCGATCATCAACCCTCTCGAATCTCTGCCGGTGTTTCTCAGGTTGCTGCAAGGCAAGGACGAGCAGGCCCATCGGCTGGTTGCACGGCGGGCCTGCACCTACGCCACGCTGCTGCTGTTCTTCTTCCTGATTTTTGGCACGCTGCTGCTGGAGATCTTCGAGGTGCCGCTCAGCATGGTGCGGATCGTCGGCGGCATCATTCTGATGCGGATCGGCTTCTCGCTGTTCCTGCCGTCCGCCTCCGCCACCTCCGCCGTCGCCAACACTCCGGCTAGCGCGGACGCGGATGTCGCCTTCGTGCCGCTGGCGATGCCGCTGATGTTCGGCCCCGGGGCAATCGCCACGGTGCTCGGCATGGCGTCGCTGGTGCGGCATCCGTTGGCGCAGGTTCTCCCGTTGGCTGCGATCATCCTCGCCATCCTGGCGACGATGGGCGCGACCTATCTGTTCCTCGCCTATGCCGACATAATCTTGGGCCGCATCGGCCCGCGCGGGATCGACGCAGCGACGCGCATCGTCGGCTTCTTCGTCGCCGCTATGGGCATGGGACTGATCTTCCACGGCGTGACGGAGGCGATCCAGACATATTTGCCGTCAGCGACGCGCTGATAAGCATTGTCGGTTGCGGTTATGGCCTACGCCCTGCTGCTGTTTATTCCGGTATCCCTGGCGCTGCGCCACCTCTTCGACGCGCCGCCCGGGTCTTCCTCACCGGTGCTGCCGCCATCACCGTGCTCGCCGATTGGCTTCGCCGCGCCACCGATCAGCTTGCGGAGCGCGCCGGCAGCACCATCGGTGGGCTGCTCAACATCAGCTTCGGCAACACCGCCGAACTGATACTAGCCCTCTTCGTCCTCTCCCGGGCGCACACCCGGGCCAGCCAGCGCACCGCCGATGCTCATGCCCGTCTGCTGAGCCACGCCGACCGCCAATCGTCGCGGCGATCGCCGTCGCCGGCGCGCAACCTGCGGCGATGAAACGCGCGAAGCCGCCGATCTGACAAGAAATCGCCATAGCCGCCGCCTCCCCCTAACCGAATGGGAAGACGCGCTTCCAGTCGTTCTTCATGCTGATGATCGCCCATCCCTGCTTCTTCGCCATGTCGTACATCTCCTGGCTCAAGGTGCCGATCTTGGTGTCAGGCAGTCCCTGCGCCGGACCGTACGCATATTCGCGTGCTGCATCGTCGTGCACCACCACCGCCGACAGCCGCGCGCCGGTGCCTGCCTTCACGTACTCCAACATCTGCTGGTCGTCGGAGGAGGAATTACCGAAGCCGCGTACGGCCGGCGCCCGTACATCAACCAAAAGTTCTCGATTTTTCCGGCTTCCAGGTTATCGAGCACCAGTTTGGGCTCCCTGGTGAGGAGCGGCCGTTGGTCCTTGTCGTAGCCGTATTTGAATGCCTGCTCGGTGCCGGCCACCTGCTCGGGGGAAATGCCGTAAACCCGGTCAGAGTACTCGCGTACGAAGCCCGCACTGCCGCCGGTCGCGATGAACGTCCTTGTAGGCGTTGGCCCGTAGGTAGTGCAGCACCTCCAGCATTGGCTGATACACCAGTTCGGTGTAGGGGCGGTTCCAGCGGGGATGCTTGGCCGCGGCCAGCCACTTCCTCACATCGTCCCTGAACTCCTCCACATTCATCCCGCTCTGGGTCGCGAGCAAAATCTCGAACAAGTCCCTCATCGAGAGCTTCGCGATGGCCTCGCGATCGCCGTAAAGAATGGTCTTGAACGGTTCGCGGTCCTTCAGCTCCGGCTTCTCCTTTACGAGCGGGCCAACATGCTCGAGGCAATAGACGAATTGCGTGTAGACCGGATGCTCGACCCAGAGCGTGCCGTCCTGATCGAATTCAGCGATGCGCTCGTCCGGCGGCACGAAGTTCGGGCTGCCTTTCGTCGTGGTCGCCCCGACGAACTCCATGATCGCCTGCTTCGCCGGACCGTCGTTCCACGATGGCAGAACGCCGGCACGGCACTTGCGCCTTTGCCGCGGTCGCGACGACCACCCCTGACAGGGTTGGAAGCGCCGCCGCGGTCGAGAGCAGGACACGGCGGCTGATGCGGGAGGAAGGAAGGGTCGGCTTCATGTACGATCCTTTGGAGCGATTACCCGAAATCGACGTCGACGATCGTCTGGGTCTTGGGCTCGACATAGACGATGCCTCGCGAGCCATCGGGGCGCTTGGTCTCCATCAACCAGCCGTTGCACAGTTGCAGGACCTTGTTGGTCAGTGAGTATCCCTGGGCAGAGATCATGGCGCTCATCTGGTTGAGTATGCGCCAACATGAGCGCTGTGAGAGGGACAACCCGTGCGGCGGCTGCCAGGTCTATTTTCATGGCTCTGTCTCCGAATGGGGTGACGTAGAGCGGGCTGAGGCTCCCGCATATAACCGCTACTGCTGCCTTACCATCTCGACGTCCGGTTCTGTGGGTCAGGGAGCAGAAACGACATCGTAGTATGTCCCATTGGCGCCGTAATATGGCCTGAACCAGGATCCGTAGCAGCTGTAATAGGTGATGCCGCCATACGGAGAGTAGGCGCACCCGGCCGGCAGGGCCGAGTAGACCGCGCCGAGGGGGTAGTAGCCGCTCGCTGCGGCGGCCCCGGCAACGGCGGCGCCTGCTACGGCGCCGACGGCCGCGCCCGCGGCGGCGGCTCCCCAGCCGCCGCAGGCGTAGCAGCCCACGCCTCCGTAATAGCCGTTGACGACGGCCGGCGAATGCACGCCGTACCAGCCGCTGCCGCCGTAGTAGCGGCTGCCGGTGGCCCAGTGGTCGTTAGGCCCAACCGCTGCCCAGCCGTCGTAATTGCCGGCGGCGTGGACGCCGCTGGTGCTGGCGCCGTGCCATCCATAACCGTTGCCGGTGGCGCCCCAGGCATGGCCGCCCGCGGTGACGCCGCCGGCTCCCCAGCGACCGCCGCCGCCAACGGCACCCCAATGACCGCCGAAGGCGCCTTCGTGCATCCCGCCCCAACCGCCTCCGCGAAAGAAGGCGTTGGCGGTCTGCACCGGTAGCCCTATCAGCAGCAAGCCGGCAAACAGCAGAGAGGACTTCCTCATCGCACGACCTCCTTCGTTTACGGCTTCTGCGGGGTTTCCATGTCGGGGTTTTTGAATTCGATGCGCGGTGCCTTGAGTGCCAGTGGCAAGGCGAAGGCACCCGCGTTGATCCGGTCATTGAGGCGCCAGTTCGAAAACTCGATCTCGTAGCGCTTGTTGCCTGGTTCCTTCGGGTAGACGGCCCGCATCATGCGCGGCAATTTGTCGGCGACCCCGATCCAGATTTCCGCCTGAACGGTGTCGCTGGCAACCGCCACCATGTCGGTCAAGGTACCGCCGATGACGTCGGAGCGTCCGACCACGAAGGCCGATTTGAGAGTCTCGGCGATGTCCTTGTACGGGTCGGCCACGATGAAATCGACAAAGGGAAAGTAGATCGCGGCCTTGTCGTACGCCGCCTTCACCATCGCGTCGATCGTCGGCGGTGCATCGGCCATGGCGGCGAGTTTCATCGCCGGATCGTATGCGATCATCGTCTTGCCGTCATAATAGAACTCTGTCGGCGGCCCGTCGCCCGGGGTTACCACCCGCAACTTGTCGGGGCGCTGCACCGTCACCTGCGAGGTCGTCGTATAATAGAGCGGCTGGCCGTTTATCGCTGGTGATTCATAGGTGCTGACCGCGGTGAAGCTGATGGTCTTGGCCGTGGCGAGCTTTTCGCTCATGGCCTTGAGGATGGCGAGCGCCGCGGGTTCGATCGCCGGTTGTGGAGCGGGCTGTCCCGTCGGTGCAAGCGGTGTCGCCGGGGCAGGCGAGGCCGTCGCCGGCGGTTGCTGGGCGCCGGCGGTCCCGGCTGTAATCATCGCGAGGGCCAGCGCCACAGCGAGGCGGATTTTGCTGATGGGTATCATGGTTCGGCTCGACATCAGAAGATGAAGGTGAACTGGCTGCGCAATTGCCAGCTCGGTCCGGTCTGGCTTGGGTGGACGGCGTTGTAATAGGCGCCGAGCTGGAGATTGATCGGCAATTTGTCGAACAGCTTGATGACCCGCCCGACCCCGACGCCGACTGGGACCACCCATTGCTGGCCGCCGCACGCGGCTCTCGCACTCCCGTTGACAGGGCAGTTACTACCTCGTCCCGGCTGTCGGAAGGTCTCGGCAAAGCGTCGGTCGCAGGTGACGCCGCATTTTTGCGCGCGTCGCCCCTTCCGGCGCCGGGTCGCCGGGGCGGTCCCAATCCCGGCGAGACTTTTGCCATCACGACGTCTCCATCCTCGCAATCAACGTAGAACCACCGGCGCTGTCAATCGGCAGCAGCGGCCAATTCCCGATAGGGATGCAATGTACCGACGCGATCCATCGCCGCAATACTCCCTACCGGCGCCGGGTCGGCGTGGCGTGAGGCGTCCGCAGGTGCGGGCTGCGCGCCGTCCACGAGGAGGAAGCCGCTCTGTCGCAGCTGGATCTCGAACTGATGCCGCCGTTCGGCTTCGAGCTGCGCGACCTTGCGCATTGGCCATAAGCCATTGGCCAGCGCCCCCAGTGCCGCGACGTTGTTGGTCACCACCGATGCGCCTATGCCGAAACCCATGGTGAATACACCCGCGACGCAGGTGATATTCGGAATCAGGATCATGATCCAGCTGTTGCGGACGTTGCGCTCGAGGTCACGGGCGATGTCGCGCAGCTCGCACAATTTCCCGAGGCCTTGCTCCATGAATACGACATGGGCTGTGTCCGTAGCGATCGAGGTCGCCCCGCGCAGAGATATCGAGATGTTGGCCTTCTTCAAGGCGATTGCATCATTGATGCCATCGCCGACAAAGCAGACTTTGCGGCCTTCCTGTTGCAGTTGCTCGACGTAGTCGGCCTTATCGGCGGGTAGCACCTGAGCGAAGTAGCGATCCATCCCGAGCTCCTCGGCGAGCTTACGGGTCGGTGCCTCGTGGTCACCCGAGATGATTGCGATGTGGTTGATGCCGCGGTCCCGCAGGCCTTGGACGATGCCGCGGACCTCGGGTCGTGTCGACGCTCGCAGCTCGAGCGCGCCGCCGAGCTCGTCGTCGACGGCAATCATCACCATCGTGTGGCCTTCACGATGCGCCTCGTCGAGAGCGTCTTCGACCTCCGGCGTCAATGCGACACCCTCCAGGTCCATAAAGCGCCGGCTGCCGACGCGCACTCGATGCCCGTCGACGCCGACCGTGATGCCATAGCCGACCCGGTACTGGGTCGCTTCGGTCAACGGTAGGCGAAGGCCCTGCTCCTCCGCTTTCTGCAGGATGGCGAGCGCTATCGGGTGATGAAACCGCCGCTCCGCCGCCGCGGCAAAGCGCAGGATCTGCAGCGGTTCGCAGCCGTTAGCGGCGATCATCCGCCCGACCTCGGGGCGCTCGCGCGTCAATGTGCCGGTCTTGTCGAAGAGGACCGTATCGATTTCACTGAGAAGGTCGAGCGCGCGCCCATCCTTGACGAGGATCCCCTTCTGGGCGCAGAGCGACAGCGTCGACAGCATGCCGAGTGGTGCTGCCATTCGAATGCCCGTGCCGAGATCACTGTTCAGCGCCGCTACCGCGCCCTGCGGACCGATCGTCGCCCCGGCAACTGCA
>Ga0074044_10001262_pt1 | contig 23196 bp, 28 predicted proteins | sample BogForMeECP23OM1_FD_94443 | JGI IMG/M metagenome (GOLD analysis project Ga0074044, IMG submission 94443) | Bog forest soil microbial communities from Calvert Island, British Columbia, Canada - Bog Forest MetaG ECP23OM1 | ecosystem: Environmental > Terrestrial > Soil > Wetlands ... | reverse complement strand
CTTGGAGCGCGGCACGGCAAGCAGCGCCGTGGTCAAGGGATAGGTGACCTGGTCCTCGATTACCTGCGGCGCCTGGCCGGGATATTCGGTGTAGACAATGACCTGCGTATCGGAGAGATCCGGGTCGGTGCGGCGCTCGCGGTGCTGCGCTTCCCCGGCCGTCATGCGGCTGTTGTCGCCGTAAATGCCCTCATGGGTCTGCCTCCGGTGGTCGCGGGCTTGATTGTCTATCTGTTCCTCTCGCGTGCCGGTCCGCTGGGCGGCCTCGGACTGCTGTTTACACCGGCGGCTATGATCATCGCGCAAACGGTGCTTGTTACGCCGATCGTCGCGGCGATCACGCGCCAGGTCATCGAGGATCTATGGCGCGACTACGGAGAGCTCTACATTTTCGACGGGGTTGGTCTGCCTCGCATCGTCGCTTCGCTACTATGGCTCGGCCGTTTTAGCCTGCTGACTGCGGTGCTGGCGGGGGTCGGCCGCGCCGTCGCCGAAGTTGGCGCCATCCTGATTGTCGGCGGCAATATCGCCGGCGTCACCCGCACGATGACGACCGCCATTACTCTCGAAACAAGCCGGGGCGATCTCGGGCTCGCGCCGGGACTCGGCGTCATCCTTGTAACGCTGATCCTGTTTATCAATGCCGCGGTGCAAATCGTCGGGGCGGTGGCGAGGAGGGCCGCGGCATGATGGGATTGGCGCAGCGTTTCGCGGCGGGATGGCTGCTGGCGCTGGCGATAGCGTTTCCGGCCCCAGCGCAGGAGCAATTCATTACGGTTGCATCGACCACCTCGACCGAGCAAATCCCGTCTTTTCGGCCACCTGCTTCCGGCCTTTACCAAGAAATCCGGCATTCAGGTGCGCGTGATCGCGGTCGGGACCGGCCAGGCGCTCAAGATCGGCGAGCATGGCGACGCCGACGTCGTTTTCGTGCACGACCGGCCGGCCGAGCTCGCCTTTGTCGAGCGAGGCTACGGCGTCGACCGCCATGAGGTGATGTACAACGACTTTATCCTGGTCGGACCGTCGCATGATCCGGCGCACGGCGGCGGCGGCAAGGACATCGTGGCGGCGCTGCAAAAGATAGCAGAGGCCAAAGCGGCCTTTGTCTCGCGCGGCGACGATAGCGGCACGAACAAAGCGGAGCTGCGCTTCTGGAAAGACGCAGGCATCGACCCGAAGGCCATCGGCCAAGGCTGGTATCGGGATACCGGCTCAGGAATGGGTCCCACCCTGAATACGGCCGCGGCCATGGACGGCTACACACTCTGCGACCGTGGGACATGGCTCAACTTCAAGAATCGGCAGAACCTCAAGATTGTTGTCGAAGGTGATCGGCGGCTCTTCAACCAATACGGGGTTATGCTCGTCAACCCGGCAAAATATCCGCACGTTAAACAGGAGCTCGGCCGCAAATTCATCGAGTGGATCATCTCGTCCGAGGGGCAGCAGACGATCGCCGACTACAAGATCAACGGCGAGCAGCTTTTCTTTCCTAACGCCGAAGGCTGGCGGTCATGAGCACGGATACCGAGCAGCGACGGCCTGGCCCTGTCCCGCGGGGCGTCTACCCCGCCGGCGACCCGCCGGCAACATGGTTGCGAGTCCCGGATATCAAAGTACGCTGCCGGCGGCAGGCGGAGGGCGACCCGCCGCTGTTCGCGCGGGCACGCTTCGGCTGGAGCATGGGCGAGGTTTCCGGCTCGCTCGGCGATCTCGGCACCTTCCTTCCGCACATTGTCGGCGCGATCACGGTTGTCCGCATGGATCCGACCGGCATTCTGACGACGTTCGGCCTGTTTTATGCCCTGTCGGGAGCATTCTATGGCGTGCCGATGGCCGTACAGCCGATGAAAGCGGCATCGGCGGCGGTATTGATCGAGCCGATGAACCCCGGCGCGATCGCCGGGGCCGGGCTGGTCATAGGAGCGTTTTTCCTTCTCATCGGCGTGACGGGAATTGTGAGCCGGATCGCGCGCGCGTTGCCGCCGACGATCGCCGCCGGGCTGCAGCTCGGCCTTGGGCTGTCACTCGGCGCGCTCGGAATCCGGCTGATGCAAGGGCAACTCTGGCTTGGCGTGGCGATCTCGGCCGTGATGCTCGTGCTGATGCGGTACAAGCGGATGCCCGTGGCGCTTATCGCCGTGGTTGGCGGCATCGTTGTCGGCCAGCTTCTCGGGATTGCGCCGCCGCTCCCGCAATTGAAATTCGGGCTACATCTCCCGCACCTTACGGTGCCGAGCTGGCAAGACATCGTGCACGGCACGACCTACGCCGTGCTGCCGCAAATCCCGCTGACCTTGACCAATGCGATAATTGTGACGGCTGCCGTTTCGCGGCAGTTCTTTCCCAAAGAGCTGCACCCGGTGAACGAGCGCAACCTCGCGATCACGACCGGCCTCGGCAACCTGCTGGCCGCGCCGTTCGGCGGTTACCTGATGTGCCACGGCGCTGGCGGCATCGCGGGCCACGTGCGTTTCGGGGCGCGCACTGCAACCGCGCCGGTTCTGATCGGCCTTGTGTTCCTCGTGCTCGGCGTCGGCTTTGGTGAAGGCGGCTATGCTCTGCTGAAGACGATTCCCGATGCGGTGTTGGGCGGCCTGCTTATGTTTTCCGGCATCGAGCTGGCGCTGTCGTCGAAACCGCAGGATTACCGCGACGCCGACCTGTTCCTTGTGTTGCTGATGGCGGCGATTGGGGTCGCCCTCAACCCAGTCGCTGCTTTTGCGGTCGGCTTGCCGATCGCCTACGGCTTGAAACGCGGGTGGGTAAGGGTCTAACCCGAGAAAATCGGTTATGCGTATGCGCCGCCTGAACGAGCCCGGTCCCGAGCTGGGCGTTCACATCGTGAGCGGCGAAATTGTGCGCGAACATTGACGATGTAGCCGGGGCGATATTCCTGTTCTAAATGTCCGGCGTGTTGTTCCATGACCCCTTGCCGGTATCGCTTGAGGCCGCGAGCGTTCCTCGCACTCTAGCCGACGGCGAATACCTGTTTGAGCAGGGCGACCCGGCATCCGCGATCTACAAGATTGAAAGCGGTCGGCTGCGGCTCATCCGTCGTACGCTCGACGATCATCTCGTCGTGCTGCATACCGCCCGCGCAGGTGAGCTTTTCGCCGAGGCCGCTCTCTTCTCCGAGGTGTACCACTGCGACGCCGTCGCCGCTGTGCCATCCCGGATCAGAGCCTATCCCAAGGCGGCCCTGATTGCGGCGCTCCGCAGCGAGCCGGCGCTTTCCGAAGCTTTCATGGCGCGCCTGGCCCGCCAGATCCAGGATCTCCGCGCACGAATGGAGCTGCGCAATATCCGCTCGGCGCGGGAGCGGGTGCTTCAGTATCTCAGGCTCTGCGCCGGGGCCGACGGGCGAACGATCGCGATCGAGGGTCAATTTCAGGACATAGCAGCGGAGGTTGGGCTGACCCGCGAGGCTCTCTACCGCACCCTGGCCGCACTGGAGGCCGAAGGGGTCCTCGCGCGTGCCGGGACAGGGATCGTGCTGAAAAAATCTGCCGTCGGATGATTCAAATCATGCCAGCGACGGCAACATGAACTTAAGCTGACGCCGACAGAACCCATCACTGAGGCGAGCGCTCGCCCGCCGATACGGCGAGCGTGTCGCAGTCATCTTTTCTTGGCGCATGATCCTAATCATACGACTCACGATGGGAACAGCGTACTGTGACCCGATCTTACTTTCGAAAGAGGGTTCCATGTTCTCCACCCGTCGATTTGTCGCTCTCGGCACGATCGCTTTCGTCGCCGCGGCGGGCCTCGCGCTCGCGCAGACCGCGCCTCCCGATCAAGGCATGATGGGGTCCCCAGAGATGCGCCAAATGATGCAGAAGCATCACCCCGAGGGAAGGATGCCGATGTCCGGCCACCCCGGCATGCAGGCCGGTATGGCCGTTCCCACGATGCCCGGCCAGGATGCTTTCGGAGCCATCCAGGAAATCGTCCGCCTGCTCAACGCCGACCCGAAGACCGATTGGTCCAAAGTCGATCTCGAGGCGCTGCGCCAGCACCTCATCGACATGAGCGAGGTGACGCTGAAAGCCGATGCCCAGGCAAAGCCGATCGACGGAGGTCTCGAGATCGCCGTCACGGGCAGCGATCGCACCCTTGCCGCCATTCAGCGGATGGTCCCGGCGCACGCCCAGGAAATCAATGGTCTCAATGGCTGGAGCGCCACGACCGCGCCGCTGCCGAACGGCGTTCTTCTCACGGTGACCGCTGCCGATCCCAAGGAAGTCCAACATATCCGCGGCCTCGGTTTCATCGGCTTGCTGGTCAGCGGATCCCATCACCAGCCCCACCATCTTGCGATGGCCAAAGGCGAATTCATGCATTCCCCCTGATCCGTCAACTTGTCGACTATCAAAGCCGCTAGCGCCTCGGCACTGCACTAAAGTCGCTGATCCTGTGAAATCGCGCGCCTGGGTGCTCGCCGAAGGTTTTTGCGGAACGCCTTCGCGCAAGCCTCGAGTCGCGTGCTCTTAGTCATGCGCGGGTACCGCATTGACGTGTGGCGCCGGCGCTCTTAATTATATCGGAACTCGATAGCGGTCTTCGGTATACGTCTATATGCGTTTGGCCACCGATGGACGACAGATACCTCTATGCCGGTCTGATCCGGCTTCACGTGCTGCACCATGCCGTCAAGGAACCGGTCTACGGCTTGGCGATGATCGAGGAGCTTGGCCGACACGGTTACAAAGTCAGCGCCGGCACGCTGTATCCGATCCTGCACGGGCTGGAGGAGAAGGGGTACCTCACCTCGACGGAGGAGCGGACCGGGAGCGCCGCGCGCCGGGTCTATCGCGCGACGCCGACGGGCGTTCGGGCACTTGCCGCCGCCAAGCTCAAGGTGCGCGAGTTGTTCGGCGAGCTGTTCGAGGACGACGCCGGCGAGCGCTGAAACACGCCACGGCCGGGAGCAGCCTCTGATGCGCTGGGGGCCACTGCTTCGAACCCGGGCGGACGGTTGGACCATCCTGGTTCGCCTGATGGTTGGCCTCGTCGTGTTTCTTCCCGAAGGAATTCAGAAGCTCGCCTTTCCCGGGATCCTCGGTCGGGGCGCTTTGCCAATATCGGGATTCCGTACCCCGAGGTGATGGGTCCCTTTGTCGGTACGGTTGAGATCATGTGCGGCACGCTCGTCATTCTCGGTCTTTTGACGCGGCTCGCGGCGATTCCGCTGATCGTCATCATGGTCGTGGCGATCGTTTCGACGAAGCTGCCGATCTGGGCGGGTCACGACATCTGGATCTTTCACATGCCGAAACTCGCCCGTTACGGCTTCTGGAGCATGGCCCATGAGGCTCGCGATGATTTCATCATGCTGCTGGGATCGCTCTACCTGCTGATCGCAGGCGCCGGGGCATGGTCTCTGGATGCCATGCTCGCGCGCGAACGCAGCCCGCTGTATCGGCGCGAGGAGTGAAGCCGTGATGATCGATCGGCGCTCCTTTCTCAAATATGCCGGACTGGTTCCCGTTATCGGCACGGCGCCGCGTCTCGCATTAGCCGCCGACGAAAGCACTGCGGAAAAGGCGGACTACACGCTGCGCATCGGCACAGGGCTGGTCGAGCTGGCGCCGGACCACATCGTGTCGACAACTCTCTATAACGGCCAGTTTCCCGGACCGCTGCTGCGGTTCAAGGAGGGGCAACGGGTCGTCGTCGACATCCGCAATGATACCGATACGCCGGAACTGGTTCACTGGCACGGGCAGATGATTCCGAGCGACGTCGATGGCGCTTCCGAGGAAGGTTCGCCGTTCGTACCGGCGCACGGGATGCGCCGGATCGCGTTCGTGCCAAAGCCTTCGGGCTTCCGGTTTTACCATACGCATGTCGTGGCCGGGGGCGACCTGAACCGCGGCACGTACACAGGTCAGGCCGGGCCGGTCTACATCGAACCGAAGAACAACCCTGGCTCTTATGACCGCGAAGTCTTTCTGGTGATGAAGGAGTTCGCGCCGGCCTTCAGCCGCGGCGGGGATATGGCGATGGACGTGCTGGCCGGTGCTCCCGTCAAGGCCCTGCAACAGACGGGCAAGGCGGCCGACGAGGAAGCGCAGGAGAAGACCAAGGGCTTCGAGGTGGGCTACGAGCTGTTCGGCATCAATGGCCGGATGCTCGGCCACGATGAACCCATCCGCGTGAAGGCGGGCGAACGCGTGCTGTTCCACGTGCTTAATGCGAGTGCGACCGAGATCCGCAGTCTCGCTCTGCCCGGCCATCTCTTTCGGATCGTCGCGCTCGACGGCAATCCCGTTCCAACGCAAGCAGACGTGCCTGTGCTTTGGCTCGGAACCGCTGAACGCATCTCGGCGCTCGTCGAAATGAAGCATCCCGGCGTGTGGGTGGCGGGCGATCTCGCGGATGACGACCGGCGGCATGGGATGGGTATCGTCGTCGAGTACGCAGGGCAGAAGGGCAAGCCGCAGTGGATCAAGCCGCAACCGTTCCGCTGGGATTACACGCAATTTGGCAAAGCGAATAGTGTGCCGGCCACGCCTGACGAGACGATCGAGATCACGATCGTCAAGCACAACGGCGCGCTCAACGGTTTCAACCAGTGGACCCTGAACGGCGAAGCTTTTTCGATGGACGCCATGAAGCCGATGTACACAGTGCATGCGGGGCGCCGCTATCGGCTTAAATTCCGCAATGCGAGCGACGACATCCACCCGCTGCATCTGCACCGGCATAGCTTCGAATTGACGCGCATTGCCGGCAAACCGACCGCCGGGGTGATCAAGGACGTGGTGATGCTCGGCGGATTCCAGGAGCTGGAATTTGACTTCGTCGCCGACAATCCTGGGCTGACGCTCTTCCACTGTCACCAGCAGCTGCACATGGATTTCGGATTCATGGCACTCTTCAACTATGCCTAGGGGAGTGGGGAGCGCATGAATAATAAAAAGCGAGGAGTGCCCCGGTGACGATCGCTGCGCAGTCTGCCGAGGCTAAAGACCAGCAGAGAGGTTCGGCTCTCGAAGTTCTGCTCGTCTTTCTGCGGCTGGGCGTTACCTGCTTTGGCGGACCGATCGCTCACATCGGTTATTTCCGCGACGAGTTCGTCGTTCGCCGCCGCTGGATCGACGAGCACGCCTATGCCGATCTCGTGGGTCTGTGCCAATTCCTGCCCGGTCCCGCCAGCAGCCAGGTTGGATTTTCCATCGGCCTCATGCGCGCCGGCTATCGTGGCGGTCTCGCGGCGTGGACCGGCTTCACGCTGCCATCCGCCATAGCTCTGGTGCTCTTCGCCTACGGCGCCGGGGCGCTCGGCAGCCCGGCCGGCATCGGGCTGCTTCATGGCCTCAAGCTCGTCGCCGTCGCGATCGTGGCCCAGGCCGTTTGGGGTATGGCACGTACGCTATGCCCCGACCGGGAGCGGGCGTCCATTGCGCTCGCGGCGGCGCTGATTATTCTGTTCAGCGCGTCCTCAGTCTCCCAGATTGCGGCTATCCTGTTGGGTGGCATTGCAGGGCTATGGCTCTGCCGGGCCGGGCCGCCAGCAGCGACCGGACATGTTACAGTGCCGGTCTCGCTCACTGTGGGCGTGATAGCGCTGGCCGCGTTCTTTCTGCTGCTCGCTGGCCTTCCCGTCCTGCGCGGTCTCGTAAACTCGCAGGGCGTAGCTCTCTTCGAGGCCTTCTACCGCTCGGGCGCGTTGGTGTTCGGCGGTGGCCACGTGGTGCTGCCGTTGCTGCGCGAGGCTTTTGTGACACCCGGCTGGGTCAGCGATGATGTCTTCCTTGCCGGCTACGGCGCCGCGCAAGCCGTTCCGGGACCTCTGTTCACCTTCGCAGCCTATCTTGGCGCCGTCGTCCGCCCGTCACCGCACGGGCTTATGGGCGCAGCGGTGGGGCTGATCGGGATTTTTCTTCCCGGCGTGCTGATCCTCATGGGCACGTTGCCTTTCTGGGAAACCTTCCGGAAGCGTACCGGGGCGCAGGCGGTGATGCGCGGCGTCAACGCGGCGGTAGTCGGCCTGCTCGGCGCGGCGCTCTACAACCCGGTCTGGACCAGCTCGGTCAACACCCCCGGGGATTTCGGAATCGCTCTCGTCGGCTTCGTCCTCCTCACCGTCTGGCGCGCACCACCGTTGGTCGTCGTGATCATCAGCGCGCTTGGAGGGATCGCCCTTGCGCGGGCCATGCCATGACAGGATGAGACGTCCCTGGCCTGTTCAGCGATCCAACGATACTTTTGAGGGCTTTCAAGGAATACGTTTCCTATTCGCCTTCGCCAGTTTATTTGCCGATATCTCCACGGAGATGCTCTACCCGGTCCTGGTCTTTCTGACGCAAACGCTGAAGGCGAGCGGCAGCATCGTTGGCCTGGTGGACGGCTTTGCGCAGGCGACGCAGAGTATCGTGCAGGGGTTCTCCGGCGCGCTGTCGGACAAGCTGCAAAAGAGAAACCCGTCGCACTGGCCGGCTATTTTTGGCGGCGGTCGCCAAGCGGCTGATGGGTTCTCCGCGGATTGGCAGGGCGTCTTCGGCGCACGGTTGCTGGACCGGCTATGCCAAGCGCCAACAGCAACACGCCCATGACAAGGCCGGCGCCGGCGACTTCGCCGGGGCGAAGTCCGCCCGTTAGGATCACAGCCGAAACCGCTTTCATCGGCTGCACTGGCACCGGCAGGCCATAGAATAGGCCGCTGCCGATTAGGAATACGCCAAAGCCGAACAGCACGCCGGCGGGAGCCAATCCGGCGACTGTCATCGCGCTGATGACATGCGGGATGAAGGTGCCGAGATCGCCGCAAGCCCCGCTGCACTCTTGGAGGAAGCGCCAGCGGTGCCGACGGGAATCCAGCTCGCGGCTCATGCGCGATCTCTTATCCGATCGGCAGCCCGGCTGTCTTCCACTCGGGAAACCCATCTTCCAGCCGTCGCGCGCGGTAGCCCCGCTGACGTAGCAGCGCAACTGCCTCGAACGAGAGGACGCACCAGGGGCCCCGGCAATAGGCGACGATTTCCTGCTCTGCGGGAAGCTCGGCTAGGCGCAGTTCCAATTGTGCCAACGGGATATTCAGCGCCGCGGGCAAGTGCCCGTTGGCGAATTCATCCTCCGGGCGGACATCGAGGACGGTCGCCGTTCCGCAGCGTAATCGGTCGAGCAATTCATCGCGCGACACGGGCTCGAACTCGTCGCGCGCCCGGAAATAGCTCGCCATCACCCGGGCGATCTCGGCGCTGTTGCGCTCGCCGACGCGGCTGAGCGCGGCAAGCAATCCAACCACCACGTCGTCGCCGGCCAGCCGATAGTAGACGCGCTTGCCGTCACGTCGGCCCACAACGAGTGCGGCGCGGCGGAGAAGCTGCAGATGCCGGGACGCGTTAGCAAGGGTCAGGCCCGCCCGCACCGCCAAATCCTCGACGCTGCGCTCGCCCTGTCCAAGGTGTTCGAGCAGCTCTAGCCGATGCGCATGGCCGAGCGCCTGCGCGATCTGAGCCAGGCTGGCGAATACGTGCTGTTTCGGACCCACGCTTGACATCTCACTCAGCATGAAGATCAATCATCAGAATGATTGAATGAAAATCATCGGGGGTCAACGATACTCGATCCTAAGCGCACGTGAGAACCGCATGATCGTCGGCTTTTTCCCGGCAACAACAATGCCCGATGCCGAGTGGTGGCAGGCGTTGTGGCCCGATCCGGCGAAGGTTCTCGTCGAAATGGGCGTCCAGCCGGGTATGGTCGTGGTTGATCTATGTTGCGGCGACGGGCTGTTTACAGCTCCGCTCGCTCGCATCGCGGATCGCGTCTGCGCTATCGATATAGACCCTGTCGTGCTGGCCCGGGCGCGGGCGCGTGTCGCGGCGGCAGGCGCGACCAACTGCAAGTTTGTCGTGGCGGACGCCATGACTGTCGATACGGTCGCGCCGGAGCCGGCCGATTACGTTTTTCTGGCCAACACCTTCCACGGCGTCTCGGATCAGCTCGTCCTGGCGCGGGCCGTCGCGGCATGCCTCAAGCCCCAAGGGCAATTCGGAATCGTCAGCTGGCATCGCCGACCGCGTGAGGAGACGGTCGTGCTCGGCCAGCCGCGCGGACCAAAAACCGAGATGCGGATAGAGGCCAGCGATGTGACGGCAATCGTCGAGCCGGCCGGCCTGCTGCTGAACCGCGCTGTTGAACTGCCCCCTTATCACTATGGCGTGGTCCTTCGAAGGAGGAGCGAATGAGTGACCGCTTACCTGTTGACGCTATCGCGCTACGCGAGGAGGTCAAATCCAAATACCGCGCCGTGGCGGTCGATCCGCACGGCAGCTACCACTTCCACACCGGACGCCCGCTGACCCGGCGGTTGGGCTATGACCAGGCGGTCGTCACCGCCTTACCGGACAGCGCGGTCGAGGCTTTCGCCGGTGTCGGTAACCCGTTCTCGCTCGGCGCCTTGAAGCCGGGCGAGCGGGTCGTCGATCTCGGCTCCGGAGGCGGTTTCGACTGCTTTGTCGCCGCCCAACAGGTGGGGCTTGAGGGTCGCGTTGTCGGCATCGACATGACCGAGGAAATGCTAAGCCGATCGCGTGCTACAGCGGCCACGATGGGGCTGAGCAACGTGGAGTTTCGCCAAGGCGTGATCGAGGCTTTGCCGATCGAGGACGGCTGGGCCGACGTCGTGATCAGCAATGGTGTCATCAACCTTTGCGCCGACAAGCGCCAGGTCTTCTCCGAGGTTATGCGGGTGCTGAGGTCCGGCGGACGTTTGCAGTTCGCCGACATCGCGAACGGCAAGGAGGTCCCGGCAGGAGCGCTCCGCAACATCGACTTGTGGACCGACTGAATTGCCGGTGGCCTGCCGTGCGCAGGCTGGCGGCATATGCTTGAGCAGAGTGGGTTCGTGGATATCCAGATCGGCCCGGCGGTTGACACCTTCGGTGGCGCCGGCGGCGAGAGCAAGGCGCGGTTGTTCGAGGTCTACGGCTACGCTTTCGTGGCACACAAATCGAAATAGGCAAGGCCGAGCGCGCGATCTCTTTCAGGTCGCGCGCTCAGTCGCCTATCTGGAACCAAGGTAGGTGCTCCTCAGGGAATACATGCCTTGTTGGCTGAAGTTCGGCTGCGCGATCGAATGCGCCAACATGGAAATGTGTTTCAGTTGGCAACCGCGCGCTTTCGCAGGTCAATGTTGACCCGCACCGGGCACAAAATCCCCGCCGGGTTCTTCCCGGCGAAGAATCGAACTTAGTTATCTCACCTTGGGTGACCGTATATGCCGTGCGTTCGAATGCCGCAAAAACCGAAGCAGGTGCGCCGCTATGCTTGCGGCAACTTTCGGAATGGCACCAATATATTCCCTTCGGTTGACCAGTTGCAGTAAAACGGACCGCACCGCACAGGCAGCCACCTTCGAATTGGTCGGTCGTGCCGGTCATGATTCTGATCCTCCACCTTGGCCCGGGGCCAGTTAGTACGTGGAAAAAACGTGAAACTGCTCGTACCAGTTTTCATGGGCGGTTTAGCGCAATCAAGCTAACGCTCACGACTTTACACATATTGCTCCCGCGGCCACGGTCCGAGAGGGTGTTCGGTTTCGCTCTGAGTCTGGCGGAGTTCGCTCTTGTCGAGCGGCACTCGTCGCAAGCTGACTTCGATGACGCCGTCATTCGTGCGAGCGCGCCGTGAACTGGCTCTCTTCCATGATTCCGGTCGCGATAGTACTCATCGTGGCTGTGAGTATGGGGATAGGAGCGGCACTGCTCGGCTATCCTGCCTGGGCAATTCCTCTTATCGCGCTCCTTGGTGCCGGCGGTGCCGTCGTTGCGGTGCGCTTAATCGGCTAGCAAGGTCTCGGAAAGTTTCTCCCACGCCTCGGAAGCGTATAAGTGGGATCGGCAGACTGCGTTCGACACGGAGCGCGCAGGATGAACACAACTTTGACGCTGGTGGATCTCGGCGGGGCGATTGCGCTCCTGATCTGGGGCGTGCATATGGTCCAGACCGGGATTACGCGCGCCTTCGGTCCGCAACTCCGACGGATGCTGAGCTACGCGCTCGGCAGCCGGTTCAAGGCCTTCTTCGCCGGGGTGGGCGTGACCTCGATCCTTCAGAGCAGCACGGCCACAGGTCTGATGGTTACGGCATTCGCCGCCGGGGGGCTTGTCGACCTCGTGCCGGCGTTGGCCGTGATGCTGGGCGCCAATGTCGGCACCACGCTCATTGTCCAGGTGCTGTCGTTCGACGTGTCCCGGGTTTCGTTTCTGTTCATCCTGATCGGCGTTTTCATGTTTCGGCGGAGCGGGGTCACCCGCACGCGCGATCTCGGCCGGGTGGGGATCGGGCTTGGTCTGATGCTGATCGCGCTTCAGCACCTCCTTTCGATGATCACTCCCTACGAGGACGTGCCGAGCCTGCGGATGCTGCTCGGTGCGGTCACGACCGACCCGCTGATCGACATTCTGCTCGCGGCCGGATTGACGTGGGCGGCGCATTCGAGTGTCGCCGTCGTATTGTTGGTCATGGCCTTTGCGGCCCAGGCGGTCGTGCCGCCGCACGCCGCGTTCGCGCTCGTGCTCGGGGCCAACCTCGGGACGGCTCTGAACCCGCTGCTCGAAAGCGGTCTGGGCTGGGACCCCGCCGCTAAGCGCCTGCCGATCGGCAATCTGATCAACCGGATCGTCGGCTGCGCGGTGGCGCTCGCTTTTCTCAATTGGATCGGCCCGGCGCTCGTCACGGTCGAGCCCGATGCCGGGCGCGCCGTGGCCGACTTTCACACCGGCTTCAACATTGTGCTGGCGCTGCTGTTCTTCCCTCTGCTGAAACCGTTCGCCCGGCTGCTCGTGCGTCTTCTGCCGGCGCGCGTCGACACCGCCGATCCATCACAGCCCCTCTATCTCGACTGGGCGGCGCGTGAGACGCCCAGCATCGCGCTCGCCGGCGCTGCGCGCGAGGCGCTGCGCATGGTCGATGTGTTCGAGGCCATGCTGCGCGGCGCGCTCGATTCGCTCAATCGTGGAGATCGCAAGCGCGTCACGGAAACCGCGCGCATGGACAATGTGCTCGACCGGCTCGATACCGCGATCAAGAAATACCTCACCTCGATCGATACCGACGCTCTCGACGACACGGATCACCGACGTTTATCGGAAATCCTCGCATTCACGACCAACCTCGAGCACGCCGGCGATATCGTCGAGAAGAGCCTGATGTCGCTTGCCGCCAAGCGCATCAAACGCGGCGTCAGCTTCTCGGAGACCAGCCGGCAAGAAATCCGTAAAATGATGGACCGGCTGATCGGCAACGCGCGCGCCGCGGCGGCCGTGTTCATAACCGAAGACCCGCGGGCGGCGCGCCAGCTTCTCGGCGAAAAGGAGGTCTTCCGGGAGCTCGAGCTGCGCACAACCGAAGAATACTTCGGACGGGCGCGCACTAGCCGGACAGAGAACATTGAAATGGGCAAACTCCTCGTCGACATCGTGCGCGACCTCAAGCGGGTCAACGCTCATCTGGCAGCGGCTGCCTATCCGGTCCTCGAGGGGCGCGGCGAACTGCTATCAAGCCGGCTGAAGCAAGATTGACAAGGCCGCGGGGCTCAGAGTGGCGCGCACGAAGAAAAAACGACCGGAGAAAAGCCTGGCTTTCGATCGCATTGTGGAATTGGAAACGGCGATCGCCGGCGTGCGCGACGGGCGAAAAACCAGCCCACGTACCGCCTGGCTGCTCGCCGCGGGGCTCCCCAGAATGGCACAAAAGGTGGCTGAGGAAGCGATGGAAATCGTCATCGAAGCGGTTCGTGGGGAGCGCTCCGCGGTCATCAATGAGAGCGTCGATCTCCTCTATAATCTCGTTGTGCTTTGGAGCGAACTCGGGATCAGCGCCTCCGAGATTTGGGCCGAAATGGATCGCCGCCAAGCACTTCTCGGGATGGCGGAGAAGCTGCCGAAGGAGGAAATCGGGGTGGGCTCGATGTCATCTGCCGAGCGCTAGCGCCAGGGGGTTCAGCGCAAAAGATATGCCGCGCACGGCGGGCAACCTTAGGGCAAGCCCATCAAGCCAAGCAGTCCGGATGATTGCCAGCCGTTTCGAGTTGGTAATTTTCGACTGCGACGGGGTGCTGGTCGACAGCGAGGCGATCATCAGCCGCGCCCATGCCGAGGTTCTGACGGTCTGCGGATATCCAATCACGGCAGAAGTTTTGGTCGAGCGCTTCTGCGGCATGAGCGATGCGGACATGCTGGAGGTCATTGAGCGCGAATGGGGCCGGGTGTTGCCACCCTCTTATACCGAGCGCGTCGGGGCAATGATCGAACTCGGCTTCTGTCATTCGCTCACAGCGATCGAGGGAGTTGCGGAGGCGCTGGATTCGTTGCCGGTGGCCGTCTGCGTCGCGTCGAGCAGCAGCCTGGAGCAGATCCGTCAGAAACTGAAGATAACCGGCCTTCTGGGACGTTTTGGCGAACACCTGTTCAGCGCGACGATGGTCGCTCGCGGCAAGCCGGCTCCCGACCTGTTTCTATATGCCGCACACCACCTTACGACGGCGCCGGACCGCTGTCTCGTCATCGAGGATAGCCCCGCAGGTATCGATGCCGCCCTCGCCGCCGGCATGACCGCCATTGGCTTCTTCGGTGGAAGCCACTGCGGCCCGGAGCACGGGGCTCGTCTGGAAAAGCACGGAGCGCCGCTAGTTATCGACGACATGCGCGGACTGGCGACCGCGATAGCGAAACTCATCTAAACAGCAGCGAGATGACAACCTTCTAACTTGCTGGCACGTTCGGAACCCATCTATGCTTGTGTTCTGCATATACTGCTTGAGAAGGTGCCGGAAACGCCGGATCGGCGAAGGCGCCCGCGGCGACCGCTACCATTTCGGGTTTACGGCTGGCCTTCCAGTACACGGTCGACCCGCAATGGGGACAGAAGTAGAAGGTGACGGGATACCCGCTTTCCGACTGTCGAGTGTAGGCCGCGGCATCGCCGGCCACCTTGACGTTTTCGCGTGGAAAGAACGCGGCGATCCCATAGGTGCTCCCTGTTCGCCGCTGGCATGCGAGACAGTGGCACAGAGAGACTTGAGCCGGATCTCCTACACAGCTCGCGGTAAGCCGCTCGCAGACGCATGCGGCGACTCTGGTAGGCATCATCAAATCCTCCTTTCGGCGTGGCGCCGACGACGGCTCGGTAAGAATTCTCGAGATTGATTGTCGAGCAAAGGTGTAAATTGCCGATGGTGGGACTGAAAACGCAGAACGATCTGGAAATCGCACTCCGGCAAAATAAATGGCTCGGGGAGATCCTCGAAAGGTTCGAGGAGGTTACCTTACCGGACAGTTGGCTCGTCGCCGGCTGCATAGCACAGACTATCTGGAATTTGGGTTATGGACAGCCCGCTGAGTTTGGCCTCAAAGATGTCGACGTCATATATTTCGATGAACAAGATTTATCGTTCGAAGCCGAGGTCAGTCATGAGAGACGCCTCCGTGATCTATTTCGACATCTTCCGATAAAACTCGATGTCAAGAACGAAGCGCGAGTGCACCTTTGGTACGAAGAACGCTTCGGCTACGCGATCAAACCCTATTCATCCAGCGCCGACGCGATCGCAACCTTTCCAACCACGGCAACCGCCGCAGGGGTACGTCAGATACGCGGCAAATTCGAGTGCTGTGCACCCTTCGGACTTGACGATTTGTTCAGCCTCGTGATCAGACCAAATAAACGGCAGATAACACGCGCCATTTACGAGGCGAAAGTTGAACGATGGCGTTCAATTTGGCCTCGACTAACCTTCCTACCGTGGGAGGAGATAATTCCGCCTGCACAATAGCGTCGTCCAGCGACCCGCGCCTCAGCCGCGGGCCGGCGAGGGACGGTGCGGCATTGTCCACTGGTCACGCTCTGCCTCTTTGGGCTGTTCGGGCTAGGTGCGCGAACGCGAAGATTTTGAAGCGTCATCGCATCGTTTTGAAATTTCCAAAATCATGCCTTGACGGAGTGGGAAACCAGCACATATTTTGAGGATAGCTGAAATATTGAAGGATTCTGGCCGGTCATGGACCAGAAACGTGCGATCGCCGCCCTCGCGGCTCTCGCCCAGGAAACCCGGCTCGAGCTGTTCCGTCTATTGGTCACCTGCGGTCCGGAAGGATTGCCGGCCGGCGTCATCGCCGAGCGGCTCGGCGTGCTACCTTCGTCCCTGTCCTTCCACCTCGCTCAGCTCACGCATGCCGGGCTCATAACGCAACGTCGTCTGAGCCGGCAGCTGATCTATTCGGCCGAGTACGGCGCGATGAACGACCTGCTAGCCTACCTCACAGAGAATTGCTGCGGACGCGGTAACGCCTGCGCGGCCCCCTGCAATCCCGCCGACATCCTTGCTACGGGAGAGACCGATGAAGCGCCTGCACGCGCACGTGTCAGTTGACGATTTGGCAGCGTCGACGCGGTTCTATTCGACCCTGTTCGCGGCCGCGCCGACCGTCGTCAAGGACGATTACGTGAAATGGATGCTCGATGACCCGCGGGTGAACTTCGCGATCAGCACGCGGGCTGGCCGCGCGCCCGGGATCTCGCATCTCGGTATCCAGGCCGAGGGTGAGACCGAGCTCGCCGAGGTCTACGACCGGTCAGCCGCGCCGAGCGGCCGATCGTCGAGGCCACGACAACGACCTGCTGCTACGCCAAATCCGATAAGCAATGGATCGCCGATCCGCAGGGCGTGCCCTGGGAAACCTTCTTCACCTACGGCGAAGCGACGGTTTACGGCGAGGGTTCGCTGCACAAGCTGCGCGAAGCGACCGAACAAGCTTGCTATGCGCCGACTTGCTGCGAACCCCAGGAGGTTCCTGCGGCAGCGGTCGCCTGCTGCGCCGGTTAGCGCACTACCCGCGCACCAAAGGAGGGAGGGATGAACCAAGCCGACATCAAGGAGAGGGTGCGCACCCGCTACGGCGGCATCGCCGAAGCGTCCGGCACAGCCGATTGCTGCGCACCGGCAAGTTCATGTTGCGGCCCTTCGACCGCCTCCACGGCGGAGGGAAAGTCGCGGCAGATGGGCTATTCCGAAGCCGAGCTCGCGTCTGTCCCGGAAGGTGCCAATCTCGGGCTCGGCTGCGGCAATCCGCAAGCCATTGCCGCTTTACGGCCAGGTGAAGTAGTGATCGATCTCGGCAGCGGTGCGGGTTTCGATTGCTTTCTCGCCGCGCAGCAAGTCGGCTCGGACGGTCACGTCATCGGTGTCGACATGACTCACGAGATGCTGAAGAAGGCGCGCGAGAACGCGGCCAAGATCGGCGCCGGCAATGTCGAATTCCGCCTTGGCGAGCTGGAATATTTGCCCATCGCGGATAACACGGCTGATGCCCTTCTTTCGAACTGCGTTATCAACCTGGTGCCCGACAAAGAGCAGGTGTTCCGCGAGGCTTTTCGGGTGCTCAAGCCCGGCGGACGGTTGGCGATTTCGGACGTGGTCAACAGCGCGCCTTTGCCGGCAGAACTGCAGGCCGACAGTGCGCTGCTGTGCGGTTGCATCAGCGGCGCCGCACCGGTCGATCGCATCGAGGCGTGGCTTGCGCAGGCCGGTTTCGTTGACGTGCGGGTGACCCCGCGGACGGAGAGCCGCGAGCTGATCAAGACCTGGGCGCCGGGGCGCGGCATCGAGGATTTTGTCGTCTCCGCGACCATCGAGGGCCGCAAACCCGCCTGAGCGGCCGAGCGGCAAGGCGATGACCGCACGACGAACACGGTCATCGCCGCTCGCCCGGTACATCAAGCAACCGCTGCCAGGAATTGTTCCGCGATGACATCTGTCAGTGATGCCGGACGCCGCGCCGCGGCGCCGGCGCTTGGCACCTTCGAACGCTACCTGACCTTATGGGTGGCGCTTTGCATCGTTGCCGGCATCATCCTCGGTCAACTCTTTCCCGCCCCGTTTCAGGCGCTCGGTCGCATGACGCTGGCGGAAGTCAACATCCCGGTTGCGGTGCTGATCTGGCTGATGATCGTCCCCATGCTGCTCAAGGTCGATTTCGGCGCGCTGCACCGGGTGGCCGAGCAATGGCGCGGCATCGCCGTAACCGTCGGTATCAACTGGCTGGTCAAGCCCTTCAGCATGGCCTTGCTCGGCTGGCTGTTCATAGGTTGGCTGTTCCGCCCGTGGCTGCCGGCAGGTCAGATCGACAGCTACATTGCCGGTCTCATTATCCTCGCGGCTGCGCCCTGCACGGCAATGGTGTTCGTATGGTCCAACTTGACCGATGGTGACCCCAATTTCACGCTAAGCCAGGTCGCACTCAACGACACCATCATGGTGTTTGCTTTCGCTCCGATCGTGGCGCTGCTGCTTGGTCTGTCGTCGATCACGGTGCCATGGACGACGTTGTTCATTTCTGTCGTCCTCTACATTGTCGTACCGGTGATTGCCGCCCAGCTGTGGCGGCGATCGCTGCTGGGACAAGGCGGAGAGGCGGCGCTTGCGCGCACCCTGCGGACCCTACAACCGATCTCGCTCATCGCGCTGCTGGCAACGCTGGTACTGCTGTTCGGCTTTCAGGGCGCGCAGATCGTTAGGCAGCCTCTCATCATCGCGCTGCTGGCAGTGCCGATCATCATCCAGGTCTATCTCAATGCCGGCATCGCTTACGGGCTCAATCGAGCCCTCGGTGTGCCGCACAACGTCGCCTGCCCCTCGGCCTTGATCGGCGCATCGAACTTCTTCGAATTGGCCGTCGCCGCCGCGATCGCGCTGTTTGGCTTTCAATCCGGTGCGGCGCTTGCGACCGTGGTCGGCGTGTTGGTCGAGGTGCCGGTCATGCTCTCGGTGGTGCGGATTGTGTTGCGCACGCGCGGCTGGTACCAGCATGGGCGGACCGTCTAGGATCCGGCCGAAACTCGATGGTCAACGCAATCGAATTGAGGACGCGTACGGCGACGCTCGCGGATGCGGCCGCGATTGCGACGATCTACAATAAAGGGATAGCCGATCGTATCGCCACGTTCGAAACCAAGCCACGAACCACGGGTCAGATTGGCGCATGGTTCAAGCCCGGGCACGTCATCGTGATGTCCGAAACCCGTGCAGTCGGACCGGTCGCGCCCGCTGCTTCCTTCCCCTATAGCGCGCGGCCTTGCTACGCCGGTATCGGCGAGTTCTCGGTCTATGTCGCCCGCGCATACGGCGGCTGCGGCGACGGCTGCGCCGTGCTCGGTCTCGGTTTCGCGCAAATCGGCATCCACCGCCGCTACGCACGATTGGATGGCTTCCGGCGTGACTGCGTAATTATCGAGCGATTGCTCGAGACAGGCGACGGCGAGCACAAGGGATGAGACGCTCCGTCGTCGTCGGCGCCCTTGGGACAGCGCAGACGCTCGCCTGGGGATCGAGCTACTATCTGCCGGCAATCCTGGCTGACCCTATCGCGCACGGTCTCGACCTGTCGCGCACTACTGTATTCGGCCTCTTCTCGGGCGCACTGCTGCTATCGGCCGTGCTGGGGCCTTCTGTCGGCCGCGCGATCGACAATCACGGCGGTCGCGGCATCCTGGCGCTCTCCAATCTGGTCCTGGCGACGGGGCTCGTGCTGCTCGGTGTCGCACAGGGGTTTGCCACGCTGGCTCTTGCCTGGGCTGCGCTCGGTATGGGTATGGCGATAGGCCTTTACGATCCGGCTTTCGCCACGCTCACCGGGCTTTATGGCCGCGCCGCGCGCGGGCCGATCACCGGCATCACCTTGATCGCTGGTTTCGCGAGCACGGTCGGATGGCCGCTATCGGCTTTCCTCGATGCGCAATTTGGTTGGCGCGCGGCGTGCCTCATTTGGGCGGCGCTACATATTCTGATCGGGCTGCCGTTGAACCGCTTGCTGATCCCGCGAGCGCCATCCCCGGCCCCAGCGTCGGACCTGGCAGGCGAGACTTCGCCGGCGCCGCGCGGCGCAATGGCTATCCTTGCCTTCGTGTTTGCGGTGACCTGGTTTGTCACCGGTGCCATGGCTGCGCATCTGCCGCGCCTCCTTGAAATCGCCGGCGCCAGCACGACGGCAGCGATTGGGGCCGCCGCCCTGGTCGGACCGGCGCAGGTCGCGGCGCGGCTCGTGGAATTCGGGACGCTACGAATGGTGCATCCGCTGGTTTCGGCACGTCTGGCCGCGCTGCTGCATCCGATCGGAGCGGTAATCCTGGGGCTGCTCGGGCCTGGCGCCATCACGGCCTTCGCGGTTTTGCATGGCGCGGGCAATGGTCTCCTGACGATCGCCAAGGGAACTGTGCCGTTGGCGATCTTTGGGCCGGTCGGCTACGGGCTGCGCAGCGGCATTCTTGGTGCTCCAGCGCGTGCGACACAGGCGGCCGCGCCGCTGCTCTTCGGTCTCTTGATGGATCATATGGGCATCGGGGTGCTGGCCATATCGAGCGGGCTCAGCCTGAGCGCGTTTGTCGCGCTGCTGATCTTGAAGGCGCGTCCGGCGGTCGCTCCTGCGCCGGCATAAAGAACGGTCCGGCTTTTGCTGATGCCGGCGCCCGGCAGTCGAGGCTACACAAAGGCGATGGTCCCCGCGCAGATGCTGCTGCAAATCGGGGCCTTTGCGTTGCCGGCGCCGCTCCCGGACTACATCGTGCGTTGGGACTTGTCGAAAACCGATGCCGGCTGATCTCCAATTCGAGCTTCTAGGGTCGTCGTTGCCAGACATCTCGGGACAGGAAAATCGTGGCGGCGGCGCCGGCCAAACAAGCAAGCCCGCAGGTGCCGAAGCTCAGTATCCAGGCGCCGGGCTGCGATGTCCCGCCGAATTGATCGAGCGTGATGCCGAACAGGAGTGTCCCGAGGAACCCGCCGCCAAAGCCGACGCAGGAATACAGCCCGATCGTTGCTCCTCTGTGCCGCGGAGCGGCAACAGCGAGGACGCCCGAAGTGAGATTGGAGAAGTTGCCCTGTACGATGAAGCCGGCGACCACGGCCAAGCTTAAGACGGCGATGTAAGGCAGCATCACTGTAAACCCGAATAGACCGCCCGCGAACGCCGACAGCAGGAAGACAATGGTAGCGATGTTGCGCAGGCCGTAGTGAATCGACAGCTCGTTGCCGAGAAGGCCGGCAGGGACGCCAAGGAAACTGATTAACGCACCGACCGCCAGCATGATCCAGGCTTGCGCGGGAACTCCGGCCTGATCGGCGGCACAAAACGCGAGAAAGACGACAATCCACTGCCGCAATCCGGCCGAACCCCAGATCGCCGCGGCATACCCAAAGATCAGGACGAGCGCATCGCGATTGCCGAGAACCGGTCTGATATCGAGGAGCGGCCGCGGCTCCTTGGCGATTTCTGGATCCGCCCGCGGCAGTGCAGCCCACGCGATGACGACACCGGCGGTACTGAGGACGCCGGCAAGAACAAAAGCGCTGCGCCAGTCCAACAGCGTTCCGATCCTGCCGAGGAGGAACGACAACGACGCGCCGATGGTGAAGGAACTCGTATACCACGCCGCAATGCGCGAACGTATTGTTCCGTCGACACCGTGCGTGAGCGCTTGCAGGCCCGGCATGTACATCCCGGCGAGCGCGATCCCGGCGACGGCCCGAAATCCAAGCGCCGGGAGCAGACTGTCGCACAGCGCAACGCCGAAACATGACAGCGCGCTAAACGTGCTCGATGCGAGATAGATCCGTCGAGCGGGCTGGCGATCGGTCAGGCTAACCAGAGGGACGACGGCCAGCATATAGCCCGCGGACACAATTCCGGCGAGCCACCCGGCCTGCGTGTTGGTCAGAGACCACGCCTCAATGAATTGCGGGAGGAGCGCCGGGACGGTTGAGTACCCCGCCAAGCCAAGGATTTCGGCAACGCATACTGCGGCAACAATAGCTGCCGAAGGTGCAGCGGTGGTGGAGGTAGCAGAACTCACTTTCGTGTGTGGGCTTATGGTGTAACCTTCCCGAGCTCATGCCGGGTAAGTGGTACGTACAGCTTGTGCCGGGCGCTTGGGCGCGGCGGAGGGAGAAAAACGTCGGGATTTCACACCTTCGCGCATGGTCTCGGTCTTGTCGTCATCGGCATCGGCCTGGCGTTGCTCGGGTACGGTATGCCGGGATTTTTGTTCGGGCCCTTGATCGGCCGGGCGGCGCTGGGGCCGTTCCCGGTTGTTGCCGATCGGCGGCCTCGGGCTCAGTGCGGTTGCTGCCGCGGTCACGCTTGAAACGTCGCACGCCTACGCGATGGTCTGGTTCGCCCGCACGATGTACTGAGGGCTTTGAAGAATCCGGTGACGCGAGGCAGCACAAGTTCACTGCGCGCGTAGGCATCGCAATGGCTCAGGCCGGGCAATGAGAAGAAGGTCACCCGGGGTATGTGTCGGCTGCACGCTTCGACCTCTGGGTAGATTGGATCTATCTCGCCGGCATAGAGGCAGCACGGCATCAGCATCGTCGAGAGGATGTCGTCAAGGCCGGGCCGGTCCTGGGCCAGCGCGAGATACGCCTCGAGATCCGCCGAGAGAAGCCGCTTCTTCCGGTCGGCAGACTCTGGGCCAAACATTTCTTGCATGCCCGCCACGAAAGCTCCGCTGCCCTGCGCTATCCCCCTCTGAACCATCCGCCGGAGAGACCCCATTCTGCGGGCATACGGATGTTGGCCCCCAATCACCAGAGCGTGAACCCTTTCCTTGGCATATTTGGCAATCCCAAAGCCGATCCAGCCGCCCATCGAGTAGCCCCAAAAAAGGGCCTTTGCGATGTCTAATGCGTCGAGCACCGCGACAACCTCTGCCACCCTTCGGTTCAGCACATAAGCGTCGGCATCGTGCGGCTTGTCACTGGCCCCATGACCTCGCGCATCGATGAGGATGAGCCGGTAGTCGGGTCTTAACGCTTGGACATAGCCCGATTCGTACCAGTCCACCATGCTTTCGGTGAAGCCATGTTGGAACACAAGCGCGGGTCCTTCTCCCTCCACCTGGTAGTGGATCCGAACATCGCCATTGTCGGCGTATGGCATCGCACTCTCCGATCCCTGCTACGATGGTTGTTTCACTCGGCATCTGGTTACAGCGCAGCGAAGAGGAAGGGCATAGGGGCTGTAGCGCGCCGTGCGCGGCGGCAAAGGACGTTAGGTTGCGCTAACAGGTTGCGGAAAAACTCGACCATCCTGGGGAATTTAATTGAGTTATTACCAGGGATGCCCGTTTTGCTTGTGAGCTAACTGACTGGGCAAGGTTTGGGCACCGGTTCTGCAAGGTTAT
>Ga0074044_10001261_pt1 | contig 23204 bp, 19 predicted proteins | sample BogForMeECP23OM1_FD_94443 | JGI IMG/M metagenome (GOLD analysis project Ga0074044, IMG submission 94443) | Bog forest soil microbial communities from Calvert Island, British Columbia, Canada - Bog Forest MetaG ECP23OM1 | ecosystem: Environmental > Terrestrial > Soil > Wetlands ... | reverse complement strand
TCGCGGCGGCGCGCCCCGAGGCGTTCACGCACTATCTGGCGGGATCGCTCAACAATCTCGCCAATAGGCTGTCGGAGCTCGGGCGCCGGGAGGAGGCATTGGCGGCGGCTGAAGAGGCGGCAGGGTTAACTGGCGAGACATGACGGCGTCGGAGCGACCGGACACCCTCGTCTACGCGCCCTTGACTCCCCGCCCCCGCCCTTCCAAGGCTGGCTTCGCATGTCCGAGCCCGCACACGCCAACCCCCCCTCCGCGTCGTCCTCTGCGCCCCGCGCGGCTTTTGCGCGGGCGTCGTGCGGGCGATCGACATCGTCGAGCGGGCGCCGCAGATCTATAGGGCGCCGGTCTATGTTCGGCGCGAGATCGTCCGCGACAGGTTCGTCATCGGCTCGCTCGAGACCATAGACGTCGCGTTCGTCAAGGACGTCGCGAGGCGCCTTGCGCGATCATCCGGTGATCTTCTCCCCCACGGCGTCGCCAAGGGAACCGTCTTTCTCCGCCGGCGAATTGCGTGTAATCTTCGTCGACGGGATCTTGCGACCGGCTGACCGGTCGCGCGCAAAAGGGGATGGGGTGGGCCGGACGAGCAAGACGCGCGGAGCCGTCGCGAATGCGGCAGGGCGTTTCGCGCTTTTCGCCCGCGTCGCGCTGCTTATGGCTACCGAATTCACACAAGTCGAATTCGCGATGCGTTTCATGGAGTTGCGCGCGGCCGGCGGTTTCCCCTTCTCCGCGAAGCGGGGAAGGTGGCCGAAGGCCGGATGGGGTGCGGAAAGCAGGGACGGCTCGAAGCAGGTTCGCGGCGCCGGTCGTGCAATCCGGCTTGGGTTCAAGCAGCGGACCACACCCCATCCGGCGCTCCGCGCCACCTTCCCCAGCAAGCTGGGGAAGGGGAGCCCTCGCGACTTGAGGTGTGTGAATTCGATGGCGCTGCTTGCGGGACTGGCGACGGCGCTGTCGGCAGCGCCCGCCCGCGCAGACGGCTGCAACTTCAACGACGTCCTGAACGCTATTGAAAACACCGTCTCGTCGCTCTCCTCGGGCGCCTGCGGCGCGGCCTGCGCGGAAGGCGGCGCGGGATGCGTAGCGGCTGCCGGCATCGGCGCGACGCTCGGCGGCGTCGCCGCGAGCCAGGGCCAGAGCTCGGTCGACAATTTCTGCAGCCAGTTGTCGACTGGCGTCGGCGATGTGAGCGCGATTGAGAGCTGGCTGCAAGCGGCGGGAGTGGGCGCCGACCTTTTGAGCGACATCGCGAGTCTCGGCGCGGGCCCCCTGGTCAGCGTCGCGCAATGCGCCTGCGACCTCGAACAGGGAGTCGGTCAGTTGAGCAGCGAAGCAGGCTCGTGTCTTGCAGACGCGATCTGCGGATTGCAGCAGGACCTCGGCTTCGGCGGCTGCGGCTGCACGCCGCCGCCGCCGGTCGCGGTCGATTGCGGCGCGATCGTCTTCGACAATAATTATCCGCCGGATGCGCAGGTCAACTATACCGCGAACGGGGCCCTCGTCACCGACCTCCGCACCGGCTGGGACGGCCACAGCCAATATTGCTCGCCGCAACATTACTGCTTCTGCCCAAGCCCGATGCAGCTGTCGCCGCCGCAGCCAGACTATGCGGCGCTAGGAAGCGACCCATGGCCGTGCATCGGCCAGACCGAGTATTACTGCGCGTGGTACTATGTGTGCCAGTGCCCGCAAGGCACTCATGCGGCGGCGCAGTCCGGGCCTCTCGCGCAAGTTTGCCTGTGCGACAATACCGGCCTCGCCGCCGTGCCGCCGGTCAAGTCGACGGTCAATCCCACCGCGTCCATCTGCCCGATTCCGCTGACGGGAATCCCCTGTTCCAACGGCCAGGTGAACATCGGCGGAAAATGCGTTGCCCCGTGCTCGAACAACGAGGTGAGGACGCCGAATGGAGCCTGCTGCAATCCCGCCGAGGTGACCGCGTGCGGCGAGTGCTGTCCGCCAGGAACCACCGCCGATCTGGCGAATGGCACCTGCGAACCGCTCCAGACGACGCAATAGGCCGGTCATGGCTGCGAGACGCCAGGAGAACTGCTTGCGCCGCCCGGCAAGACGTCACGCGCTGTTGTGGCTCGCCGCGCTCCTCCTGTGCGCCTTCACGGCAAACCTCAGGGCGCAGCAGCCGCCTGCAGCCGTGATCGCCCCGGGAAATGGAGCCGTGAGCGGTTTCTCCGGCGCGCCGCCGCCGCCGCAGATCGCGCCCGGCGACGATCCCGCCGCGCTCACTTTCATCGACCTGAACGGCCCCTCGCTGAGGATCGTCGATCTGCAGCACATGGGCGGGCCGGCGGCGGCTCAGCTCGTCGGCGCCCCGAAACCCTTCACTGTCCCGGCTGCGGAGATCGGCCAGGTCTTCGGGGTCGCGCTCGACGACTCCGAGCCGCCCAACATCTACGTCGCGGCGACCTCGGCCTACGGCTTGCCTATCGTCGCGCCCGGCCCCGAGGGGAGCCTTCGGCACGTCAAGACCGGCCAGCCGAACGGAGCCTCCATGAATGGACTCTGGGGGGCGCAAGGCGGTCCCGGATCGATCTGGAGGATCGACGGCGTGACCGCGCGCGTCACCCTCTTCGCCAACGTGACGACCGACGGGCGGGCCAATTCCGGGGCGGCTCTCGGCGCGCTCGCTTTCGATCCCGACTCGAAGTCGCTCTTCGTCGCCGACCGCGAGAGCGGCCTCATCCATCGCTTCGGCCCGAACGGCGCCGATCTCGGCAGTTACGATCACGGCGTGACGGGCCGGTCTGCGCTTGGCTTGCCGGCTGCGCCATGGACGTCGCAGCAGCCGGTCGACCTGTCGAGCCCGCAGTTCGACAGCGGCGAGCCGGCGACCTGGAATTACGCCGCCCCGGAGCGGAGGATCTTCGGCCTCGCCGTCCATCAGCGGCGCCTCTATTACGCGGTCGCCGACAGTCTGCAGGTGTGGTCGGTCGGCCTCAAGCCCGACGGTTCGTTCGGCGACGACGCGATCCTCGAGCTCGCGGCGCCGCCCGCCGCAGGCCCGACCGAAATCTCGACCATCGCCTTTGACGACCAGGGGCGCATGCTGCTCGCCGAGCGGCCGGCGCCGACCGGGGCGTTCGACTTCGAGGCGCTGGCGGTTCCCGCGATCGGCCGGGTGCTGCGCTACGCGATCGTCGGCGAATCGGCCGGCGGCCGGCGCGTCTGGCAGGCCGAGCCCGACGAATACGCGATCGGCTTTCCGCGCGATTTCCGCAACGCCAACGGCGGGGTCGCGATCGGGTACAATTACGACCACGCCGGCGACATCATCCCGGGGTCGTGCGGCGGGTTCTCATGGACGACGGGCGAGGACCTGCGCGAGTCGACCGACGCGAAGCTCGCCGCGCGGCTGGAGCAGACGGGGCCGCCGCATGTCGACGGCCTGCAAGGCGAAGGGGTGTGGCAGAACCGGCCGCGCAACACGCCGCCTCTCGAGAGCTACTTCATCGCTTATGTCGACGGTCCGCCGGACGACGCCGCGCGCGGGCATATGGGCGACATCGCGATCCGTCGCGACTGCGCGCCGGCCTCTCGCGCCGGCTTTGTGACGCCTGCGGCCCCGCCGGCGATTGCAGGAGGGGCGCCAGCCCAGCCTGCCGTTCCCCGTCCTCCCGGCCCGCCTGGAGCGCCGCCCTTAAAGCCGCCCCGCGTCCAGCCGCCGCCTCCGCCCCCGCCCGGCGGCTGCCCGCCCGATCAGGTGCGCCGCGTCAGCACCGGGACGTGCGAACCGACCTGCGCGCGGCCGGACATCCAGATCGGCGGCCGATGCTGCCCGCCCGCCGCGCTCCTCGCCAACGCCGCCTGCTCGAATTCGAGCTGTCCCGCCGGGCAGACGGCGATCGGGCCGAGCAACTTCTGCTGCAACAGCAACGAGGTCTATCCGGGCCCCGCCGGCGCGCCCGCCTGCTGCGCCCGGCCGCTCGTCAACGGCCGTTGCGAGCCGCCGCGGCCGCCCCCGATCTGCACGCCGAGCGCCGCGAACCCGAATTGCTGTCCGAGCGGCTACGCGCCGGCCGGCGGCGCCTGCTGCCTCGCGAGCAGGGTGACCTCGACCGGACAATGCTGCCCCGCCGGACAGGCGCCGAGCGGACCGAACAAGGCCGACTGCCGGCCGATCATCAAAATTCCGATCGGGCCGCTCTGCTGCGCCTCCGGCCTCATCCCGACCGCGAGCGGCGCCTGCTGCGCGCCCGCGAACGTGACGACGACGGGAATCTGCTGCTCCGCGCCCGTCAGTCCCTCCAATCGGGCCGCGTGCCCGAGCGAGACCCAGATCGTCAAGGCCTGCGCCCCTGGATACTCCAGGATGCCGGACGGGAGCTGCTGCGCCGCCCGCTTCGTCAGTCCCGACGGACGCGCCTGCCTGACCGGCCGCCCGCCGAAGCCTCCGCCCGCCTGTCCGCCCGGCGAAGAGCGCACGCGCGCGGGCGTCTGTGCGGCCGTTCCTGGACCAGCCCCGGGCCCGAGGCCGAGCTGCCCGGCCGGCGAGGCGCTGACCCGCGAGGGGACCTGCGCCCCGATCCCGCCGGCCGCCTGTCCGCCGGGCTACGCGCGCTATCGTCGCGGTCCTTGCACGCCCATCCCGGCGGCCTGTCCGCCCGGCGAAGAGCGGACGCGCAAGGGCCGCTGCGCGCCCGCCCCGCCGCCACCGTGCCCCCGAGGCGAGACGCGGACCTCCGAGGGCGCCTGCGCGCCGGCCGGGCCGCCGCCATGCCCTGCTGGGCTCAAGCGCAACGCCCGCGGCGGCGTCTGCGCGCCCGTCGCGCCCCCGCCCTGCCCGCGCGGTCTCGTCCGCAATGTTCGCGGCGCCTGCGTCCCGCCGCCGCCGTTCGGCTGTCCGCCCGGGACTTTCCGCAACCGCTTCGGCGCATGCGTCCCGTTCGGCGCGCCGCCAGGCGCGTTCGCGCCTGGAGGCCCAGGCGAATTCGCGCCGCCGCGCGGCTCGTTCCAGGAGCCGGGCGTGGCGCCGCTCCGCTGATCCGCGTTCTTCGGAGGACGGTCGATGAAAGCAGCGATCCTGGTCTTCGGCGGCGCATTCGCGACGCTGGCCCCTGAGGCCGCTTTAGCGCAGGATTCGCGCGCGGCCACGGAGGCGATCGTCAAGGACTATCTGGCGACGCATCCCGACGAGGTCGGCGAGATCGTGAAGGACTATTTCATCAAGCATCCGGAAGCGATCGGCCAGATCCTCGCCGAGCTTTTGAAGCATCGCCCGAGCGCTGCGACGAGCGGCGCCGCCAGGCCCGGTCCGGATCGCGGCGCGGCGATCGCGAACAATGCCGGAGCCCTCTTCTCCTCGCCGCATCAGGTCACGCTCGGCGACCCCCAGGGCGACGTCACGCTGGTCGAGTTCTTCGACTACAATTGCGGCTTCTGCAAACGCGCGCTGTCCGATACGCTCGCGCTCCTCCGCGACGATCCGCGGCTCAAGGTCGTTCTCAAAGAGTTTCCCATCCTGGGACCCGGCTCGGCCGAGGCCGCCCGCGTCGCCGTCGCCGCCCGCATGCAGGACCCGGCGAAATATCTCGCCTTCCATCAGGAGCTGCTCGGCGGCCCGGGTGCGGCGAGCGAGCGCAAGGCGCTCGATGCGGCGAAGGATCAGGGCTTCGACATGGAGCGGTTGCAGCGGGACATGACCAGCGACGAAGTCGGCGCGACCATCGCCGAGGATATGAAGCTCGCTTCCGCCCTCGGCTTCTCCGGCACGCCGAGCTACGTGATCGGCCAGGAGGTCGTGATGGGCGCCGTCGGCGCCGCGGCGCTGAAGGAGCGCATCGCCAAGGCACGGGCGGCGGAGGCGCATTGAGGATTTGCGCCGAAGAAAGCGCATGCCGGACGGCGCATGCGCTTGACTCCTCGCCCGCCTTGCTCCCAAGACGCTCGCTCGCATGATCGAGCCCGCCCCGACCAGACCCCGCATGCGCGTCGTCCTCTGCGCCCCGCGCGGCTTTTGCGCGGGAGTCGTTCGCGCGATCGACATCGTCGAGCGGGCGCTGCAGCTCTACGGGCCGCCTGTGTATGTGCGCCACGAAATCGTCCACAACAGGTTGGTCGTCGACTCGCTGAAGGCCAAGGGCGTCGTGTTCATCAAAGAGCTGGCGGAGGCGCCGGCGGGCGAGCAACCGGTCATCTTCTCCGCCCACGGCGTCGCGAAGGCGGTGCCGGACGAGGCCAAGGCCCGCAATCTCTTCACCATCGACGCGACCTGCCCGCTCGTCACCAAGGTTCATCGCGAGGCGCAGGCGCATTTCAAACGAGGCCGGCGGATCATTCTGATCGGCCATGTCGGCCACCCGGAAGTGATCGGCACGATGGGGCAGTTGCCCCCGGGCGCGGTGACGCTCGTGACCTCGATCGAGGATGTCGATCGGCTTCCGGCCGACGACGGTCGGCCGATCGCCTATGTCACGCAGACGACGCTTTCGGTCGACGACACGCACGAGATCATCGCCGCGCTGAAACGGCGCTTTCCCTCGATCCATGCGCCGCCGATGGAGGACATCTGCTACGCCACGACCAACCGGCAGGAGGCGGTCAAGACCGCGGCGCGGCAGGTCGAGGCCGTGATCGTGGTCGGCGCGGCCAATTCCTCCAATTCGCAGCGCTTGCGCGAAGTCGCCGAACGCGAGGGCTGCGCCGCGCAGCTCGTGGCCGACGAACGAGGCATCGATTGGGAGGCTCTTCGGAACGTGGCTTCAATCGCCGTCACTGCCGGCGCCTCGGCGCCGGAAGCGCTGGTCAAGCGCATCCTCGCGGCCTTGGACGCGCGCTACGACATCGTGCTCGAGACGCTGACGACGGCGAGCGAGTCGATGGCCTTTCCGCTGCCCCGCGGGCTGCGGGAGACGGTATAATCTCATACGCTCGCCCGGACGAGAATCCCCGCCGCGACGACGATGAGGCTCATCCCGGCTCCCTCGCGCAGCTAGAGCGGCTCGCGGAAGAGAACGCGGCCGCGCCCAACCTCGAAAGGCGAGCGGAGCGACGTCCAGGCCGACGTGATTTCGGCTTGTCGCAAGAGCCGCATACGGGTTCGAACGTTGCGCGATTGACGCATCTGGTCCCTGCGGCTAAGCCCGAGCTGTCGCCTCCTCTCCCGAGATCATCAGACAGTGGCTGTCTACACGGAAGTCTCGGATGAGGCGTTGAGGGACTTCCTCGCGCTCTACGACATCGGCGACGTCATCTCGTTCAAGGGAATCGCCGAGGGGGTCGAGAATTCAAATTTCCTCCTGCGCACCGCCACAAGCCAGTTCATCCTTACGCTCTACGAAAAGAGGGTCCGGGCGGCCGATCTGCCATTTTTCATCGGGCTGATGGAGCATCTGGCCAAGCGTGGCGTCACCTGCCCGCAGCCGGTCCGCAATCGGGCCGGCGAAGCGCTCGGCGAACTTGCGGGCCGCCCGGCGGCGATCGTCACCTTTCTCGATGGACTTTGGCTTCGGCGGCCGACCGTTCGTCATTGCGGCGAGCTCGGTCAGGCGCTCGCGCGCATGCATCTGGCGGGGGCCGATTTCGGCCTGAGGCGGGCCAACGCGCTGTCGCTTGCAGGGTGGCCGCCTCTTCTGCATGCAGCCGAAGCGCGGGCCGACGAGGTCGCGCCGCGCCTGCGCGAAGAAAGCGCGACTGAGCTCGCCTTTCTGCAGACGCACTGGCCCGCAGGCCTGGCAAGCGGCGTCATCCACGCCGACCTCTTCAATGACAACGTGTTTTTCATCGGCGAGAAGCTATCGGGCCTCATCGACTTCTATTTCGCCTGCAACGACGCGCTGGCCTACGATCTGGCGATCTGTCTGAGCGCCTGGTGTTTCGAGCCGGACAACGAGTTCAACGTTTCCAAGGGGCAGGCCCTGATCTCGGCCTACGAGCGCGTGCGGCCGCTCAGCGAGCCCGAGGTCGCGGCGCTGCCGATTCTGGCGCGCGGCGCGGCGCTGCGCTTCATGCTCACGCGGCTTGTCGACTGGCTCAACGTGCCGCCCGGCGCCAAGGTCGCGCCGAAGAATCCGCTCGAATATCGCGACAAGCTGCGCTTCCACCAGCGCGTCAAGACGGCCGCCGACTACGGACTCGTCCGGTGAGCCGACGAGTCACGATCTGGACCGACGGCGCCTGCTCGGGCAACCCGGGGCCCGGCGGCTGGGGCGCGGTGCTTCGCTACGGCGAGCAGGAGAAGGAGCTGAAGGGCGGCGAGCCGCTCACCACCAACAACCGCATGGAGCTCACGGCGGCGATCGAGGCGCTCGAGGCGCTGAAGCGCCCCTGCTTGGTGAGCCTGCACACGGACTCGCAGTATTTGCGCGGCGGCGTGACCGGTTGGCTCGACGTCTGGAAGCGCAACGGCTGGCGCACCGCCGACAAGAAGCCGGTCAAGAACGAGGACCTCTGGCGCCGGCTCGACGCGGCGGCCGGGCGGCACGAGGTGAAGTGGCTCTGGGTCAGGGGTCACGCCGGCGACGAACTGAACGAGCGCGCCGACAGGCTCGCCCGCGAGGGCATGAGCGCCTATTTGGCGCGGAGTCGCGGCGCCGCCGGCTGAACCATGTCGGGCCAAATCGAAGACAAGGCAAAGCATGAGGTCCGGCGCGCCGACCGACGCGGGGGGCAAGCAGTTGGGCCGGCAAGACTTGCTCAATCGTGCAGGCGTACACGCCTGTTCACGCATTGCCGCGGATGCGCCCTAAAGTTTGACCCGCCCATTGCAGGACAGCACAAACATCGTCTCAACATTGCCATAATTTACAAACATGGTTTATGTAGTATTAAGGCGAGGCTGGGCTGCGCCGGCATTTTGGATCCGGTAACGTCGACGAAGCGATTGAAAACACGTTGTTGCCCTTCGTCGCGGCAGCTCCGGAACAACCTCGATAATGCCGTTAACGGATTGAAGATGAGATCTCGGTACTACGTGACGCGTCAGAGGCGACGGAAGGGCCGGAAAGCGAAAATTGACGGTTCCGCAATGCACAACACTCCCATAGCGCTTCTTTCGGCGGCGGAATTCGAGATCGCGCGCGATCTGATCTCGGGTCTGGCGGATCATCCGACTTACGACGATTGGCTCGACTGCCGTTATGGGACGTTCATGGGGCGATCGATCGGCGGCGAGGACGCCGGCCTTGTGACGGTCAGCCTGGTACAGTTCCTGACTTGGTGCGCGCGTGGTGGCGTGCGCCCAAGCGAATCGGCGCTCGACGCGTTCGCCTTTGATTCGCCGTCGCGCGAGGCGCTGTCAGTGGCCTAGACGCCAATCAAGCGCAGGTGGACAATTCCACGGCCAGCCTGAGCGCGTCGTCGCGGCCCCTCGCCGCGCGCGCAGGGTTAAAGGGCGTGAGCTTCCGTTCGCGCCTGCCGAAAAGCGCCTCGCGCTCGGCGACCGTCGACTTGAAGAAGGGATAGCGCGCTTCGATTCGGCTCCGGGCCCCGCGGTAGTCGGCGGCCACGCACGCGAGCTTGGCCGTCAATCCCGGATAGTCGCGCGGCGGGCACCACATCTCCGCCCCGAATGTGCGCCGGTAGAAGGCGATGTGCTCGGCGCGCGGCGAGGCGACGGCGAAATCGGCGTCGAAAAATGCCGCGGCCATGTATGCAGGACGCATGATGACATAGGCCAGTTGCGGATAAACGCTTGACAGCGAAAGTCTGGCGGCGAGACGAGTGAACTCGACGATCACCTGCCGATCGCGCAATCTCGGAACGAGGACGTCGGCGAAGGCCTGCAGGCCCGGAAGAACCGCATTCTCGTCGAAGCCGACATTGACCCGGACCGTGCCTGCGAGCTCGCCGTCGACGAACGTCGTGGTCGTCCGGCCATGCGGGTCGTCGCCGAACAGCGACTCGTAGAGTTTGTCGATGCTGTCGGATGTCAGGAACCCGATCTTCCGGTAGGCCTCGCAGCGGAGCCGGAAAGCCGCCTCTCGCTCCGATGGGCTGATCGCGACCCGATGCTCGACCCGCTCCAGAAATCGGAAAACCTGGTCGGAGAAACCTCGGAACTCGCCAGTCGCCTCTTCCATTGGATTGCCCCAGAAGCCGTAAGTTTACGCGTTTAACCAATTGATAACCGTTTTAAATCACGTTGGTCAAGCCCGTACCTTGTCGCAGACTGAACTATCGTAAACGACCACTGAGGCTCGCGGGCGAGGACCTGGCGTCCAGTCGTTTTCTTACTGGGGCCGTATGTCGAAAGCGAGTCTCCGAGCGTTGAGCGTCGAATCCCTGCCCGGCAAAACCTCATCTATTTAAGGGACTTTTTAGTCCTCGGACCAGATATTGGCGATTGGGCTTTGACCACTTTGGCAAAATTTCATGGCCGGTGCGCGATGGAGCGAGAAGACTGCGCCGGCCGGCGACCTGCCGGACGAGATCTACATCGGTTTCGTCGATGGTCTCGTGACCGACGTCGTGCCGGTGGTGCTGCTGTCGGCGGTCGCGGTGACTTGCGGCGAAATCGCCGCCGCCATCGCCGCCGGGGAGCGGGTCCTGCTGTACGCGGCCGCCTCTCAACTCCTGATCGCGTCCGTTCGACTCTACTTCGCCAAACGCCACTGGGAGCATTTGCCGAGCGCCACGGTCGAGATCGCTCGCAGACACGAACACAATTTCTCTCGCGGCGCGCTTGCGAGTCTGGCGGGCCTGTCGCTGTGGACCCTGCTTGCGTTCAGCGTGACGAACAACAGCTTCGCCCAGTTCATCGGCGTGACGATGACAATCGCCTACGTCTTCAGCTTGATGTCGCGCAGCTATGCGATTTTCCGCGGCGTCAACCAGCAGTTGTTCGTGGCGTTCGTCCCGCTGGCGCCGGCGATGATCGTCGCTGGAGGCTGGTATCCTCTGGGGATTTTCGTCGGGATCCTTCCGCTTGTTCTTTACATGAAGGGCTCGGCGAAGCGGCTCAGAGCAAATTTCACAGAGGTGATCGCGGCGCAGCAAAAGGCCGCCACGCTGGCGACGAGACTGGACACGGCTCTGAACAACATGTCGCATGGCCTGTGCATGGTCGACGCGCGCGGGCGGCTCATCCTGACCAACAACCAGGCGCTCAAGATTTTTGGCGTCCGTCCCGGGCGCGATCTCGTCGGCGGGAACGTCAACCCGATTCTCAGGAGCCTCGGCCAAAGCGGCGTCATCGCCCCGGCGCAACTGAGCCGCCTAGCGCAAGCGCTGTTTCACGCCGATGAGGAGGGAGCCGACTTCGTCGTTCCGCTCGAAACCCGGGACGGCCGGGCGTTCGAAGTCACCGTCCATCGCATGAAAGGCGAAGGCTCCGTCGTCGTCATTCAGGACGTCACCGAACGTCGCAACGCGCAGAACGAGATCAATCGAATGGCGCGGTTCGACGCGGTCACGGACCTTCCAAATCGCCGGTGCTTCGAGGAGGAGCTCGCGCTCGCGCTTCGGTCCGATCGGCGCACGGCCGAGCTCACCGTGATGTTTCTCGATCTGGACAATTTCAAGCAGGTCAACGACAGCCTGGGCCACGCCACCGGCGACAAGCTTCTGGCGGAGATCGGGCGCCGCCTCAGCGGCATGGTCGGCCCGCGCGATGTGGTCGCCCGCTGGGGCGGCGACGAGTTCGTCATCCTCCACCGCCATGGCGCAGGCCAGCCGGAGACGCCCGCGCTCGCCAGACTGATCATCGACGAGATCAGCCGCGCGGTGGTCATCGACGGCAGCGAGGTCGTCGTCGGCGCGAGCATCGGCACCGCCTCGGCCCCCGACGACGGGGCCACGCCGGACGTTCTTTTGTCCAACGCGGATATCGCGCTCTATGCGGCGAAGGCCGACGGGGGGCGCGGCTGGCGCGCTTTCGAACGGGAGATGGACACCAAGATCCAGGTCCGCCGGCTCGTCGAGCTCGAACTGCGCGCCGCAGTCGCCAACGACGCGATCGACATCCATTTCCAGCCGATCGTCGACGTCAGGACGCGCAAGATCCTGTCGTTCGAGGCGCTTGCCCGGTGGCGCCACCCGGTGCGCGGCGCCGTCTCGCCGGGCGAGTTCATCCCGATCGTCGAGGAAATCGGACTCATGGAGGAGTTCGGGACATGCGTCCTCCGGCGCGCCTGCGAAGCCTGCGCCTCCTGGCCGGAGGACGTCAGCGTCTCGGTCAACCTCTCCCGTCGCAGTTTCGCAGCGGAAACATCGAGACGATCGTCGCCGGCGCGCTGAAGGCGGCGGGCCTTCGGCCCGATCGGCTCGATCTCGAGATCACCGAGTCGACGCTGCTCGACGACCGCGGCGACGCGCGCGGCACGCTCGAAGCGCTGCGCGCGCACGGCTGCCGCATTTCGCTCGACGACTTCGGCACCGGCTATTCGAGCCTGGGCTACCTCTTGAGCTTCCCGCTCGACCGGGTCAAAATCGACCGCTCCTTCACAATGGGCCTCGGCATTCAGGAGCGCGCCTCGATTCTGGTCGAAAGCGTCGCCGCGATGAGCCGCAAGCTCGGCATGACCGTGCTGATCGAAGGCGTCGAGACCGAACGGCAGATGCGGATCATCGAGCAGCTCGGAACGATCGCGGAGGTGCAAGGCTTCCTGTTCAGCCCGCCGATCGCGCTGCCGGACGCGCTGGCGCTCGTAGGATCACGCATGCGGCGGAACCGGGCGGCGGCGTGAAGGCTGTTTTCCGTGCGGCTCAACCGCCCTTCAGCGCGCCGACGAGCGCCTCGGCGTCGGCCGAATCCCATTTGACCGCTCCGGCGGCGGCGCCAATCTCGCACCCGTCCTTGTCGATCAGCATCGTCACCGGCAGGCCGAGCGCCTTGCCGTCCTTGCGCAGGGTTTCAAAGGCGTCGCCGCTCGGGTCGGCGTAGCGCGCGAGCGCCTTGACGCCGACGCTGTCGAGGAAGGCGGCGCGGCGCTCGAGCCGCGCGGTGTCGACATTGACCGCCACGACCTCGAAGGCGGGGCCGCCGGCTTGGGCCTCCAGCCGGTCGAGCGCGGGCATCTCGGCGCGGCAGGGCACGCACCAGGTCGCCCACAGGTTCAGGACCACCGCCCGGCCGCGGAAATCGGCGAGCGTCGCCTTCGAACCGTCGGCGCGCTCGAACGCGAGCGGAAGGGCCTGCCGCGGCTCGGACGCGATCGAGACCGCCGCGACCTCGCCCGTAGCGAGCGGCGCAAGCTTCGCCGCCAGCGCCTTCGAGGCGGAGGGACAGGCGCCCGCGACCTTGCCCGCCGGCGCAAGCTTCCCGTATAGGACGACCCCGGCGGCGAGGACCGCAAGGACGCCGAGCGCGGCCGGCAGGAGAAGCTTACGCGGCGGAATTCCGGTTGTCGTCATTCTCGAACCATCCAGGGCGAATATTTCATGAGCAACGCGATGTGGGGCGGCCGGTTCGCCGTCGGCCCGGCCGAAATCATGGAGGAGATCAATGCCTCGATCGACTTCGACCGCAAGCTCGCCGCCCAGGACATCGCAGGATCCGAGGCCCACGTCGCCATGCTCGCTCGCCAGGGCATCGTCGACGCCGCCGACGCGGACGCCATCGCCAAGGGTCTCGCTGAAGTCAAGGGCGAAATCGAGGCGGGCGCCTTCGCCTTCTCGCGCGCCCTCGAAGACATCCATATGAATGTCGAGAGCCGGCTCGCCGAGATCGTCGGCCCCGCGGCCGGCAGGCTGCACACCGCGCGCTCGCGCAACGACCAGGTCGCGGTCGATTTCCGCCTCTGGGTGCGCGACGCGATCGACGCGCTGATCCTCCAGATCGCGGAGCTCCAGAAAGCGCTCGCCGCCCGCGCGCTCGACTCGGCCGGCATGGTGATGCCGGGCTTCACCCATCTCCAGTCGGCCCAGCCGGTCACCTTCGGCCACCATCTGCTCGCCTATGTCGAGATGCTCGGGCGCGACGCCGGCCGCTTCCGCGACGCGCGCAAGCGGCTCAACGAATGTCCGCTCGGCGCGGCGGCGCTCGCCGGGACCTCGTTCCCGATCGACCGGGACATGACGGCCAAGGCGCTCGGCTTCGACCGTCCGACCGCCAATTCGCTCGACAGCGTCGCCGACCGCGACTTCGCCCTCGAGGCGCTCGGCGCAGCGGCGATCGCAGCGACGCATCTGTCGCGCTTCGCCGAGGAGATCGTGCTGTGGACGACGCCGCAGTTCGGCTTCGTCAGGCTGAGCGACGCCTTCTCGACCGGCTCCTCCATCATGCCGCAGAAGCGCAACCCGGATGCGGCGGAGCTCGTGCGCGGCAAGACCGGCCGCGTGCTCGGAGCGTTCGTCGGCCTCGTCACCGTGATGAAAGGCCTGCCGCTCGCCTATTCGAAGGACATGCAGGAGGACAAGGAAGGGGTGTTCGACGCGCTCGAGACGCTGTCGCTCTGCCTCGCCGCGATGACCGGCATGGTCAAGGACATGACGCCCGACGCGAAGCGGATGAAGGCGGCGGCCGGCGCGGGCTACGCGACCGCGACCGACCTCGCCGACTGGCTCGTCCGGGCGCTCAAGATGCCGTTCCGCGAGGCGCACCACGTCACAGGCCGCATCGTGGCGCTCGCCGCCGAGCGCGGCGTCGCGCTGGAGAAGCTTTCGCTGGCGGACATGAGGAGCGTCGAACCGCGCATCGCCGAGGAGGCCCTGGACGTGCTCGGCGTCAAGCAATCGGTGAAGAGCCGCACGTCCTACGGCGGCGCGGCGCCGGCCAATGTGAAGCGGCAGGCGAAGCTTTGGCTGAAGCGGCTCGGCGAAGGTTGAGGCGGGGCGGCAGCAAGCGGGGAAGGCTGCCGGGTGGCGTTTTACGCATGGCTCGCCGATAGCGGCGGCGCCTGTTTTGGCCGCCGCGTTCCCTGTTAATGGCGCAAAACAGGATTTTTTCGCGTTTTTCGGCCCAAAACGCCAAAAACCTCGCCAAGAAGATCAATTATTCCAGATAGTTGCTCCTTAGTTCCCTGTTTTGCGAGGAACAGGGAACTTTTTTTTGGGGTAACAGGGAGGGAACAGGGAGCTTTATCGCGAAAACAGGGAACTTGCCGGCGGTCGCCAGGACCACTTTGGAGGCGGCGGAGGATTGCGGAAACGGCATGGCTAAGTGCATTCTCGCCGACGCCCTGGAGCGACTTCTCGGGCGTCGGGTCGATCTGATTGAATCCGGCGCCCTCCACAATCCATTCATTCTGGCCGGGATCAGTCGTTCGCGCGAGGTCGTCTGCGAGGCTTACGGGCCCCAACGTCAGTTGCCCCATGGATCGAAAAGAGTGACGCCGAGATCGCGAAAGTCTTTGGTGTTTCGGGTCGCCAATGTGAGGCCGTGAGCGGAGGCGGTTGCGGCCAGCAGACCGTCCATGGAGGAAAGGCCGATCCCTCGGCGTTTGGCCTGCGCCATCAGATCGCCCCAGGCGAAGGCGGTTTTCTGGTCGATCGCGAGAATTCGGCCGGCGAAACGGTCGGGCAGGTCGCGCACGAGCCATTCAGCGAGCGCCTCGCCTCGGCGTCCGCTCTCCATCAGCGCGATGCCGCGGCGGATTTCCGCAAGGGAGATGACGCTGACAAAGGCGCGGTCCTCGTCGAGCCGATGGAGCCAATCGAGAACGACGCGATCGGGCACGGGCCGGCGCACCTCAGAGAGCACGTTCGTGTCGAGGAGAAAAATCAAAGGGCGAGGTCGCGAGGCTCGTCGCGCTCCCGCTCGAGATCGAGGTCGGCGCCGCGCAGGGGCGAGGCAAGCAGGAATTCGGCGAGGCTGCCTTTCCGCGCCGCCTTGCGACCCCATTCTTCGACCGACACGACGACGACGCTCGGCTTGCCGTTGCGTGTGATCGTCTGCGGCTCCGCCTGCGCGCGCTCAATCAGCTCCGACAGTCGCGCCTTGGCGTCGGCGACCGTCCAGGCGGGGGGCGTCTTGCGACTTCTCTGAACCATCAATGTTTATCCTGTGACCACCATGACCATGATGACTATAAGGTTCAGAATCAGCGCTCGCAATCGCGTTAGCTCTATGAGTCGGTTGTTTACCCATCGTCCTGGCGAAACGCATTGCGGTTCTCTTGCGCACACGCCTTCTCTGTTGCCTCATTGTGCAAGCTCCTCCAGCAGCGCCTTGGCCTCTTTCAGGTCGAGCGTGTCGAACCCTTCGGTGAACCAGCCGTAGACGGGCGCGAGGAGGTCATGGGCCTTGGCGCGCCGGCCCTGATCGCGCCAGAGCCGCGCGAGGCTCGTCGCGGCGCGAAGCTCCCAGGAGCGCGCCTGCTGCGCGCGGGCGATTTCGAGCGCACGATCGAAGTGGCGTTCCGCCTTCGCCGCATCCGGCTCTGACGACATCAAAGTGATAGCGCCGGCCGTTCGATGAATGTCGGCCTCATTCCACCTTTCCCCCGTTGCTTCGACTGCGCCCAGCGCTTCATCAATACAACGCCAAGCATCGTTGAATTGATCGAGTTCCGCGTGGGCCGTGGCTAAATGCGATAGGTACAGCGGCAAATTTATTGTTGCTCCCGTCGAGCGAAACGAGCTAATCGCCGACGTAATTACTGCAATCGCATCCGCAGCATTGCCTTTGAGGGCCAGCACGCAACCGCGATTTAACATTGTCCACGCCTTCCACAACAATGCACCTTTTTCCTCTTCCAAAGGGACAATCTCGTTGCACTGCGCGTTTGCTGCAGCGTACCTCCCACACAGAATGTAAATGACACTTGTCACGGTCAAGTTATGCATGAGCGAGGCCGCATGACCGATCTCACGCGCCTCCCTGGCGGCATGTTCAACGTCCGCAAGCGCGGCCGCCGGATAGCCAAGCAACCAAAGAGCCCACGAACGATATGATAACGCTGTCGTCCTGGCATCTTGCCCGAAACGCATGGCTAACGGTCGATGCTCGGCTGGATCATAAAGCTCTATCGCGCGACTTAAGTGCGCTCGCCCTTCCGCAAGATCGCCGGAAATGTACAGCGCGAGACCCAGGAGGCGATGTCCGACAATGATGGGGACTGCGGCCTCTTGCTTCTGAGCAAGCTCCAGAAACTGCGCCGCAAGGTCGCGCGATCTGTCACCGTCAAAGGCTATGAAGGTTGCGGTCCAGAGGCCGTAGAGGACCGCAAACAGCAACAGAGGGTCGTCGGGGGGCTCGCCAATCGGCTTTTTCCACGAGCTGACGCGCCCGCTCCACGGCGGCCTTGGTTTCCGGCGCGGCATACCCTTTGACATGCATGATTGGCGTTATTATCGCGACTTGGAGCTTGATCTGTTCGCGGCGCAGCGCCGGCGTGGCGGGCAAGGCCGCAATCTGGTCGAGCGCGCGCCTGAGCTGCGCCTCGGCCTCGATCAGCGCCGAGCGCGCCAGCGACTGCCGTCCAGCCTTACCCCAAAGGCCCGCCGCCTTCTCGATCAGACCTGCCTCGGTGCAGTGGCGCGCCAAAAGCTCGGGCTGGCTCTCTGCGACGTCGACGAACCGGCTTTCTAGTGCTTCGGCGATGCGGGCGTGCAGCGCACGGCGGGGCTCACGCAGTAGGGTACCATAGGCTGCGTCCTGCACCAGCGCGTGCTTGAAGAGATAGGTCGCATGCGGCGGCGAGCCCTAGCGGGACAACAGCCCCGATTGAAGGAGTTGTTCGAGCGCGGCCACTAGATCGGGCTCGGGCTGGTGCGCCACTACGGCGAGCAGCGCGTGAGAAAATTCCCGTCCGATCGCCGCACCGACCTGCGCCACGCCCTTGGCCGGTCCCAGGCGGTCGAGCCGAGCCATCAGCGAGGCGTACAGGCTGGCGGGAACGGCGAGTGCAGGTGAAGGAACCGCCGCCACCGTGCGCGCCGCCGCGCCCTCGCTGTCGGCCTCCAGCACCGCCTTGGTCATCTCCTCCACGAACAACGGAATGCCGTCCGCACGTTCGGCGATGTCCTGCCGGATGTTGGCAGTAAGCGGCTTGTTGCCGGCGACCTGCTCGATCAGCGCCATCACCTCGCGGGGAGCGAGTCGGTTGATCGTCAGCACCGTCACATGCGGGCGGCCGATCCATGGCGCAACGAATTCCGGCCGGAAAGTCACGAACAGCAGAACCCGCAGGGCGTCGATCTTGTCGACCAGGCGGCCGAACACTTCCAGGCTCGAAGGATCGGCCCAGTGGGCGTCCTCGACGATCATCAGCACCGGAGACTGGCGCGAGATCACGTCGGTCTGGCCGATCAACGCCTCGATCGTTTTTTGCCGGCGCTGCTGCGGGGGTGAGGCCGAGCGCGGGATGGCGGCCGTCGTTCGGCAGCGACAGCATCTCGGCGAGAAGCGCGGCGTCCGCCCGTGAGGTGGCGCTTTGCGCGAGCAGCGCGTCGAGCTTGTCGAGCCTGGTCTTGGCGTCGTCCTCGCGCGCAAGCCCCGCCGCCCGCGCCATGTGGCCGATGGTCGGATAGAGCGCGCTGTCGACGTGCTGCGGCGAGCAGAAGTAGCGCATCCGCACATGCGGCTCGCCCGCCAGCCGCTCGAGGAACGCCGCCGTCAGCCGCGACTTGCCGATGCCGGCCTCGCCGGAGATGAGCACGACCTGCCCTTCGCCCGCTTTCGCCTTGTCCCAACGCCGGAGCAGCAGTTCGGTCTCTTCCTCGCGGCCCACGAGCGGCATGAGGCCGCCCGCGTGCAGCGCCTCGAACCGGCTCTCCTGCGAACTCGCGCGCAACGCCGTCCAGGCGCGGGTCGGCCCGGCGACGCCCTTGAGGTCCTGTGAGCCGAGGTCCCCGAGTTCGAACAGGTCGCCGAGCAGCTTGCGCGTGCCCTCGGCGATGACGACGCTGTCGGGCGCGGCGATGCCCTGGAGCCGCGCGGCGAGGTTCGGCGTATCGCCGACCACGCCGCGCTCCTGCGACTCTCCCGAGCCCAAAAGATCGCCGACGACCACGATCCCCGTCGCGGCGCCAACCCGCACATGCAGCGGCGCGCCGGCTGCCGTCTCCAATTTCGGCGCGGCCTCGACAATCGCAAGTCCGGCTCGCGCAGCGTGTTCAGCGTCGTGCTCGTGCGCCAGCGGGTAGCCGAAATAGGCGAGCACGCCGTCGCCCATGTACTTGGCGACGAAGCCGCCGTTGCGTTCGATCAGGCTCGCGCAGCATTTGTGATAGGCGGCGATGATCCCGCGCATGTCCTCGGGATCGAGCCGGGCCGATATCGCGGTCGAGCCGACGAGATCGCAGAACATCACGGTCAGCTGCCGGCGCTCGGCGGCGTCCTGCGGCGTCGGCTGAGGCTTGGCGGGCGCTGGGTTCGGGACCGGCTCGTCGGCGTCAAGCTCACGAATCGCACGCAGCAATTTTCTGCGATCGCCGAGGACGACGCCGAGTTCCTTCAGGTCCTGGTCGGAAAGCTCGGAAAGGACGGAGAAGTCAATGCGATTCTCGGCGAAACGCTCGGCGTAATCGGTCATGCCTAGCCCTGCGAGCCAATCCGCGATCTCGCGCGCGCCGTCGGTCATGGTCCCAGCTCATCCAGCAACGCCCTCGCCTCTTTCAGGTCGAGCGTGTCGAAACCCTCGGTGAACCAGCCGTAGATTGAGGCAAGGAGGTCATGGGCCTCGGCGCGCCGGCCTTGATCGCGCCAAAGACGGGCGAGGCTCATCGCTGCACGCAATTCCCAGGACTTCGCCTGCTGCGCGCGCGCGACCGCCAACGCACGGTCGAAACAGGCTTCCGCTGTCGTCGCATTGCGCTCCGGCGACATCAGCGCGATGTCCCCGGCAGTTCTGTGGATGTCGGCTTCGCACCACCTTTCCCTGGTTGCCTCGACAGCTGCCAGCGCTTCGTCGATGCACCGGCGGGCGTTCTCAAAGCGGTCGAGTTCGGCATAAGCTCTCGCCAATAATGATAAATACAACGGCAACCACAATGTCGCGCCGGTTGATCGCAATGCTGCGATCCCAGAGGTGATCATTTGCACTGCCTTAGAGGCATTGCCGGTCAAAACCAAAAGCCAACCTTGGAATACCATTACGAACGCCTTCCAAAACAAGGCGCCTTTTTCTTCTGCCAACGCGACAAGTTCATCGAGGAGCGCGTTTGCCGCCGCGTAATTTCCACAGTGGACAAGGGGATGCAACGTGAAATTCAGCGCGTGCATCAACGTCGCAGCTTGACCCGTCTCGCGCGCGTCCCTGATCGCCTGGTCTATGTCGGTGAGCGCGGCCTCGGGACAGCCAATCATCCACAGGGCCCACGACCGAGAAGACAAGATTGTCACCCCGATGTCCGCGCCAAATCGCGTCGCCAGCGGACGATGCTCTGCAGGATCGTAAAATGCGATCGCGCGATCCAAGTGCGCCCGGCCTTCAGCGATGTCTCCCGTAAACAGCAAGGAAACCCCGTTGAGTCGATGCCCGATCATGAGGGGAGCGGTCGAGTTTTGCTTCTCGGCGAGCGCCAAGAACTGCGCCGCAAGCTCGCGCATCACGTCGCCGTTGAACCCAACAAAGTTCGCGACCCAGAAGCCGTACAGTACCGAGAACAAGAGCAGTGGATCTTCGGAGGGCTCGCCGAGCGCTTCAGCTTGCGCAATAGTGAGGCGTGCCTGATCGAGGGCCGCTTTTGTCTCACGCGCCGCAAAGCCCTTGGTGTGCATAAGGGCGTTGGCGAAGGCGACTTGCAGCTTAATCTCTTCGTGACGAAGCGCCGGCGCGGCTGGCAAAGCCGCAATCTGGGCCAGCGCACGGGTCAGCTGCGCCTCGGCCTCCATCAGCGCCGAGCGCGCCAGCGATCGCTGTCCTGCCTTGCCCCAAAGGACCGCCGCCCGCTCGATCAAACCCGCCTCCGAACAATGCCGCGCCAGAAGTTCCGGCTGCGTCTCGACAATGTCCGGGAATTTGCTTTGGAGAACCTCCGCAATGCGGGCGTGCAGCGCCCGACGCGGACCACGCAGCAGGGTGCCGTAGGCCGTATCTTGAACGAGAGCGTGCTTGAAGAGATAGGTCGCATGCGGCGGCGCGCCCTGGCGCGACAGCAACCCGGACTGAAGGAGCTGGTCGAGCGCCGAGTTCAGCTCCGGCTCGGACAGGCGCGCCACGGGCGCGAGTAGCGCGTGGGAGAATTCCCGCCCGATTGCGGCGCCGATCTGCGCGATCGCCTTGGCCGATCCCAGCCTATCGAGCCGCGCCATCAGCGAGGCGTGCAGGCTGGCGGGGACCGCGAGCGCCGGCGAGGGAACCGCCGCGATCGTTCGCGCCGCCGCGCCCTCGCCCTCGGCCTCCAGCACCGCCTTCGTCATCTCCTCGACGAACAAGGGTATGCCATCGGCGCGCTCGACAATGTCCTGCCGGGTATTTTCGGCAAGCGGCCTGTTGCCGGCGACGCGGTCAATCAGCGCCATCACGGCGCGCGGCGCGAGCCGGTTGATCGTGAGCGCCGTCACATGGGGGCGCCCGACCCACGGCGCGGCGAACTCCGGCCGGAAGGTCACGAACAGCAGAACCCGCAAGATGTCGATCTTGTCGACGAGCTGGCCGAACAGTTCCAGGCTCGAAGGATCGGCCCAGTGCGCGTCCTCGAAAATCATCAGCACCGGAGACTGGCGCGAGATTACCTCGACCTGGCCGATCAACGCCTCCATCGTTTTCTGCCGGCGCTGCTGTGGCGCAAGTTCAAGGGTGGGATAACGGCCGTCCTTCGGCAAGGACAGCATGTCGGCCAGAAGCCCGGCGTCCTCGGGAGGCGTTGAAGATTTGGCGAGCAGCGCGTCGAGCTTGTCGAGCCGCACCTTCGCGTCATCCTCACGCGCGAGCCCAGCCGCGCGTTCCAAGTGGCCGATGATCGGATGGAGCGCGCTGTCCGTGTGCTGCGGCGAGCAGAAATAACGCATCCGGACATGCGGCTCGCCCGTGAGCCTCTCCTGGAACGCCGCAGTGAGCCTAGACTTGCCGATGCCCGCTTCGCCCGAGAGCAGCACGACCTGACCCTCGGCCGCCTTCGCCTTGGCCCAGAGCCGCAGCAGCAACTCGATTTCTTCCTCGCGCCCGACCAGCGCGGTCAACCCGGCCGCGTGCAGCGCCTCGAAACGGCTTTCCTGCGCGCTCGGCCTCAACGCCGCCCAGGCGCGATTCGGCCCGGCGACGCCCTTGAGGTCCTGCGGGCCGAGGTCTTTTAGCTCGAACAGGTCGCCCAGCAGCTTCCGCGTGCCCTCGGCGATGACAACGCTGTCGGTCGCCGCGATCCCCTGCAGCCGCGCGGCCAGGTTCGGAGTGTCGCCGACAACCCCGCGCTCTTGCGATTCCCCCGAGCCCAGCAGATCGCCGACGACCACGATCCCGGTCGCAATGCCGACCCGCACATGCAACGGCGCGCCGGCGGACGTCTCCAGTTTCGGCGCGGCCTCGACGATGGCGAGCCCTGCCCTGACCGCGCGCTCTGCATCGTGCTCGTGCGCCTGAGGATAGCCGAAATAGGCGAGCACGCCGTCGCCCATGTATTTGGCGACGAAGCCGCCGTTGCGCTCGATCAGGCTCGCGCAGCATTTGTGATAGATCCCGATGATCCCGCGCATGTCCTCGGGATCGAGCCGCGCGGCAAGTGCGGTCGAGCCGACCAGATCGCAGAACATCACGGTCAGCTGCGGCGCTCGGCGGCGTCGGTCTTGGGGCCCGGAGCCGCGGGGCTTGTGGCACCCGCGGGAACGTTCAAACCGGCGATCGCCTTGAGCAGCCGCTTGCGGTGCCCCAGGAGCACGCCGAGCTTTTCCAAATCCGCGTCATTCAGATCGGGCAGGACCTCGGCGTCTATTCCATTATCCCGGAACGCCGGTTCGTATTGGCCGAGTCCGAGGCCTCTTAGCCAGTCCCCCACATCCATGATCGCGTTCCCCAGTGGCGACGCGCGGATGATCGGCCGGATTGGACGTCGTGTACAGGGGTCGGATATCGATTCAGACCCAAGTCGCCGAGCATTTGTCGGCGCCGACAGATCGCTCAGCGCGATTGGGTTAACAGCGCGCTTGCCTTCCCCAGCTCTGCTAAGCTCTGCTGGGGAACGCAGCGCAGAGCGCCGGATGGGGTATGGCCCGCTGCCTCCACCCAAGTCGGATTGCACGGGCGCCATCGCGAACCTTCCATCGCCCCAGCCCTGCTTGCCACACCCCATCCGGCCCTCCGGGCCACCTTCCCCGCTTCGCGGAGAAGGAGTCGCCGACCGCGCCGAGCGCGAAGGCCGCGCCCGGCCGATTCGACGGCGCCCTTGATCCGGGTGCAGAAGTCTCCGACGAGAATCTGAGACCAAAATCC
>Ga0074044_10001260_pt1 | contig 23208 bp, 18 predicted proteins | sample BogForMeECP23OM1_FD_94443 | JGI IMG/M metagenome (GOLD analysis project Ga0074044, IMG submission 94443) | Bog forest soil microbial communities from Calvert Island, British Columbia, Canada - Bog Forest MetaG ECP23OM1 | ecosystem: Environmental > Terrestrial > Soil > Wetlands ... | reverse complement strand
TGCGTCGTCTGCTGCTGCTGCGCCATGCCAAGACCGAGCGCGCCGAGCCCGGCGAGCCCGACCGCGATCGCAAGCTCACCAAACGCGGCCGTGCCGACGTGCCGGTTATTGGCGCCTATATGGCCCGCCACGGCCTTGTCCCGGACCTTGCCCTGGTGTCGCCGGCGCAGCGCAGCCAAGAAACCTGGACGCTGCTCGCCGCGGCCTTTGCCAAGGTGCCGCGCGTTGTGAACGACGAGCGCATCTACAATGCCAATACCGAGGGCCTGATCGCACTCATCGGCGAGACGCGCGCGGCGCACTCCCTCCTCGTCGTCGGCCATAATCCGGGCCTGCAGGATCTTGCGGTGCAATTGATCGCTTCCGGCGATGTCGAGGCGCGCGAACGCGTTGCGGAAAAATTACCGACCGCGGGCCTTGTCGTCATCGATCTCGCGTTCGACGACTGGTCGCGGTTGCACCGGCACGCCGGCCGGTTGGAGCGCTTCGTCAGTCCGCGGCTCATCGCCGCCGCGACGGACTGATGCCCTCGCCAAGCCGCGCCGCATTTCGCCAAGCGTGGAGCTGTGGCAGAATGCAGGGTGGCTTGGAAGCTAATGAGGTCCGGCCATGTACAGACGCGTCCTGGTACCGATCGATCTGGCCGACGTCGCGCTGACCAAGCCCGCGATTGCAAGCGCCATGATGATGGCGAAAGAGTCGAACGGCTCGATCCGGCTTATCAATGTCCTGCCGATGACGCCGGTGATGCTCGCCGAATACGTGCCGCCCGACTTCGAAGCGCAGCAGCGCGCCTCCGCCGAAGAAGCGATCGCGATCGTCGCCAAGGAAACCGGGCTCGGACCGGAAAAAATCTCCACCGTCGTGCGGCAAGGCAGCATCGATCGCGAAATTCTCGAGGAAGCAAAGGCGATAAAGGCCGACCTCATCGTCATGAGTTCGCACCGCACCGGCCTACGCACCTATTTCCTCGGCTCGAACGCCGGCCACGTCGTGCGTTACGCCACCTGCTCGGTTTTGGTCGTGCGGCAGCAAGCGGGATAGGCGCGCCGGCAGTTCGATACGCCTTGAGCATTTTCAGGAAAAAGCCTGCCCCCGGACTTGATCCGGGGGTGGATATCGGTTTTCCGTAGAAAATGCGACCAAACAAAGAATCTACCGATTTAGGATGGTCCGCGCCACACCGCAGCGCAGTCACGTTGCGGCTCTACTCCGGCCGGATTGCGGCGTCTTTGACCATCTTGGACCACTTGCCGAGCTGGACCTTGATGAAGTCCCCCAACTCTTCGGGCGAACTGGAAAACCCCTCGAAGCCGATGTTGCGGAATTTCGTCTTGGTTTCGGGACTGTCGATGATCTTGCGCAGCGCGCCGTTGAGCTGCGTCACGATTGCCGGCGGTGTTTTGGCCGGCGCGACGAGGCCGGCCCATGCGTCCAGCTCGAACCCGGTTATCCCGGCCTCATCCATGGTCGGCAGGTCCGGGAACAGCGCACTGCGGTGCAGGCGTGTCACCGCCAGCGCGCGTACCGCGCCTGCTTGGACATGCGGCATGGCAACCGTGAAATCGGCGAACATCATCGAGACGCGGCCGGCAATCACGTCCTCGATGGCCGGCGGCGTGCTCTTGTAGGGCACATGCAGCATGTCGATGCCGGCCCAATGCGCGAGCGTCTTGCCGCCGACGATGCCGGCGGTGTTGCCGCTGGCGAACGACAACTTGCCGGGGTTGGCCTTGGCATAATCGACCAATTCCTTGAGCGAATGGATCGGCAGGCTCGGATTGACCACCAGCATCAGCGTGAAGCTTCCCACCCGCGTCACCGGCGTGAAGTCGTTCACCGGATCGTAGCTCACGTCCCTCAACAGGAAAGGATCGGCGGAAAGCGGCGAGTTGGTCGCCATCAACAGCGTATAGCCGTCCGGCGTCGCATGATCGACGTAAAGCGCGGCCAGTGCGCCGTCTGCACCCGGGCGATCCTCGACCACGACGGGTTGCTTGAGCGCGGCACCGAGCGGGTCGGCGATGATGCGGCAAATCGTGTCGCTGGCGCTACCGGGCCCGAACACGGCAACGAACGTGATCGGCCGCGTTGGATAATCGTCGGCGCGAAGCGCCGGGCTGAACAACAATGCGGCGGCAGCAGCGGCCGCAAGAATGACAAGCAGCTTTTTCATGCGTTCCTCCCTGACTGTCGCAAATTGTCATTATTGGCGTGTCGGTCTTGCGTCACCGCATGCCTATTCCGGACTATACGATCCAGGATAGCAGATTTCAGCCCTCCCTGGGTTTACGGCGAATCTGCCTTCATCCTGCCAGCGCCGCGAGAATTCTCGCCCAGCTGCGGATGCCCTTGTGGAAACACTTGAGATCGAATTTTTCGTTGGGCGAATGCACCCGGTCGTCGTCGAGCGCGAAGCCGACCATCAACGTATCCATGCCAAGCACGGATTTAAAATCGCCGACGATGGGGATCGAACCGCCGGCGCCGACCGTGACGGCCTTGGTGCCCCACTCCGCGGCGAGCGCGGTGCGCGCCTTGGCGAGCGCCGGATTGTCGAACGCCACGTTGAAGGCCGGCGCGCTGCCGAAATTGCCGAACTCGACCTTGCAATCGACCGGCAGACGCGCGCGCACAAAATCGCGGAAGGCGGCGCGGATTTTTTCCGGGTCCTGCGCGCCGACGAGGCGGAACGAGACTTTCGCCATCGCCTTTCCAGGGATCACGGTCTTCGCCCCCTCCCCCGTGTAGCCGCCGATGATGCCGTTGACCTCGGCGGTCGGCCGCGTCGAGATTTGCTCGATCAGCATGCGGCCCTTTTCGCCGGCCGGAATTTTCAGTCCGATCGGAGCGAGGAATTTCTCGGGCGTCAGCCCAAGGCCGGCGAGGTCGGCCCTGATGTCGGCGGGCAAGTCGCGGACGCCGTCATAGAAGCCGGGAATGGTGACGGCGCCGTCGGCGTTGTGCATCGCGGCGAGAATGTCGGCCAGCACGTGGATCGGATTGCGCGCGGCGCCGCCGAACAGTCCGGAATGCAGGTCGCGGTCGGCGCAGGTGAGCTTGACCTCTTCGTAGACCAGCCCGCGCAGCGATGTGGTGATCGACGGCGTCTGCGCATCCCACATGCCGGTGTCGCAGACCAGCGCGAGATCGCGTCGCAACTCCGCGGCATTGTCGCGCACGAAGCCGAACAGGTGCTTTGAGCCGCACTCCTCTTCGCCTTCGATCATCATGGTGATGTCGAGCGGAAGCTTGCCGGTGACTGCTTTGAAGGCGCGGCAAGCCTCGATGAAGGTCATAGCCTGGCCTTTGTCGTCGCAGGCCCCGCGCGCGACGATGATTTTGCGCCCGCCGTCGAGCGTCTCGATGCGCGGCTCGAAGGGCGGCGTTTTCCATTGATCGAGCGGATCGACCGGCTGCACGTCATAATGGCCGTAAAACAGGACACGCGGCGCTTTGCCATTGGCCTTGTTGTCGATTTGGCCGTTACCGCTTTTGCCCAAAGGACTCTTGCCAATCACGACCGGGTGGCCGTCGGTCGGACGCACGCTGGTTTCGAAACCGAGGCCGCGCAGGTCCGCCGCGACATGTTCGGCGGCGGTTCGGCATTGCAGCGCATAGGCCGGGTCGGTCGACACCGACGGGATGCGCAACAGCGCAAACAGCCGATCGAGGCTGGCGTCAAGGTCGCGGTCGACGCGGTCGAGAACCGTGGGCAGGACTTCGGATGCCGTCATGGCGTCACCTTCTTCTCATCACGCCGCCGAGCGCGCCGCGGACCACAGCCTTAGAATTTTATAATCCGCGCTTGTCGGCATTTCCACTGGCGCTCCTTGCCGCACGAGCGTTGCAGGTTTGCAACGGTCAGCCGCGCTTTGACGCATAGGCCTGCAACAGACTGCTTGTTTGCTCGACACATACTTGTCACACGGCGCCAAATGTACATTATGGCAGGAACCTGCCGATAGTGTGGGGCTGGCGAGGGGGGCAATGGACGAATTGATCGGGCGTCTCGTCGCCGATATGGGGGTAGATCGTGCGGCCGCGGAAAAGGCGGTGGGCATTATTTTCGACTTCCTGGCCAGGGAAGGACCATCCGACAAGGTGCGCTCGCTGTTGGCCAGGCTCCCTGGAGCCGAAGCCTTGATGCAGAAAGCCGCGAGCGAAAGCGCCGGCGGCATTGGCGCGGACATTGGCGGCCTCATGGGTGGCGGGGTGATGGGCGCCGGCATGCGCATGATGGCGGCGGGGCTGAGCATGGGGCAGGTGCAGACCGTCAGCCGCGAAGTCATCGCTTATGCACGCGAGAAGGTCGGTCAGGACGTGGTCGACGAGACCGTCGCTGCGATCCCCGGCCTGTCGCAGTTTGTTTGAGTACGGACGTGGTTATCGTGACGGCACTGCGCTGAGGGGGCATCGATGGCGTATCCCATTACCGACATTCGGGGCATCGCGCCGGACACGGCCGAGATCCTCAAGTCGGAAGGGATTCGTACGACGATCGGGCTGTTGCGGTCGGCCAAGACACCAAAGCAGCGGCTTAAGATCGCCGAGTTGACCGGAACCAACAAGAAATGCGTCCTCGGCTGGGTGACGACCGCCGATCGCATGCGGGTCAAGGGCGTCGGCTGGGAATATTCTGAGCTGTTGCGCGCCGTCGGCGTCAAAACGGTCAACGAACTCAAATTCCGCAATCCGCAGCACCTCGTCGATCAGATGAGGGAGGCCAATAAGCGCAAGATGGTGCGTCTGCTGCCCAAGACGACGACGGTGCAGCGCTGGATCGAGAGCGCCAAGAAGCTGCCGTCGCTGATCCGGTATTGATCGCCCTTCAGCGCGCTTCGGTCCCCTTCCCTCCCCTTGGCGATGTGGTTCGGCGGCTTGACTCACCGCGGGTGACCGCGCAAAGCGACGGCCGAGAGATCAGCTCAGGATGGCCCAAAGGACGGCCGAAGCGATGGCAAAAGAGACGGCCGCAAGCCTCAATCTTCGTGCTGTTGCGGTGCCTGGCCCCGCGCCGGGCACCGATGTGCTCCGCCATCTCCTGGCGAAGCAGCGTCCGCTGGTCATGGGCGTGCTCAATGTCACGCCGGATTCCTTCGCCGACGGCGGCCGTTTTCTCGATCCGCCGGCGGCAATAGCGCACGCGCAGCACCTCGCCGCGGAGGGTGCCGACATCCTCGACATCGGCGCGGAATCGACGCGGCCCTACGGCAATGCGGTCCCTGTGCCGCTCGACGAGGAACGCGCTCGGCTCGCCGAGGTTTTACCGGCCGTCGTCGCGCTCGGCATGCCGGTCTCGATCGATACGATGAAGGCCGCCGTTGCGGCTTGGGCGCTTGCGGCCGGAGCGACGATCGTCAATGACGTTTGGGGTCTCCAACGCGACCCCGACATGGCGCGCGTCGTTGCCGAGCACGCTGCGCCCGTCATCATCATGCACAATCGCGCGATGGCCGATCCGTCAATCGACATCATCGCCGAGGTGACGGCGTTCTTCCTGCGCTCGCTCGCCATCGCCGGGCGCGCCGGCATTGCCCGCGCGCGGATCGTGCTCGATCCCGGCATCGGCTTCGGCAAGACGCCGGAGCAGAGCATGACCTGCATCGCGCGGCTCGATGCCTGGCGCGGCTTCGGCCTGCCGCTCTTGGTGGGCGCCTCGCGTAAGCGCTTCATCCACTCGGTCGTGCCGTCGGAGCCCGCGGAGCGGCTGGGCGGTTCGCTTGCCGCACACCTCATGGCGGTCGAGAATGGCGCCGCCATCATCCGCGCGCACGACGTTGCGCCGACGGTGCAGGCGCTTGCCGTCGCCGCGGCGATCAGGCGCCTGCGATGAGCGACGCGATCTTCGTCACCGGGCTGGCGCTCCACGCTTATCACGGCGTGATGCAGCACGAGGCCAAGGTCGGACAAACATTCAAGCTCGATCTCGTCCTCGATATCGATCTTGCCGAAGCCTCGCGCGCCGACATGCTCAAGCACACGGTCTCCTATGACACGGTGATGAAGACGGCGAGCGAGGCGTTTTGCGGCCGCCGTTATCGGCTCGTCGAAGCCGCCGCCGGCGCCGTCGCGGACGCGGTGCTCGATCGATGCCCGCAGGTTCGCCGCGTTCGGGTTACCGTGCACAAGCCGCATGCTCCCGTCGCCGCGACCTTCGACGATGTCGGCGTGATCATCGAGCGTGCGCGGGCTCGCGACCAAGATCGCAAACATGGCTGAGGCGTTCATCGCGCTCGGCGGTAATGTCGGCGACGTGCGGTCAACCTTCGATCAAGCGATTGCGATCCTGTGCGCTGGTCCCCAGGTGCGGCTTGCGGCGCGGTCGTCGGATTACCGGACCCCGCCTTGGGGCATCACCGAGCAGCCGCCGTTCACCAATGCCGTCATTTCGGTTGCGACCTCGCTTTCACCGCACGGGCTCCTGGCCCGCGCTCAGGAGTGCGAACGCACGCTGGGGCGCGACCGTACGCAAGAACGCCGGTGGGGCCCACGCACCATCGACATCGACCTCCTGGCTTATGACGATCTCGTCCTCAACGATACCACCCTGACGCTGCCGCACCCGCGCCTGTTCGAGCGCGCTTTCGTTCTCGTGCCGCTCGCCGAGATCGCGGCCGACCGCATCATCGCGGGAATCCGGGTGCGCGAGGCGCTCGGACAGGTGGACACGGGCGGCATCGAGAAACTGGCGCCGCGATAGGTGATCACAACGGCACGCCAATTGCCCAACCAAACGTGTTGGCCCTGCCGGCCACTCGTGGCATTTTGCAGCGATGACCGATCCCGAAACCCTTCCGCCTGCCGCCGATTTTCCTCCGGCGACGCACGATGATTGGCGCCGCCTCGTCGACGCCGTGCTCAAGGGCGCGCCATTCGCGCGGCTTGAGAGCCGCACCTATGACGGCCTGACGATCGAGCCACTTTATGAACGCGCCCGCGCCGCACGCGCCGTTACCGGCCGCACGCCGGGCGCGGCCTGGACACTGCTGCAGCGCGTCGATCATCCCGATCCGGCGGCCGCCAACGCGCAAGCCCTTGACGATCTGAAAAATGGCGCCACTGGATTGGTGCTGGTCTTCGCCGGCTCGGTAAGCGCCAACGGTTTCGGCCTCGACCCATCGGCGGCAACGCTCGCGCGCGCGCTCGACGGCGTCGAGCTCGACTCCGGCGTGGTGATCGACCTCAATCTTTCTCCGCCGACGCGGCACGTCGTCCGCGACTTTTCCGCGCTGGTTAAAAGCCGCGGCATTGCACCGTCGGCGGTTGATCTGCGCGCCAGCATCAATCCGATCGGCGGCTTTGCCGTCGCCGGTAGCAGCCCGAAGTCCTGGAAAGAGCTGTCACCGTCTTTCGCCGCCATGGTCGGCGCGCTTGCCGGCGACGGCTTCCGCGGGCCGTTCGCCGTCGCCGACGGCCGCATCATCCACAATGCCGGCGGCTCGGAGACGCAGGAGCTTGCCTTTGCGCTGGCAAGCGCGGTCGCATACTTGCGCGCGCTCGAGGCAGACGGCATGGCGCTGACGGCCGCGCGCGAGGCGATCTATTTCCGGCTGGTGGCGGATGTCGACCAGTTTTTGACCATGGCGAAATTCCGCGCGGCGCGAAAACTGTGGGCCCGCATCGAGGAGGCCTGCGGGCTTGCGCCGACGAAACCCGTCCTGATCGCGGCCGAGACCGCCTGGCGCATGATGACCCGGAACGATCCATACGTGAACATGTTGCGTGCAACGATCGCGGTAGCCGCCGCCGGTCTCGGCGGCGCCGACGCCATCACGGTGCTGCCGCATACGGCCCCGCTCGGCCTGCCGGACCAGTTCGCCCGCCGCATCGCGCGCAACACGCAGCTCGTCCTGCTGGAAGAATCGAACCTGTCCCGCGTCGCCGATCCGGCGGCTGGCTCCGGCGCGCTGGAGGCTCTTACCCAAGCGCTCTGCACCGCCGCGTGGTCGCTGTTCCGTGAGATCGAAAAGTCAGGCGGCGTCTGGTCCGCGCTGGAAACCGGACTGATTCAACGACACGTCGCGGCGGTGCGCGCCGAACGCCAAAAAGCCGTCGCCCGGCGCACCGACATTCTGACCGGCACCAACGAATTTCCAAACATCCACGAAATCACGCCTGCGGTTCTCGATGTCGCGCAACCCCCTCCCTTCCCTCCCCCGCAAGCGGGGGAGGGAAGGGAGGGGGCTGCGGCCGTCACCGCCGCGGCTCTGCCGCGAATCCGGCTCGCCGAACCGTTCGAGCACCTGCGCGACGCGTCCGACAGGATTTTCGCCCAAACCGGTGCGCGGCCGAAAATATTTCTGGCCATGCTCGGCAGCCCTGTGGGCTTCACCGCGCGCGCGAACTTCGCCAAGAACTTTTTCGAGGCTGGCGGCATCGAAGCGGTCAGCAGCGAAGGAGACACTTCCCCGCTCGCCGCCGCCTTCAAGGCGTCGGGTGCCGCGCTCGCGTGTCTCTGCGCATCGGACAAGACCTACGAAAACGAAGCCCAAGCGGCGACAGCCGCGCTCCAGACCGCGGGCGCTCGGCACATATATCTTGCGGGTCGGCCCGGCGCGCGGGAGGCCGCCTTGAGGGCGGCGGGTGTGCAATCGTTCATTGACGAGGGCTGCGATGCACTGGCGACACTTGAGGCGGCTTACGCTATCCTCAGGCGTTGAGAACGGGTGACCGATGAGCCAAATCCCCGATTTCACGAAGCTCGATTTCGCCGATGCGGCCGCCGCCGGCGCGGCGCCGGCCGCCCCGTGGCTCACGCCGGAAGGCATCGCGGTCAAGAGCGTCTACGACGCGAGCGATCTCGCCGGCCTCAATTTCCTCGACAGCTATCCCGGCATCGCGCCTTATCTGCGCGGCCCCTACCCCACCATGTACGTCACCCAGCCATGGACCATTCGGCAATATGCCGGGTTCTCCACGGCGGAGGATTCCAACGCCTTCTACCGCCGCAATCTCGCGGCGGGACAAAAGGGTCTCTCGATCGCCTTCGATCTCGCCACCCACCGCGGCTACGACAGCGACCACCCGCGCGTCTCCGGCGACGTCGGCATGGCGGGCGTGGCGATCGACTCGATCTACGACATGCGCACCCTGTTCGCCGGCATCCCGCTCGATCGGATGTCGGTGTCGATGACCATGAACGGCGCCGTGCTGCCGGTGCTCGCGCTCTACATCGTAGCGGCCGAGGAACAGGGCGTGCCGCCGGAAAAGCTGTCGGGCACCATCCAGAACGATATCCTCAAAGAATTCATGGTGCGCAACACCTACATCTATCCGCCGCAACCGTCGCTGCGCATCATCTCCGATATTTTCTCCTACACCTCGGCGCATATGCCGAAGTTCAACTCGATCTCGATCTCCGGTTACCACATGCAGGAGGCCGGAGCGACGGCCGATCTCGAACTCGCTTATACGCTCGCCGACGGCGTCGAATACGTGCGCGCCGGACTCGCGGCGAACCTTGCGGTCGACCGCTTCGCGCCGCGGCTGTCGTTTTTCTTCGGTATCGGCATGAACTTTTTCATGGAGGTGGCGAAGCTGCGCGCCGCGCGGGTGCTGTGGGCGAAGCTGATGAAGCCGTTCGCGCCGCACGACGAGCGCTCTGCCTCGCTGCGCACCCATTGCCAGACCTCCGGCTGGTCGCTCGCCGCCCAGGACGTGTTCAACAACGTCGCGCGCACGGCCATCGAGGCGATGGCGGCGACCCAGGGCGCCACCCAATCGCTGCACACCAATGCGCTCGACGAGGCGCTCGCGCTGCCAACCGATTTTTCCGCCCGCATCGCGCGCAACACGCAGATCGTGCTGCAACGCGAGAGCGGTATTACGCGGATGATCGACCCCTGGGGCGGCTCGTTTTACGTCGAGCGATTGACCCATGATCTCGCCGCGCGGACCTTGGGCCACATCCAGGAGGTCGAAAACCTCGGCGGTATGACGCGCGCCATTGAAGCGGGGCTGCCGAAGCTGCGCATCGAGGAGGCCGCTGCCCGCACCCAAGCGCGCATCGATTGCGGCGCCCAGGCGGTGATCGGCGTCAACAAATATCGGCCGCAGAACGAGGCGCCGATCGACGTGCTCAAAATCGACAACGCGGCGGTGCGGCAATTGCAGGTCGATAAGCTCACCCGCCTCAAGCGCGAGCGCGATCCGCAGGCCGTCGCCGATGCGCTCGCCACGCTGACGCGCAACGCCGCGGGCGGCAACGGCAATCTCCTCGCGCTCGCCATCGACGCGGCGCGCGCCAAGGCGACGGTCGGCGAGATATCGCTGGCGCTGGAGCAGGTTTTTGGTCGCCACCGGGCCGAGATCAAGGCAATCTCCGGCGTCTACAGGCGGGAGGTCGGCATGACGGACGCCGTCGAACGGGTGCAGAAACTCGTCGCCGAATTCGAGGACAACGAAGGCCGCCGCCCGCGCATCCTGGTCGCCAAGATCGGCCAGGACGGCCACGATCGCGGCCAGAAAGTCATCGCCTCGGCCTTTGCCGATCTCGGTTTCGACGTCGATATCGGCGCGTTGTTTGCAACGCCCGCCGAAGCCGCGCGCCAGGCGGTCGAGAACGACGTGCACATCCTCGGCGTCTCCTCGCTCGCCGCCGCGCACCTGACGCTGGTGCCGGAACTGAAGGCCGAACTCACCAAACAAGGCCGCGGCGACATCATGATCGTGGTCGGCGGCGTGGTGCCGCCGCAGGACTACGACGCGCTGAAATCGGCCGGCGCCGAGGCGATCTTCCCGCCCGGCACCGTGATCGCCGACGCCGCCGAGGGGCTTCTCAATGCGCTCAACCGAAGGCTGGGGCACTCGAAGGCCGCGGCGGAGTAAAAGTGTCTCACACTCTGTGATATACTTACGCATGACCTGCGACGAGATCATTGCCAAGCTTAAGGAGACCGCGCCGGCGCTGCGCGCCGAGGGCGTGACGCAGCTCGCCGTTTTCGGCTCGCGGGCGCGCGGCGATGCACGTGAAGACAGCGATCTTGATGTATTGATCGACATTGATCCGGAAGCAAAACTCTACGGGCTCGCTGTGATCGGCGTGATCGCCGATGTGGAGCGAACCATCACGGCCGCGACCGGCCTCAAGACGCAGGCGGCTATGCGCAGGTCGCTTGAGCCCCGTTTTGCTGAACGCATTGCCGATGACCTTATTCAGGTATTCTAAATGCCTCCGACACTCGCAGACCGTCTTGTGCACATCCTCTCGGCGATCGACATTATTCAGACGTTACTCGCAAAAAAGACGCTTGAACAATTCGCCAGCGACATCCCGCTGCGCTTTTCCATCGAGCGCGCTTTTGAAGTTATCTGCGAAGCCTCGCGACGATTGCCGGACAATGTGAAAGCGCAGGAGAAGGCAATTGACTGGGAACGCATGGTCGATTTCGGAAATCAATTGCGCCACGCCTATCATCGGATCAATCCGCAAACGCTGATGGAGATCGCGGCGCACGATTTACCGCCACTGAAGGCCTTCGCCGAGCGCGTTATTCGCCAATCAGACAACTGACGGCCACAACGAAGGATGGCCACTCCGCATTACCCCGCGATCGTCCCCCAGTCCTTCGCCAAATTCTCCGCGCCGCGCAGCGACGCGGCGAAGATAGTGTGGGTCGGATTGGAGGCGCCTTCGGTCGGAAAGATGCTCTTGTAAGACGTAAGAGGGTAAGCCGCGTTCTCCCCATGAGCCGTCGAATGCGCCCACCCGCCGCCTTCTCGAAAGTCTCGGTCAAAAGCCGGACCGTGATCCCGCGCCAAGTGCGCGAACGGCTGGCCTTGAAGCCCGGCGACACGCTGCGCTATCGCCTCACCGGCCAAGGCGTGCTGCTCGACAAGGCGCCGGCGAAGGCGGCCGACGATCCGTTCGCGGCCTTCTCGGAATGGTCGAGTGAGGCCGACGCGAAGGCTTATGGCGGTCTCTGACACTCCTTATCTGGGCCGGGAGGCCACCTTCCGCTTTCGGCGCGAAGCCGACGTACGGGGACGGGCGACGTTGACCACGTAGGTTGCGATTGACCCTAAGTGGCGCATGCCGGCGGCACTTGGGTGCATCGCAGCGGGAGAAGCGGGCAGTTATCTTTTCGCCCCTCCGTTGGTCGGAAACCTTATCGGTTTTGACGTCTGAACCATTGAACGTAGCGGGCGATGGCAAATCCGCTCAGGGCCAGTTGCGTTTCCTGTTCCCAACCCGAGTTGTGATCGTCCGGCCCGCGCGCCGCCAACAGCGCGCGGATTTTCGCAAAGTCGATCATGCGCGATAAATTTTCAGATTGTTCCATGCGCCCGATGGCGTCCAAGAGCTGCGGCTCGATCGCCTTCGCCATGCGCTGGAAATCCGGAATCTCGTCGTCGTTCTTGCGCCAGCGGTTCTGGAACTCGCGCGGATAAATATCCCGCAGCGCCGCGCAAGCGAGATAGCGGTTGCGGCCGTTCTTGACATAGAGGTCTTGCGGGATCGCCAGCGCCAGCTCGACCACGCGCTTGTCGTGGAACGGCCGCGTCAGCTCCAAGCCATGCCGCGCGGCGCTCGCTGCCATCCCGGGCGCAGACCCTGTGCTCACGCGCCGCAGCACGGCGGACATTTTTTCTCGCATATCGAGTTTCGGCTTGGCGGCGATGCGTAAATTCCTTTCGTTGATGCCGCCTTGCTCGATGAGCTCTTTGGCAAACGCCGGGTTGATCGGCTGATCGCGCCAGATCGGCGCTGAGCCATGGCGCAGGCGCTTCCACAGCGCCATGACGGATGCGGGTAGCAGTAACGCCACAATGTCGTTCTTAAGCGTGATCCATAACGAATGACCCGACAGCCGCAGATGGCCGCGTAGTTCGGTGACAAACCGGCGGAACTGCAACGTCGCCAGAAAGCGTGCGAGGGCGGCCTGCCCGCGCGGGTGCAGCGTGTAATCGCCGCCGTGGCCGTCCATGATTACCTGTGCACCGGCATCCTCCAGGCTCGACAGCAATTCGCTCATCGCGAAATTGTACGATCCCACGGGCAGTTCGCTGTCCAGAAACGCTTGCTCCAGCCCCGACAACACCGTCTTGCCCTCGCGGGTGACGTAACGAACGTCGAGATGCGGCATGTCGCGCGCGCATATCTCGACCCAACGCCGCGCGTGGCGGATCGTGCCACGGTAATCGGCAGGCATCACCGAGGCCGCCGCGATCAATTTGCGTCCGGAACCGGCCAGCACGGGACCGGCAAAGCCGGCAATCGCCGCGCTGTCGTAGCCGCCGCTGAACACGATGCCGGGCGCACGGATCGTGCGCCGGAGGCGGCAGGCAACGGCCTCGCCAAGTACGCGGCGATAGGCGTCGATGTAATAGGCCTCGTCGCGGTTCTCGTGGACCGGGTCGGCACGGGGCTCCCAATAGTGGTGCTTCCTGATGGTCCTATCCGCACCGACCGTCATGACCGTTGCGCCGGGCACGCCATGAATACCGTCGAACGGCGTTTCTCCTTCGCTCGGCGAAAGGTCGTGGATCAGCATCCTGCCGATTTTCGCATCGGACAGAACGCGCGGCACGTCCGGATATGACCACAACGCCTTGATATCGGTGGCAAAGGCAAAGAAATCCTTCGCCAGATGGTAGTGCACATAGCGCTGCCCCATATGGTCGCGGCCGAGCACGAGTTTCTTCGCGCCGCCGTCCCAGATGGCGAACGCGAAATCGCCCACGAGATGCTCGGCGCAAGTCTCGCCCCAGGTCTTGTAGGCCCGCAGCACCAGTGCGCTGTCGGGCAGCTCGCTTAACTCTGCCGTGCCGATGCCGAACGCCGCAGCCAGCTGTTGGCGATTGTCGAGCCGCAAATCGGCGACCAGCGTGACGGCCGCTTCGCGGTCGTACAGCGGTTGCGCCTCGAACAGGTCTTCCCGGTTGACCCGCATCAGGCAATGGCCGAGCCCAACCGGGCCATCGGCCACGAACTTGCTGCCATCCGGACCGCGAGGGGCAAGCGCTTTAGCCATGCGCTCCAGATCGCGCGCCGACACCTCGCCGCCGTCAAATCGAAATATCCCGCAGATGCCGCTCATGGGGTGCTCTGGCGTTGCCTAGGTAGCATAAAGCCAGCGAGGCTTCGCCTCAGACCGACGAGGCGTGGTGCCGGCCCGTCGCTGCATGCGATGAGCTCAATTTTCATTCGGCGATCCGGCTTGGCGACTCCCTCGCCCCGCTTGCGGGGAGAGGGTGGGGTGAGGGGGCGCCGCAGATGTAGCTGCGAAGATTGTGTCCCAAACGCCTTCGATATTTCCCAGCACTTCGTTGTTCCAGAAGCGCAGGATGCGGTAGCGATGCTCGATGAGCCACTGATCGCGGATTGCGTCGCGTTTGCTCTCGGCGTGCTGACTACCGTCGACCTCGATGACGAGCCGTTGCTCTCTACAAACAAAATCTACGACGTACGGACCGATCGGCTCCTGACGCACGAATTTAAATCCGCCGAGCGACCGGGCGCGAAGGTATCGCCAGAGTTTTCGTTCGGCGCGTGTCGAGCTTTTCCGCAATTGACGGGCCAAACCCGTCTTCGTTACGTTTGCGCCACGCATGGCGTCGATGCCCCCTCACCCCACCCTCTCCCCGCAAGCGGGGCGAGGGAGCCGCGAGCGGCGCTTCCGAGCCCTGCCACCGCGCCGCAATGCGCGGAATTACGGTGACAGTGCATTCAATTACAAATTACGGTGACAGTGCATTCAATTGCAGATTTGACAGTTCCGCTTAACGAACTAAAGAAAGGCGTGCGGGTGAAGGCCAATTGAATGCACTGTCACCGTAATTTTGTCACCGTAATTTGAACTAGCCACCTGACGTATGATCGGGCGTCACGACACGGCGTCCGTGTCCCAGGAACGCACCTGTATCACCGCACGCCAATGATTAAAGTCCTGGCGCACCAGCAGATAAAACGTTTAAAGAGGAGAACATGCCCCCCAGTCCACGCCCGACGTATCCTACCTCTAACTGGGGCCAAATCCTGGTAAGGGCTCGCTCTCAGTGAAATCGAAAAACTTTTCGGTCTCCTGTGCGAGCAGAGGAAGGATCACCCGGGGGGTTGACCATCTGCGGCGGAGGGGGACGTGTCCGGAGGGGGGTGGAGGGACGTCGCAACGATGAGATATGGGGCCCGAGGATGAAGTCATGCAGGATACTCCATTTGTTCGATAATCGATGAATTGCAAACATGAACGTATGGCGGTGGCACACGCCGACGGCATCCGCGCGACAACCCACGCTCCGCCGGTGCGATCCAAGGCCGGAAAACCCCGACAACCACCATACCCGGTCGGCAATCTATCGACCGACGCTAAAATAGTCGAGGAAAATGTTGCAGTGCGTGAGGCAGGTGCTGGCCCATCACGACGCTTCGCGGCGATACAATTATTCGTCGCCTATCGGGCAAGAGCGAACGCTCGCAAGTCCTCCGCCCACGCGCATTTATGAGTACACGCCTCAGCCTCGGCGCTTCACGCCCCCCGCTACGCTTCGTTATGCGGGGGGCATGAGCTCTCACCCCGCGATCGTCCCCCAATTCTTCGCCAGCTGTTCCGCCCCGCGCAGCGACACGGCGAAGATCGTGAAGGTCGGGTTGGCGCCGGCCTCGGTCGGGAAGATGCACGGGCCGGCCATCCACAGATTGGCGACCTCGTGGGTCTGGCCGTAGCTGTTGGTCACGGAGTTGGACGAGTCCGTCCCCATGATCGTCCCGCCGTGGAGATGGGCCGACGGCATGACGGGGCCCTTGCCCGGCCACGCTTCCTTGGCGGCCGTCGCCTTGGCGACCTTCATGCCCTGGTCGAAGTTGGCGTTCCACAGCGCCACTGCATCGTCGTCGAAGCTATGGGTCAGCCGCGCCATCGGCAGGCCGAACTCGTCCTTGTCGCTGACCAGCTCGACGCGATTTTCGGCGTTCGGCAGCTCCTCGCCGAAGATCGTCATGTGCGTGAGCCCGCGCGCGGCGCGCTTCATGTAGGCGGCAAATTCGGCGCCGAACAAATCGCCGCGCGCCAGAGCGAAGTCGGTTGTTTTATGTGAGGTGCCGGCCGTGAAGAATGAACTACCGAACGCGCCCGGATAGCTGGTCTTGGCATAGCGGTCGTACGACATGAACTGCGCACCGACCGTGCCCAGGTGCGGCGTGATGTCCTCGTCGAACAGCGCCCAGATGCCGGCAAGGTGATGGATCATCATGAATTTGCCGACCAGCTCGTTGGCATTGGCGAGCCCCTTCGGGTGCTTGTCGGTCGCGGAATTTAAGAGGATGCGCGGATTCTGCGCCGACCAGGCCGCCAGCACGACGACGCTCGCCTGCTGCACCTGGCGCTGCTTCTGCGCGTCGTAATACTCGACGCCGATGGCGCGGGTGCCGTCCTGGTTGGTCAGGACCCGCGTGACATTACTCAGGCCGCGCACTTCGGCGCCCGCCCGTCGCGCTTCGCCGAGATAGGTCACCTGCGGATTGGCGAGTGCGCCGATCGGACAGCCGACGTGGCACCAGCCGTCATAGATGCAGGCCGCCCGGCCCTTGAACGGAACCGAATTCATGCCGTTCGCCATCGGGATCAAGTGGATGCCGTTGGCTTCGGCCCCCTTGAGCCAGACTTCGCCGGCCGGAAAAGTCTTCATCGGCGGCATCGGATAGGGCTTGCCGGCGGGCCGCCATTTTTCCTCCGCCTTAGCGTCGCCCGACATGCCGATATCGTCCGCCACCTGGTCATAGAACGGCGCGACATCTTCATACGCGATCGGCCAATCGTGGCCGCGATTGTGCTCGCTTTTCATCTTGAAATCGGTCGGCAGGTAGCGGGGCAGTTGCGCGAAGTAATGCAGCGCGGCGCCACCGACCGCGTAAGCACCCTGGTTGGCATAGGCAAACGGATTCTTGCCGCCAAGCAGGATGGGGCCGCCGGCGGGCTTGAGCCGCCGGCCCCAGATGTCGGAACTGATCAGATCCGTCAGTTGCCAATCCGGACCGTTGTCGAGCACGACGACTTTCTTTCCGGCCTTGGCCAGCACGGATGCATAGACCGAGCCCGAGGCGCCGGAGCCGACCACGACGACATCGACTTTTTCGTTGGCCATATCACCACCTCTTTGTCGGCGCGATGTGGGGCATGTAGGGAACGCCGAGCGCGGCATAGCCCGCCATCGTTCCGTAGACGACGTCGACGGCGTCGCTGCGCAGCACCGTGAAGACAAACGGCCCGGGCGGCCCCTGCCAGCCGTCGATCTTGTTCTGCCGCATCAGACTGACGAACTCGTGCTGCTCGTCGGGCGTCAGCTGCGCGAACTTGCGGCCCTTTGCCTTGTCGCTCGCGCCGTCGACCGCGCCGAGCGCCGCGCGATAGAAATTCGCAAACGGCGGGCGGACATTGAGGATGCGCGCCTGCAGCAGCGCTTCCTCCGCCGGCCCCGAAATCTGCTGATCGACGAAATTGGCGATGCCGGCTGCTTTGGCGCCGGGAACGAGCGTCTCACCCATCGCATCGAGGGTTGCCGCCTGGTCGGTCGTCAACGTCCGCAGCGGGACGTTCTGCGCGTGCGCCTGCCGCGGCGTCAGCATGACTTCAACGCCGCCGACCGTAAACGCCAGTGTGCCGATGGCCGCGCCCTTCATGAAGGCGCGCCGTTGGATGTCGTCCATAGCTTTTCCTCCCGAGGTTCGCCCGACGTTGAGGCCGTCGTTTGCAAACGGTGAAAATTCAACGCTCAAATCGACGCTGAATCAAGCGGGCAGCGGCGTCACTGCGCCTGCGCCTCATGCGGACCGGACCCAGGCGTTGCGACCGGCGTGCCGCGCCGCGGCACGCGCGACAGGGAATTCAGGAAGTCGCGAAACACTTTATTGGTCTTGAGCGCATCGCGACCGGCCGCAATGAGCCCATCGACCTGATCCGGCGGCAGCTTGAGTCGCGTTTCGACGGCATTGAGGGCTGCGGCGCGCTCCGGCCCCAACTGATCGAAGGCGATGCGGCCGACGAAGAATTTCACGTCTTTGCAATTCCAGCCGGGCGGCGCGCCGTAGCGGCGGCGGTCCGCTTCCGAGAGCCCGCAGCGCCACTTGATCAGGTCGTCCAGCCAGTCGTCCATGGTGTCCTGGAACGCCGAATAGCTGCCGAGCGCCCCGGCTTCGGTCGCGGTATCGGAGGCCGCCGTGATGAGATCGACGCCAGACGGGCCGGGCACGGTCTGCGCCCAGGTGCCCGACGGCGCGCGGCCGGAATCGACCACCAGGAACAACAGCCGCCGCAGCTTGACCGCCTCCTGCGGCTCGAGCGGACTAAAGGCGGTGCGCGAGGCGAGGCGCGTAATGGTAAAGCCGGCGAGCCCGTAATTGTCGACGAGCCCGCCGTCGAGCAGCTTCACATATTTGATTTCGCCGCTGTGATAACGCTCCAGCGCATCGGCATAGGACTTGATCTGCGGCATGGCGTTTTCGTCGTTGCGCACGCGCTCGACCCATTCCGGCAACGCGACCGGACAACCGCCCGGATAATTCTGAATAACAACCGGAGCAAACACCACCGGCACGGCCGCCGAGGCCGCGACGGCCAGCGAGATTGGATAGGTCCGCAGATCGCTGCACAGCGCGCTGAATGTCACGGGGCTGAACAGAAACGCGGTGCGATCGTAAATATCGGAGGCATTGATCCAGACCGCCGGCCGCCGCCCGGTATTGAGTTCCTTGAACGTCGCGTTGTTGAACAGGTGCGCGTCGAGCCACTTCGGGAACGCGGTCGGGTCGTTGATGCCGCCCTGCAAACCGCGCGCGATATTGAGGAAGCTTAAATCGATCTGCAGGTTTTCCTCGACGTTCTTCAACAGGAAGCGTTGCTTGAAATCGGCCATCGCCGCCCGCTTCTTCAGCCCGTAATAGGCGGCAAGCACCGAGCCGCCCGACACGCCGGAGACGAAGTCGATGTGGTCGAGCAGCGAAATGTTGCTCGCCGCGGTCTGCACATGGGTTTCGTCGAAACCTTGCAGCACGCCGTAGGAGAACGCCGCCGCACGCATGCCGCCGCCCGAGAAGGTCAGCGCGATGACCATGTCGTCGAAATAGGTGTCGACGTCGCGGCCGAGCTCGACATCGGCCGCTTTGGCGTTGGCGGCGAGCGGCTGATTGATCGGCTCGTTATGGATGGCTTGGGTGCAGCCGACCACCAGGGCGGCGCACGCGACAATACGCCCGGCGCGAACTCTACGCTGGAACCCAGTCCCGACCATCAATCAAAGGTTATCGGCGGGCCCCTCCTGCCCCGTCAAGCAAAGCAAAGCCGAGGCGAAAAGTAAGACTTCCTTAAGGTTAATCGCACCGCCGCGCGGCTGTGGCCCGGCATCGAGGGCCGCTGCCAGGCAGAGCCGGCAGCACGGTTTGCACCGGCCAGAATCCTCCCGAGGATTCAATAGCTTACAACGACTCATCAAAACCGCGCGTGAGGAAGTGCCGATTTTATCAGGCCGTTTCACTCAGAATCAGCGGAAAAACCCCACCATTGCGTGACGGGAAGGTGACGGTGCCATTTGCCAACGGGACACCACGTCGAGCGAAAGGCCCGCTCAAGGTACGCGGCTAAGGGTCGAAAGCTGCATCGCAGGCCGGTTGCGCACACCCAAATGCCGGCCACAACCGCCGCTGCCTTTCGGATTCATCACGAATCTCCGATACTTGCGCATCCCCTCCCGATTCGTCCCCGCAATCCCCAGATTTAGCGGTTGATTCAGATTTTCATACTAAGTCTTGACGTGCGCGATCGGCTTGGCCTAGCCTGATCAAGTTCGGCGCGCGGGTAATAAGTCCGCCGGGCTCTCCAAAAAGGGTTTGCGGGACGGCACCGCGCTGCAAACAGCGCGGGGCATAGGTCTCTTTGCCCCCAGCGAGATGTTCGCACGCGCCGTAACAACGCTCGGATCACACGCCGGGCCGCGGTGTCGGACAGAAGTAAGGGTGAGGCCGATGCGGGGCTCAAATTCGCTCTCCCGCATCGCGGGGAAACTGTCGGCGGCCTATATTAAGCGGGTGTTCCGCAGGGCCGCCGATATGAGAAAATGCGGCTGAAAGGGGCAGAAAATGCGGATCGAGCGGCGCTACACCAAAGCGGGACAATCGCCATACGCGGATATCGTCTTCCGTCTCGCCACGAGCGAGATCCGCAATCCGGACGGCTCCGTCGTCTTCCATGCCGACAACGTCGAAGTGCCGGACGCATGGTCGCAGGTCGCCTCCGACGTGCTGGCGCAAAAGTATTTCCGCAAGGCCGGCGTGCCTGCGCGGCTGAAGAAGGTCGAGGAGGAGAGCGTTCCGTCCTGGCTGTGGCGCAGCACGGCCGACGAGGATGCGCTTGCGGAGCTGCCGGAGAATGAACGCTTCATCGGCGAACAGTCGTGCCGGCAGGTTTTTGACCGGCTGGCCGGCACCTGGACCTATTGGGGTTTTAAGGGCGGCTATTTCACCTCCGAAAGCGACGCGCAGGCGTTCTTCGACGAGCACCGCTACATGCTGGCGATGCAGATGGTGGCGCCGAACTCGCCGCAATGGTTCAACACCGGCCTGCATTGGGCCTATGGCATCGACGGCCCGAGCCAGGGGCATTTCTACGTCGATTTCAAAACCAGGGAGCTGGTGCAATCCGCCACCGCCTACGAGCATCCGCAGCCGCACGCCTGCTTCATCCAGTCGATCGCCGACGACCTCGTCAACGAGGGCGGCATCATGGACCTGTGGGTGCGCGAAGCGCGCCTGTTCAAATACGGCTCCGGCACCGGCTCGAATTTCTCAAAACTGCGCGGTGTCGGCGAAAGGCTGTCCGGCGGCGGCAAGTCGTCGGGCCTGATGAGTTTTTTGAAGATCGGCGACCGCGCGGCGGGCGCCATCAAGTCGGGCGGCACCACGCGCCGGGCGGCGAAGATGGTGATTCTCGACGCCGATCATCCCGACGTCGAGCAATTCATCGACTGGAAGGTGATCGAGGAGCAGAAGGTCGCCAACCTCGTCACCGGCTCGAAGATCAACCAGCGGCACCTGCGCTCGATCTTCAAAGCCTGCGTCAACTGCGAGGGATCGGGCGACGATTGCTTCGATCCGGAGAAAAATCCGGTGCTGCGCCGCGAGATCAAGGCGGCGCGCAAGAACCACGTGCCGGACAATTACATCCGCCGCGTGATCCAGTTCGCCAAGCAGGGCTACACCGACATTACCTTCCCGATCTACGACACCGATTGGGATTCGGAAGCCTACCTCACGGTATCGGGCCAGAATTCCAATAATACCGTGCGCGTGACGGACGAGTTCCTCAAGGCGGTCGAGGCCGATCGCGACTGGGATCTGTTCTGGCGGACAAAACCCGGAAAAATCTCCAAGACCGTGAAGGCGCGCGAGCTGTGGGAGAAAATCGGCTATGCCGCGTGGGCCAGCGCCGATCCCGGCCTGCAATTTCACACCACCATCAACGACTGGCACACCTGCGCGGCGTCGGGGCCGATCATCGCGTCCAATCCGTGCTCGGAATACATGTTCCTCGACGACACGGCGTGCAATCTCGCGTCGCTGAACTTGCTGGCGTTCCGCCAGCGGACGACAGACGACGAACGACAGACGACAGATAAGGCAGGAACCAGTTCCTCCGTCGTCCGTCCTCCGTCCTCCGTCTTCCGATATGACGTCGAGGGTTACGAACACGCGGTGCGGCTGTGGACCATCGTGCTCGAAATCTCGGTGCTGATGGCGCAGTTCCCCTCGCGCGAGATCGCGCAGCGGTCTTTCGACTTCCGCACCCTCGGCCTCGGCTATGCCAATGTCGGCGGCCTGTTGATGTCGTCGGGCATTCCCTACGATTCCGCCGCCGGCCGCGCCATCTGCGGATCGCTGTCCGCGATCATGACCGGCATCGCCTACGCCACGTCGGCCGAGATGGCGGCGGAACTCGGGGCGTTCCCGCGCTTTGCCGAGAACCGCGACGCCATGCTGCGCGTCATGCGCAACCACCGCCGCGCGGCTTGCGGCGAGCGCACCGGCTACGAACAGATGACGACGCCGCCGGTGCCGCTCGATCACAAGGCCAATCCGGATCAGCGTTTAGCGCAGCATGCCAAACTTGCCTGGGACCGCGCGGTGGCGCTCGGGCAAGCGCACGGCTACCGCAATGCGCAGGCGAGCGTGGTTGCGCCGACCGGCACGATCGGCCTGGTCATGGATTGCGACACCACCGGCATCGAGCCCGACTTCGCGCTGGTGAAGTTCAAGAAGCTGGCCGGCGGCGGCTACTTCAAGATCATCAACCGCGCGGTGCCGGAGGCATTGCGCGTGCTCGGCTATGCCGAATCGCAGATCGCCGAGATCGAGGCCTATGCGGTCGGCCGCGGCACGCTCGATCAGGCGCCGGCGATCAATCCCGCCACGCTGAAGGCGAAAGGCTTTTCGCCCGAGGCGATCGAGAAGGTGGAGAAGGCGCTGCCCACCGCGTTCGACATCAAGTTCGTCTTCAACAAGTGGACGCTGGGCGCCGATTTCCTGCGCGACGAGCTCGGCGTCGCGGCGGCCGATCTGGCTCTGCCTTCCTTCGACCTGCTCGCGCATCTCGGCTTCACCAGGCGCGAGATCGAGGCGGCCAACACCTATGTCTGCGGCGCCATGACGGTCGAGGGCGCGCCGCATCTGAAGCCTGAGCACTATGCCGTGTTCGACTGCGCCAATCCGTGCGGCCGCACCGGCAAGCGTTATCTCTCGGTCGACAGCCATATCCGCATGCTGGCGGCGGCGCAGCCGTTCATCTCCGGCGCCATCTCGAAAACCATCAACATGCCGAACGAGGCCACGGTCGAGGACTGCAAGGCGGCCTACATTCTGTCCTGGAAGCTTGGCCTGAAAGCCAACGCGCTATACCGCGACGGCTCGAAACTGTCGCAGCCGCTGCAAAGCCAGCTCATCGCCGACGAGGAGGAGGACGACGACGTTGTCGAGGCGTTCCTCGACAAGCCCGCGACTTCTCGTGCTACCGCCCTTGCGGAAAAGGTGGTGGAGAAAGTCGTCGAGCGCATCGTCGTGATGCGCGAGCGCGAGCGCATGCCCGACCGCCGCAAGGGCTACACCCAAAAAGCCGTGGTCGGCGGCCACAAGGTCTATCTGCGTACCGGCGAATACGACGACGGCCGGCTCGGCGAGATCTTCATCGACATGCACAAGGAGGGCGCGGCGCTGCGCTCGCTCCT
>Ga0074044_10001258_pt1 | contig 23215 bp, 14 predicted proteins | sample BogForMeECP23OM1_FD_94443 | JGI IMG/M metagenome (GOLD analysis project Ga0074044, IMG submission 94443) | Bog forest soil microbial communities from Calvert Island, British Columbia, Canada - Bog Forest MetaG ECP23OM1 | ecosystem: Environmental > Terrestrial > Soil > Wetlands ... | reverse complement strand
GCTGGGATTACGATTCCAACAGCCTGTTCCGTGAACTCGATCCGGCGCGTTGGAGCCAGCTCAATCACAATCCGATCTTGCTGCTGAACGAGTATCCTCTCGCCAAGCTCGAAGCGCGCGCCGCCGAACTCACCCTGCACAGCCGAATCAACTACGCCTATCGCCGCCTGCGCGAGTATCAGGAGGCGGAGCGTACCTGGGGTGCGCGCCACGCCGGTGTGCTGCGGCCCCGCCCCGTGGCTTATTTTTCCGCCGAATTTGGCGTGCATGAATCTCTCCCGGTCTACTCGGGAGGACTTGGGGTTCTGGCCGGCGATCACATCAAAAGCGCTTCCGATCTCGGGATCCCACTCGTTGGCGTGGGCCTGTTTTATGGCCAGGGATATTTCCGCCAGCACCTCGATCGCGAAGGCTGGCAGCACGAAGAGTACCTCGAAACCGATGTCAATCACCTTCCGATGGAAACCGCCATCGGGAAGAACGGCAGGCCGGTCGAGGTGCAGGTTGACACCCGCCACGGTTCGATCCGCGCAAAAGTCTGGCGCGTGAAGGTGGGCCGCTGCGATTTGTTTCTCCTCGACTCCGACGCGGAAGGCAATACCCCCGAAGACCGCGTGCTGACTTCGCGTTTGTACGGGGGCGACGGCCGCGTTCGCGTGCACCAGGAACTGCTTCTGGGTGTGGGCGGCTTGCGTGCCCTGAAAGCGCTCGGCATTACCCCGGGCGTTCTTCACCTGAACGAGGGGCACAGTGGATTTGCGCTCCTGGAAGCGATTCGGCAGCGCATGGAAGAAGAGGGCATCGGTTTCGAGAAAGCCGTGCCGCGGGTTTCCCGGGAAGTGGTCTTTACCACGCACACTCCCGTGCCCGCCGGCCATGATCGCTTCGATGCCGATCTGGTCGAAGAGCATCTCGGACCTATGCGCGAGGCCCTCGGTCTTTCCAAGCAAAGTTTCATGGCTCTGGGACGTGAGAATCCCGAAAGCGACGAACGCTTTTGCATGACCGTGCTTGGGCTGAAGCTCTCGCGGCGGGCTAACGCGGTTTCTTCTCTGCACGGTGAAGTTTCCCGTGCTATGTGGACGGGACTCTCCCCGGGCAAATCGGAAGATATGGTTCCTATCGGACACATTACCAACGGCGTACATGTCCCCTCATGGCTGGCTCCGCAGATGTTCCGGCTCTACGACCGCCATCTGGGAACGGGATGGCATATGCGCAGCAGCGAAGCCAAAATCTGGGATGGTATTGACGACGTCGACGACGGCGAGCTTTGGGAGACTCATTTCAGCCTGAAGTCGCGCATGATCGAATTTGTGCGCCGCCGCGCCGTCAAGCAGGCTGCGCGCCGCGACGAGCCACGGGCCGTGCTCCAGCACCTGGAGCGCGTCCTCAGTCCCGATGCGCTCACCATCGGTTTTGCCCGCCGCTTTGCCACCTACAAGCGCGCCAATTTGATTTTGACCGACATCGAAAGAATCGCCAGCATGGTCAATGATCCGAAGCGCCCCGTGCAGTTCGTTTTTGCCGGCAAGGCGCACCCTCTCGACGAACCCGGCAAGCGCGTCCTGCAACAGATTGCCCAGTTGATGCGAGACCCGCAATTTTCCAACAAATTTGTTTTCGTCGAAGATTACGACATCAACGTTGGCCGCCATTTTGTGCAGGGTGTAGATGTCTGGCTGAATAATCCGCGCCGTCCGCTGGAAGCCTCCGGAACCAGCGGTCAGAAAGTCGTTTTGAACGGAGGCTTGAACCTCTCAGTCCTGGATGGCTGGTGGGCGGAAGCTTACGACGGCCTGAACGGCTTCGCCATCGGAAACGGCAGAACCCACTCCGACATGAATGTTCATGACAACCGCGACGGGGAAGAACTGCTACAGGTGCTTCGCGAAGAAGTGATCCCTCTCTACTACCAGCGCGATCGCGATGGCCTTCCCCGGGGTTGGATCCAACGCATGAAGCGCACCATCCGCACCCTGGGCTGGCGCTTCAACGCTGATCGCATGGTGATGGATTACACGCTCAAGTGCTACGTTCCAGCGGCGGGCGGCACCTCGAGCGACCTCCGGCTAAGAGTGTAGCCAAAGAGCTAGAGGCTAAGAGCTGCACTTCAGTAGGACGCAGGGGCCACAGCGTCTTCCGGATACGCCGGCATTCCGAACTCAGGCACGTCGAGACCCTCTTCTTCCACTTCGGGCGCCACGCGCATGCTTCTCACTTTGTTGACGCACCAGAAGACAGCGAAGGTCGCGCCGAACGCCCAGGCGGCATACAGGGTTGCTCCCATGAGTTGACATAGGAACTGGCGCGTATCCCCGTGGAGCAAGCCCGTCACCCCCTGGCCAGCGTGACCCAGATAGGACGTGGCGCCGACGCCGTTCCACCCCGCGCCATAAGCGCCGTCGGCAAAGATGCCCACGCAAACAGCGCCCAGCCAGCCACAGTAGCCGTGTACCGAAATCGCGCCACAGGGATCATCGATCTTAAGAAAGCGGTCATTGAAAAGAACGCCGCCACAAACCAGGCATCCCGCGAGTATGCCAATGACAACCGCCGACGTGGGAGACACAAACGCACAGGGCGCGGTGATCGCGACCAGCCCGGCCAGCATTCCATTGCACGCCATGGTGATGTCCGGTTTGCCGAACAGGAAGTACCACAAGAGCATCGCCGCCGCCGAGCCCGCAACCGCCGCCAGGTTGGTGTTTACCGCGACCACGGCAATGCGCAGGTCCGTGGCGCCCAGCGTGGAACCGGGATTAAATCCCATCCACCCGAAGAGCAGAATAAAAGTGCCGGTCACGACATACACGATATTGTGCGCGGGAAAGACGCGGATCCTGCCGCCGGGCCCATATTTGCCCAGGCGCGGGCCCAGAATGATCGCCAGAGCCATGGCGCAGAAACCGCCCACGGCATGGACGACAGTCGACCCGGCAAAGTCGACATAACCGTGGCCAAGATTCAACGTCGATCCAACTTGTGAAAGCCAGCCGCCGCCCCAAGTCCAGCAACCGGAGATGGGATAAAGGATCGCGCCGATGAAAAGTTCGCACAGCAGGAAGGCCCAGAAGGTGATGCGCTCGCAGATGGCGCCGACGATGATGTAGCCGGCGGTCTCCATGAACACGACTTCGAAAAGGGTGAGGCAGTTGCTGGCGCTGTCATAGGCCGGACCGGTAAGGAAGAAGCCCTTGCCACCGACGAGTCCCCACTGGCCGCTCCCAATCAGAAACCGGTTGAGTGTGGGGATGCCGCCCAGGTTGGTGGGAGCGGCATTGATGGCCACAGCTCCAAACTGGAATGCATATCCGCAGGCGTAGTAGGCCAGGAAGGCGAACACGTAGGCCGCAAAATTCAGCATCATCAAGTGCGCGACATTCTTCTTGCGCACCAGTCCGCATGTAAGCAGGGCAAAACCTGCCTGCATGAACAGGACGAGATAGCCGGTATTCAGCGTCCAGGCAAAGTTGGTGGCCACGCGGACATGCCCGACGCTGTCCGCAAGCTTTACCGCGAGCGGTTCTTTGGCCGCCTGCGCCTGATAGTCGTCGAATGCCTTTTTGTTGGTGGCGTAGTCCGGCGCCGCTTTGTCGGTGGGCTCAGCGACGACAAAAGAATTGCCCGCCGCGTCTACGGCGGTAGTTTTGTCCCCGGTTGCCACGCCCGATGGATCTGGCTTGGGCTCGTCGGCAAAGCAGGCGGTGGATAGAGCTGCCAACATTCCAGCGGCGAGAAGGAACGCCAGAATCGATACCGATACACACGATGGCCGGCGCAAAAGGCGCTTCTTCGGTTGCTTCGTCATTGCATTGCTCCTGGTTTCATGTGGTTAACCATTCTTACGGGATGCTGCGCCGCGGGGAAAGGCGGTGTGAAATGCGGCATGAAATGTCTTGGCAAGTCTCCAACTCGCATATTTACAATTGCTCCCCACACTAAATGCCTCGGATCGGCGGAGTCCAATAGAAATTTCTTCTTGCGGGCATCAGAAAAGCTTTCGCAAAAGGCGGAGGCTAGACTGGCCAGAAGAGTGTCGAAAGAGTCCCCGAACCGCTCTTTCGACTTGACACAGGGGTGAGATCGTTTACTATAGATGAATATTTATGCATAATAATGGATAAATATGCTTTGAGCAGCATTCCTGAGTGGGGAAGGCTTGCAAGCGATTCCATGGCGGCCAAACTTAAAACTGCGGTTCTGGGCGCGACCGGCTATTCCGGCCTCGAACTTGCTCGCCTTCTGGGCAGGCATCCGAGGACCGACGCGCCCTTGCTTTTGCGGCGCAGTGCGGAGACTTGCGACTCCGCTGCCGGATTTCCGCATGTCTCCGGTAACGGCCATTCGCCGGTCCAGCCGTTTTCCTGGTCAGCGCTGGAGCAACATGGTGTGGAGCTCTTATTCCTAACTACGCCCCATGCCGTTGCTCGGGAACTTGTTCCGGAGGCAATTGCGCGGGGGCTGCGGATCGTCGATCTGAGCGGCGCGTGGCGGCTGAAACAGGAACAGAACCGTGCCGTTTATGGCTTCAAAGATTCGAACGCCCAAACCGCAGCCGAACTCACCGAGCGCGCCGTGTATGGTCTGCCCGAGTTGAAGTCGAATGCGGACAAAATCCGGGCAGCGGCTCTGGTTGCGAATCCAGGCTGCTATGCGACTTCCGTCATTCTTGCGCTGGCGCCCTTGCTGTCGTCCGGCATGGTGGATTCGGATCGCGGCATCATCTCCGATTCGAAGTCCGGCGTATCCGGCGCCGGCAAGGAACCGACGGCGCGCACTCATTTCGTTGCAGTGGCCGACAATTTTTCTGCCTACTCGGTCTTCGGACACCGTCACACCGGCGAGATCCTCGAGCAATTGAAACTCAACAGTAGCCAGTTGATCTTCACTCCTCACCTTTTGCCAATTCCACGCGGGATTCTGTCCACGATTTATGTCTACCTGAAGCGCGAAATGACGGCGGACGAGATTCAAAGTTGTTTTCAGGATTTCTACCAGGGAAAGCGGTGGGTTCGTATTTTTCCGGCATCGAGCTTGCCCGAAATCCAGCTCTCTGTGCACACCAACTACTGTGACCTCGGTTTCTGCCTCGCGCGCGATGGCCGCCGGCTGGTTGTCGTTTCCTGTCTCGACAACCTGCTCAAAGGCGCGGCCGGTCAAGCGGTGCAAAACATGAACCTCATGTATGGCTGGGACGAAGCGGAGGGCTTGCAGTGAAGATGGTCGTCAAAATCGGCGGTGCGGCGCTGGAGGATAAGCCGACTCTTCAGAAATGTGCGAAAGCGGTGGTGCAGCTCGCCCAGGACGGGCACCAGGTCGCCGTCGTGCATGGCGGTGGCAGTGCGCTGACCCGCACCCTGAAACTCCTCGGAAAGAAAAGTGACTTCATCCACGGCCTGCGCGTTACCGACGCCGAGACGCGCGATGTTGCTTTGATGGTGCTCGCCGGCATTGTGAACAAAAGCCTGGTGGCGGCAATTGCCGCTGCCGGGCAACCGGCTATCGGCCTTTGTGGCGGAGACGGCGGCGTCTTTCGTGCCCGCAAGAAACAGGATGCAGAACACGACTTGGGATTCGTTGGCGAAATCTGTTTTTCCGAGCCGCGCTGGCTTAAAGCCATCTGGGCCGAAGGCGGCATTCCCGTACTCTCGTCGGTTGCGCTCGGAGGCGACGGGCAGTACTACAACGTAAACGCCGACCAGATGGCCGCCGCCTGCGCCATAGCGTGCCAGGCCGACGCGTTGATTTTTCTCACCGACGTGCCCGGTGTAAAACAAGCCGACGGTGCGGTAATGGCTCGTTTGGATACGAAGCAAGTTGCTGGCCTCATTGATGACTCTGTGATTAGCGGCGGCATGATGCCCAAGCTCGAAGCCTGTACTCAGGCTCTCAAATCGGGTGTGGGGCGGGTGCGCATCCTGCCCGCGGCGCAGGTCGAAGTTCTGCCCCTGTTCTATTTCACCAAGATTGAATGCGGAACCGAGGTGCTAAGAGCATGAGCCTCGCGTCTGTCTCCCGCATGGAAGCGAAGCTCTTGCTTCCCACCTACGAGCGCCAGCCCATTCTTTTTGTGCGCGGGCGCGGCGTGTATCTCTGGGATTCTCGTGGCCGGCGCTATTTGGATTTTCTGAGTGGAATCGGAGTCAATGCGCTCGGCCACAACCACCCTGCCTTCCAGGCGGCGATTAAGCGTCAGGCGGGCCGGTTGATTCATATTTCGAATCTCTTTTTCCACGAGTATCAAGCGGAACTCGCGCTGCAACTGACGCGAATCTCCGGACTTGACCGCGCTTTCTTTTGCAACAGCGGAACCGAGGCTTGGGAAGGAGCGCTCAAGCTTGCCCGCGCCTTTGCGCAGACGAGTAACAAGAACGGCAGCAAGCCCAGTTCAAAGACGCGCATTCTTGCCATGGAAAACTCTTTTCATGGACGCACCATCGGTGCGCTCGCCACTACCGGCCAACCGAAGTATCGAGTCCCCTTTGTTCCACTCATGCCGGGTGTTAGTTTCGTCAAGTTCAATGACCTGGACGACCTGCAACGGAAATTCGATTCTAGCGTTTGTGCGGTGTGCATCGAGACCATTCAGGGAGAAGGCGGGATTCGTCCGGTCAATCGGGAGTTTCTCGAACTCGCCTCGCGCCTGACCAAACGGAGCGGCGCCTTGCTCGTGCTCGACGAGATTCAATGCGGCCTCGGCCGCACCGGACGCCACTTTGCCTACCAGCATTATGGCGTGCTGCCGGATGTGGTCACGGTCGCCAAGCCGCTGGCTTGCGGCTTGCCGCTCGGCGCCATCCTTACTACTGACCGGGTTGCGAGTTGCATGCATCCGGGAATGCATGGAACAACCTTCGGCGGAGGTCCGCTGGCCTGCGCTGTCGCGATCGAATTCCTGCGTGAGGAGAAGAAGTTGCTGAAGCACGTGCGCGCGACGGGCGAATACTTTCACTCTGCGCTCGAAGCACTGGACAAGAAACACAAGTCGATTCAGGACGTCCGCGGAGCCGGCTTGATGCAGGCCCTGGAATTAGACTCGCCCGATCGGGCGAAGGCGGTAGCCCGGCAATTGCTGCAAGAAGGAATTATCATCAATCGCACGCACGAAACCGTACTGCGCTTCCTGCCGCCTTATGTGATTCAAAAAAAGCACGTGGATCAGGTGGTCAAGGCTCTGGACGCGGCGCTACACAAAAATGCAGAAGTCACGCAAAGGCGCACGCACAAAGAAAAGAACACCGCCCCAGCGCGGCGCAAGGAGGCCCATGCGCACGCGTGAAGCGGTCCTTCCCGACGCCGAGCAGATTCATGCTCTCATCGCGGCCTACTCCGGCGACGGCACGCTGCTGCCGCGCACGCTGGCGGAGATCTGCGAGAACGTCCGCGACTTTGTCGTCCTGGAGCACGAGGAACGCATCATCGGATGCGGCGCTCTCCATCTCTATGGCATGCACTTGGCAGAGATTCGTTCTATTACCGTCGATCCCAGGAGCCAAAGCAGCGGCGGCGGGCGGCGCCTGGTCAAGGCGCTTCTGGCGCAGGCGGAAAAACACAAAGTCACCTGCGTGTGCCTGTTCACGCGCATTCCGGAATTTTTCTCGCGCCTGGGATTCACTCTCGCTGCTCACCAGGATCTTCCCGACAAAATCCACAAGGATTGTTATAAGTGCCCCCGGCTCTATCGCTGCGATGAAGTAGCGATGATCCGTGGAAACCTGCCCACGTTTGCAATTCTGCCGCCGCCCAAAAACTGGTTGAAGATCCAGGCATGACCGCGCTGCGCCGTTCTCCTGAGAAAATTCGTTTGCCCCTGGGGTTTTCTTTCTCCGCGGTCGCTGCCGGAATTAAGGTCAGTGGCCGGCCCGACCTTGCGCTGGTGGAAGCTGCCAGCGGGGCGAATTCGGCGGCGTTGTTCACGAAGAATCGGGTCGTCGCCGCTCCCGTGGAGGTTGGCCGCGCGTCGTTGCTGGCGACCAGCGGACGCGTTCGAGCCATTGTCGTGAATTCCGGAAACGCCAACTGCGCCACCGGACGCGCCGGGATTCAAGCCTGCGAGCGAGTTTGTCGCGAAGCCGGAAAGCTGTTTGGCGTGTCAGCTGCCGAAATCTTTCCTTCCTCCACCGGCATCATCGGAGTTCGACTGCCGGCGGAGAAGATCCGCGCAAAATTGCCGGAGCTCATAGCAACGCGATCCGCCAGCCAGCGTGGCGTTCTCGCCTTCGCCCGCGCCATCATGACCACTGACACGCGACCGAAAATTGCGTCCGCGCGCTTCCGAACAGGCGCAAAAGAAGTCACCGTTCTGGGCGTCGCCAAGGGCGCAGGCATGATCCATCCGCAGCTTGCCACCATGCTGGTCTACTTGTTCACCGATGTGAGCGTGAGACCGCGTGAGTTGCAGCCTCTTCTACGCGAGGCGTGTGACCATTCGCTGAATTGCATGTCCATTGACGGCGACACCTCCACCAACGACACCGTGCTCCTGCTGGCGAGCGGCGCGAGCGGTGCCCGGGTCAGAGATGTTCGCACCCGGAAGAAGTTCTCCGCGGCTCTGATCGCGGTATGTCAATCCCTCTCCGAGCAGATCGTCAGTGACGGGGAAGGCGTGCAGCACGTGATCCGTCTGTTTGTCGAACAGGCGCGGAGCAGGGAAGAGGCGCTGCTGGTGGCTCGAACGATTGCCCACTCCATGCTCGTGAAGACAGCGTGGGCTGGGGCCGATCCGAATTGGGGACGCATTCTGGCGGCGGTGGGAAGATGCGGCGTACCCATTGATCCATCGCGCGTCCAGATTCTTATCGGCCGTCAGAAAGTATGTTGCAACGGGATCGCCCGCCAGTTCAACGAGCGGCAAGCTCACCGCAGTCTCGCGCAGTTGGTCTGCGATGTTCGCGTACAACTCGGGCGCGGCCAGCACTCGGTGCGATTTCTCACCACCGATCTGACCGCCGAGTATGTGCGGATCAACGCCGATTATTCGACCTAGAAAGATCTTAGGTGTTAGGTCTTAGGTCTCAGGAAAATCCGACAGCAAATTCAGGGCTTCTTCCTAAGACCTAAGACTTGACACCTGCCCTTAGAAGCTGAACATCGCCTGCAATTCAATTTTTCGATTGGCCGCCGCGCTTGAGAACGGGCCACCTGCCAGAGCAATCGATTGTCCGAACGATTGCGAACTCAGTGTGCCGATCGGAGTTGCCGCATTCACCTTATTCAAAACATTCCGCGCATTGACGCTGAACGTCAGGCTGTAGCGCCGAGTGGTTGTAGGTCCGCCGCCTCCGAACCCTCCGCCGCCACCGGGGCCCCGTCCAAAACCACCACCTCCCCCCCCACCGCCGCGCGGACCGCCGCCGCCCGGACCGCCGCCACCGGGACCACCACCCTGCGGCGCTCCACTGCTGCCGTGAGTTTCCGGCCCGAAGCCGAATGTCTTCGCCAGCCGCAGGTTTAGCGTGAAGTGGTTCGGACCGGTCAGATAGTTGATTGGAATTGGGGTCGGAATGTTTGACTGCGTCGGAATCAGGTAGTGACACGCTTGAGTCAGCGAGAGGCATGCGCCAGTAGGATTCGGAGCAAATCCGGGGCGGTCATTAAATAGCGAATCATTGCTCAAGGGTTGGCCCACGGTAACGTTGTAGGGCGAGCCGGAATTGAAAATCATAAATGGACTCACGCGAAACCCACGCGGTAGTCCGATTGTGCCGCCCATGAATACGCGGTGCCGGATATCAAAGGAAGCGCGCCCGTAGTCGAGCCCAATGTCGTATTGGTCCGATGGAAAACTCCCAGCGCCGGATGTGTCGCTGTTGGCGTAATTCAGAGAGTAGTAACCGAACAGAGACAGCTTCGCACCGGCTCGGATGTTGAAATTGGTGATCAACTGGTTCTGCCGAAAAAGGCCATCCGAGACGTATTGGAAGATGGGTCCCGCGTTCGGTTCTGGGAGCGGTCCCGACGAAAACGGCGTGCCCGGCGGTGGGGCGTTGACGTTCAAGGAAAGAAACTGGTGCACGCCGCGCGAATTTAGATACGTAACCGTAAGGTTGGCAATCTTTGTGACCTGCCGTTCGAGGCTGAAAGCGGTCTGCATAATATAGGGCGCGTGGAGTCCGGAATTGATCTGGTAAATCGCCTGTGTCGTTGGCGGCAACGTCTGGTACGGCGGCGGGGTCGGATAAGTCGGATCGGGCACAATGTACTCTTGCTGAGTCACGCCGTTCAAACGGTCCGCATTCAGAATCAAATCCTGGGTGAAGCGGTCATAAAACAGGCCAAAACCGCCGCGCAGCACAGTTTTCGGGGCGGTCTTTCCCCCTCCGCCTATGCCCCAGGCAATACCGAGCCGTGGCGCCCAGTCCGCATGATCGTGAATCGCATTCTGGGTTTCAAAACGCAGGCCGCCGCTCAAGGTGAGGTTGGGACGCATCTTCCAGTCATCTTGCACGTACAGCCCCGCGTCTACCATCGTGACGGGCACGCTGGCAGCTGCGCCGCTGGGGGTTGCATTGATGGAATACTGGCTTGGAGTACCACTGTTGTAGTCCCCGAAACTCGCGAAGGTATAGGTGCCATTGAATCCGGCGCTGGACACACTGACTTCGTGAATTGCCCGCAGTCGCGCTCCGAATTTAACGAAGTGCTTGCCCTGCGATATCGACGTGTAATTCTGCAACTCGTAATGATCCTCGTGGTCGGCCTCGGTTCCCGAACTGCTGCCTCCGCGAGTGAAACCCCCAAGCACATTGATGCCTATCGCCATGCTCAAAGGAGTCTGTCCGCTGTTGTCGCGCAGGTACTGGAAGCGGGTCTCGTTCACAGCCTTCGATCCCAGGATCTGCGTATCGCTGATCTGCACGGTGTGTTCGCTGGACGTGGTGTCATAGCCGGCCTCGGGCAGCACTAACCCGCCGACGCCTGCGTTCTGCTGCGTGTCACGGTAATACTGGTAACGGGTGGTGAGCGTATTGTTGGTGCTGATCTGGTAATCAATACGCGGACTGATGTTGGTTCGGGTATGCGGGTTGGGAACGCTCTCGCTCAGGTCCAGCGCCGGTGCGTTTACGACTGCGATTTCGTCGATGTTGCGGCGCTGCACGTTGAAGAAGAACGACGCCTTTTTATTGATCGGGCCGCCGATGTTTCCCATGTAGATTACCGAGTCATACGGCTCCTGCGGGGCGTCGCCGAGGAAAGGATTGCGCGTGTTCAATCCGGAGCTGTTTCCCTCGACTGAAAACTGTCCATGATATTTGTCCGTGCCCGGCTTGGTGAAGATCTCGATTCGTCCATAGCCCAGTTTGTCGTATTCCGCCGAAAAGGGATTCTGATTGATGCGAATCTCGCGAATCGATGACTTCGGCGGAAGCTCTCCGGCGGTAAATCCATCGATGTAAATCTGCCCTCCGTTGGGACCGGCCGAAGGTCCAGCCAGCGCTTGCAGGTCAGCCAGCAATTCATCCGGATCGTCGGGAAGCGCTTCCAGATCTTTGCCGCTCAGCACGATGGCGCTGGCATTGCTGGCGGGGTTGACGTCGACTTGAGGAGTCTCTTCCTGGACGTTGACTTTTTCCTTCTGCACACTGATGTCGAGCGAAATGTTGAATTGCGCGACTTCGCCCGCCGCAACGGCCACGTCGTTCTGCACAAAGACCGCGAATCCCTGGGCATTGGCCGTGACCGTGTACTTGCCCGGCGCCAGATTTCCGATTTCGTAACCGCCGCTGCGGTTGGTCGTTGCAGAATGCGTTTGCCTGCCGGACACTACGATCGCCACCGTGGCGTTCGGAACCACTGCCCCCGAGGGATCGGTCACCTGCCCGCGTAAGGTTCCTGCCGTTGTTGGTGACGGGGCCGGCGCCTGCGCCGATGCAGGCGCAGCCAGCCCGATCAGCGTTGCCAAAATCAGAATTGCCAGAATGACGACTGATAACTTCAACACGCACCTTTTCTTTCCAGGCAGATCAAATAGATTGAGACCCGAATTGAGACCTGTTCACTACTGCGCAGCTTCACCCTCCCCGCCGGATGTATTCAGCGACCACGGCGAAAGCAACGTGGATGCGCTTTGATTTGGCGCCGCCGTCAGGATAGCCTCCACTCCGGCCAGCAGCGTGACCGCCGTTATCGCGCTCGCATCTCCGCCCTCAGTCGCGACGATCATCACGACATCACCTTTCTGCAGGTCCGCCAGTTTGCTATCGGGCAAGCGGCTCAACAGGCGCTGAAAGTCTGGAGGACCATTCCCGCCCGGCCCTCCACCCGGCCGCACGCCGCCAGCAGCCGGCGGACCGCCCTGCGCCAGGCCGTTGCCGCTATGCTGCTCTCCGTTCCCGGCACTCGCCGCGCCCCCCGCATTCTTTAGCCGCATGGCGATGCGTTGCGCCATCTCCGGCGGAAGCTTCTTCATCTGCGAGTCAGCAGACACCTTCACCACCACTGCGCTTTTTCCGATCGCGTCCTGCACCGTCATCGTATTGTTCGCCGTGTCGATGGCTTTAATGGTTCCAGCAATATTCCGAAATGTGCCGGAGACAACTTCCTCCGCGCTGACTTCGCTGCCATCCGCGTTGCGAGTCCCGCGCGCGCGCAACTGATCGCCCATCTTGATCCGATCGACGGGCGCAGGTTTCGCGTCATCGAACTTCACCGAACCGGGCGCATAGCGGCGCAGCACCGTATCCTTGGCAATATGGACGGTAATACTCCGGCTCGTGCCTAAAGCACCGGATGAAATTGTGATGGTGCCCGTTGCGGCATCTACCTTTGTGACGAGCCCACCCACCCCTCGCTTCTGCCAGTCGTCGCGGTCTTGCTGCTGCTTGGCCGCCACGTCGGCCTGTTTCATCACAATCACCGCCAGCGCGACGATTGTGTGCCCGTCGGCTGACGCCTGCCCACGCACCAGCACGCGGTCCCCAGGCTGCAAGTCTTGCGCCTGCAGCGCCGTCGCGTTCTTCAGGTCCTTTTCTCCCGGAGGCACGCGCAGGATCTTTGTCGAGGCCAGCAGCGTTGCAATAATGTCGCCCTGGCCACCGGACTCTGCTGAAATGGTGATCGAATCCGGCTGAACGGTCTTGATGACCCCCACGGCCTTGGCGACTTGTGCGCCTGCGGAACTTCCCGGTATTTTATCTTGCGCAACAACGTAGCCCGGCCGCGTCAGAATCAGAGAGACCAATGCCATGAGCAGGCACGTCCTAACGAGGTACACTCGCGGCTGCCTCTGCCAAAAAGATCGCATCCCCTAACTTTAGCATCGCCAACAGCACCATATTTAAGCCTTTACGAAGTTTTACCGGGCATTGACGGTCCTATTACAGGATGCTGGCAACTGCACTCCTTCAGCACGCATCCAGACATAAGTACTCGGCCGATGTTCACGTCTGTCCCAAGCCCGGATTGAGTGGTCCCGCGCTGGACAGCAGCCATGACACCGAGAACTCGATGCTTGAGTAGTGGCCCATGTCAGCTGGCGAATCCAATCCCGAAAAACAGGTCCATCCTGTAGCGGCAGGCCTCCTATACCGGTTGACGGTTGCGTTCCCGAGTTGGGCGGGTGCGATCCTGGCCGTATATTCTATTTTCTTGTGCAGATTCAGCGCTCTCAAGATCCGTCTGAGATAAACGATAAACGGAACACAATAAGCGGAGGCCACACGGTGAATCAATCCCGGCCAGCTAAAGAAACGATTGCCAACCGTTCCAGGTCGAAAACGATCGCCTATGCGCTGATTGCCGCCCTGGCCGCTCTTCCGGGAGTCGGCCCGGCGCTGCGGGCTCAGGATGCCGCTGCCACCATTGCTGTCGACGTCAAAGTAGTCACACTGCCCGTCACGGTTCGCGACAAACATGGCGCGATCGTCCGCGACCTCACCAAAGACGATTTCACGCTTCAGGAAGACGGCCGTCCGCAGACAATCGGCTATTTCTCGCAGGAAACGAATCTTCCACTCACCCTGGGTCTGCTCGTCGATACCAGTCGCAGTCAAACCAACGTGCTCGACGCGGAGCGCAATGCGAGCCACAGTTTTCTCGATCAGATGCTGGTGCAAGAGAAGGACAAAGCCTTCCTCATACACTTTGATCATGAAGTAGAACTGCTTCAGGATTTGACTTCGTCGCGTGAAAAGCTGCAATCGGCGCTCGAATTGCTCAAGACGCCATCCGACCGCGAGCGCTCGAACGATCCTAATGACTCCGACGATTCCCGCTCGGGCTCGCACCATGGCGGCGGTACTCAGCTTTACGACGCCGTTTATCTGGCATCGAACGAATTGATGAAAAAGCAGCAGGGCCGGAAGGCTCTCATTATTCTTTCGGACGGCGTCGATCGCGGCAGCAAGACGTATTTGGAAGGCGCAATCGAGTCTGCCCAACGCGCCGACACGGTCGTCTACTCTGTCTATTTCGCGGATACTCACCGCGAGGAGGGCGAAAGGCGGGGCGGTGGCCTGGGCCGGGGCGGCGGCGGTTGGCCGGGCGGTGGCGGCGGCTGGCCTGGTGGCGGAGGTGGGTATCCGGGCGGCGGCGGTGGTCGAGGCGGTCGCGGAGGCCAACGTCCTTCCGAGAGCCCGCGCACCGATGGCAAAAAAATTCTGGAGCGGGTTTCCAAGGAAACAGGTGGACGTTTTTTCGAAGTTTCTAAAAAGGAAACCGTCGGCCAGATTTACGACAGCATTGTGGAGGAACTGCGAACCCAGTACAGCATGGGCTACACACCCGATAAGGACAGCGCAGCCTCCGGTTACCACCACGTTCAGTTGCAGGTGAAGCGCAAGGACCTGACCGTCCAAACCAGGGACGGATATTACGCGGATCGATAGCGTAGAATCCCGCCGGTTCGCGGCGCGCGGCTGGGCTGAGCCACGACTTTCGCTGCCTATGCGACGGAGGAAGCTGCCGTCCAATTGACGCCGGGGGCCTTTCTGCGGTTGGATGGAAGCTGCGTGGCACCTGCGCCTCCCATATTCGATCCCGAGTCCCGGCGGCTTAGCCGTCTCGACGCCGTCTGGCTTACGATCTGGCTCCTCTTTCTTGCCATACTGGCCGTGCTCCCTCCGCTACTCGAATGGCACAAGCAGGTAATTCTCCTCGCCATCGGCATGGTGCAACTGCTGGAGACAAAGTTGATCTCCCGCTTCCCCAAGCGCGGAGTCTTCTACGTCATCCTGCTCAAGATCTTGCTGGCAACCCTGCTTATCGATCACACCGGCGAAGTCGGCATCAACAGCAGTTACTATCCTATTTATTACCTTCCGGTCGTCACTGCTGCGCTCTACTGCGGACCGTGGTTGACGCTCGTCTGGACGCTGCTTGCCTCCGCCGCTTACTGCTCGTATCTCTATCCCGCGATGCAGGAATACGAATTGACGCCCGAGGCTTTCGGTTACCTGGCGCTGCGCATCATGTTTTTCTTTCTCGCGGCGATGGTCGTCAACCGCTTCGCGCAGCAGAGCCGGCATCAAACCCAGTTGTATCGTGACCTCGCCGAACGCCTTGCCGAAACCAACCGCCGTCTAGAGTTGGCTCAAGCTGAAGCGCGGCGCTCCGAGCGACTGGCCGCTCTCGGCCAGCTGTCGGCTGGATTAGCTCATGAAATTCGCAATCCCCTCGGAGTCATCAAAGGTTCGGCCGAAATGTTGACCCAGAAACTTCAAGCCTCAGACGAACTGGCCCGCGAGCTAGCCGGCTACATTTCGACAGAGGTCAACCGGCTCAGCGCCCTCGTCACCGAGTTTCTGGATTTTGCCCGTCCTCTTCATGCCCAACCGCATCCCGCGGACCTGACAGCCCTTCTCGATCGCGTCCTGCAAATAGTCGCCGGGCGTTTTGCGGATAAGCCGGTGCGCGTTGAGCGCTCCTACGCCAGCGGACTGCCCCCCGTCCCGCTCGACGAGAGCCTGTGCGAGCAAGCCTTCCTGAATCTTGTACAGAACGCCTACGAGGCCATGCAGGATGGGGACCACCCGGGCACGCTGCGCGTCGGGGTGCGACCCGCCACAAAGGACGATCGAAAAGGAGTGGAACTCCGCCTCGCCGACACCGGCCCCGGTGTTCCAGAAGAACTGCGTGAAGAAATTTTCAACCCATTTGTGACCACGAAAAAAACCGGAGTAGGACTGGGCCTGTCCATCGTTTCGAAGATCGTAGACGGCCATCATGGGTCGATCCATGTCGAGAATGCGCCAGAGGGCGGCGCGGTGTTTACGCTCTTCTTTCCGCTCGAACAAACCGTCGAGCGCAATGCAGTGCCAGCGCTATCGGCAGGATAATGAATCACGATGAGGACCAAAATGCGGGCTAACGACCAACGACTAACGACTAACGACTAAGCATGCCAACTATTCTCATCATCGAAGACGAAGCCAAGATGCGCCGCCTGCTGGAGCTGAACTTGGGCGACGACGGCTTCAAAACCCTCTCCGCCGGTGACGCCGAGAGCGGATTGAAGCTGCTCGCCTCCGAGCCCGTTCACCTCGTACTCACCGACCTTAAGCTTCCCGGCATGAGCGGGCTCGAATTTCTACAAACGGCGAAGCAGCAAAATCCGGCGTTACCCGTCGTCGTCATGACCGCGTTCGGGTCGGTTGAAACCGCGGTTGAGGCAATGAAAGCCGGAGCTAGCGACTACGTGCTCAAGCCGTTCTCCCTCGCTGAAATGCGCATGGTCGTGCGCAAGGAGCTCGACAACTCACTGCTTCGCGAGGAGAATCGCTCGCTTCGCGAGGCCCTCGGGCAGAAATACAGCCACCCCAACATCGTCGCGGTCAGTCCCAAAATGCAGGAGGTGCTGGCCACCGTCGAACGGGTTGCGCCCACTAACTCCACCGTTCTGCTGGGCGGCGAAAGCGGAGTTGGCAAAGACCTCATTGCCCGCGCCATCCACGAAAAGTCGCGCCGCGCTTCCGGTCCGTTCGTCAAAATCAACAGTACCGCCATCCCGGAAAATCTGTTGGAGAGCGAGCTCTTTGGCTACGAAAAAGGAGCCTTCACCGGAGCCGTTACCAGCAAGCCAGGAAAATTCGAACTCGCTGATAAAGGCACACTTTTCCTCGATGAAATCGGAGACGTGCCTCCCGCCACGCAAGTCAAACTTCTCCGCGTGCTGCAGGAACGCGAATTCGAGCGTCTGGGGGGCACGCGCACCATTAAGGTTGACGTGCGCCTGGTCGCCGCCACCAACCGTGACCTGCGCGCGGCGCTCGAGGAAGGAACCTTTCGCGAGGATCTCTACTACCGGCTCAACGTAGTCCCCATCGATATCCCGCCCTTGCGGGAACATAAAGAAGATATCCCCGGATTGGCGAACCTGTTCCTCGCACGCTTTGCCAAGGATTCCGGCAGAGAGGGAAAAATCACCGGCATTTCGCCCGCGGCCCTGCAGTTGCTCGGCAGTCATTATTGGCCGGGCAATGTGCGTGAACTGCAGAACGTAATCGAACGCGCCTGCGCGCTTGCCTCGGGCACCCAGTTGGAGGCCAGCGACATACAACTGGACTCTCCGCGCAATCGCACCAACGCTGCTTCGGATCGTTTTCTCCCCGACGGTATGACCCTCGATCAGTGGGAGGACGAAATGATCCGCGAAGCTCTGAAGCGCGCCGGCGGCAACAAATCGCAAGCTGCGCGCCTGCTTGGCCTGTCCCGCAACGCCCTGCGCTACCGCTTATCCAAGATCGGCATCGACGACAACGAAGGGGAGTAAATAACCCCTTGACACCTCAACAGGAAGCGTTCTAATATTCTCCTCCGAGAGCGAGCGCTCGCGTTGGCATCACAGAGCGAGCGCTCGTATTGACCGAGTGGGCGCAGACATGCCAAAGCTTTTGGACGACACCGTCGCCAAGAACCGGCTCAAGATCGAACGCGCCGCGCTCAAGCTCTTCACCCGGCAAGGTTTTCACGGCACGACCGTCCGCGAAATCGCCCGCGGGGCAGGCGTTTCCATGGGCAAGCTCTACCTCTACTACCCGACCAAGGAAGACATATTCATCGGTCTGGTCCAGCACATGGAGCAGAAGATGGAAGTGCTCCGGCAGAGCAAGATTTTTCCCTTGATGCAATCCCCCGACCCGGAGTCGTTAAAGAAGCTGGGGAGGGCCGTCGGCCGCGTCGTCTCAGAGAATCTGGACTACTGGCGGCTGATGTACGTCGATGTCGTCGAGTTTCGTCATAAGCACTTCATTCACAGCTATCGCGAGGTCGCCGGAGGCCTGCGCACCTATTCAACGGCTTTGTTTCAAAAGGCGCCGATCCCCTTTCCCAGCGACGTGAACCCCGGGCTTGCGTATGTCAGTTTGTATTTGCAGTTTGTCACCCATTTTCTGGTGGAAAACCTCTTCGGCGCCAAGCGCTATCTGGGCGTGAGTGACGAAGAGGCTGTCGATCAGTTTGTCCGTCTGTACACCCGCAGCCGGAAGGATTGAGCTGCGAGGTCGTAATTGCGATACAAGGAGGAAGTATGCGAATTCGAACCCTCACAACCCTGCTGGCGGTAGCCGCCATTCTCTGTTTCATGATGCCGATGACGCAAGCGCAAACGGCCACCACCGGACAAATCGTAGGTGTGGTGACGGATCCCAGCGGGGCGCTGGTGACAGGCGCAAGAGTCACCCTGACGAGCGACGCTGGCGTGCGGCGTGAAACCCAAACCGGCGGCAATGGCCGCTACGCGTTTCCTCTGCTCGATCCAGGAGCCTATCGGCTCGAAGTGGCCGTAAGCGGGTTCGCATCTGCCAAACTGGAAGGCATCGCCGTCCGGATCACCGAAAGCTCGGTCATCGACGTTGCCCTCAAGGTGGCCGGTGCGCCGACCACGATTGCGGTTACAGGCGAATCGCCGCTGGTGCAGACAGAAAGTTCTGCCCGCGGGACCGTCATCGACCAAACCCAGGTGAACGAACTGCCGCTGCCGACCCGCAACTTCCAGCAATTGCTGGCAATGACCACGGGGGCCTCGGGTTCCCTCCAAAACTCCTCCGATCTGGGACGCGGCGATGCCGCCATCTACGTCAACGGACAGCGTGCGCTTTCCAATAGCGTCGTCATCAATGGCGTCGATGCCAACTCCATCGGCACAGGATCGATGCCCAATCTCGCCGTCCCCTCCTTGGACTCGCTGCAGGAATTTATCGTTCAGACCAGCATGTACGATGCTGTGCAGGGCCGAAACGCGGGTGGCGTCGTGGCCGCAGTCACTAAGTCTGGCACCAACAGCCTCCACGGCGATGCCTACGAGTTCATACGAAATACCGTCCTGGATGCGAACAATTTCTTCCTGAATGGAGCAGAGAAAAACGCAGCAGGGGTGAGCGTGGTTACGCCGCGGCCCACCTACAACCGCAACCAGTTTGGCGGTACCCTGGGCGGCCCGCTGGTGAAGGATCGTGCCTGGTTTTTTGCCTCCTACCAGGGTACCCGCGAAACCAACGGCACCTCGCTGACCAACTCGCTCGCCACGATGTTCCTACCAGCCGGGTTGGGCTCGCAGCGAGATGCCGCATCTCTAGCTGCTCTTTCCGCGTGTTACCTCCCCAATTTGTTTGGATATGTCGATCCCGTCGCTTTTACGGCTCTGAACGCTAAGCTCCCCAACGGGCAGTATATGATTCCTGGGATCCCCGGCGTCACTACCGGTTGCCCAGCGAATCTCTCTCCGGTACTGCAGACGATTCCCTCTAACTCGACTTATAAAGAAGACCAGTTCAACACCAATCTAGATTTCAAACTGAATGACAAGCACCGTTTCTTCGGCAAATTCTTTTATGCCAACAACCGTACCAACCAGGCGCTCTACGATCAGTTTGGCGATGGCAACGTGCTGCAGGCGCCCGGCTGGCCAACCGAGGAAGACGTTACCCAGCGCTTGCTTTCGGCAGGGGTGTTATCACTGGTCTCGAGTCATCTGCTGAATGAGGCGAGGTTCGGCTGGAGTGAGATTTACGGTCCCGGCAATCCATCTCAGCCCATCAGCTCTTCGGATTTAGGAATTTCATCGCCACTAAGTACGTTATTTCCCGGGATGCCAACAATGTCTTTCACGAACATGTTCACTCTGGGGCCGTCTCCGCTGGCCATCAACTACGCGAAGACCGACACATACGGCGGCAGCGATATGATGACGTGGACTAAGGGTCCGCACACGCTCAAGTTCGGTGGCGAATACAAGCGGCAGCAACTGGATGCTCCCTATTTCGATGTATTCCCCAATGGCGAACTGTTCTACCTGGGCATAACTGGCAGTCCTTTCTCGGATTTCCTAGAGGGCCTCTCCGGTCTGTCCGCAATCGGCTCTGGAACGAATAGCCTCCACAACCGCGCCAACGATTTCTCGGCTTTCTTCCAGGACGATTGGAAGGTGAGCTCGCGCCTCACGCTAAACCTCGGTATGCGCTATGACTATTTTGGTCCCACCACAGAAACCCAGGGCCATTTTGTCGGGTTCGATCCGTCGAAGGCGACCACCGTGCCTCTGCCCGCTTCAGATCTTTTCCTCGGTTGCGGAGCGAACACCTGCGGCTCGGTCGTCACCGGTGGGTTCGTCCAGGCCGGCAATGGAAACTTGCCCGGTATTCCCAAAGTCGGCAATGGCTTGGTGAATCCCAACTACAAAAATTTCGGGCCGAGGGTGGGCTTCGCTTACCAAATGACGGATAACGGCAAGGTTGTCCTGCGCGGTGGTTACGGCCTTTTTTATGACCGGCCCAACATGCGGCTCTTCAACAGTCAATTGTTCAACATGCCTTATGAAATGCTGGCAACTGCGCTGTTCACTCCGAACGAAAACCCATTTGTGCAAGTTCCACTGCCCAGTGCCTTTCCGTTGAATCTCAGCAATACCAGCATCTTTCCCTTAGGAGGATATCCTGCGTTTCTGCCGTACACATCGGCCTTTGTGGGTCCCTTGGTCGCCCCCGTTCCGACCTCCGGACTCTATCCGGACCTGCATGATTGGAGCATTCCCTATGTACAGACATTCAACCTGGGCGTGCAAACCAGCTTCGCCAATAACTGGATGCTCGACTTGGGCTATGTCGGTTCGCTGGGGCGCAAGTTCCCGCGCTTGTTCTCATTCAACCAGGCGGCTACCCCGGAGGTCACGCTGGGAGTTCCACTCCCGCCATTCGGGCTCGGGGTAGGGTTCCCTTGGACGGCAGGAAGTCTGGGCGGGCCTCTCTTCCCCGCTTTTGGCAATCTGACGGCACCAGGACTGGGCAGTTTCCTAATGAAGAGCAACTCTAACTCCAGTTACAACTCCCTGCAGGCAACCCTCAACAAGCGCTTTTCCCACGGCCTGCAAATGCTGCTCAGCTACACTTGGTCACACTCTCTGGACTACTACTCCGCCAGTAACGTTAGCGACATTACGCTGCTCCCGGGCGATATGGTCAACGAAAAGCACAACTATGGCTCCTCGGATTTCGACCGGCGGCACCGCTTCGTCGCGAGTTACCTATACAACCTTCCGCAGGCTTATCACGGCAGCTCGGCTTTCGGAAAAGGACTGCTGAACTCCTGGAGCGTGTCGGGAATCGTGACCTTGCAATCCGGCACTCCGTTCTCCATCTACGGATCGGATGCCGCGTTCGAGGCAACCACCGCCAACCTCGCGTCTGGGCGAACGGTGGCGTCCGCAATCAAGAGCGGGGACGTGAAGGATCGCTTAGGTGCCTATTTCGACACGAGCGCCTTTGTGTCGCCCTCGGCGTTCGGCGACTTCGGGCAGTTAGGAAGAAACATCATAGTGGGGCCGAAACAGATCGACACGGACCTCTCCATCATGAAGAACATTCCGGTCACGGAAAGGCAACGGGTGGAATTCCGGGCTGAGTTCTTTAATCTGTTCAACAACGTGAATTGGGCCAACCCCGTCAACATACAATCCTCGGCCAACTTTGGGCAGATCGCGTCCACCACAACGGGACCCAGAGTGATCCAGTTTGCGCTGAAGTACAACTTTTAGGGGGCGCATGAAAGACACAGGTCTGAGGGGTAAGGTCGTCATCGTCACCGGAGCGGCGGCGGGGATCGGCCTCGCCACGGCCCGGCGGTTTTCGAGCGAAGGCTGCCGGGTGGCGGCATGGGATGTCAACGATGCCGGGCGGGACGAGTTGCTGCGCGACCTGTCCGCGCTCGGCGGGGAGCCACTGTTCCGCAAAACCAACGTATGCGACTCCCGCGACGTCGAGGCGGGGGTTCAGGAAATCGTTGCCCGCTGGAATACGGTCGATGTACTGATCAATAACGCCGGTATCACGCGCGACGCGCAGTTCGTGAAGTGGAAGGATGGCGCGGTTGCCGGAACGATGACCGATGAAGCGTTCGATTCGGTCATCTCGGTCAATCTCAAAGGCGTCTTTCTTTGCTCGCGGGCAGTGGTGCCCCACATGATTCGCCAAGGCTCAGGCGTAATCCTCAACGCCTCTTCGGTCGTGGGTCTGTACGGCAATTTCGGTCAGACAAATTACGCCGCCACCAAGGCGGGAGTCATCGCCTTTGCCCAGACGTGGTCGCGGGAACTGGCAAAATACAATATCCGCGTAAACGCTGTCGCTCCCGGTTTCATCGCCACCGAAATGGTTCAGAAGATGCCGGAGAAGGTTGTCCAGGCCATGGTTTCGCACACGCCTCTCGGTCGCATGGGAAAGCCCGAGGACGTTGCCGAGGCCTACGTTTGGTTGGCCTCCGATGCGGCATCGTTCATTACCGGCACCGTGCTCTCCGTTGATGGCGGATTCGTGCTGGGAACCTAACTAATAGCAATTCAAAAAGGACTCATTCATGACGCGTTACGCAACCATTGTCGCCACCGGAAGGTACGTACCTGAAATAGAAGTAACCAATGACATGCTGCGCGAGCGCTTCAAGCATATCCCGGAATTTGTGGACAAAATGGAAGCCAGCAGCGGCATCAAGACGCGCTGGCATGCCCCCGAAACCTGGGCGACCAGCGACGTCGCTCTGCCCGCAGCCAAGGTCGCACTGGAACGCGCCGGCAAGAAGCCCGAAGATGTCGATCTGATCATCCTTGGCACCGATTCGCCCGACTACATTACTCCCGCCACTTCGGTCGTGCTGCAGTATAAGCTGGGCGCGAAAAATGCCGGGACGTTTGACGTCGGTTGTGCCTGTGCTTCGTTTCCCACCGGGCTTTCGGCGGCCGCTGGAATCATCGCCGCCAACCCCGGCATCAAGACGGTGCTCGTCATCG